>Ga0156329_1292_pt1 | contig 20707 bp, 14 predicted proteins | sample RifCSPlowO2_12_FD_107977 | JGI IMG/M metagenome (GOLD analysis project Ga0156329, IMG submission 107977) | Acidobacteria bacterium RIFCSPLOWO2_12_FULL_60_22 | reverse complement strand
AAGCATCCCGATGACCACTACGAACTCGTTGGCCGTGCGGACGGTTCGGGACAAGCGGCCGGAAATGATCAACAACTTTCCAGCTCAGAAGCATCCGACCGTCTTTGAATCGGTCACGCTGGACCCCAAAGCTCAGGAGAAGCACCCGATTCAGAAGATCATGAGCGTGCCACTGCTGCTGGAAGGCAAGGTCATCGGCGCCATCCAGATTTCGCGCAAAGGAAAATCGCCCACCACGGCCGGGGCTGACTTCACGATTCGGGATCTCACCACGCTGGTTACCACAGCGGGCGTGCTGGCCAAGTGCCTCAAGAAACCGCCGAGCTAGTGCTTGCGGGTGGAATCTTGCGTAGCAACCACCGCTCCCTTACGGTCGCGGCTCGGATTTACGCATGGAATAGGGATTCCGCTGCGGCGACGCCTGCTCCTCGCGGGCACGAAAAGCCGTTTTCGCCGAGGGCCGATTCGAGGGCGTTGAGCAGCAGCAGGACCAACGGCGCGTTCGCTGTCCGGCCCATCAATCCAATGCGCCAGATCTTGCCCCGCAATTCTCCGATGCCGGGGGCGATTTCGATGCCGAAGCGGTCCCCCAGGGAGGCGCGGACCCGGGCTTCGTCCACGCCGTCCGGCACGCAAACCGTGTTGACCGTCCAGGCGCGCGCCTCCGGCTTTTCGACGAACATCTTCAATCCCATCGCCTCCAGCCCCCGGACCAGCGCCCGGTGGCACTGCTGATGCCTGGCCCAAACGGCTTCGAGATCCTCTTCCAGGACCACCCGCAGGGCTTCATGCAATGCATACAACATGCTGACGGGAGGAGTGTGATGGTACCGGCGTTCCTGGCCCCAGTATTTTTCAATCATGCTCAGATCGAGATACCAGCTTTGGACGGGCCGCTGGCGGTGGTGCAGGACCTCGACCGCACGCTCGCCGATCGTGATGGGAGCCAGGCCGGGCGGACAGCCCAGGCACTTCTGCGAGCCGCTGTAGCAGACGTCTACGCCCCAGGCGTCCACCTGCAAGGGAATCCCGCCGAGCGAGGAGACCGTATCCACGACCAGCAACGCCCCCGCCTCGCGCGCGATTTCCTTCAATGGTTCGAGCGGCTGACAAACCCCGGTGGAGGTCTCGCTGTGAACCGCGGCAAGCACCTTGACCTTTTTCCCGCGGATCGCGCCGCGCACCCGGTCCAAGTCGGCTGTGGTTCCGGGGCGATGGTCCGTGCGAATCAGTTTCCCGCCGCACCGCTCCACCATCTCGCACATGCGGGCGGCAAACACTCCTCCCACGATGACCGCTACCTCGTCGCCGGGTTCGATGAAGTTGATCAGCGATGCCTCCATGCCCGCGCTGCCGGTTCCGGGGAGGGGAAAGGTGGCGGCATTCCGGGTGCAAAAGACGGTGCGCAACATGGTGTGAATCTGGTCCATGACCTGGAGCAGCGTCGGGTCGAGATACCCGACCACGGGCTGCGTCATAGCGTGATAAACGCGCGGGTCTACTTCACTGGGACCGGGTCCCATCAAGAGACGCTTGGGGATCGTGATGGAAGGGAAAGCAACAGGCATCGTACACTCCTTCAATGATTAGGACTGAACTCCAAAATCCGAAGCTGCTCCAGATTTCAGCATAAATTATGCCAAGAGAGTAATAACATTTCTACGTCTGGCTTGACAAACTATTTTGAGTTTATATAGATTCACTCCACTTTATGAAGGATGAACAACGTCCGGCCCGGCCCGACACGGACGAGGAACAACTGCATTGGCTGGCCCTGCGGCTCTTGCCGGGACTGGGCAACCGCTTGGCCATGCGCCTGGTGAACACCATCGGTTCGGCCACGGGGGTGTTTCGAGCCTCGCCCACAGAATTGGAATCCTTGCGCGTCCCGTCGCATGTAGTGAGAAATCTGGCTGCGGGCACGGTGTTTGAGGAGGCCGCGCGGGAGGCCGAACAAGCCCGGCAACTGGGAGCCTCGTTTCTGACGTTTCGGGATGCGGCCTACCCGCCGTTGCTCAAGGAAATCTTCGATCCGCCCTTGCTGCTCTACGCGCGCGGGGCCATCGAACTGCTGGGCGCGCCGGGAGTCGCCATCGTGGGAACGCGCCGTCCGACTCAGTATGGAAAGGTGATGGCCGAACGGCTCGCCTCGGATTTGGCGGGCCGAGGATTGGTGATTACGAGCGGGCTGGCGCGCGGGATTGATTCGGCAGCGCACCGCGGGGCGCTCCAGGTCAACGGGAAAACCATTGCCGTTCTCGGCACCGGCATGGACGTCGTCTATCCGGCCGAGAACAAAAAGTTGTTTGCCGACATTGCCGAGAAGGGATTGTTGCTCTCGGAATTTCCGCTCGGTTCGTTTCCGGCTCCGCAGAATTTTCCGATCCGCAACCGGATCATTTCCGGCCTCTCCCTGGGTGTAGTGGTAGTCGAGGCGGCGCAATATAGCGGCTCGTTGATCACTGCCCGGCTCGCTATGGAGCAAAACCGCGAGGTGTTTGGAGTCCCCGGCGCCGTCACCAACCGGTACAGTTGGGGTCCTCATGTGCTGATCAAGCAGGGGGCCAAGCTGGTGCAGGACTGGCAGGACGTGGTGGAAGAATTGCCCGCCGAGACGCGCGCGGGCTTGCTCTCTCCTCCCGGTGCAACCCAAAAACAGGGCGAGACGTCTCTGTTTGCCGAATCACTTTCGGCACGGGAGAGAGCAATTTATGACTTGCTGAAAGTGGACGAGCCGGTGCATATTGATAATATCCTGGACGCGCTGCCGCAGTTTTCCTCTTCCGAGGTTCTGGCGGATTTATTGGAACTGGAGTTCAAGAATTTGGTGCGCCAATTGCCAGGAAAGAATTTTGTGAAAACTTTTTGACCGGTGACGCAGTCTAATGACGAGGGCAGACTGAAAACTATGGCGAGAGCGACAGCGTCGAAGGCGAAAGCAAAGAGCGTTTCCGGGACCCAGCCGGCGGGCGGGTCTCTGGTGATCGTGGAGTCGCCGGCAAAGGCGAAGACGATCAACCGGTATTTGGGCGCCGGCTATGTGGTCAAAGCCTCGCTCGGCCACATCAAGGACCTTCCCAAGAAGGACCTCGGCGTGGATGTCGAAAACAAATTCCGCCCCACGTACGAGCCGATCCCTTCGAAATCCAAGGTTATTGCGGAACTCAAGCAAGCGGCGAAGAAGGCCAGTGTGATCTATCTGGCCGCGGACCCGGACCGCGAAGGCGAAGCGATTTGCCAGCACCTGGCCGAGGAACTGAGCGACGGAAAGAAAATCCATCGCGTGCTCTTCAACGAGATCACCAAAGAATCCATCCGCAAGGCGTTTGAGAATCCGGGCGAAATCAACGAGAAGCTGGTCGAGGCGCAGCAGGTCCGGCGGATTCTGGACCGGCTGGTGGGCTATCAGGTCAGCCCTTTGCTGTGGGACAAGGTCCGCCGTGGACTTTCGGCGGGCCGCGTGCAAACCGTGGCGATGCGGTTGATCGTGGAGCGGGAGCAGGAAATCCGCGCCTTTGAGCGCGAGGAGTACTGGACCATCTCGGCTCACCTCGGCGCCCTCCATCCTCCCGCCTTCGATGCCCGCCTGGTGAAGCAAAACGGCAAGGATTTCATTATCGGCGGCGAGTCCAAGTCCGGAAGCATCCGCGCCCAGGTCGAGAGGGGAAAGCTTTTAATCGGCAGCGAGGAGGAATCCCAGAAACTTTGCGCGCAGCTTGAGAAAGAGACGTTCGTGGTCACCTCGAACGCCACCAAGGAGAGGCGCCGCAACCCTGTGCCGCCCTTCATCACCAGTTCACTCCAGCAGGAAGCGTCGCGGAAACTGCGCTTTAGCGTCCGCCGCACCATGTCGCTCGCGCAGCGGCTCTATGAAGGCGTGGAGTGCGGGCCGGAAGGAATCGTGGGTCTCATCACCTACATGCGCACGGACTCGACGCGGGTCTCCGATCAGGCGCTGGGCGAGGTGCGCCAGTTCATTCCGGAAAGCTTTGGCGCTCCCTATCTTCCTGGCGAGGCAAACTTCTATCGCAGCAAGAAGGGCGCGCAGGACGCGCACGAGGCCGTCCGGCCCACCTCGGTTTTCCGCACGCCGGATCAGATGTCGCCGTTCCTGGGCGAAGATGAGGCCAAACTCTATCGGATGGTCTGGCAGCGCTTCGTGGCTTCGCAGATGATGCCGGCTCTCTACGATCAGACGACGATCGAGATTGCCGCGGGCGAATTTGGCCTCCGGGTCACCGGTTCGGTGCTCAAGTTTGACGGATTCCTCAAAGTCTACGAAGAGTCCAAGGACCAGAAAGAAGAGAGCGATAACGAACTCGGGAACCGATTGCCGTTGGTAACGGCGGGCGAGGCGCTCAAACTGCGCAAGCTCAGCCCGGACGGGCACTTCACGGAACCGCCGCCGCGCTATAACGAAGCCAGTCTGGTGAAGGAGCTTGAGGAAAAGGGGATTGGACGGCCCTCCACCTACGCGTCCATCTTGAGCACCATCCAGGAACGCGAGTATGTCGAGAGACAAAAGGGACGCTTTGTGCCGACGGAGTTGGGGGAAGTCGTCACGGGCCTGCTGGTGGAGAACTTCGACGATATTTTCGACATCGCCTACACCGCCCGGCTCGAAGATGCGCTCGACGAGATTGAGGAGGGCAAGAAGGAGTGGGTGGAAGCCCTCGACGACTTCTACGAAAAGTTTGCCAAGGACCTGAAGCGGGCCAAAAAGCACATGACCGACATCAAGCGCATGGAGGAGCCGACGGAGTTCTTGTGCGAGAAGTGCGGCAAGCCCATGGTGATCAAGTGGGGCAAACGCGGAAAATTCCTGGCCTGCTTGGGCTACCCCGAGTGTACCAATACCCGCGATCTCCCGTCGGAATCCTCGGAACCGGAAGCTTCCGAAGGCCGGGAGCAAGCGCCGGAGGTGTTGTGCGAAAATTGCGGCCGCCCCATGGTGCAGAAGAAGGGGCGCTTCGGGCCGTTTCTGGCGTGCAGCGGCTACCCCGATTGCAAGACCACGCGGCAAATCGGGCAGGGGGAAAAGAAACCGCCCGTTCCCACCGATGAGAAGTGCCCGCAGTGCGGCAATATACTGGTGATTCGCCAGGGACGGTTCGGCGAATTCACCTCGTGCAGCAGCTACCCGAAATGCAAGTTCATCAAGCAGAACTCGACCGGAGTCGAGTGCCCCGAATGCAAGCAGGGCCAGATTGTCGAGAAGCGTTCCCGGCGCGGCCCCTTTTACAGTTGTGAGCGCTACCCCAAATGCAAGTACAGCCTGCGGAACAAGCCGGTGGCCCGGCCCTGCCCGCAATGCGCTTCCGCCTACCTCATCGAGAAAACCACCAAGTCCGGCACGACGATCGAGTGTCCGAACGAAACTTGCGACTACAAGCAGGCGGCGTAGAGACGATCCGAGCCGCGACCGTAAGGGAGCGGTCAAAGACGTTCGTTTTCCCACCGGAATGGCCGCTTGCTGACGCGCGCGGCTCGGATTGTGCAACCTTAGCGTGTCGATTGCTTCTGCTCCGGTGGCGGTTCAGGAATTGCCGCTCCGTCCTTGCGCGGGTCGGACGCGCCGTAATTGACCTTGGTTGAAAAGTCGCGCATCACGGCCTGTCCTCCGCCCACGATGTCCGAGTAGATTCCGAGCTGACTGATCTGATGTCCGCGCCTGGAAAGCTCGTCTCTGACTTCCCGGGCGATGCGCGCTTCCATCTGTACGTCACACCCTTCAAAGGTTCGCTTGGTGAACCGCGCGGCTTCGAGGGCAGCCTGGATATTCATGCCGTGATCCACGAGGTTGGACACAAATTGGGCGTGGGCCTGCGACTGGTTCCAGCCCCCCATGATGCCAAAGGCAATCCGAACATCCCCCTTGCTCATCATGCCAGGGATGATGGTGTGTAAAGGCCGTTTGCGTCCCGCCAGGGCGTTCGGATGGGAGGGGTCCAGGCTAAACAAGTTCCCCCGATTTTGTAACGCAAATCCGGTCCCTTCCGCCACCAGCCCCGAACCGAAGCCGGCGAAATTGCTTTGGATAAAGGAGACCATATTCCCCTCCCGGTCTACGACGCTCAGATAAGTCGTGTCGCCACCCGATGGAACCGGAGGCTGACCGGACGGTACATCGCAGTTGGCTTTCGCCATTTGGATCAACTGCGAGCGCTTTTTCGCGTACTCTTTGGAAAGAATTCCGGCGACCGGAACCTTGCTGAACCGCGGGTCCGCTACATAGCGGAGCACATCCGCATAAGCCAGCTTTTTGGCTTCGATCATCACGTGCAGAGCGTCAGCGGAATTGTGTCCGAACTTCCCCAGGGGGAAATTCTCCACAATGTTGAGCATGGAGAGCGCGGCGATCCCTTGTCCGCTCGGCGGTATCTCGTAGACGGTCCAGCCTCGATACGTCGTCGAGATCGGATCAACCCATTCACTGGAAAACTCGGCCAAGTCGGCCAGAGCCATGGCGCCCCCGTGCTGTTCGGAAGTTTTGACAATGCGTCGCGCAATTTCTCCTTCATAGAAAGCCGGGCGGCCGCCCGCCGCGATTTGCTTCAAGCTCCAGGCCAGGTCCGGGTTCTTGAAAATCTCTCCGAACTGGGGCGGGCGGCCATTCGGCAGAAACGTGCGCGAGGCATTCGGATCATTCCGGATCGCCTGCTCGCTGCCGAGCCATGCCGCAGCAGACCATTCCGTCACGGGGAAGCCTTCCTCGGCGTAATGAATCGCCGGGGCCAGGACTTCGGCGAATTTCATGCGCCCGAAACGGCTGAGGAGCTTGTCCCATCCGTCTGCGGCCCCCGGCACGGTGACGGTGTGAATGCCGGCCGGCGGCATCTCCGTAATCCCTTTCTGTTTCAAGAACTCGATGGTCATGCCGGCTGGCGCCCATCCGCTGGCGTTCAAACCGTAGAGCTTGCCGCTCCGGGCTTCGTAGACGATGGCGAAGAGGTCTCCCCCCATGCCGTTCATATGGGGCGCAACGAGACCCATGACGGCGTTGGCAGCTACGGCTGCATCTACCGCGTGCCCGCCGCGAGCGAGGATCGTAGCGCCGGCCTGGGCTGCCAGCGGGCTTTCCGCCGCCACAATTCCATAGCGTGACACAACCACGGAGCGACCCTGCGAGCGGCCCTCTTGCGCGCGCGATCCAATGGCGAACAGGGTCACTGCCAAAAATAAGGTCATTATGGGGTTGTCGATTTGTCGCATCATGGAAATTCTGACTCCTCACTCATCACTTGTCACTGATCACTCTGCATGAGGACCGCTCCCTTGCGGTCGCGGCTCTGATTACTAACTCCTGGCTTCTGCAAGGTTCACTCCCGGGGTCTCCGCGCTGTCATCAACAGAGCTCCGGATTCCCGAAAGCGGCGAAGCTGTTCGGGGTCAGTAACGAGTCCGTCGTACGTGTTGTCGGAAACGAGGCTCCGGTCGGGGATCATGCGGTAAGAATACTCCTGGAAGCCGCATTGCTCCAAGAGCCTTCCATATTCTTCCGCGCTCAGCAGCTTTACCGGAATCTTCAGGCGCGGCAACCAGCCGAGTGTGATTTCGTTTTCCTTGGAGAGATGATTCAGGATCCAAACGGATGCGCCGGGTGACATCACCCGGTAAAGTTCCCGCAGGGCCTTCTCCGGGTTTTCCATGTAATAAAAGGCCTCGACGCAGAGGACTTGGCTGAAGAATTTTTCCTGCCAGGGGATATCCTCCGCGTCGGCCCAAACGAACAGGAGGTTCTCGCAGGAAGCAGAACCGGCGCGGGCCTTGCGCACCATCTCATCGGAAACGTCCAGGCCCACCACCATCCCTTCCGGGACGAGAGAAGCGAGCCAGCGGCTCGCCCACCCCTCGCCGCAACCCACTTCCAGAACGCGGTCTCGGGGCTGGATATTCATCCGTAGGACCATCTCTTCGACGAAGCAGCGGTGGTGCGCCTCCAGTTGTGCGCTGCGTCCATCGAGGACCCACTGATTGAATTCTTCGCGCAGGTTTTGGTTCATGGTAAAAACAGTGATAAGTGATCAGTGGTTAGTGATTAGTGACAAGCAGGAGCGCCGGACGGCGCATCCACACTAACCACTACTCACTACTCACTGATCACTAACCACTTTCTTTCACTGGTCACTCGTCACTGTCTTCAGCGACGGAGCGTCAGTCCGCCATCCACTGTGATCACCTGGCCCGTGATGTAGCAGTCCGGTTCGAGCAACAGGCGCACCACCCGCGCCACGTCTTCCGCGCTGCCGTAGCGTGGGATGATGCCGTCCTGGATGAACCTCTCATACTTGCCGCTCGCCACGCTGGCCGCGGCCATGCCCGCGAGGGTGACTCCGGGCGCAACTACATTAACGCAGATGTTGCTCCTGCCGCCGAATTCGTGCGCAAGGATGCGGGCGGCGTGAGTCAGCGCGGCCTTGGGAGCGGCATACACCGCACTTTTCTCAAACGGAGCGACCGCCTGCATCGTACTCACCAGAACAATGCTGCCCGGCGTGCCCTGCGCGGCCATCTGCTGCGCCGCTTTCTGCGCCAGCAAATAGGGCCCCAGGAAATTTGCCTTCCAGGAATCCGCCATCCGTGCTGCTTCCGCTTCCGGAGCCGCCGCCGTTCCGCTCGCAGCGCGAGCCGGGTCGCCCACAAAGATAGCCACTGCCGTCAACGGGCCGAGCGCGGCGGCGCGGCGGATGTACCCTTCGGGAACTCCGGGGTGATTCAGATCGCCCCCCACCAGCTCGATCCGCTGGCCCAACGATTGGAGCGCCGTCTGCAAGGCCTCGGCGCGGGAGCGGTTCGAGCGGTAGCCCACCACCAACCGAACGCCTTCGCGGGCCAACAAGAAAGCGGTGGCGGAACCCAGGCCGCCGGAGCCACCGGCGAGCAGTGCCACCTTGCCGGCCAACGTATTTTGCGGAAACTCGAATGGAAATTTCATCGTGGGGTCGCTCGACGATTCTCCTGCCGGAAAGGACATAAGTTAGGAAACCTCTGGGGCCGGTTTGGGGCGGGGAAGCGAGGCGGACAGAGCATCCGGATGAAGCGGTTCCCGCAACGCCTGTTCTTCCAGCCGTGCCCACGCATAGGGGGCAGAGATCAAGTAGAGATAGAGCATCAGGACTTCCGAGTCGCCGAAGTTGAACTCAAAGAGGCCGGAGACCATCATTCCCAAAGTAATCGCTACTGCGGCATGACCGAGCGCACGCGCTTCGTGGGCCGGGCCGCGGGCGAGAGACAAATTTGCGCGAAACACTTCAATTAACATCCACAACCAAAACAAAAGACAAGGGATACCTCTCTCAGCCGCGAGCTGCAAATAGTCGTTGTGCAGGTGTCCGTACCAGCCCGGAGGAAAGGGAACCGCGGCAGGCTTATATTGCTGAAATTCCGGTCCCACCCGCTCGGGTCCGATCCCGAACCAGGGATGGGCCGCAATCATCTTCAGACCGGTGGAAAGCATGACCAGCCGGGCCTGATTGGAGGTGTCGGTCTGGACGTCGAAAATAGACTCGCCGCGTCTCTGGAGCCAGACCGGAGAAGCCAGATACAGCAATAAGAGACCGACGGGGAGCAGCCACAACAAGCGCCGCTGCGAACGCGCCAGCAGATAGGCCAGCCCGGCGAAAGTTCCCAGCCAAACCCCTCGCGTGAAAGTGGCCAGAAGCGCCACGCCGATTAACCCCACCGAGAGCCACCCTCCGGCGCGCAGCTTCCCCGCCAAGCCCCCAAAGAGCAGGATGGACGCCGCCAACAGCAGCACCATCATCAACTGGCCGCTGAACGTCATCCAGTGGCCCATAAACCCGGTGATCTGATGCACAACATAGTTTTCATAAAATGGAAGGCCCTGGCGCGCGAGGTTCCAGTAATCTTGGGCAAACTGCGCAAGCCCGTAGAGAGCTGCGATCGCGCCACCGAGCACGACTGCTTGCACAGTCCTCCAGACTTGGCGTGGCTCGTAGTATGCGTTGTAGGCGAGCAAAAAGGACGCGAAAAGGAAGAGCTTTCGTATTTGGGAAAGACCCGTCCAGGGAGTGCTCGAGAAAGCGAGCGATAACAGCGTCCACCCCAGGAAGGCCAGCAGCGCCACGCCGAAGCGGGTGGGGAAGCGGATTGCCCGACGGGAGAGCAGCAGCAACAGCAAAGCCGCCCCCAGCAGGATTTGGGAGGCGGCGATGGAGAAGAGGATCGCAATGGTGGCCACGGCCGTCAGAACAACGGTGGTTGTCTCCCCGCGGCCTAAGGGCCAAGCGCGACTCGGAATCCGCTGCGAGACTGTGGTGGACACAAGCAACTCTTCCCCATCTACGGATTGCAGAAGATCAATCTATCGGAAGCTCTACCATGATTCAAGCCAGATCGCCAGACTCTTTCATGCTACGCTGAGTTTTGGGGCGCCCGAGGATTCGCCCGGGACGGAAAACCGGCAGAACTTCGGCAGCGCAATTTGCCCCACGTACAGACGGCTGGTCGGCCAAGGCGATGGAACCATCGGTTCAATCGGTTGATTCGGTTAATAAGACGGCTCCGGCCTGGCATACCTTGTCCGTGGAAGCCGTATGCTCTTGCCTGAAATCCCCCCCCGCCGGTCTGACCAGCGCGGAAGCGGCCCGCCGTCTGAAAGAATACGGCGCCAATGAACTGGAAGCCGCCCGGCGCATCTCGCCGTGGACGATTCTCGTTGCGCAGATCAAGAATATCCTGATCGTCATTCTCCTCATAGCGGCGGTCCTCTCCGCTTTCCTCGGGCACGGCGTGGAAGCCTTCGCCATCGCCGTCATTGTCCTGTTTGCCGTGATGTTGGGTTTCGTGCAGGAATACCGCGCCGAGCGCGCCATCGAGGCGCTGCGCCAAATGGCCGCCCTCACGGCGACGGTCCTCCGTGATGGGCAGGAGAGTGAAATCCCGGCGCGCGACCTTGTCCCCGGGGATGTCATTCTCTTGCGCTCCGGCGACAAAGTCCCTGCCGACGCCCGCTGGACCGCCGCGGTCAATTTGCAGGTCGAGGAAGCGGCGCTCACCGGCGAATCGGTTCCCGTCGAAAAACAGACGGCCCCGCTCGAGAACGGCCAATTGCCGCTCGGCGACCGCAAGAACATGGCGTACGCCGGCACCACGGTGACTTACGGCCGGGGTCGGGCGATGGTGGTGGCGACCGGCATGAACACCGAGTTCGGCCGGATTGCCCAACTGTTGCAGACGGTCGAAACCGGCAGAACCCCGCTGCAAAAAAACCTGGACAAGGTCGGTCGGGAGCTGGCGCGCGCGGCGGTCGTCGTCGTGGGCATCATCGTGGCGCTCGGCGTATTTCGGGGCCAACCCATCCATGAGATGTTTATTTTCGGCATTGCCCTTGCGGTCGCGGTCGTTCCCGAGGCGTTGCCCGCCGTGGTTACCATCTCGCTGGCCATGGGGGTGCAGCGGATGGTCAAACGCCATGCCCTCATGCGCCATCTCCCGGCCGTGGAAACGCTCGGCAGCACCTCGGTGATCTGCGCGGATAAGACCGGCACGATGACGAAAGATGAGATGACGGCCCAACGCATCTTTGCCGCCGGGCGCGTGTGGGAGATTTCCGGCGTGGGCTATGAGGTGCACGGCGGGTTTTTCCAAGACGGAGTGGCGGTGGAGCTATCCGAGGCGGGGAAGATGTTCTTGCGTGCCGCGGTGCTGGCTTCCGACGCGCATATCGTCCGCACCGGTCCGGATGACCACTGGCACGTCAAAGGTGATCCGACGGAGGGCGCGTTGGTGGTGGCCGCCGCCAAAGCCGGCCTGCGCAAACCCGATCTGGACGCGCAATTCCCGCGCCTGAACGAGATCCCGTTCACTTCGGAAACCAAGCGCATGACCACCCTGCACGCCACCTCCGATGGAACGGCCGCCTGCTCCAAAGGCGCACCGGAAATCATTCTGGAGTCCTGCGCAAGCTGGCAGACCGACCAGGGGGTCCTCCCGCTCGACCACGCCAGCCGGCAGATGATTCTGGAGGCGGCTCACCGGATGGCGGAGGAGGCGCTGCGGGTGTTGGCCGTGGCGCACAAGCCGGGCGCCAGTTTCGAGAACGCCTCGCGCGAAATGACGTTTTTGGGATTGGTCGGAATGATGGACCCGCCCCGCCCCGAAGCCAAGGCCGCCATTGCAACCTGTGAGCAGGCCGGCATCAAGGTGGTGATGATTACCGGGGACCATCCGCTCACCGCGCGCGCGGTCGCCCGCGAGCTGGGACTGCTCAAGACCGGCCGCGTCGTAACGGGGCAGCAATTGGAGGCCATGAGCCAGCCTGACTTTGAACGCGAGGTGGAACAGATCGAGCTTTATGCCCGCGTCTCTCCGGCCCATAAGCTGCGCATCATCACGGCCCTCCAAAAAAAGGGCTACATCACGGCCATGACGGGGGACGGGGTGAATGACGCTCCCGCGCTCAAAAAGGCCGACATCGGAATCGCCATGGGCATCACCGGCACGGACGTGACCAAAGAGGCCGCTGCCATGACGCTCACCGACGACAATTTTGCCTCCATCGTGGCGGCGGTTGAGGAAGGCCGGCGCATCTTCGGCAACATCAAGAAATACCTGATGTACCTCCTCTCCTCCAACTTCGGGGAAATCGTTCTGATCGGAGGCGCTTCGCTCGCCGGGCTGCCCCTCCCGTTAACGGCAGTGCAAATCTTGTATGTCAACCTCGCCACCGATGGCCTCCCCGCACTGGCTCTCTCCGTGGACCCGCCCGAACCCGACCTCATGCGCCGCCCGCCGCGCAATCCGCGCGCCGGCATCTTTACTCGCCCAGTCATCATCCTCATCGCAGTGGGCGGGTTGTGGTCCGCGCTGATCAACCTGAACCTGTTTGTTTGGGCGTTGGACTCCGGGCGCAGCGTGGCCGAGGCGAGAACGTTGATCTTCGTCTCGCTGGTCCTGATCGAGTTCTTCAAAGCCTACAACTACCGCTCCGACCGGTATTCGGTCCTGCGCCGGCCCTTCGCCAACAAATGGCTGAACCTGGCCATCCTGTGGGAGCTGTTGCTGCTTGCCTCCATTGTGCACGTCCCTCTCCTCCAGAAAATGTTCGGCACACAGACCCTGCCGCCGGCGGATTGGGTCCTGGCCGTTGTTTTGGCGGCCACGCTCGCGCCCGTGCTGGAGATTGCCAAATGGTTGGGGCGGCGTGGTTGGCTTGGCCAAAATGATTGAGTGTCAGAAAGAGCATCCGTCCGCCGCAATACCAGCGCGGAGCGACCGCCGTCGCCGAAGGCAAACTGCGCTCGATTGTTCGGGTGGCAGCAATTCTCTGGGGGCCCCACGCAGGCAGGCGAGCGGGGAGTTGCAGGCTGTGGAGGGACAGCCGCGCTTCCTGCGGCGGTCGTTCAGGGGTTTACGGCCTCTTGGAAGTCTTCCACGGAAGCCGTTTCGGAGACGTCCGTCCCCGCCGGTTCGAGCGCGAGCCGGATCACTTCGTCCATGGTCTTGACGTAGTGGAGCGCGATCCCCTCCAACTGCTCTTTCTTCAGGGCGTCCTCGACGTGGACCGCGTTCCGGCTGGGGAGAATGATTTCGGTGATCCCGGCGCGTTTGGCCGCGAGGACCTTCTCTTTGATCCCTCCCACCGCCAGGACCAGCCCGCTCAGAGTGATCTCGCCGGTCATGGCGACGTTGGGCCGGACGCGGCGGGCCGTCAGCAGGGAAACCAGCGCCGTCGCCATCGTGACGCCGGCGGAAGGCCCATCTTTCGGGATCGCGCCCGCCGGAACGTGCAGGTGGATTTCGCGGTTCTCGAAATGGTCCGGGCTCAGGTTCCAGCGGTCCGGATGCGAGCGGACCCAGGTGAGTGCCGCCTGCATGGATTCCTGCATCACCTGGCCCAGGTGGCCGGTCATGATCAGGCCGCGCTTGCCCGGCATCTGGTTGGCTTCCACAAACAGGATGTCCCCGCCTGTGGGAGTCCAGGCCAGTCCCACCGCCACACCGGGCCGCTCCGTGCGCTCAGCGACTTCCATCTCGGAGAGAATTTTCGGCGCGCCGAGGCAGTCCCGGACGACTTCCGGAGTCACCACAAGCAGTTCGGCCTGTCCCTCTGCGATCCGGCGAGCCTGCTTGCGGCAGATCGCGGCGATCTCCCGCTCCAGGTTGCGCAGGCCGGCTTCGCGCGTATAGTGGCGGATGATCTCTTGCAGCGCCGCTTCGGTGAACTGAATGTCCTCGTCCTGGCGGATACCGTGCTCTGGGATCTGCCGCGGGAGCACGTGGCGGAGAGCGATCTGAACCTTCTCCTCTTCGGTATATCCGGCCAGTTCCAGAACCTCCATGCGGTCGCGGAGGGCGTCCGGGATCGTATCGAGGACGTTGGCCGTAGTGAGGAAGAGGACTTTCGAAAGATCAAACCGCACGTCCAGGTAGTGGTCATGAAACTGGAAATTCTGCTCGGGATCGAGCGCTTCCAGCAGCGCCGCCGCCGGATCGCCCCGGAAGTCCCGGCCAATCTTATCCACCTCGTCGAGCATGAAGACGGGATTGTTGGTCCCCACGCGCCGAATCCCCTGGATAATCTGGCCAGGCAGGGCGCCGATGTAGGTGCGGCGATGGCCGCGGATTTCCGCCTCGTCGTGCATGCCGCCGAGCGAGATTCGGATGAACTTCCGCCCGAGCGCCCGCGCGATGGATTTTCCCAGAGAAGTCTTGCCGGTTCCGGGCGGCCCGACAAAGCACAGAATCGGCCCCTTCAATCCTGGCCGAAGCTGCAATACCGACAGGAATTCCAGGACGCGCTCCTTGACCGTTTCCAGGTTGTAGTGGTCAGCCTCGAGAATCTCCTGCGCTTTCGGAATGCTGACCGGGTTATCGCTCGATTTGCTCCACGGGAGGGTGACCAGCCAATCCAGGTAGGTGCGGCTGATGGTGTATTCGGCCGCCGCCGGGGACATCCGGGAAAAGCGTTGCAACTCCTTTGCGGCTTCTTTTTCCGCTTCTTCCGGCATCTTGGCTTCGGCGATCTTCTGCCGCAGCTCTTCCACCTCGCGCTGGCCTTCTTCGGCTTCGCCCAATTCCTTGTGGATGGCTTTGAGCTGTTCCCGCAGATAGTACTCGCGCTGGCCTTGCGCCATTTGGTCCTGCACCTGGGACTCGATCTGGGAGCGCAGCTCGGTGAGATGGCGCTCTTTGATCAACAGGCGATTGAGGATATCGAGCCGCTTGGCAACGTCGAGTGTTTCCAGTAGTTCCTGCCGCTGCGCCGTCGTGAAGAAACTGAGCGAGCTGGCCACAAAATCGGCGAGCCGTCCCGGCTCCTCGATGTTGAGAACCATGGCCTGGAGTTCGTCGGAAAGTCCGGGCGAGGCAGCGACGATTTGCTGGAAGGTTACGACCACATTCCGCTCCAGGGCCTCCTCCTCGGGCGTTTTCTCGGGCGGTACTTCCTTCAAATGCTCGAGTTGCGCTTTGAAAAAGGGTGTGGTCTGCGTATAGGCGCGAAAGCGAACGCGCGCCAGACCTTCTGCGAAGATAAACAGACTCTGGTTCGGCATCCGAATGACCTTGTGGACCAGCGCCAATGTGCCTGCTTCGTAGAGGTCGGAAGGTTCCGGATTTTCCGTTCGCGAATCCCGCTGCGCCGCAATCGCGATGACCTTCTCATCGCCGAGCGAATTGACGAGCTGGACCGAACTCTCCCGGCCGATCGTCAGCGGCAACACGGCGTGCGGAAACAACACCGTATCGCGCACCGGCAGCACAGGGGCTTCGTTGGGCACTATCAACTGTTTCGTTTCTGGTTCCATGTCTGCTCCGCTGTCCTCGCTTGCCTGTTTCCCGTGGATCGCACTGTCTTCTTCCGTGGGTACCGGCCTCCGGGCCTGTACTTCTGACAGGCAGGAATGCCTGACCTCCCAGCGACTCCAGACCGCTGCCCTGGCCGCCGGGACGAATTAGCGCGAAAGACCGGCCGGCAATCTCGTTCGCACCCGGCCAATCCCTCCTTGCTTTTGGATGCGCCTTGCGCCTCAGAAGTTTCCGGCTCATTCTCTGACGCACCCTCGTATCTTACCCAGCGATCAACACTTTTTCCAGAGCACTTTCAGGGCCAGTTTAGCCAACCGTTGGGTAGCAGCCCAGAACGCGGACAAACTCTGCCGTTTCCGCCAAGTGTTTCAAGGCGTTACGGGCAGAGGCGGAGGCCACGTTGTCCTGGAAGTCCAGGTAAAACAAGTATTCCCAAGGGCGGCCGCGCAGTGGGCGCGATTCAATTTTGGTCAGGTTGATGTCTCGGAGGGCAAATACGCCCAGACAGCGGAACAGCGCACCGGGGAGGCTCTTGGTCGCAAATACGATGGAAGTCTTGGCGCCGGAAGAGCGGGCCTTGGCTTGGCTGCGCCTCCCGAGGAGGAAAAAACGCGTGTAATTTTCCGGGTCGTCTCCGATGTCTTCCGCCAGGATGCTTCCCTTATAGACGGCAGCCGCCGCCTTGCTGGCGATGGCGGCGGAGTCGGTCAAGCCCTTTTCCAGGATCATTTTGACGCTCCCGGCCGTGTCGTAGAAGGGAACCACTTCCCAGCGCCCGTGCTTTTCCAGGAACCGCGTGCATTGCTGCAAGGCCACGGGGTGGGAGTAGACCTTGCGGACCGACCGCAGCGAAACGCCGGGCCGAACGATCAAGTTGTGAACAATGCGCACGCTCGTTTCCGCCAGAATCGGCAGCCGGTGTCTTAGCAGCAGATCATAATTTTCGTGGACGGAGCCGGCCAGCGTGTTTTCAATCGGGACCGTGGCGTAGTCAATCTTCTTGTTGGCCAGCGCGCGAAACAGCGCCGGAAAGCTGGGAAGAGCGATCAACTCGATTTTGCCGGGTGCCAGTTTCCGGGCGGCCACTTCGCTGAAGGCGCCCCGCTCACCCTGGAACCCCACGCGCGCGCGCTGCTTCAAAGAAATTTTCCTCTCCGGCTGCCCAGACTCTCTTGGATGACCCGGCAACCTACGAATGGCATTATGCAGGCTTGCACAGCCTCTGGCAAGCACTTTGGCTTGGGGGGAGGGAATCGAGATGCGCGGACCGATGCGCAAACGGATTCGCAAGAGGCTTGACCGGAAGGGGCAACCCGGTCTAAATGTTATGGGCTGGAACTGCGGGAAATCTTGTAAGGAGGGGAGCAGCCCGGCAGAAATGAATTCTCATCCAGTTTAAGGAGGCGGCAATTAAAAAATTTTCAACGAAAATTCGCATCTATTGGGCTGACTGTGACTCGGCGGGCATCGCCTACTATGGAAATTTCTTCCGCTGGTTTGAGATGGCGGAGGAAGATCTGTTCCATTCCTTGGGACCCTCCCGGATCGAGGTCTTTCGCCAGCATGGGGTCGGCTTCCCGCGGGTGGAGGTGTGGGCCCGGTTTCGCAAGCCAGTTCTCGAAGGGGACCTAGTCGAGATTACGACCTGGGTCACGAAGCGAACCGCGACTGCTCTGGTTTTTAACCTGGAGATGCGTCGGCCCGGCCAGGCGGAGGTCGCGGCTGAGGCGCATTACCGCGTAGTGTGTGTGAAGCGTCCGGAGTTCAAGCCCGTCCCGATCCCGGCCGAGGTCCTGGAGTTGCTGCGGGACTACCTGCCGCCGCTCACCAAGCATTCGACCGAACACAAGGCATAACGATAGCCACCGAGGCACGGAGACACAGAGAAGAAGAATTCAGAAGCCAGAAGTCAGGAGTCAGAATGGGACTCGGACATTTCTCTTCCAACTTCTGGCTCCTTTCCTCTGTGCCTCTGTGTCTCCGTGGCGATCTCTTAACGCTCAGCGCAGCAAATCTTCGAGCCGGATGGATTGATCGGTCTTGGCGTCCCGATACTTGACAATCACCGGAGTGTGCAGCGAGAGGTTCCACTGCTTTCCCCAGCCGCCGGAGATCGCCCGCGATCCCGGAACCACGACCGCCTCCGCTGGGATCACCAAAGGGCTGTCTCCATCCCTCTGATGGATCTGGCCGCGCACGAGGTCGTAGACAGGAACTGATCCGGTCAGAATCGTGCCCGCCCCGATCACGGCCCGCTTCTTGACCACTGTTCCTTCATAGATGCCGCAGTTTCCTCCGACCAGCACCTCATCTTCGATGATGACCGGCATGGCGCCCACCGGCTCCAGCACGCCTCCCAACTGGCTTCCGGCGCTCAAGTGCACGCGCTTGCCCACCTGCGCGCAGGAGCCGACCAGCGCGTGCGAGTCGATCATCGTGCCGTCGTCCACGTAGGCTCCCGCGTTGATATACATGGGCGGCATGCAAGTGACGCCCTGGCCGACGTAGCAGCCGTCGCGGATGGACGATCCGCCCGGAACGATCCGAACGCCACTGTCGATCCCGATTCTCTTTAATGGGAACGTGTGCTTGTCAAAGAAAGGGAAGTGCCCGTCCAGGGACATGTTTTCCAGGACGCCGATGCGGAATCCCAGCAAGATGCCCTTCTTGACCCAGGCATTGACCTTCCATCCCGAGGCCGTTTTCCCTTCGGTTCTTTCGGTTTCTTCGGCCCTTGCGGTTCCTTCGGTTCTTGCGGTTCCCTCGGTTGGCTCGGCGGCGCGAATCTCGCCGCTGTTGAGCTTTTGCTTTAGCTCCTGGAAGATTTCAAAAAATTCCGGGCCGTATGTGGTGGTTTGCCGCTCGTAGAGGCGCTCAATCTGCTCCGCCAGCTGCATATTGCTTTTCCTTGGATACTCGGGCTACTCGCAATTCCAGGTCATCCAGGACCCTCTCCAGCTTGTCCCGGTTGTCGGGGGTCATGGGGACCAACGGCAGGCGATAGACCGGCTGGATGAGACCCAGGGCTACCAGCGCCGCCTTCACCGGGATGGGACTGCTCTCGATAAAGAGGACCTGCATCAGCGGCAGCAGGCGATAATGAATGCGCCGGGCTGCCTCGAACTCTCCTCGATTGCAGAGGGAAACCATCTCGGTCATCTCCTGCGGAACCACGTTCGAGACCACCGACACCACCCCACACCCTCCCAAAGCCAGGATGGGGAGCGTGATGGAATCGTCTCCAGAGAACACCTTGAACGGCTTCGGGATGCGGCGGATGATCTCCTCGATCTGCGGGACATTCCCCGACGCTTCCTTAACTCCCAGGATGTTGGGAATCCCGGCGAGGCGGCCCAGCGTGGCAGGCTCGATGTTCGACCCGGTTCGGCCGGGAACGTTATAGACCACGATCGGCAGGGGCGTAGAGTCGGCGATGGCGCGGTAGTGCTGGTAGATGCCTTCCTGTGTCGGCTTGTTGTAATACGGGGAGACGGAGAGGATCGCGTCCACTCCCAGGCGCTCCAGTTGGCGAACCTGCTCGCAGACCCGCTGCGTGTTGTTGCCGCCGGCTCCGGCCACCACGGGCACTCGTCCGCGGGCCTCTTCGAGCGCGATCTCGACCACCCGCAAGTGCTCCTCGGCGGTCAGGACCGGACTTTCCCCGGTCGTCCCGCACGGAACCAAGAAATCAATCCCTCCCTCCAGTTGCCGTTGGACCAGCCGGCGCAAGACGGCCTCGTCCAATCTCCCGTCGCTTTGGAAGGGCGTGACTAAAGCCGTGCCGCAACCTCGTAGTTTTGTTCCATCCATAACAACCTCGATTCCGGTTCTTAAGGATAACTTATTTTGACTGCGCTGTCCTGGGAAAATCCGGTCAAGGGTTTGAAGGCGTGCGCAGGGGGCTGCCTCAACCTCCGCCGTTGGGCACAGGGCCAATCCGTGCGGCCCGCTTAGTAATTCACTGGGATTCCCGCCCCGCTTTTTGCAGGAGACATAAGCTGCGGCCGTTTCACAAACCTTTCGATCTGAGTAAAATGAGTTATAGTGGCGAGCAATAAGTCGTACGCTGCCAAAGACTTCTTGTGGGATTTCACTGCACGGCTTTCTGTTCTGGAGAAAACGTTGCGGCTTTTCAATGTAACGACAAGACTAGCCGTCAGCAGAAGAAGCCCTGCCCAAGCGCCAAGGCTGGCCAATTGAAAGGCTGGCGGCCACTGTGGGCCGAAAAAGCTGAACATCTGCGGGTCGTAATAGCCCAAAAGAACCACAACGAAGATGTAAAGTAATGGTGACGTTACCCCGTGTCGCGTCCCAGCCAAGAAAACTGCCATCACGATGGCAACGTTGGTAATGGTGAAAAAGGCCGCTTTCTGGTCCAGAAAGGAATTGCAAAGTTCCGCAATCAGAATCACCGGGAGCAGAACCAACCGCTCGCGTTTTTCTTCCATGGCGGCTTTAATGGTTTTTCGGATTAGATTAGGTAGTCTGTCAAGCCCGGTCGCTTCTTTGCTCATGGTCCATCTCCTTGCACGCAGCTAGGGTTTTCATTCTTTCCTTACGTGTTAGGGCAATTCAAAAGCCAATGTCATTAGACTGATAAAGAAAGATTTACCAATTAACACACTGGTCGGAATCGTTCAAATCTGAAACAGTGTCGCATTTATAAACAAAATCGAGGGATTCACTGCATTCAGGGCGATTCTTGGGATGAGGGAAAAGATTTTCTTAAGCGAGCCGGTTGCAATCGGCTATTACCGGAAGGCAATTGGAGAGGCGTAACGATAAGAAGCTCGAAGCAAAAGGAGTAGGCGTTTTTCCTTCACGAACTGACACTACATGAAGTTAACAGTCATTTTTCCGCAAGCTGCTGCAATGCTTTTAGGATGTCTTCATTTTCTGGCCGGATTCGAGCGTCCGTGTTCTGGAATTTCCAGGT
>Ga0156329_1253_pt1 | contig 20760 bp, 17 predicted proteins | sample RifCSPlowO2_12_FD_107977 | JGI IMG/M metagenome (GOLD analysis project Ga0156329, IMG submission 107977) | Acidobacteria bacterium RIFCSPLOWO2_12_FULL_60_22 | reverse complement strand
ACAAGAACCCGACCAACGCCCAGATCAAAGAGGCGCTGGCCGGCAACATCTGCCGCTGCGGCGAGTACCCCAAGATCATTAGCGCGGTGAAGAAGGCGGCCGCAGAGCTGCGGGGCGAGAGAGTCAGCTACTCAGCGCCGCTGATAACCGCTGACGAGGTTAGACCGTCGGCTGGGCCTGCCGGGGCTTCCGTCTCCAAGCAGTTCGAGTTTGTGACTCCGCTGGGCACCATCGAGCTGTTCGACGACTTGTCGGTGGAACTGAAGAAGAAGGCCGGCATCGTCGGCGTTTCCGGTTCGGAACGCACGATCACGCCCGCTTGGGATCCCACAAAGCTCGACGAAGCCCGGGTGCGCCAGATGCTCGCGGAGGCTGGCCACCCTGTCCGGCCGTAAGGGCGAAGGAGGAGGAAGGATATGGTTGTCAAAGTAGATGCGGTGCGCGTCGTGCAAGACCCAGCGTATGCGGCCAGCCTGACCGAGGCTCACTGGCGCGCCCTGGCCCTCGACCCGACCTGGAACGAGATGGTCGGCGAATACCACGAGATGGTTGCCCCGGTAGAGGCTCTCTACGCAGCGCAACTGGGGATGCCGGCTCCCCAGGCAGTCGCGGCCAAACCAGCATTGGATACCGCGGCGGCCACCGAGCAATTCCAGGTGCTCGGCAAGCGAGTTCCTCGCCTGCACGGTCTGGGGATCGTCACGAGCCTTGGCCAATACACCCAGAACATGCGGATGCCCGGGATGCTCCATACCCGCACTCTGCGCAGCCCGCATCCCCATGCCAAGGTCAAGAGCGTCAACACCAAGAAGGCGGAGGGACTGTCCGGGGTGGTGGCCGTGCTGCACCGGGGGAACCTGCCGGCAGAGTACCGCGACGTGAAGCTGGGCAGCGGCCCGCCGGACCGCTTTCTGTTCAACGAAGAGGTCTTTGAGATTGGGTCTCCCATCGCCGTCGTCGCGGCCGAAAACGAGCACATCGCCGATGAGGCGATCCGGCTGATCGAGGTCGAGTACGAGGTTCTGCCCGCCGTGCTGGACATGATGGAAGGCTCCCGGCCCTCCGCACTCAAGCAGTGGGACAACAAGGAGAACGGGACCATCATCGCCGTGACGCCGCCGCTGGTCCGAGGCAACCCGGAGGCAGCTCGGGCAGACACCACGATCGAAGCGGTGCTGACGAAGTCCACCGAGCAGCACATGGCGCTGGAGCTGACCAACTCGCTGATGTACTGGGACCAGGACCGCCTGATTGTGCACTACACGTGCCAGCACGCGCACGGGTCCCGGGCCGGTCTCTCCCAGGCCCTGAAGATCCCGGCGAACCGCGTCCGCGTGGTCTCGCCGGGCTACATGGGGTCAGGGTACGGCTACCGCTCCGGCATTGACTTGACGGAGGTGCACTCGGCCATTCTGGCCAAGATCACCGGGCGCCCCATCAAGACGATCTACACCCGCGAGGAAGATTTCGTCACGCGCACGCACCGTCCGGAGTTCCGCAACGAGATGAAACTGGGTGTCAACCGCGACGGAACCATTCAGTTCGGGCAATTCCGTGTCTACGCCAACGTCGGGGCGCAGCGCGCGGGCGCGGCCAACGGCTCCTGGTTCAACATGCAAAACCTGTACAAGATCCCGAACTTGAAGCTGGAGGCGATCGACGTATTCACGAACAGCCACAAGTCCGGCCCCTACCGGTGCGTGAGCCATCCCAACGGCACGTTCGCCCTGGAGTCGATGATCGAGAAGGCGGCTTACGCCATCGGGATGGACCCGGTCGAATTCCGGCTCAAGAATCTCAACGAGGAGGGCAATCCGGACAGCAAAAAACCGTTCAGCAACCCCGGCATCCGGGATTGCATCAACGCCGCCGCGAACCGGATCGCCTGGAAGCAGAAGTGGCATGCGCCCCGGGCGAAAGAGGTGCGCCCGGGCATCTTCCACGGCATGGGACTCGCCGCCCACGCTTGCAGCCACGGCGCCGGAGCCGACCCCGCCACCGGCCAGGTGATTGTGAACACGGACGGCAGCGTTCAATGTGTCTCCGGGTGCACGGAAATCGGGCCGGGCCAGCGGACGCAAATGGCGATGATCGCGGCGGAGGCGCTGGGGGTGCCCCTGAATCGGATGAGTATCGCTACCTATGTGGACACCGACAACACCACCGACACGGGAGGCACGAACGGGAGCCGGCAAACCAACACCGGCGGGCGCGGCATATACGAGGCGGCCGTCGATGCCAAGCGCCAGATTCTGACCATGGCCGCCCAGAAGTTCGTGGACGACGCCAAGCGGAAGAACGAGCAGATTCAAGTGACAGCGGACCAGTTGGACATGAAGAACGGGGAAATCTTCCTGAAGGCCGACCCCTCCAAGAAACTCAGCATGGAGGCGGCCGTGCAATCGGGTGGCCTCCCGATCCTCGGGCGAGCAATCTACAAGCAGGACCCCAGTTGGGAGCGAACCGCCTGGGCGGCGCACGCCGTGGAGGTCGAGGTTGACACGGGCACTGGCACCGTCCAGGTGGTGAAGTACGTGGCGGCCCACGATGTCGGACGAGCGATCAACCCGTTTGCGCTGGAGCAGCAGATCGAAGGCGGTGTGGTCATGGCCCTGGGCGCCGTGTTCACCGAGGAACTGCTGCACGACGCGGCGACGGGGCTGACCCTCAACCCGAACATGCTCGACTACCAGCCGCCGAGCATCCAGGACGTGCCCGAGGAGATCGACATCATCCTAATCGAACGGCCCAAGCAGTATGGGGTTTTCGGCGCGCACGGGATCGGCGAGCCGCCCATGTCACCCCCGGCGCCGGCGATTGCGGCAGCCATATACAACGCGGTCGGAGTGTGGATGGAAAAGATGCCCATCACACGCGAGAAGCTCCTGGCCGCACTCAGGAATGTGAGGTAAACCGAGATGAAGAGCTTCGAACTGTACGAGCCCAAGACCGTTCGGGAAGCAGTGGGGGTCCTGACCAAGTTCGGCAACAAGGCCAAGCCGCTGGCGGGTGGCAGCGACCTGGTCGCCGGGGTCATGAAAGATTGGGTTGAGGGCAAAGGCATGCCTCTGCCCGACGCCCTGGTCGATCTGACGACGATTCCTCAACTCCGCGGCATCAAGGTAGACGCGAAGGGAGCCACCATCGGGGCTATGACCACCCTGACCGAAATCGTCGAATCGAAGGACTTGACCGGGCGGTTCCCGCTGCTCACCCAAGCTGCGCACAGCGTCGCATCGCAGTTGATCCGGAATTACGGCACGTTGGGCGGCAACATCAACCAGCGCCCCCGCTGCTGGTTCTTCCGGGGCAAGGACTTCAACTGCTACAAAAAGGGGGGCGACTTCTGCTTTACCGTCAGTGGCGACAACCGTTACCACGCCATCATCGGCGGGGAACTGTGCTACATCGTTCACCCTTCGGACACGGCCACTGCGCTGCTGGCTCTGAACGCCCAGGCAAAAGTCGCCGGACCGAGCGGCGAGCGGATGGTCCCTTTCGACAACTACTTCATCGGCCCGCGCGAAGATGTCCTGCGCGAGAACGTCCTCAAGCCGGGCGAGTTGTTGGTCGAGGTGTTCATTCCAACTCCTGCTCCGGGCACGAAGCAGGCCTGGACGAAGCTCAAGAATCGCCAGGTCTATGACTTCGCCATCGTCTCCGTCGCCGCTGCCTTCACCGTCCAAAACGATACCTGGATGGACGGCCGCATCGTGCTCGGCGGAGTCGCCCCCGTTCCCTATCGCGCCACGCCCATCGAGAACCAACTCAAAGGCAAGAACATCAAAAACAGCATCCAGCAGGCCGCCGCCGCGATCCGCACCGTCGCCCGCCCGATGAGCATGAACGCCTATAAAGTGGACCTCGCCCAGAACCTGGTCGAGCGGACCATCCTGGGGGCACTGGGGTAATGGACACGGTCTTGGAATGTCACGGTCGTCTGGCTGCGGTGCTTGGTTCTGGTGCCGAATCGGTGGACGTACTCCGGCGGGCTGAGGAACACAGGTGGTACTGGCGCCCCGAACAGGTAAAGGTCGTACTTCTGGCGGAATCGCATGTTTACACGACGCCTGAGGAACTGGCTCGGACTATTGCGCTTCCAGCTTCGGCTCCGCCAGACCTTCCTCGCGGTTTCGTTCGCCTCGTGTATTGTCTCGGCTACGGCGAGAACCGCCTACTGAACCGCCCCATCGAATCTCCGGCGAACGCCGGCACTCCGCCATTTTGGAAAATCTTCTTCAGTTGCGCAAACGCGATCGCCACGAACAGCGACTTCGCACCGATCCTGAAAACCAAATCGCCTGCGCAGGAGATCGCAAACAAGCTCGTGCTGTTGCGAAGGTTGCGCGAGCTTGGCGTCTGGTTGCTTGACACCAGTCTCGCGGCTCTCTATTTGCCAGGCCGTCCAAAGATGGGTCCAGCCGCCTTGGAGACCTGCCTGCAAATCGGCTGGGACCATCACGTGCGTCATGTGGTCGAGGCCGCGGCTCCGTCTCATATTGTCTGCATTGGCAAGGGGGTGGCGCGAGCTCTCAGGAAGCGGCTCTCGGATGTCGGTGTGCGAGTGACGGTGGTGCCCCAGCCCAACGCACGCCTTGCGTCGGCAGATCACCATGAATCATTTCGGACGTACTACCGCGTGGTTCGCGAGGCCAACGAACTTGTCTAGTCAAGTCCGTGGTGGTCTGCTGTCTAACACGGTTTGCAGCCGACGGCGGTCGGCGGGACAATCCGCTCTGGTCACATCTGCTTCGTTGTTGCACGGATTTGTTTCAGATTCACAATGGAAGAGTAGCGATAGCTGGTAGCGTGGTAGCCACTACGAGCACTTTTCTTCGCCGTAGGTGTTTCTCTTCAAACTTGGGCGGGCAGATGCTAGACTCTTCTTGTGAGTCCTATTTGGCTCGTTTTAGCAGGGATGTTTCCGAACAGATGACTACTACGCTCAGAGCAAAAGCCCCGCTGGTGGTGCCGCCCAGCGTCCAGCGCAAAGCCCGCCTCAAGGCCGGCGATCAAGTGGAGTTCAAAGCCACTCCGGGGAGGATCACGGTCGTCAGCAAGCCCCCCGGCGGCCCGTCCCGCAGCCCCTTCCGTAACGGAAGATGAGTACACACCCGAGCAGCGCCGGATCATCGAGGCTCAGCTAGCCGAAGGCCTGGAGGATATCAAGAAAGGCCGCACCTACGGGCCATTTGACACCGTCGAGGAGATGATGGCCTCCATCGAGGCCGACATCCGGAAATCCCGCCCGGCGAAGAGACGCAAGACCGGGCGATGAGACTCGACTACACAACGAGCGCCCTCGACACTCTGAAGCATCTCCCCCTTCCTGTGCGAAAGGCCTTCTATAAACAGGCGGGCTTCCTGGTTGAGAACTTCCATCATCCTTCTTTGCGCGCCAAGAAGTTCAGCGAGTCCGAAGACCTCTGGCAGGCCCGTGTCAGCAAGGACTGGCGGTTCTACTTCAAAATCGAGAGCGACACCAATATCATTGTGGGGATCATTCCCCACCCCAAATGAGGGAATCCTCAAATACCGCTGAAGCTGTTGGTTGGCAGCCACGACGAGCTCCTTTTTCGCCGTGGACTTTTTCTTTGTGGCCAAGCAGGCATGAGGTACAATGAACCCGTTTGGAGTGTCTCTGAACGGTACGATCCGGGCGCGCATCTTTCGCGGCGCGAGGGCTTCTCGTTGCCGGGTAAAATCAAATCTATCGTGTTGCTTACAGAGCTGTTGGCAGAGAGTGCATCTGCTATGCGTTTCCAGGATTCTGAAGAAAAGACTTTGCAATAACAAAAGGAGATTCCATGCAGAGGAATGAGAATTCAAAGGCCATCCTGGTGAATCTACCTGTGCTTCTGGTTCTGTCGGTTCTTCCTCTCTGGGGAGTGGACAGAACGCGGAACCTGATTGGGGTGGTCGAAAATGCAGCGGACCAGATTGCCCGGTTTGATCCCCGCACGAAAACCTTTGTGGAATACCCGATGCCTGGCCGCTTCGCTTCCGTGCGGAGAATCGAGGCGGACCCCACACGGCCCAACCGGGTCTGGTATAGCGGACAAAGCACAGACAAAGTAGGTTATTTGGATGTTCTGGAATAAATCGAAAGGGTTCGGAGGATGCCGGAGCAGGGTGTGATTTACGGCCGGGATGGGTCGCTTTTATCCCCTGGAGGGTTGGGGGCGTTTCATTCTTGGAGAAAGCCAATTTCGTGCTCGGGCGAACGACCGAGTATAAACGGGCAAACTGCCCTTGCCCTGATTAGACGTTTGCCTTCAGGGAGATACGAAGAGGAGGGATTATGGTAACCGCTAGCTTAAGGAGGCGGCTTTTGCCGGCTAAGGATGGCGGGAGGGATGGCGGGGTTATTCCTATTGGGGGCATCGCTGGTTCCTGCGCAATTGCCGACGGGGGCGATTTCGGGTCGGGTTCTGGACAGCAGCGGGGCGGCCATTCCCGGTGCCACGGTGACCGCGATGAATCGGGAGACCGGCCGGGTGCAAACCACGCAGACCTCCTCCAGCGGCTACTACAAGATCGTATTGCCGGTGGGGAGTTATGACATCCGGGTGGAAGCGACTTCGTTTCGGCCTGAGGTGCGACAGAGTTTGCCGCTGGAAGTCGCGCAGCAAGCGGTGCTCAATTTTACGCTGTCGGTAGGGTCGGTGCAGGAGACCGTGACGGTACTGGCGGAAGCGCCGCTGGTGGAAACAACCAGCGGGAGCCTGGGGGGTCTGGTGAATGAACACCGGATTGCGGATCTCCCCTTGAATGGCCGGAACTTCAATGACCTGGTGCTGCTGCAGACGGGGGTTGCGGAGAATGAGGGCGCTAACGCGAACAGCGCGGCCAATCGAGGCTTGGCCTACAGCAGCAATGGAGCGCCGATTCGCTCCAACTACATGATGCTGGATGGAGCCAATCTCAGTGGGACCAGCGGCATCACCGGGGCCAGCGTCAGTGGTTCGATGTTGGGGGTGGAGGGCATCCGCGAATTCCGCGTGATCACACATGCCTTTCCGGCCGAGTACGGGATGACGATGGGAAGCCAGGTGACGGTGGTCAGCAAAAGCGGGACCAACCAGTTTCACGGGACGGCGTTTGAGTTTCTGCGGAACAGCTCCCTGGATGCCCGGGACTTCTTTGACCGCAAGCTGCATAAGGATGATCCTCGGTTACCGGCGTTTCGCCGCAACAATTTGGGGGGGCGTTCGGCGGGCCGATTCGCCGGGACAAGTCGTTTTTCTTCGTGACCTATGAAGGGGTTCGGGAGTCCTTGGGGCGAACCGTGGTCTTAGCCGTGCCTACGGCGCAGGCACGCCAGGATGGATTCCTGGCGCCCAGGATAGCAGAGAGCGTCAAGCCGTATCTCAACATCTTTCCGTTGCCCACGGAACCCCTGCCGACCGACCCGACGGGAAGAAGCGGGGTGGGACGGTTCACCTATATACATACCCAGCCGACGCGGGAAAACTTTGGTCAAGGACGGTACGATCACACCTTTTCCGAACGGGATAGTGCGTTTCTCCGTTACACCATCGTGGATTCAGACCGAATCGAGGGAACCAGATTCCCCGGATTTACGGTTCCGGGAATCAGTCGCGGTCAATACGCCACGCTGGCTCAGAATCATACCTTCTCCCCCACGGTGATGAACCTGTTTCGCCTCTCCTACAGCCGGAGCTTCCGACTGGACGATGCGACTTATGGCAACCTGGACCCCAGTCTCTCCTTTGTCCCGGGTCAGCCGCTCGGAAGTTTTAGCCCGGGAGGCGGGGTGAGCCAAATGGGGCCAGGCGGGACTACCCCGACCACGGAGTCTCAGGATATTTACACCATGGGCAACGATCTATTCTGGAGCCGGGGGGCGCATTCGCTGAAATTCGGGACGCTGCTCAACCGCTATCGCCTCTTCAAAGATTCCCGCGCCTCTGGACGGGGCAATTACACATTTTCTGATCTCACTCAATTCCTCTTGGGAAACCCCCGGGAGTTTATCGCCTCGAACCCGGGAGCCAAAGCGATGGGAACCTTTCGCTGGAGCACGTTTGGCTTTTACATCCAGGACGACTGGAGGGTCACCTCCAACTTCACCCTCAATCTGGGGCTGCGGTACGAGTTTACCAATACGATCCATGAAGTCACTGGGCTGGGGGCCACGTTGAAGGACGCTGTCCGGGATGCCGAATTTACTTTGACCCCGGAGCCATGGCGGAACCCTTCGCTCCGGAATTTCGGACCCCGGCTGGGGTTTGCCTGGGACGTGCTGGGCAATGCAAGCACAGCGTTGCGCGGCGGCTTTGCGATCCTCTATGATATCTCGTCTGCGAATTCGATCCTCACGACTGGCATGAGTCTTCACCCGCCTTTCGCCGGCGAGACCATTCTCACGACGAATCTGACGTTCCCCAGAACGGTAGTTCCACCTGGCGTACAGGGGAGAGTAGTGAGCGGTTGGGACTACAACATGCAACAGCCGCACATGTTGCACTACAACCTGACCGTGGAGCGTCAACTCCCGGGTAACATGGTGCTCTCGGTGGGCTATGCGGGCACGCGGGGGCTGAATCTGTATCAGAGGAAGGAAGGTAATCCGAGTCCACCCTCCGGAAAGGTGGACGGCCGGAATTTCTGGACGGGCGACGAACCCCGACCCAACCCCCGTTTTGACTATATCGAGTACAAGACGGCGGCCGGGGATTCCTGGTATAACTCGTTCCAGTTGCGGGTGGAAAAGCGTCTCAGCCACGGCGTGCAGTTTCAGAGTTCTTACACCTGGAGCAAGGTGCTGGATACCACTCAGGGCCAGGTGGGAGGCGAGACGGGTCCGGGCGGCATACTGGGGGTGGATCCCCACCACCCGAGTACTGACAAAGGTCCGGCGGACTTTCATACTCCCCACTCCTGGACCTTTAACACCCTGTATGAGTTGCCTTCGCCGGGGCTGCGAGGTTTGGGCCTGGTGCTCGGTGGCTGGCGGCTGGGGACGATTCTCACGATTAAATCCGGCCTGCCATTCACTCCGCTTTTGAGTGGGAATCGCTCGCGTTCAAAGGTAGGTCTTGGTGCTGGAACCGACGCCGTAAGGGACCGTCCAGACCTGGTGGCGGGCCGTGGGCGCGGCGACATTATTCTGGGCGGACCGGACCGCTATTTTGATCCCACGGCGTTTACGGTTCAGGACGTTGGTTTTCTGGGGACATCGGGCCGCGGAATTCTGCTGGGACCCCGGCGAGCGAATTGGGACTTTTCCCTGACGAAGCAGGTTCCCCTCGGGTTTCTGGGAGAGAACCGCCAATTGGAATTACGGGCCGAGATGTTCAACCTGTTGAATCACCCGAACTTCTACCCCCCCGTCACTGGAGCCAGAGTCTATACGGCAGATGAACGGAGAGCTTCCACGACGCCGCTCGCCACTGCCGGTCAGATTGACCGAACCCTCGGTTCGGCGCGCCAGATCCAGTTCGGCCTGAAACTAATCTTTTAAGGGGTGGTTGGCGCTAGGGTATACCGAAATTTCTAAAAGAGTGGTTGGAGGCCCATAAGTAAGAAGCAAGAGATGTCGAAGGCGGGGCTACAGAGGCTCGCTGAGGATAGTGACGCGACCTAATTCGACAGGGTCATAATGAAGGAGAACCCGATTCTTACCAGATGAATCGAAAGGAGAATCCAGTGTTTAACCGGAGAAATCGAAGAGTGGCTGTTGGGATTGTGGCTTTGGTCCTCGCTGGAGCTGCCGACCGGACATGGGGAGCCGAGAGCAACGGCGCCATAGCTGGCGTTGTGAAAACCGCATCCGGAGAGGCGGCGATTGGCGCCTTGGTGAGGGTCAAACATGGGGAGCGAGGAGTTTCCTTTACGGTGGTGAGCCAGGAGCAGGGCCGGTATCACGCTGGCAACCTTCCTCCCGGCGAGTATACAGTCCAGGCGACGGGCGGGGGCTTTCAAAACGATTCCAAGGCAACTGTGCAAGTCAGTGGCAGCGAAACAGCAAGGATGAATCTGGCCTTAGGTCGCCGCCAGAGTGTCACGGAGATGGCTGCCACCTCCGACCTGGCCAAGCTGTTTCCGGAAGCCGAAATCAAAGCGTACATCATGGAGGAGTGCACCAGTTGCCACATCGGTGGCTTAGAACACATTGCTAGCAGCAGAAAGAGTCAAGAGGAGTGGTTGGCTACGGTCGAAAAGATGCGCAACCATCCCTATGGCAATATCCGCTCGCTAAACATCACGGACCAGCAAAGGGATAAGGTGGTGGACTATCTGGCCAAGCATTTTGGGCCAGACCGGCCACCCTTGGATCCTGACCGCGACCTCCCGAAAGCTTGGTTCACAGGCGAGTCTTCTAAATTTATGGTTACAGAGTATGATCTGCCGCGTGGGGCAGCGCCCCATGACGTAGCGGTAGATTCGAAAGGGATCGGATGGGTGGGGGAGGACGGTCATGGCGTGATCGGCCGGTTTGATCCGCAAACACTTACGTATACCCGCATCCCCATCCCTCCGGCCGTATCCAAACCGACTGCTCATACAATCACGGTAGGTCCGCAGGATCAGGTTTGGGTACCGGATTCAGCCAATAACAGACTGGTCCAATACGACCCGAAAACGCAGCAGTTTACCATGTACCCCGCGCCGAAACCTCCAGGGCGGGGCAACTTCAGCGCCAACACGATCGCTTTTCACCCCGACGGAACCATGTGGATGACACAAGAGGGATCGAACACGGTTGCACATCTGGAGCCGAAAACGAAACAGTTTACCTATTATCCGGTACCGAGTGGCGTTCGTGCCAACAAAACCGTTGCTCCCTACGGAATTGCAATCGACGGAAACGGCTGGATCTGGTTTGCGGAACATGATGCGAGCAAGATCGGCCAGGTGGATTCCAAAACCGGGGAGATCACCGAGCGCGACACTCCCACGCCAAACTCCCGTCCGAAGCGAATGGGGACAGACGGGAACGGTAACGTCTGGTTCGGCGAATGGGGATCGGTCGGCAAACTGGGCATCATCGACTATCGCACTTCCCAGATTACGGAATATCCGACGCCGACCCAGTATTCCGGCCTTTACTCGGTGGGCATTGACCGAATGAGGAATCACATTTGGGCTAGCGAGTTTTTTGCGGCTAAGCTTGCCCGCTTTGACCCGCGGACGAATCGATTTACGGAATACCCCCTGTTCAACCGGATCACCCAGCTCCGAAAGATTGCGGTCGATCCCAGCAGGCCCGGCCGGGTTTGGTATGGTGGATACAGGGTTGACACGGTTGGTTACTTGGATGTCATCGAGTGAAAGGTAAGGGAATCCTGCGGACAACTCTGAGGAGGGGACCGAAGTGAGTTGTCCAGGAGAAGTGATTTAAGGGACTACACGAATAATGAAAATGCTCTAAACTGATTGCCCGGCTCCGTCATCGCTTGGTTTCGGTCCAAGGAGTCAGATGGAAACGCTCCTCGCAGTTGCAGGAAGAGCGCGAAGGAGAAGACGTTCTGTTCTCAACGAAAGCCGGTTTCCTCCTCGGATGGCGCAACGGGGTCCAAAAGGCGACTAAGAGGACGGAAGTATGGCAGCCACTTGCTTGTGGAGCGCAGGCTCGCGTGGGTCGGTAACTTCCGGCGGATGGACGTGCGCTGGGATCGAGCAGGAGAATCAGCATACTATGCCAAGGCTTTGGGCGCGAACACTTTCGAATTCATGGAAAACAATCGGGTTCCTGGCTCGGATGAGTATGGCATTGGCGCTTTGCGGAATGCTCTCGGCCGGCGGGCTCGCCAAGGCACAGGCTGCTCCCTCCCGGAGCCAAGCGGCCACCGCAAGCCGAACTGCGAAGGGCGATTCCCAGCGGGGTGAAGCAATCTTCTATATCAAGTGTAATTTCTGCCACGCCGAGATTGCGAAGTTGGCGCCGTCCCTAAAAGAACTCTATCAACGCTCAAAGCTGGTAACCGGAAAGCCAGTGAACGACGAGGCGGTGTCCGAGCAAATCAAGAACGGCAGCGAGAGAATGCCGTCGTTTCGGTACTCTCTGAACGATGCGGAGGTGGCTGATTTGGTGAGTTACCTGCGGGAGGGGAAGTGTTGTCCCGACCCGGAGAATCCTCCCGCTAACCCTCAGTATCGCAATAGATAACCGATCCAGTGAGCCGGTATGGTCTGCCGGGGTGTTTCTCCCATTCGACTTCTTCACAAGTTAAGAAGGGGGGGGTATGAGATCAGAAAAATGGGTGACGAAAGGGTTGCGGACTTCTCGGCGGGTGGTAGTTTGCTTTGGTGTAGCATTCTATCTTGTATTTTCCTCTGTGATGCTCAGGCTGACGGTGCAAGCCCAAAGCGCGGATAACCTGCGGGGAGGTGCCAGGGGAGTGGTACGCTCCCCCGCCGGGGAGCCGCTCGAAGGGATTATGGTTCAGTTAGCCTCTCAGAAGAGTTCCGTCCGGACGACCGTTTATAGCAACGAGGAGGGGCGTTATGAATTCCCCCAGTTGCCAGCCGGTTTGTACACGTTGCGCATTGCACGGCCGCTGGAGTTCCGCCCGTACCAGCGGGACTCGGTTCCGATTGACGGGGCGACTGCCTTGGAGGATATTGTCCTGGAGCGGGTCACCAATTCGGAATTCTTACCCCCGGCACCGGAGATTGCAGTCCAACTGAGCGGTGTGGAATGGGTGCTGAGTCTTCCGGGGTCGGGCGAAGAAAAGAAGCGGTTTATCAATTCCTGCACGAACTGTCATTCCTATTATCAAATTTTACGCAATCGTCATGAAGAGCGGGGTTGGCGTCTGATTGTAGAACGCATGTTTCGGCTCCGACATTCGCTGGAAACTCGTCCGGGGGGATTTAGCAGGGGCGCAACGCAAGAGGATTTGAATGTGATAACAAGTTTTCTCGGGAGAGTTCGCGGTCCGGAGTCAAAAGATACTCCCTTCGTGATCCTTCCCCGACCGAGAGGGGCAGCCACCCGGGTGATCGTGACAGAGTACGAGATGCCCCATTTGCGACTCTATCTGAATGATGTGGAAGGAGACTCCCAAGGAAACATTTGGTTTAACAGCGAGCGCGCTCCCTACATCGGAAAACTGGATCCGCGCACAGGAACCGTTAAAGAGTATCGGCTCCCATCCTCGCCCGGCGTTCATCCGGGGGCAAGCTCGTTTTCTATCGACCAGAATGACATGATCTGGTTTTCGCACAATTACGAGCAGAAGCTGACCCGGCTTGACCCACGAACGGATACATTTCATGAGGTGGACCTACCGCCCCGAAAAGGGGATAACCCCGTCAGTATGGGGCTGGGCCCGGATGGCGCCGTTTGGACAAGCTGGGACGGCATGCTGAACAAAATTGATCCACAAACAGGAAAGTACCTGAAGCAGTACCCGCTCCAAGGGGCTGACGCTGCTGACAGCCTTGTCTCTGCCGATGGAAAGTATTGGGTTGGCCCGACGGGAGCAACGAGCGTAACTGTTCTGGATATTCCCAACGAAAAGATGTGGGAAGTGAAGATGAGTCTTCCCGCCAGGCTGGTCAAGGGAGGATTCGATCCGGACGGGAATGCTTGGTTCGGCGGGAGGGGCGGAGTGGTGGTAAAAATCGATCCCCGGGAACGACGGGCTGCGGAGTATTTTCCTCCGACCCCTTACGTGACCTTTCTGGAAGCCCAGCCCGACAAGAATGGAGAAGTATGGGCCGGGTATACCCAAGGAGGTCGGATGGCTCGATTCAATCCCCGGACGGGGCGGTGGATCGAATATGTGATGCCGGAGCACTATGTGCGGGATCAGCGGGCCTGGATTGACAACTCCACAGATCCTGTTACCGTTTGGTACGCAAATCTTGGCGGAATCATTCGCGTCCAGCCATTGGAGTAGCGCGGTTTTCCCGGAAGCAGTAGAGGTGGGTGATATTTAATTTTAGCGAGAGCGAAGAATCTGCTTGTTGCCAACCTGCTCAAACAAAAGCAGATGCCTCGCTGCGCTCAGCATGACAGCGGGACGTATGTTTCTGTTACGTATTTCAGGGACACGACACTAGTTGGAGCGCCGATTGTATCAGGTATCCCGAAACTAAGTGAGGTGAGGTGAAAAATGTTCAGATTTAGCGCAAAGGCAAGGGTTTTCACGCTGGTTGCTTTGCGGCTTTGTTGAATGCGGCGACGGCGTTTGGCCAAGTCGTTACGGGGGCTATTTCAGGAAGATTGACCGATACAACCGGGGGCGTGGTGCCGGGCGCCACGATTCAGATTCAGAATGTAGAGACGGGCTTCTCTCGAACTCTGCAAACCGATCGGGAGGGGCGGTATGTGGCCCGGAACCTTCCCCTGGGCTCTTATTCGCTGACGGCGCAGCAGGCGGGCTTCCGCACGGAGGTACGGCGGGGAATTGTCCTGGCGGTGGGCAGCGAGGTGACGGTCAGTCTGGAGCTAAGCGTAGGGGATGTGCAGGAGAGGGTGGAGGTGACCGCCGAGCTCCCTGCGATTGAGACGACGACCGCAACCCTTTCCGGTTTGGTGAACCCGGAGCAGTTGAGGGATCTGCCCTTGAATGCCAGAAGCTATGAGCATCTGGCCCTGCTCGCTCCGGGGGTGATTACGAACCGATCGGCCGGCTTTATCGCATCTCAGGGGCGGGGACTCCGCCTGGCGGTGAATGGGGCCCGGCCGGATGCGAATCTTTACCTGTTCGATGGCACGGTTGTGAATGATCACTCCACTCACAGTCCCGGGAGCGCCGCCCGGACGAATCTGGGGGTGGAGGCAATACGCGAGTTTCGGGTACTCACTCACAATTTCAGCGCGGAATACGGGCGCAATGCGGGGGCCGTGATCAGCGCGGTGACGCGCTCGGGGACCAATGAGTTCCACGGCAGCGTGTACGAGTTTGTCCGCAACAACATATTTGACGCTCGCAACTTTTTCAATCCGGGAGACCTGCCTCCCTTTCGGCGGAACCAGTTTGGGGCCTCGTTGGGGGGACCGATTCTCCGGGACCGGATATTTTTTTTCGCCAATTACGAAGGGCTGCGACAGCGGCGGGGGGAGACCGTCATAGCTACCGTCCCGGACGCCAATGCGCGGCAGGGTCTAATGCCCGATCCGGCTACGGGCCAACTGCGCGAGGTGCCCTTCAATCCGGTGGTGAAACCCTACCTGGACCTGTATCCGTTGCCCAATGGCCGCAACTTTGGAGACGGCACGGCGGAATACATTACGGATTTCAGCGCCTCCGCCACCGATGATTTTTCCATGCAGCGGATGGACTTTCGGCTCTCCGATGCGGACAGTTTTTACTGGCGTTACATCTTTAATCCCTCGAACGCCATTACTTCCCGTGCCGTGCCGACTTTTATGGACCAAGAAGCCGGAACCAACCACTTTGTCGTCCTGGGCGAGACGCACATTTTTTCCGGGACTTCCTTGAATGAGTTCCGCCTTGGTTTCAATCGGACGACCCCGGCGGTGGACGGTTTTCCGGTTACCGCACTCGATCCTTCCTTATCGTTCGTTCCGGGACAAGTCTTTGGAACGATTCGGTACTCTTTGAGTCCCACTGGGGCGCAACTGTCGGAACTGGGAACAACCCGCGTGGCCCCGCAGCTCTTTGCGCAGAATCTCTATCAGGTGACCGATACGTTTAGCACCGTCCGAGGCGCCCACTCTCTGAAGTTCGGGGGCGATCTCCAAAACATCCGGTTAAACACTTCGGCTGCCAGCTTCGTACGGGGAGCCTACCAGTTCGGCTCGCTGGGGAATCTGTTGGCGGCTCGGCCGGACCGGTTTGATGTTTTGCTCCAGGGTGGCAGCAGTACCCGGGAGCGTAGCTGGCGGCGGGTTCTGTTCGGATGGTTCATTCAGGATGACCTCCGGCTTCGTTCCAACCTGACGCTTAACCTGGGCTTCCGCCATGAATTCTTTACTTCCCCCACGGATGCGCACGGTAGAACCGGAAATATGCGGAATGTCACCGACCCGGAGGTCACGCTCGGCCCCCCGTTTGAATCCCCGAAAGCAAATTTTGCCCCGCGCCTGGGCTTGGCGTGGGACCCGACGGGAAGCGGCAGGACATCGGTCCGGGCGGGAGCCGGGGTATTTCACAACCACATGGATGGCCGGAGTTGGTATGCTTCAGCCAATAACAATCCCCTGTTTTTGACTTCCCTCACGATTCGGAATGCCCCTTTCCCGAACGCATATTCCCTTGTGGCTGGCGTCAATCCGGGATTGAAGAGGAACGACTTCGTCCAGTTTGACGCGGACACGCCGACCATGGTTCATTACAACTTGGATATCCAGCGGGAGCTCATACCTACAGTGAGCCTTCGGGTGGGATATGTGGGATCGTACGGGTATAACTTGGTGCGCGCGACTTCGGAGAATATCCGAGTCGCCCAGATCCGACCCGATGGCAGCAAATTCTTTGCGGCCAATGCCCCGGTGGTCAATCCCAACTTCGCTGACATGCGTGGGTCGTGGACCGATGCCCACTCCAACTACAATGCGCTCCAGGTCGAAGTGCAGAGGGCTGTTTCCTCCGGACTGCGGCTTCAGGCCTCCTATACGTTGGCCAAGGCAATGGCCGATGCCGACACGCTCTCCAACCAGCAAACCACTTCTACTGCCGCGACCACTTTGGATATCCATGATCTGAGTCGGGACTACAGCCGTTCTGCTTACGATCAGCGCCAAACGTTTGTCCTCAACAGCCGCTACCCGATGCCGTGGGACAAGCGGCTGAACGGCAGGATGACGAAAGCCATCTTGGGAGGGTGGGCGATCAACGGAATTTTCTCGGCTGGCTCGGGGCTTCCCTTCAACATCCAGTTAGGGTTCAACAATGCGCAGAACGGTGATGGCGACCAGCCGGACCGTCCGAATCTGGCGCCGGGCGCCAGTACTAACCCGATCGAGGGAGTGACAGCCGGATGCCAGGGAATCTCCGCGGGACAGAAGCTGCGCACGCCGGACCGGTACTTTGATCCCTGCGCCTTTGAGTTGCCCGAGGCGGGCACCTTCGGAAACCTCGGGCGGAACACGGTGACCGGACCGACCTTCTATAACGTGGACTTTACCCTGGTGAAAAGCACGCCGCTCTCGGAGAGAATGAACCTGGATTTTCGCGCCGAATTCTTCAACCTCTTCAATCACGCCAACTTCGGGATACCGATCCGAGCCGTATTCAGCTCGGCCCGAACGCACAGTGGCAATGAGGGCCGGATCACGGAGACAATCACTCCCGGGCGGGAGATACAGTTCGGATTGAGGTTAACTTTCTGAACCCTCCGCAGGCCTCTTGCCGCGGTGGATCTTACAAATAGGTATTCCGGCAGGCTGCAAGTTTCCTCTGCCGGAAAGGAGAGGACCATGTTTCCAAAGACAGGCTGCAAGGGTGTGATTTTACTGGTGGCTCTAGCGATAGAGACCTCCACGCTCTTCGGAGCGGGGGGGGGAACTCCGGCGCTATTACAGGCGTGGTGAAGGATGCTGCCGGCGAGGCGGTCGCGGGAGCTTTCGTGAAGGCGAAAAACGGAGAGCGCAGGTTGACGTTCCTGGCCATCAGCCAGGACCAAGGCCGTTACCGGCTGACAGACTTGCCCCCCGGGAAATACAAGGTCCAGGGAATTGGGGGTGGCTTTCAGAGCGATTCCCCGGCTGCCGTCGAACTTGCCGAGGGACAGGAAGTGTCGGCGAATCTGACCCTGGACGGCCGTCAACCCGATATGCCGAAGCCTTTGGCTCCCAGCGACCTGGAAGGAATGCTGCCGGAAGGACCGGGCAAGATGCTGGTCAAGTCCCGGTGTACCACCTGCCATGGTCTGGAGCAGCCGATTCGTCACCGGGGAAGTTGGGATCACTGGGAACATGTGGTGACCGCCATGCTGGGCGCCCGAACTCTATCCGCTCAAGATCGGGACACCTTGGTGAGCTATCTGACGAACAATTTTGGCGAGGATAAACCATCCCTGATTCCCGAACCTCTTCAGGCCAGCCACCTTTCCAAGACTGGGGTAAAGGGTGTAGCCGCCAAATATAGGGTGATGGAATATGCCCTGCCAGCCGGCGTGGCTCCCCATGACCAGACCGCGGATTCGGAAGGGATCGCCTGGGTGAGCGAACGGCTCGGCAACCACCTCGGACGCTTTGATCCTCAAACGCTGACGTATACTCGCATCCCGCTGCCGGAATCCGAGGCAGGGGCCATGATGACCGCGATTGAGGTAGATGCGCAGGGGCACGTCTGGGTGATTGACGGCGGCCCCAACAACCGCTTGCTTCGGTACGACCCCAAGACGCAGAAATTTACGGTGTACCCGGGCCCCGGCGGTAGTTTCAACACGATCCGGTTTCTCCCCGATGGAAGTGTCTGGGGGTCGAACCTGACTGGCAATAAGGTCGTGAAGCTGGACCCCGCTACCGGGAAATTCACGAATTACGTCGTGCCTTCCGGTGTCCAGGCGAAGAAAAGTATGCGCCCGTATGGAATGGCAGTCGACGGAAATGGGAAGCTCTGGTTCGCCGAAGAGGGTTCCAATAAAGTCGGCAAATTGGATCCGAAGACCGGCGAGATCGGAGAATTCGTATTGCCTGTTGCGGAAGACGCCCGACCCAAGCGGATGAGCACAGACTCGCAAGGCAATGTTTGGATGGGAATCTGGCTTGCGAACAAGCTGGTGAAGATTGACCATCGCACCGACAAGTTTACCTATTTCACTCCTCCCACCAACAATTCCGGGCCCTACTCGGTGAGTGTGGACACGAGGCGGAATCTGGTTTGGTTCAGTGAGCAGATGGCGGACAAGTTAGCCCGGTTTGATCCCCGAACGAACACGTTCGTGGAATACACTTTGCCGACCCTGAACTCGAACGTGCGAAGAATCCAGGTGGATCCAAGCCGTCCCAACCGGGTCTGGTTTTCTGGCGGTGGAATTAGCTATGACAAGCTCGGCTATGTAGAGGCTCTCGATTAAATTCTCAATCCGCGTTAAAAGAGGTTTTGCAATAGCTTCTGACAGGCTGCTGAAGAACTCTTTATGCGTGGCAAAATGGCCCAAGGACTACTTGCAGCTTATTGATTCGGCGTTAGCAGCTAGTGGTGAAAGTGTGTTCGAGGGCACGATTTAGAAGAATGTGCTTGCCTGGAATCGAGAGGAACTTGAGAAGGGCGGCATGGCGATGGGCACACGCAAGCAACGGGAACGACAAGAAGGGTTGTGGATCGCGCCGCCGAGCTGCCGCGAACGGCGGGGCATCCACTCTACGAACGGCTGAACGAGTTGCCGGAGGAAGCTGGCTGCGACGCTTTTGTGGAAGAGCGCTGCCGGAAGTTTTGCGCCCCGAAGATGGGGCGGCCGAGCCTGGCGCCGGGGGTGTATTTCCGGCTGCTTCTGGTGGGGTATTTCGAGGGGCTGGACTCAGAGCGGGGGATGGCGTGGCTGGCGGCGGACTCGCCGGGGCTGCGGCGGTTTCTGCGGATCGGGCTGGAGGAGATGACGCCGGATCACTCGATCCCGCAGGGCGGGACGCGCGCGGCGGCTGATCGAGGTAGAAACACACCGGGAGGTGTTCACCTGGGTGCTGAGGGTGGTAGCCGAGAAGGGGTTGCTGCGCTGGGGATCGACGCGACGACGCTGGAGGCCAATGCGGCGCTGCGGAGCATCGTGCGGCGGGACAGCGGGGAGAGCTACCAGGAGTTTCTCACCAAGCCGGCGCAGGAATCTGGTGTCGCCACGCCGACGCGAGAAGATCTGGCACGGCTGGATCGGAAGCGGAAGAGGAAGGGTTCCAACCTGGAGTGGGAGCACCCGCACGATCCGGAGGCCCGGATTACCAAGATGAAGGACGGGACCACGCATCTGGCCCACAAAGCGGGACACGCGGTGAACCTGGAGACGGGACCGGTGGTGGCGGTGAGCCGTGACTCGAAAGCAGATGCTGTTGAACTCACCACCTTCAAGCAACCAGATGATCTCGACCGACGACGGCACACGAAAACCGCTGAAGGATCGGTAATCTCCACAGCGGCCGATCCGGGGCGTGAGCACCGCCTTGCCGCCGCCCACGTCCCTATACCGATCCCCACGGCTTCCCCTCGTCGTCAATCTCAACAACAGCACTCACTGGCAGCCCGTCCTGACGAAGTGTTGCCCTTGCTGAGCGCTCGTCGATGGGGTCCCATTGGATGGCTTTTCCAACAAACCCGTAGGGGAACCACACGCATTCGGCAAGCCACCGGAGTCTGGCGGCTTGATCGATCTCCGCACTCCTCGCTTCCGCGATGGTGAATAGAGAATAGACCTTGATGAGCATCTCCCTCCGACCCGACAAGAGGCAGTCGCGCGCTTCGATCCAGACGAGCGGTGCCGGCCACATGCGCGCGTTCCACACGAACCCGGGATTCCCCACCGTGAAGTAGTCTTCGCCGTTCACCGGAGACCATCGAGAGCTGGGCGCAAGAAGCCGTCATGCTTCAGGCGGACCGTCCGGATGGGAAGCGCGCCGGTGGGAATCGCGTAGCGTAGGTATCGGCGCACGGGTTCAGGAAGCCCGTCCCAGCGGATTCGTAGCTGCTCTGGTCCGACGCTCGCGGTGATGTCTGCAAACAGCGCGCTCACTTCGGCAGCGACGCGTGATTGAAAGCGCCGGCGACTCCCGAACACGACTAAAGCCGCGACTCCAAACACGAACTGTCAAGGGCGGAGCAAAATCAGACCACCTTTGGATGGTGTTGGGGGTTGGTTGGATCGGCAGGGGGGGCTGGAGCG
>Ga0156329_1047_pt3 | contig 21033 bp, 17 predicted proteins | sample RifCSPlowO2_12_FD_107977 | JGI IMG/M metagenome (GOLD analysis project Ga0156329, IMG submission 107977) | Acidobacteria bacterium RIFCSPLOWO2_12_FULL_60_22 | reverse complement strand
CACCTTCAGCCGGGATGAGATTTCCCCGGGCGATGAACTGGAGCTGGAATAGCCCCGGTCGAACCCTTCTGTTCCTCTCCAGCCAGTAGCGCCGCCATCCCTTCGACAAGCTCAGGGCAGGCTTGGCGGCTCTTATGCCGGCTGGAAGCCGGCGCTACAAAGCGGCCAGCGTTTGGTCGCTGAAAACCTCGGCCGTGAACGCCTCGATGGTTGCGCCCTTCCGCCAAGCGTCCGGCAGGAGGCCCGCCTTTCGGCAAGTTTCCTCCAAGAACCGTTCGCGGTCCCAGTGGTGCTCTACGGCAACCTGGGGCAACAGCAGGCCGCGCGCCTGGTGGTGGGTGATCATCAGGCCGTGGATTCCCACCTGAATTTCCTCCGGGCGGACCTTCCAGCAGGGCGAAAGAACGGAGATTTCTAAATCCAGCTCCGGCAAATCCGCCGGCTGCACCGGCTCGAAGCGGGGGTCCTGCCGAGCCGCCGCCCCGGCGGCTTCCATCACCGTTCGATAGAGCGGCTGGACTGGCTGGACGTATCCGATGCAGCCGCGCAGAGAGCCTTTCCGGTGGAGGCTGACGAAGGCGCCCCCCGGGGCTTCCAGCGCCGGGGGGATCTCGCGGGGTACTTCCCCCTTCTGGCCCCGCACAGACGCTTCCAGGCTGCGGCGCGCCAAGCGGAGCAGAAAACTCTTCTCCTCAATGGTGAGTAGGGACATCGCCCTTGGGTTGCTCTGTGAAGTGGAGCAGAGGCTCCCGGACCCCTCGGCTGCGCCCTTCGACTTCGCTCCCTTCGGCTCCGCTCAGGGCAGGCTCGGGACCGGCCCGCCGCTCGGGGACGGGAACACCCATCTGCATCCAGAAGCGCCGGAAATATTGCACGGCGGAGACCAGAGCCAAGAAGACGGTCAGCCATAAGGCCCAGCGGCCCAGGGCCTCCAGCAGCGAAAATCGAATTCCCAGAATGAGGGCGGTAATGGTGAACACCTGGACCGCCATTTTCACCTTCCCCAGCTCGGAGACGTCAATGGAGAACCCCTTGGCCAAGGCGACATTGCGCAAGCCCGTGACGGCCAGTTCCCGCCCCACGATAATGACCACGATCCAGGCCGGGGCCAGCTGCATCTCCACCAGGGCGATGAACGCCGAGGTGACCAAGAGCTTGTCGGCCACCGGGTCGAGCCAGGTTCCGAACGTGGTAATCTCGCGCCGCCGGCGGGCCACGTACCCATCGGCCCAGTCCGTCAGCGCTGCTGCGAGAAAGATGGCCACGCCGATGAATTCTTTGCTGGGGATCCTCGTGAGCAAGACCACAATGAGCAGAGGAATGAGAAAGATTCGTAAAACGGTCAGGCTATTGGGAAGATTCATGCGCGTCCCGGCGGTTTCCACGGTCCACTATAGCCAAGGGAAAATGCGCTGTCAAAGAGAATTCAGAAGTCAGGAGTCAGAAGTCAGGAGCCAGAAGAAAGAAATCAGAGGTGTCAGGTTGCTCGTCCCTAATCCCTAGCACCTGCTATTGGGGACTGGGCGCAGATGGCGCGGGAGGTTGGGGAGAGGGTTCTTGCGCTTGGACTTCGCTCTGGAGCTCGGTGATCAATTGCTGGCTGGCCTGCATTGCCGCGTTCAGGCAGAGGGCCAAGTTTTCCCAGCGCATTCTTTGGGTCATATCGGATTCGCGGCCTGCTCGGGCAGAGAACTCCTCGATTGCTTTCTGAAAAGCGCCCTGGATCTCCGTGAGCCTCTGGATTCGTTCCTTGGGCCCTGGAGGCGCTGCCGGCGGCTGTTCCTCGGCCGAGGCAGCATCGGAGGTCGCAGCGTCGGCGGGCGCAGCTTCCGCAGAAGGAGCTTTTTCCGCCGCGGGTTCCGCGGGCGCCGGTTTCGCGGCAGGTTCCACGGCAGGTTCCGCCGCCGGCGTGCTCGGAGCGGAGCTTGCTACGTCCTCATTGGTGAGGACTCTTCGCTGTCTTCCCTGTTGCGCCGAGGCTGAGGGGGCCAGGAAAAGCACCGCCATCAAGACAACTGCATATCGGACCGGGACCATGCGAGCACCTCCAAAAAGCAGTGCCGAGCTTAGGTAGCCACGGCACGTTTCTTCGTGCCGTGGGTTTTTCGCCTGAACGAGCCCGGAACGTGCCCACGGCATAAACAACATGCCGTGGCTACCGGGAATCAAAACTTCTTCCAGGTGAATGAAGACATCATATAGTTGCCGATTATCTGGGGTCCGTTCTGGAGGCTGCGGTCATAGTAGAGGTTGGTTCCTCCCGAATTCGTTACGGTCGAACCGATAATGGACCCGTAGATCGCCGAGCCGCCGGTAAGAGTGATATCGGAGAGGGGAGCATAAACGGTCAGTGCGGTCGTATTCCCTCCCGACAAGGTCATATCCGAGGTTCCCGCATACTGAATCTGCAAATTCAACGGATTCATGGTGGGGTTCGCCACGATGCCGCCGCTGAAGCTAACCACTTGCTGGTTCGCGCCGATGCCCGCGCCCGCAACGTTGATCACAATCGGCCCGCAACCGGCATCAACCACCAGGCTGGCATTGCCCGTCAGGCTGATGCTGTTCATGATGTACGTTCCGGTGCAGATGTGAAATATTTTACCGGACTGGAGGCTGAGGTTTCCGTAAAGCGGAGTGCTTCCCGCAGGGCAGAGTCCAGTCGTAGCCGCGCAAGTGGGATCTAACCTGTAATCAGTGCCGCTAGTTATTATGGAGCATCCTGAAAGGGCGCTGCACTGTCCGTCGTTGGAAATACCATCATTGCTGGTGGGCGGCGTAGGAGTCGGGAGAGCCGGAGGAGGGAAATTGATGGCCTGCGGCAACTCGTTGATCCCTGCGTCCACGTTGCAGGGTTCGGGTGTACAGGCGGTAATGTTGCCCCCAGAGCAGTTTCCCTCCCCGGAGCGCGGAGTGGAGAGGCTGCCATTGATTTCCGCGCCGCCAGCCTCGGTCAGGTTTCCATTGGAGCCGACGTTGCCGCCATAGGCTGCCGTCCCCGCCGCGAGGTTCGTGGAGTCATAGCTGCCGGTGGTGCTGTTGGTCCCACGCCAATTCAGCGAGCCACAGTTCGGGTCGGTCCCGAAGGCCGCGTAATCGAAGGCCGGTGCGATGGGTTTCTCCAGGACAGCTTCCACTTCCACTTCGGCGTTGCGAACCCCAGGGATGTTGCCATCCGACGTGACGCGCCACGTTTGGATCGTGCAAGGCCCGGGTGTGAGGTCGGGACATGTGCCGCCGTAGGGGTTCACTTGCCGCATGGCGAGCAGCGCGGCAGAAGTGGTGTAGTTCACCGTCGCAGTGCCGGCCGTGAGGTTGCCCTGGGCGATGGTATTGAAATTGGTCTGGGCGGTGGCGTACGGGTAGTTGGGCGGCCACGCGGTGATGTCGGACGACAGGACCACAGGGGTGCCGCCGGCGGTCACCGGCGAGACGGTAACCACGTAGGCGGTGATCGGGTCGGTGCCCGCCGTCGCGGGCGGCGTATATTTGTTCGGGTCGTTCGCGGTGTTCACGATGAAATTGGCGGCCACGTTGATCCCGGCTTCCGCTCCATCCCGCGCCTGGTTCATGAGACGGTAATTCATGCTGGACCAGGTTTCGGACTGGGAAAGAAACATGAGGGAGATAGCCATGGCGGAGAGCACCGCCAGCAAGATCAACGTCAGGAGCAGGGCCATGCCCTCCTGAGCCTTGCCATGCTGCCCGGAAACCCTAAGCCACAAGGGGGCTTCGGAGGGCATGCCTTTCTCTTTTGTTCGGTTCATAACTCCTCGCTTTCTACTCAGGTAGCGCCGGCCTCTGGCCGGCTCTTTGAGCCGCCGGGACGGCGGCGCTACATCTTCCCTAGGGCAACAAGTTCACTACGGTGTACGGCATGGGCTGGATGCGGCTGACCATATTACTGCCGGACAACTGCCATGCCTCATATATGTTGCGGGGAGAAACGTTCAGCAACGCCTTGGTCTCGGTCTGAAAGACATTCGTCTGGGGGTCTCGAGTCTCCGTCTGGACGGTCAACGTGACGGTCACGTTGATGACATAGGTGTTATTCCCCACCGGTTTCCTTTGGTAATCGAAGCAGGGCGCTCCACCAGGATTAGCCAGGAGGTTGGTCAGCAGGGGCTGCGCAGCGACCTGCGCACCGGCGGTAAATGGCGTCACACTGCGGGTGAAAGTCCCGGGGGCGGAGGGCGTACCGGTGTTGCACGCGTACTCGACATAGACCATAATTCCGTCGCCGTTGATGTCGCCAAACAGTTTCAAGAGGGTGCCCGAGGAAGCCTGCGCGGACGTCAGCGTCGTGACTTGATTAGCGCCCGCCGCGTCTATGGTTATGATCTTATCCCCGCTGATCGGCACAACCCCGGCGGCAAAGACTCCCGCAACGCTCACCGCAGCTCCGACGGCATGAGGGTCTTGGAAGATCGCCGTGATCGTATTCGTTCCCACGGCGGTGAGCGTAACGGTCTCCCGGCTGGCGCACTGCACCCCCGGGCACCCGGATACTGCATCGGGTCCGATCACCAATTGCATCCCCGGGAACATGCCGGTGGAGTCGGTGACCCCAGGCGTCGCCGAGGCGCCAAGACCGGTCACGGCCCCGAGCAAAAGGAGCGGAACGGCCGGTGGAGGCAACGCGATGCTTCCGGCCTGGCCGATTTCCTGCTGGAGCAACTCCGTCGCGCTGCGGACGCTCGAGTGCATCGCGGTCCGGTTCGAGATCGTGCCCTGCGTCATCGTCATCTGGAACATCACCTGCGCGACGATGGCGGAGACCGAGAGCAGAATCCCAAGAGCAATCATCAGTTCGATCAGTGAAAATCCGGATTCCCCTCCCGAGGTGGGACAGGCATTCTTGCCTGTCGGTCGTCGGTATGTGGATGAATCAAAGAGACAGACAAGAATGTCTGTCCTACCTTTCAATAACTGTTTAGGAGCGATCCCAGAGTCAGGCATATTGCTTCCTCAGAGCGAATTCGTCCTCAAGATGGTGACTGTGGATTCCGCCACCTTCCCGATCCCTCTCGATCCGACGCCGTATCGCACTTTGGCTGTGACCGTGATCTGCTTCAGATCGGTTGTGCCGGCGGGAAGGGAAATCTGCCAGACCCGGATGTAATACCAGTTGCCGGCAGTACATCCGCCAGTCCCGGCCAGGTTTCCATCCAAACACAGGTAATCCACATAGCCGTTCGCCGGGGCGGCGGGATCGGAACTGCCCCCGACGGCCATCCCTGTTCCGCCGGTAGCGGCGGCGGGAAACACAGTGGTATTGATTTGAGTATCGTTGTAGGGAAGGGCGATCAACTGTTCCAGCTTATCTTGGGCGTATTCGGTGGTGCGGGCTGCCAGATGCCCCTGATTTTCTGTGGTCAAGGTTGCCACAATCGCCATAGACATGATCCCGCCCGATGCCACGAACAGCATGGCAATGGCAATCACTGTCTCGATCAGGGTCAGGCCCGACTGCGATGAAGGATGGAATGACCTGGGTGGCGATTTCCTCTCCATAATTCTCCCTCAGCGCCTCTGCCAGCTCACGGTCCCGGCAGGGGAGCGCCATATACGAGTAATCCCAGTGGCAGAAATAGTGACGCCATAAACCGCATTGGTGTCGGTAATGTAAAGGGCGTTGTCGGCGAATGGGGCTCTGCTGTTATCCACCGGGATTCCACGGGAATTAAACATGATACAGGCCGTGCTTGTGATGTCGCTCCCCCCCGTCGGATCATTGCCCGGAGGAACGGAGGTTGCGCCAGGTTTGCAGGGAAGCGCCTGTCCGATGGTGGCCTGCGTGCCCGCGGGAGGGCTGCCCAGACTCCCATAACCAAAGGAAACGCCACCGGAGAGGGAGTTCGAAAGCTGCGTCGTGCAATCCGCCGCCCCCTCCGTCTTCCAGCATTCATTGGCCTTGTCCCATGTCTCGATCCGAAATGTATTGGCGGAAGTGTCCGCATAGACCCGTGCCATGGTGAAATTCGATGCCGCCCGCATCTTTGCCGTCAGGATCTCGCCATTGAGGTCCCGTCCGTCGCCGCTGATCCGGTAGTTGCGCAGGGTCGAGACAAAGGAAGGCGCCGCCATCGCGGTAGCGATGAGGCTGACCACAACGACAATCAATAGCTCGATGAGAGAGAAGCCGCGTTGTCTGCCGGTCATAGGAATCAATTCCGGGGGGGGCCTATGGGTCATCATTCTGTGCTCCCAAGGTCCAGCCGCCTTCTTGCGCGCCTGGACTGGCGCTTGCTCCTGCCAAAGGGGGAGCGTGATTCGCGCCCACTTGTTCAGTCTACAACCGGCGCTCCTTCGTAGCAATAGTACGCAAGGCTTAATTTTCATAGGCCCATTAGGACTATGGTACCGTCAGAACTTCGTGGTTTTTCAGGGGTTTTGCGTGGGACAGGCATTCTTGCCTGTCGCTCGACGTGTTTGCCTCCTGTTCGGAGGGAACGAGACTCGCGGAGAAAGGGGTTAAGGCGACGCTCGGAGTTGGGAAGGGTGGGAACTAGCGGCTCAGAAAAGTGGAAAGCCGCCCCGCCCAGCGCCTGGTTGGGAACGATACTGGGCAAGGCGGCGATGGGGTGGAAATTTTCTTGGCGGAAGAAGACTTCGCGGCCCTCTCCTTCTTTCCCTTCTTGTCTTGGCCCGTCTGTGATATAAAGGTAAATCTTATCCTTTCGAAAGAATCTTTCCATGCCATTGGGGCGAGCAATTCTTTTTGTCCTTATTCTTCATTGGGTTACAACGGCATCTTACGCCGAGCAGATCGAAGGACGGGTGACCAACGCCCAGGGGGCCTCGGTTTCCGGGGCGAAGGTCACGGCGGTCCATCGGGATAATAGCCTCCGCAGGGAAGCCACCACAGGGAGCGATGGGACTTACGCGATTGGCGGGCTTGAGCCGGGGGTCTATACGGTCACACTCTTAGGGGTCTCCGGACAGGCCACCTTGCGGCGGCAGGTGACGCTCGGGTCCGGCGCAAGCTCGGTTCGCGCGAATTTTCAATTGCCTGCCGCCGCTGCCCCGAACGTTGCGGGAGCGGAGGAGCGCAACCCTAACATCTTCATCTACCGGATTGATCTGAATGATCTCCGCAATCGCCTGACGACGGCGCGCGGCCCCGACCCGCAGTATCTGCCCGAATTGAAGCCGGAGCAAAATTACTTTGGATCGGAGTTTGGGACCCCTCTGCTCGCCTTCGAGACGATCCGCCCTCGCCCCCTGCTGCGGAGCTGGCGCGGCTCGCTTTCCGGGTTCCATCAAAACAGCGCACTGAACGCGCGAAACTTCTTTAACGTCGGCCCGCTGCGCGCCTCGCGCTCGACCAACTATGGGATAACCGGAGAGGGTCCTCTGCAATCCCAAAAAACTTCCCTGCTGCTCAGTTTTGGCCAGACGTTTACCTCCGGGTTTGTGAACGGGAATGTCCAGGCGCCGCTCGCTTCCGAGCGGACTCCCCTGGCTTCCGACCCGCAAGTCAACGCCATCATTCGGAACGCGTTGCGGGCCTTTCCGGCGGATTTGCCCAACTTGCCGTATGTCAGTCTTCGCCAACTCAATACCAACGCCCTGCGCGATATCGAGGCGACCAACGGCCTAGCGCGCCTCGACCTCAAGCTCAACGACAGCACCTCCGGGGCCTTTCGTTACTTCCTGGATGAGTACAGCGAAACTCCCTTCCAGATCATTCTGGGGCAGAACCCGCGGACCGATTTGCGGTTTCAAGGACTGTACTCGAACCTGACCCACAGCTTTTCATCTCAAGCGACGGGGCGGTTCGGGTTTCACTATGACCGTGTCCGGGTGGATCTCGGTCCCACCAAACAATATGAGGATTTGCTGGCGCCGCTCGGCCTGAAGACCGCCCCCGACCTGGTTTGGAAGGCCGGGAGCCTGGGGCTTTCCGCCTCGCTCGGACTGGGTCCTGGGAAGCAATTCCCCCGCCGGCGGGTGCAGAACCGGTTCCAATTCTACGCGGATGGGAGCAAGACTGCCGGACGTCATTCGCTGACGGCAGGGTGGGGGATCGCGCGCCTCCAGGTGAACGACCTTCAAAGTGACAACTTGCGCGGACTCCTTAGTTTTTCTTCCGATTTCGGCAACGATGAGGTAACCAACTTTCTGCTGGGACGGTCCACCCAATTGACTCTCACCCTGGGCAATCTTTATCGGGGGTTTCGCAACTGGGAACATTCCTTTTACTGGGGCGACCAGATCCGCGTCTCTCCCACCCTGAGCTTCAGCCTGGGCGTGCGCTACGAGTTGATGACTGCGCCCTCGGAGGTCAACCATTTGACCGCTGTGGGCTTTCCCACCGACAAAAACAATTTCGCTCCGCGCTTTGGCTTTGCCTGGAACCCGAGGCGGGGCAAGACCGCTATTCGGGGCACGTATGGCATCTCCTATGGGACGTTTATGCCCGTCAGTTACGGTATGACGCGCTTTAACCCGCCGGCTGTGCAGGTGCTCCAAATCCAGATCCCCGATCTGAGGAATCTGGTAAACCTGCTGGCTGTTGCCAACCAGCCGCCGGCTCCGGGGGGACGGTCCTCCCTGTTTCAGTTGAGCCCGGATCTGATCTTTCCGTACTCGCACCAGTATTCGTTCGGAATCGAGCGGGAGTTGCCTTGGGCGACACAGTTGCGCGTGGCCTACATCGGGATGCGGTCGTTCCACTTGTTGACCCAGGGGATGTACAACCGCGCCGCGGACGTTCCCGGCCTGGTGGCTACCACCGCGAACATCAATGATCGCCGCCCCGATCCTCGCTCCTTCGACATCAACGTGATCGAGAGCAACAGCATCGCCTACTATGATGCGGTGCAGGTGGGAGTGAACAAGCGGCTCTCTCGCGGCCTCTCGGTTCGGGCCGCCTACACGTTCGGCAAGAATATTGATACGGGCGGCGACTTCACCAACACGGGGTCCGGGCTCGAAGTGCCGCCGGAAAATGGAACCAGCGTCTGCGAACGCTGCGACCGGGTCGCGGACCTGAAATCCTGGAGTTCTTTTGACACGCCGCAAGTTCTGGCCCTCACCTTTCTCTACGATCTCCCTTCCTTCACGACCAGGAACGGATGGATGCCGGCTCTGGTCAAAGGATGGCAAATTTCCGGCACGACGATCTTCCAATCCGGAATTCCCTACCACCTCCACACGGGTTCGGACGGCCCGGGTATCGGAAACGTAGACGGAAATACCAGTGACCGTCCCAACATCCTGAATCCGTCCCTTCTCGGGAAAAGCATTGACAACCCCGATACCGCCCCCTCGATCCTTCGCCGGGAGTATTTCGATACCAATATTCCGGTCGGCGGCCGGGGAAACATTGGCTACAACGTCCTTCGCAAGGACGGCACCAACAACTGGAACTTTGCCGTGGGCCGGACGTTTCGCCTCCCCGGCGGAGGGGAGCGGTCGCTCCAGTTCCGCGCCGAGTTCTATAATTTCTTGAACCATCCCCAATTTGATAAAGCGGGGTACCAGTTCTCGTCGGAGACATTCGGCAAGATCACCAACACGGTCAACAAAGGCCGCCAGGTCCAGTTCGCCTTGCGGTTGAACTTCTGATTTGGGCAGGGCTTGTTACTAACGCCTGTGCCGCGATAGGATGATGGGATCATGGCGGAGAGGTTTTATATGAAGCATTGCTTGATTATCTTTGCTCTTTTGCTCGTAGCGACGGTCGCCGCGCGAGCCGGAGAGATTCGCGGAAGGGTCTCCAACGCCCAAGGCGCGTCCGTTGCCGGTACCAAGGTGACTGCGACCAATCAGAAGGAAGGCGCTCGCTGGGAAGCGACGACAGGGAGCGACGGAACCTACACTCTGGAAGGCTTGGAACCGGGAGTCTATACCTTGACCATCGCGGGCGCTTCCGGGCAAGAGGCGCTGCGGCGGCAGGTCGTCCTCGGACCCGAATCCGGCACGGCCCGCGCCGACTTCCAGCTCGCCCCAGCCGCTGCACAAACGGTCTCGGCAGCCGAGGAGCGCAACCCCAACATCTTTGTTTACCGGATTGACCTGAACGAGCTTCGCAATCGCCTGACCGTAGGACGCGGTGCGGACCCGCAGTATATCCCCGAGTTCCGGCCGGAGCAGAACTACTTCGGGGCGGAGTTTGGGGCTTCGTTGCTGAACTTTGAAGTCATCCGCTCCCGATCCTTGTTAAGCTCCTGGAGGGGTTCTGTCTCGGCGCTCCATCAAAACAGCGCGCTGAACGCCCGGAACTTCTTCAACGTAGGCCCGCTGCGCGCTTCGCGCTTGAACAGCTACTCGCTGACCGGAAGCGGGCCGCTGGCTTCCGAGAAGGCTTCGCTGCTGGTGCAGTACGGGCAGAGCTTCACCTCGGGATTCGTCAATGGCAACATCCTGGTTCCCGACCTTTCCGAGCGGACCCCGCGTTCGCCCGATCCGCGGGTGAATGCCGTCATCGCCAGTCTTCTGAAGGCGTATCCCGCCGAAGCGCCCAACCTGGGCGATGGCCGGCTCAACTCCAACGCTACCCGCGACATTGATGCAACCGACGCCCTGGCGCGCCTCGATCTCAAGCCCAGCGAGGGCGCGGCCGTGGCCCTCCGCTACACCGTCAATGATTACGTCGAGGAACCGTTCCAGCTCGTCGCCGGACAGAACCCGCAGACCAATCTGCGCAACCAGAGCGTGCACAGCAGCCTGACGGAAACCTTTTCGCCGCAGACGGTCGGCCGGTTCGGCTTCCATTACGACCGCCCGGCGGCTCTGCTCGAACCCACCCAGCGGTTTAAGGACCTCCTGGCGCCTTTGGGGATCAGCCCTGTGCCCGACATTGAAATCAGCTCGGAAGCCGCCGGCATCGGGCCTGGACCGAAGTTCCCGCGCCGCAGGGTGCAGAACCGGTTCCAGTTCTACTCCGATCTGAGCCACTCGGCCGGCCGGCACGCGCTGAAGGCCGGATGGAGCACCACCCGCGTTCAATTGAATGACCTGCAAAGCGACAACAGCCGCGGAACCTTGGTCTTTGACCGCAACTTCGGCCTCTCCTCGCTTCAGAACTTCTTGCTGGGGACGCCCACCCAGTACACGATTGCTTTTGGCAACCTGTATCGCGGCTTTCGGAACTGGGAGCATTTTTTGTTCGCCGAGGACCAGATTCGCATCGCTCCCACCTTGAGCGTCAGTCTCGGCCTGCGGTACGAGCTGATGACGGCGCCGGTGGAGGTGAACCGCTTGACCGAAGTGGGCTTCCCGACGGACAAGAATAATTTTGCCCCGCGCTTCGGGTTCGCATGGAATCCCGGCCGCCGCAACACGACGATCCGGGGGGCCTATGGCATCTCCTATTCCACCATCTTTCCGGTGACGTTTGGCATGACGCGCTTCAACCCGCCGGCCACCCAGGTGGTCCAGGTCTTTAATCCCGACTTGTTGAATTCGCTGGCCGGATCAACCGCGCAGCAATCCCGCTCGTCTCTCTATCGCTTGAATCCGGACCTGGTGATGCCCTACTCCCATCAATATTCGTTCGGGATCGAGCGGTCCCTGCCGGGGGGCGCCACGCTGCGGATCGGTTACATCGGAATGCGGTCGTTTCACATTCTGACTTTGGGGGAGTATAACCGCGCCCGGCCGGTCCCGGGCATTCCGATCACTACGGCCACCATCGATGCCCGCCGGCCCGACCCGCGCTATTCGAACATCAATGTGGTGGAGAGCAACAGCATCTCCTACTTTGATGCCATGCAGCTCTCCGTTGACAAGCGGTTAACGCGCGGCCTGACCTTCCGCGCCTCGTATACGGTTGGAAAGAGCATTGATACGGGAGGGGATTTCACCAATACCGCTTCGGGAGTGGAAAACCCGCCGGAGCAGGGAACTCCTTCCTGTGAGCAGTGCGCCCGGTTCAGCGACCAGAAGGGGCTTTCGCTCTTTGACACTCCGCAGGTTTTCGTCCTCAGCTACAGCTATGCCCTTCCCTTTCCTGCGCGGGTCAACGGATGGACTTCCGCTTTGTTCTCTGGATGGCAGATTTCCGGGACCACCATCTTCCAGTCCGGAACTGCGTTCCACATGCACACGGGCTCGGACAATCCCGGAATCGGGAACGTGGATGGAGTCAGCCACGACCGCCCCAACATCGGGAACCCGGCGATCTTGGGAAGAAGCCTTGACGATCCGAACACCTCCGTCGCGGTCCTCCAATCGGGACGATTCGATACCAACCTTCCGCCCGGCGGCCGGGGCAATATCGGGTACAACACCTTCCGCAAAGACGGCACCAACAACTGGAACTTCGCCCTGGGCCGGACGTTCCGGCTTCCCGGAGGACGCGAGCGGTCGCTCCAGTTCCGCACGGAGTTCATTAACCTCCTCAATCACGCCCAATTTGAAAAGCCGCAAATCCAGTTCGCGTCCCGGACGTTCGGGCAGATCACCAACACGGCCAACAAGGGCCGTCAGGTCCAGTTTTTGCTAAGACTGAATTTTTGAGGGGCTGAGGAACGGCAACGCCTGCCAGGGGATACCTGGCTCAAAAACTGCCCCGTCCGGAAGTGGGCGGAGGGAGCGATTGCGGCTCGTTCTTCTTGCCAACCGACGTGCCGCAGCGTGCGCAGAGATATTCGTGCACCTCGCTGTCGAGCAGCACCAGCAGCAGCCGCTTGCGCACCGGCATCGCCTGCTTGCAGCGCGGACAGAAGAGAGAGACGGCTTCCAGGTTTTCAAACTGTTTCATGGTTGAACACAAACCTACGGATCGGATTGTAAAACCCCAACAATTTATTCTACCTTTTGCACCGCCTGTTTGAGCTCCTGCCAGGCTTGGCGGGCTTCTTCGACCGAGCCGGCGTCCTCGATGGTGGTGATGTCGCCGGGGTCTTTGTCGAGCACGACGGCTTTCAAGACGCGGCGCATGATCTTCCCGCTGCGCGTTTTCGGGAGCATGTTCACGAAATTAATTTCTCCGATGACTGCCAGCGCTCCCAGCGTCTCCCGCACCGTTGCGAGCAGCTCCCGGCGCAGACGCTCGGATGGCTCCTGGTGCTGGCGGAGCACGACGAAAGCCGAGATCACCTCTCCGCGCAGCGGATCGGGCCGCCCCGTCACGCCGACCTCGGCCACTGCCGGGTGCTTCAGGAAGGCGCTCTCGACCTCGATGGTCCCGAGGCGGTGCGCGGCGATCTTGATGACCTCATCGGCCCGCCCGGTGAACCAATAGTAGCCATCTTCGTCTACCGAGCCGGCATCGCCGGTAAAGTAGTATCCAGGAATTTTCTCAAAATAATCGGCCCCGTAGCGTTCTGTCTCGCCCCAGAGAGCGGGCGTCAGGCTGGGGAACGGCTCTTTGAGGACGACGATGCCTTTCTCTCCCGGCGCGCAGACCTGTCCCTCCAGCGTGACCACTGCCGCCTCGATCCCCGGCAGCGGAATGCCCGCCGAGCCTGGCTTGATCGGCAGCATCCCGATGCCGTAGGGGTTCCCAAAGACCGGCCCTCCGGTTTCCGTCTGCCACATGTGGTCCAGGACAGGGATGTGGTCGTGAAGAACCTGCTTTTGCAGCCACTCCCAGGCGGGCGGATTCAATACCTCTCCGGCGCTGAAGATGCGTTCGAGCGAGCGGATGTCGTAAGGCTTCGCAGGCTCCTCCCCGTAGCGCATCAGAAGCCGGATCGCCGTGGGGGACGTAAAGATGCCCGTGACGTGGTTCGAGGCGATGATCTTCCAGAACACATCCGGGCCAGGGTAGTCCAAGGCTCCTTCGTAGGCGATGGAGGTACATCCCAGGATCATCGGCGCGTAAACGGTGTAGCTATGCCCGACGGCCCAGCCGATGTCGGAAGTGGCCCACCAGATGTCATCGGGCCGAAGACCGAACACCCACCGGGCCATGCTGCAAATGCCCACCGCGTAGCCTCCGTGCGTATGCACCGCCAGCTTGGGTTTGGCCGTGGTGCCGGAGGTCGCCAGAATGTAGGCCGGGTCGTTCGACTCCATGATTTCGAAGTCGCTCCGCTGCCCGGCGCCGCGTTCGAGAAACGCCGGCCAGTCGAGGTCCCGCCCCGGAGTCATCGGCGCCGCCTCGCTGGTTCGCCGCAGGAGGACGACGTGCTCGACCGACTGCCCCGGCGCGGCCAGCGCCTCGTCCACGATTTCCTTCAGGCGGATGCTCTTGCCCTTGCGATACGTGACATCGGCGGCGAGAAGGACGCGCGCTCCGGCGGCTTGCACGCGGTCGGCCAGCGCCGAGCTTCCGAACCCGGCAAAGACCACCAGATGGATGGCGCCGATCCGCGCCGTTGCCAGCATCGCAATAATCGCTTCCGGCATGGTGGGCATGTAGATGGCGACGCGGTCTCCCCTTCCTACCCCCAAGCCTCGCAGCGCTGCGGCGACGCGCTTCACTTCCTCGAGCAGTTGCGCGTAAGTAAAAACGCGGCGCTCCCCGATTTCGTTCTCATAAATCAGCGCCGCCTGGCCGCCTCGCCCGCGGAGGACGTGGTGATCCAGAGCGTTGTAGCAGATGTTGGTTTGCGCGTTGACAAACCAGCGGAAAGAAGGGTACTGGCGTTCGAACACCTGGTCCCACTTGCGAAACCAGGGCAGTTGTTCCGCAGCGCGGCCCCAGAAGGCTTCGCGGTCCGCCCGCGCTTCTTCGATCATGCGCCGGACTTGCGCGTGCATCACTTCAAGCTGTCTTGCCATAGGCGGAGCCTCTCAATCTGCAATGTTAGAACGCTGCGGCAGTGTCGAGGGAAGGGATATTTCGTTCCTTGCGGCAATGTCGGCGATCACCCGGATAATTCTTGCTTGCGTGGGGTCAAGGTGCGAGACTTCGACGTACACTCAAAGCTTTTCTAAGGTTTCCATCAAGGCTTCGACTCGTTCATCAACCCTCAGAGCAATTCTTCTGGCTGACGTAAATAACTCGTCAATCGGAAGCATAGGGTCTGTTATTTCCCAAATCAGTTTCCCATTTTCATTAAGCAAACTTAGAATATCGGGGCCCTCCGGGTTGTAGCGAACCTTGAGAGTCGTGTTGCCCCCTACGCTGGCAATGAAGACATACTCATTCGCCGTCTCCTGCCATTTCAATTTCCCGGCCTTGGTTTTTTCTAGGATTGCATTTACCAGCGGGGTGGGATCGAGTTCTTTTTCTGGTGCGTGGCTGCTCATTGCTTGGCTCCCGTCTCAATCTCTCCCTTAATTGTACCCAGGTTCTCCCTCAGGGTGATGGATATTTTCTGGCATTGCCGAATCAGTCTTTGTTTCCGCTCGGCTGATAACGGTGCCTGCTGACCTGAAGCGAGAACTTGGCCCATGATTCGGGTGTTTTCTCTGACACTGAGCAATTCATTCTTCCGTGCCTCCGTTAGGTATGGGCTCCGCCTGAACGGAATTTCACTCAGGGCTCTGGTTAATTCGTGAGTTCTCAGCACTGCTTCCGCATGCCGATCATGTGTCAAAAAATCGAGGAGTTGGTCCGCCTTCTCGCAGGCCAGTTGGAACTCGTCGGCCAGGGTACGAAGTGTAATTGCGTCTCGTGCCTGCGTGGCAGCTTTTGAGGCGCGTCCGGCTCGAACCCATGCCAGCAAGCTAAAGACAAAGCCGAACATGCTTGCGGCACCCGCAATGAGAGTGAACCTTGGCGTTTGAGCAACTGCCTCCAAAAATTGCCAAAGCTCGTTCATTGGACCTTAGAGTTTATACCCAATCTTGCGCAAGAACTCTTTCCTCGCGGCGATGTCGGCGGGGGTTTCGACGCCTTTCGGGGAGGAGCCGTCAATGACGCCGAGCACGCCTCTTCCTTGCTCGCCCTGCGCCACCACGATCTCCACGGGATTCGCGGTGGCGCAATAGATGGAGCAGACCTCGGGGACCTCGCGGATGCGGGAAAGCAGGTTAATGGGATAGGCATTGCGGAGGAGGACCACAAAGACATGCCCGGCGCCGATGGCCTGGGCATTGCGGATGGCGGCCTGGCGCAACCCCTCATCGTTGCCTTCGGACCGCACCAGGCACGGGCCGGAGGATTCATTGAAGGCCAGGCCGAACTGCGCTCCCGGGACCGTCCCCACGATGGCTTCGTAGAGATCTTCGACGGTCTTGATAAAGTGCGATTGCCCGACAATGATGTTCGTCCCTGCGGGCAGCTCCATTCCGACTGTGCTCAACTCCATTGCGTTCTCCCCTCCCGGCCATGAACGGACCTGGGATGGCGGGACCAAGCCGAGGCGAACACCTTGGCGCCGCGATTTGGTTTTACTGTGGGGGGTCTAGGGTTTCCGTCTTCGGGCCGCTTCTGCTGCGGGCAGACGCATCTTCTCGGCTCATGCGCTTGAACATCTCCGCCAGTTCTCTCCGCGTAACAACCCCTTTCTCTTCCAGGACCGCGATCAAGGAGTTCAAGATGGCTCGGATCATCCGCTGCTCGTGGTCGTCACTCGCACTCGGAGGAAGGATCGGCCCGGCTGCTGCTCCAGCCAAGGGGACCTGCATGGGAGCAACCCAGTCCTCGGGAGGAAATTGAACGCCCCAAAAGTTTTCCGCACGTTCCAATTCCACTCCGATGCTGTAGCGCCCCCTTTCATCGCGCTCCTTGCTCACCCAAACTACTTTGCACTTTTGCTTCCGCTCCACGTGGGGGATGCCGACAAAGACCTCCGCGCCGAGCGGGAAAGGTTGTTCGACGAAGAGAAGTCCTCCGTGCTTATTCACATACTTGGTCGTAGTCACTTCGCGGATTTCGTTCCCGTCCGCATCTCGCCCCATCACTTCCACAGGAATGGAAATGACGATCCTTGAACTACGGCGCAAGTCCCGCGGGTCCTGTACAATCATGGTAACCTCGTTGCCAAGATTTGCGATCTCCGCGACGGGCTCCTCGAACTGCTTCCTTCCGGATCGCCGTCGCGCAGGATTCGATTCAAAACATTCTTGTTCCTCGGTCGAAGGGTCTGCCCTGCCTGCCCTGAGCGGAGCCGAAGGGAGCGAAGTCGAAGGGTCCCGGCTTTCCCCGCGCGAGCCGCCCAGCCGGAGTCGCTTCGACTGTTTCCCTCAGTGCACTCGCTTGTCGCAACCCGCCCACTCCCTTTCGCGCAGCTCGAACTTCTTGACCTTGCCGGTGGAAGTCTTCGGGAGCGGTCCAAAGACGACCGCATGAGGACACTTGAAGTGGGCGAGCCTCTGCCGGCAGAACGCCAGGATGTCCTGCTCGGTGGTTTGGCGGCTGGGCTTCAGCGTCACAAAGGCTTTCGGGACTTCGCCCCATTTGTCGTGCGGAACGGCAATCACCGCCGCTTCCAGGACATCCGGATGATCGCAGACGGCCTTCTCCACTTCCTGCGTCGAGATGTTCTCGCCGCCGCTGATGATGAGGTCCTTCTTCCGGTCGCGGATCTCAATGTAACCGGAGGGGTGCAGGACGGCCAAATCGCCGCTGTGGAACCAGCCGCCTCGAAAGGCTTCGGCGGTGGCCGGCGGGTCTTTGAAGTAACCTTTCATGACGATGTTGCCGCGCATGACGATTTCCCCGAGTGTGTGGCCGTCGGAAGGCACATCTCGCATCTCGCCGTCCACCACGCGCAGGCTTGTCCCGCTCAGGACGTGCGGCACGCCTTGCAGCGCCTTGATCTGCGCCCGCTCCGCCAATTCCTTGCCGTCCCATTCCTTGCGCCACTCGCAGAAGGTGAAGGGGCCGTAGGTTTCGGTCAGACCGTAGAGGTGGACGAGTTCCATTCCGAAATTTTCGCCGTCGCGGATGAGCGCGGGAGAAGGAGGAGCGCCGCCCGTCGCCACTCGCAGGGGGTGGTCCAGGCGAAACTCCCGCGCCGCAGGATGGTGCAGGAGCGACGAAAGCACGGTGGGCGCGCCGCAGAAGTGGGTGACGCGATGCTGCCGGATCGCTTCGAGCATCTTCTCCGGGTCCGCCCGGCGCAGGCAAACGTGGGTGGCTCCCATGGCGGTCGCGCCCCAGGGGAAGCACCAGCCGTTGCAATGAAACATCGGAACAATCCAAAGATAGTTGCTATGGCTTTGCACTTCGAGCAGTTCCGCAACTCCCAGAGCGTTTAAGTACGCGCCCCGGTGGGTGTACATCACCCCCTTGGGCTGCCCGGTGGTGCCGCTGGTATAGTTTACCGAAATCACGTCGGTTTCGTCTTCCAAGCGGTACTCCTCAAACTCGTCCTCGCCGCCGGCCAGAAACGATTCGTAGTCCTCTCCCTCCAGAGGTGATTCGGGGCGAGCGTCATGAACGATTACGAATTTCTTCACAAATCCCAAGTCGGATGCCACAGGAGCAATCCAGGCGGCCAACTCGGAATCCACCACCAGGATTTTGGCCTCCGAGTGATTCAGGATGTAGGCAATCTCATTGGAGTTCAGGCGGATGTTGATCGCCACCAGGATCGCTCCGGCTAGTGGCGCCCCAAAATGCCCCTCCAGCAGAGCCGGGATGTTCGGGGCCAGATACGCCACGCGGTCTCCGGGTTCGACGCCCGAACGGCGCAGGGCGCCGGCCAGCCGGTGAACCCGGCGGCGGAATTCCGCGTAGCTGTACTGCCGGTCTTCATAAATGACAGCCGGTTTGTCGGCAAACACTGCGGCGCTGCGCTCGAGAAAGGTAAGGGGAGTCAGCTTGCTGATCGAAACCGGCAGGGCTTGGTTCAATCGCTCATCCATCCGCGCGCCGCGCGCAGAAGCGGGGAGAGAGAGTTGCCCGGAGCCCGGAGGCACAGTCGTGGACGACATAGGAAACGCCGATAGAAAAAGGTCGGCCCTCGCCTGACCTGGAGTGCGGACTCATTGTACTGCAAACTTCTGCCCGGTTTCCTGTGGAATCTTCAGCGGATCGGGTTCACTCGGCTACAGTCCTGGACGGTATGGGATGGTGCGGAGTCTCATTGGAAGATAGAGAAAGGGAGCCGACCAAACAAAACGAGGAGAGAAACCTAACAAGCCCTAGATCGGCAGGCTGGTTGCGCCCATCAGGTGGAGATCCACGGCGCGGGCGGCTTTGCGGCCTCCGGCGAGCGCCCAGACAACCAGCGACTGCCCGCGCTGGGCGTCTCCGGAGGCGAAGACTCCAGGGACGCTCGACATCCAGTTTTCGTCCACGGCGATGTTGCCGCGCGAGTCGAGCTTTACGCCGAGCTGCTCGACCAGGCCCTGGCGCTGCGGGTGGAGGAAGCCCATGGCGAGCAGCACCAGGTCCACTTCCATCACAAACTCGCTGCCGGGAACTTCCTGCATCGCGCGGCGTCCGCTGGCGTCCGGCGGTCCCCATTCGACCTTCACGCCGTGGAGCTTCTGGACGTGCCCGTTCTCGCCGGTGAACTTCTTGGTAGAGACAGACCAATGCCGCTGCCCGCCTTCTTCGTGGGAGCTTTCCGTGCGGAGGAGCATCGGCCAGTTGGGCCAGGGCATCTCCGGCGTGCGCGACGAGGGCGGCACCGGCAGGACCTCGAACATGTGAACTTCCGCCGCTCTCTGCCGGTGGGAGGTGCCAAAGCAGTCGGCGCCGGTATCGCCTCCGCCGATGATGATTACCTTTTTCCCGGTGGCGACGATGCTGGTTTTCGGCTCGACCGGCAGGCCGGCCACGCGCCGGTTCTGCTGCGGCAGAAATTCCATCGCAAAGTGGATTCCCTGCAACTCGCGCCCGGGGACCGGCAGGTCGCGGGGGATGGTCGAGCCGATGGCGATCAGGATGGCGTCATACTCGCGCCGCAACTCCTCGCCGGTGATGTCGCGTCCCACATTCACCGCAGTGCGGAACAGGACCCCTTCCTCTTCCATCTGCTGCACGCGCCGGTCAATCAAGTGCTTTTCCATCTTGAAGTCGGGGATGCCGTAGCGCAGCAACCCCCCGATGCGGTCGTCTCGTTCGAACAGGGTGACGGTGTGGCCCGCGCGATTCAGTTGTTGGGCCGCCGCCATCCCCGCTGGCCCGGAACCGATGACGGCCACCTTCTTGCCGGTCCGCACGGCCGGCGGCTGCGGCTTGATCCAGCCCTCGGCGAACCCTCGGTCGGCGATGGCCTTCTCGATCTGCTTGATCGTCACCGGGTCACTATTGATCCCGAGCACGCAGGCCGCCTCGCAGGGAGCCGGGCAGACCCGCCCGGTGAATTCCGGGAAATTATTGGTCGAGTGGAGGACTTGCAGCGCTTCCTTCCACCGCGAGCGATAGACCAGGTCGTTCCAGTCGGGGATGATGTTGTTCAGAGGGCAGCCGGTGTGGCAGAAGGGGATGCCGCAATCCATGCACCGCGCGCCCTGCGTCTTCAGGTCCGCCTCGGGCATCTTCTGGTAAACTTCGCGGTAGTCCCCGATCCGCTCCTCGACCGGACGCAAGGAGGGTGTCTTGCGCTGGTATTCCAAAAACCCCGTGACTTTTCCCATGCTGTTGCCGGTGTGAACAGCCATCCGAGCCGCGCGCGTTAGCAAGCGGCCACAAAGCGTTAATCCAAACTGAGCGTGGTGACCGCTCCCTCACGGTCGCGGCTCTGACTTACACTTGCGCTTTCTCCTTTTCCTTGGCGGCCCACACCTGGAGGACGCGCTTGTATTCGTGGGGGAACACTTTCACAAATTTGGGGAGCATCTTCTCCCAGTTTTCCAAGACCCACTCCGCCTTGGGGCTTTGGGTGTACTCAAAGTGCCGCTCAATCAGGCGGCGCAGCAATTCCTGGTCGGCTTCGTCCGCGACCGGCTCGAGATCCACCATGGAGAGGTTGCAGCGCTTTTCGCCGAAGTCGCCGGCCTCATCGAGCACGAAGGCGATTCCGCCGCTCATCCCGGCGGCGAAGTTGCGCCCGGTCTTGCCGAGCACGACGACCAGGCCGCGGGTCATGTACTCGCAGCCGTGGTCTCCCACGCCCTCGATGACCGCCGTGGCGCCGCTGTTGCGGACCGCGAAGCGCTCGCCGGCCATGCCGTTGAAGAAGGCCTCGCCGCTGGTGGCTCCATAGAGGCAGACGTTCCCGATCAGGATGTTTTCTTCGAAGACGAAGTTGGAAGCCTTGGGCGGAAAGATGATCATGCGCCCGCCCGAAA
>Ga0156329_1124_pt2 | contig 21660 bp, 22 predicted proteins | sample RifCSPlowO2_12_FD_107977 | JGI IMG/M metagenome (GOLD analysis project Ga0156329, IMG submission 107977) | Acidobacteria bacterium RIFCSPLOWO2_12_FULL_60_22 | reverse complement strand
GGCCAGGAAATGGCGTTTCCAAAGTCACGCTCACGGAGGACCCCGCAGGCCGCGAAGGCGGCCAGGCCGAACAGTCCGACCAGGTAACTGGGCCGGTGGTGCCAATGTTCTCCCACCCAATAGGCAATGGAGACCGTGATGATAACGGCCGTAGCGATCTCCGGGCGGCTCAGCTTGCCCAGCTTGGCGAGTTCGGTCTTGGCAAACTCTTTGCTCACGTTCAGCTCCTGTTCCGGGCGCAAAGCGAGCCAATTTCCCAGCAGGAGCAGGAGCGACCAGACCAGGGTCGGCAAGGCTAACGCCCGGGCGTAGTCCCACCATTCCAGGCGGTACCCTTGCGTTTGAAAGAGCTGTACCATGACCGGCCCCCAGAGCGATCCGTAGAGGGTGGCGCAGCCCGGCGCCACGGCCATCTCGATGCTGGAGAGGACCAGCAGGGCCGAGCCGCGGCTGTGCGACGGCAGGCCCAGCGTCTGTACCAAGGCCCAGGCGATCGGCACCATGATCGCCGTGCGGACCGTCATCGCGGGAATCGCCGGACTGAGCGCCAGCCCGATCACAAAGAAAGCCGCCATCACCCCGCCGTAGGTGGGAGGAAACCAACTCAAAATCCAAAACGAGAGCCGGCGGGCCAGGCCGGTGGATTGCATGGCCGCTCCGTAAAACAGCACCACCAGCAAGACCCAAAACGGCCCGCCGGAAAACGCGCTCAGCGCATGTTCCGGCTTGACGCCCGCCAGAATCAGCAGTCCCAGCATTAACAGCGCCGTCACCGCGTTTCCCAGAACGTCAAAGACCCAAAAAACCGCCGTCAGCACCAGGATCGCCAGAATGGTCTGGCCGAGCGGCGTCAGGCCCCGCGGGGTCGGCGCGAGCCAGATCAACCCGGCCAGCAGTACTCCAATTATCGCCCCCCCGATTTGTTTGCGAGCCTGAGACCCCATCGCAGGACGTCCCCTTCCGTTGCGAGCGTGCCCATCATAGCTTGATCCGATCCGATGAGAGCGGGGAATTTGTGGATTCCGGCGACACCGGGAGGAGCGGGCTCCGGCCAGCCCGTGGGCTTTTTTGCGCCCGCTCGATTCGAGGTTGCTATAGGTTGAGTTCCGGCGATTGAATCTCGGCCTCCGCGCGGCGATTTACGCGTTGCGGCCGCAGTCTTGCTTCTTGCCGGGGAAGGACTTTCGCAGAGAACCCACTCGCAGATTTCGAAGCTTCATCCAGACGGGAGGAGAGCATTGTGCCCCACGCTATCCGAGCCCCGAGCGATAGCGAGTGGGTTCTGGCGGAAAACCGCTCCCTACCGGTCGCGGCTCGGATCGGCGCGCGGCTCGGATTGGGGTTCCCTACTGCTTTTCGAAGACCTCCGTGGTTGTGCCCGCCTGCTCCGGAGGGTTCACCCGAGTGGTGGACCGGGTGAGCGTCTTTCCATCCTTGGAAACTACCCAGCGAAACGTTACGGCCTGTTGACCGTTTTTCTTGCTGGTACCCTCTACCGTGTTTGGGTCCACCCGCTTCAGGGCCACCTCGTCAAACGCCTCGGCCGTGGAGGGGTAGTACTTGCCATCGAATTTGGCCGAGAAGCCCCAATCGGTGGGCTTGCCTTTGTCATCCACCCCGGTCCAACTGACTTTCATGCCCCCCGGAATCGGTTCGTGCTTTCGGACAATGTTCCTCTGCCGATCCGGCGTCAGTTTGGATTTGGAAGGGACCAGCTTCCAGGCCCCCATCATGGGATCGTCCGCCGCAGATAGCCCGGCAGAGAAAGCCAACACTGCGAAAATTGCCGCCGTCGCCGCCGTCAATGTCGCGCGCATAAGTCCTCCTTTCCTTAGCTCCGGAGTGAATCCGTTGTCTCGCCCGGTGAGTTTCACAGGCAAGGTAATCCGCTACTTCCACTCCCAGAATTTTGTGGTGAAATTGTCGTGGGCGTCGGTATCGTGCTCATAGACCACGGCAGCGCCGTTCAGGCGGGCCAGCTTCTGCGAAGCGGTTTCATAATAGACGGCTCCCCGCCAGCTCATTCCGCCGCCGGGCTTGTGTCGTCCCGTTCCCTGCCCAACCCAGCAGACGCTCTCCCCGTCCTTGGTCATGATGATTCCTTGCCCCGAGCCAAACATATATCCGCCGGGCTTCATCACCGACGCGTAGGTTGCGATTTCCTTGATCTCGATCCCCAAAAGCTTCCCGCTCCCCTGAAACGAGACCTCTACCTTTTGTCCCGCCCCCGCCGTTTGCACTACGCGATACCCGGTGATCTTGCCCTTCTCTTCTCCCAACAATTCTCCCAACATGATTTCCTCCTAGATTGAGAATTTGCAGGCGGCCGCCAGAATTCCCCGCAGACTGTTCTTTGCCCGCCCGTCAAGCATTAGTGTTGTATCACAATTGGGCCGTGGATGTCATTGCCGAGATGTTAGGAGCTAGTGTAGTGTCCCATGAATACGTACACAAAAGGTCCCCCCTGCTTGTCATGCTGAGCGAAGCGAAGCATCTGCTTTTGTTTGAGCATGTTGGCGACAAACAGATTCTTCGCTAACGCTCAGAATGACACGCGGAGCATATTTCACTTACTTCCGGGACACGACGCCAGCTTGCGGCGCGCTGCTCACGGGCGATTGGCAATCTCCCGCGCGTCCCCGCTGAGCTGGAGGATGTGCATGCCCGTGCCGGCCCGGTCCGCAATGTAGATGAAGCCCCGGTCGTCCACCTCGACGTTGTTGGTCTGGACGGCCGTTTTGCACTCCTTCTTCCCGGCGACCTCGACGCAGATCGGCTTGGTCCTTTCGGTGGTCGGCGGGATGTAGAACCCGGCCTCGACAGGACGAAACGGGTCGCGGACATCCACCGCCCGGACCCCGGCGTTGAAATACGCGACAAAGAGCAGCTTCTTATGGTAAATCGGGTTGAACGACTCCTGGATGGAGTGCGGGCCGAAACGTCCACCCCGTTCACAAAAGCCGCCGGGTGAATCCGGCACCTGAAAACTCGAAATGGGAAACGGCCTGGTCGGATCGCTGATGTCCAGAAGGAACAGCGGATGGCGCGGCCCACCACATTCGTTGCGGACCGTCTCCGAGGCGACCACCAGAATGTCCTTCACTTTGCCTTCCGCCTGGTTCTGATGCTCCGCGATGGGGACGCCGAGCATGGGGTACGTGGTATGCCCTCCCCAATAGGGAGGCATATCCAACCGTCCGATCTGCGGGGCGACCAGATTCTGCGGCGTCGGCGCGGGGTCCCCCTTCAGCAGCTTTTCCCGGTCCACAATCTGAATGACGCCGTTGCTTCCGGAACCGTAGCCGAAGTAGACGCGGCCGTTGTAAGAGATCGGGCCGTGGATCACCGGCGGCACCGGCGTCAGCGTCGAGCCCGGCTCCTGGCCGATGAGGCCGAAGTCGCGGATGAACTTCGGGTGGGCCGGGTCGCTTAGGTCATAAATCTTCGTGATGCGGCTGCGCCACTTGGGGTCTCCCGAAGGGAGATAGGCAATGCCGGTGTCGCACTCCCACCAGCTTTTGTGCGTGTCCTTGAGGCCGTCCACGATCGTGGTTACGTAGCGCGGCTGGCGCGGGTCCGTCACGTTCCACAGGTCGTGAAGTGTTCCGCCGGCGCGCAACAGATAGGTGCCCCCGGCGATGTCGCAGACGCGCGCCATCTGCGCTTGAGACTCCTTCGCCGGATCGGCGTGAAATCCCGGAATGTGGGCCAGCGCCTGCGGCTGGCGCGGGTTGGTTACGTCCACCACCATCGTCCCGTTGCCCTCCGTCTTGCCGGTAAGCGGGTTCAGGGCCGTGCCGATATGCAGGCCAATGTAGGCAACCCACCGGTTGCCCTGCCGCTGGATCACCGGCTGATACGCCGAACGCCCTTGCAACGCCTCCGCCCCCACCAGCTCCATGTTCTTGCTCTCGGCCGCACGCGCGCGCGGCGCCTGCTGCGCAACGGCGGCGGGAGCCGCCAGGCTCGCCAGCGCCAGGGCCAGCAGACCCACATGGAATTTGCTTCGATCCCCTCGAATTGCCTCACACAACATCACACCCTCCCGTTTGCGAAACCTGCTCGCGTGGGCCGGCTTTAATGTTCTTCATGGCTTATGCGCTACTCTGTATCGATGGACACGACCCGGATGAGCGTGGTCCTGTGGATAGCTTTATTAGGCTTTTCAGACGTGACAATTTCATCGCAACCGTTGCCAGCAGCAACTACTACATGGATGGCGTCAACTGAGGACAGGCCAGATGAACAAGCTTCAACAAAGGCTTTCTCCATATGTTCGACCCCGAACGGCAGCCAAGTGGAGACAGTTGCAAAAAAATTCTCATAGAAGTTCACTTCCGTTGTGAAACCGAAGTACGTTGGTTTCGGAATCACCTCCAGCTTGACGTAGTCACTACAGACGAACTCTCGGGACTCGGTATCAGAGATGACACTAAGCGCCCTCTCGGCGAGCTTCCCGCTCCCCCGCGCTGCAGCGATCAGGACTCCAGAGTCAATGTATGTGCGTTTCAATCTTTTGGCTCAGATTTCACACCTTTGCGGCTACGAATCTCTTCGCGGAGTTCTTCGTCGTTGAGCAGTGGGACCCCAGCGGCAACGATTTCCTGTTTGAGCTGGGCATATCGCTCGGCGGCAGTTGCCGCGTTCGCCTGCGATGTAGCCGGAAGGACGATCCTGAGGTCTTCAAACCGTTTCAGGTCTATCGCCTCACTTCCGGGAGAGGCAGTCCCGAAGGCAATGATAGTTGCGGCGATAATGAACGCAACCTTGGGGATAGGGGGAAATGACACCCCATCAGCACTAGCCGTGGGCTCGCGATACTGATGCTCCGGGGAAAGGAACCCATCATCCGCTGGCGGCTCGTGGTCCGCCAACTTCGTCTTCTCGAACTGAATCTCCATGGCGTATCTCCGGGTTGAATTTGTTATCGTAATAATGCTTCCTTCGAATCCATTTGAAGCCTTCATGCTTTGTTATGGCAGCACTTTCGGTCGGACCGCCTACCGAGGATGGCCCTGGGAAAAACCGCGAGAACATGCTGGCGGTATGCACGAGCCATTCAGCAAGATCGATAGCGTCCTGAATCGGCATCGGCGCAAAAGCTAGGGGAGCTTGAAGATTGTTTCGTAACAGATTCGCTAGCTGTTCGAGGTCAGCGGGTGACGGCGGTGGCTTGATAACAGAACCGAGTACTCGCGGTAACCCCGGACTGAAACCCAGAACCAACCGGCTAATAGATTCGCCTTCACCGCCCCAATTGATGCCGACATCACCCTTCTGTCGGAGAAGCTTGGGTCCTTCGGAAACACCGTTTTCAATGGTCAGGAGCCATCCTTCTCCCAGACTCTCGCCAGCGGAATATCCACCTACCAATATGCCAAGAGTTGGCTTCGGTTCGTTGGGTCCGAGCTGCTTTACGTGGCTCATAAGAAAGTCAGAGAGCCGTTTTGCAACGTCTTCCATCTTGAAGCTATGGATGCCAAATCCCGTCTCACCACCGTCCGTGAGCCGCTTGCGGAAATCTTTGAGCAGGGTCGAGATGGAGGCGCTTCCAATGCTGCCAGAGCCATAGGCGACACAACCAATCGGTTGGCCCTTGTAGAGGTTCGCGATCTTGTTCGCGTTGTTGTAGACGTTGAGGGCAACAGGACCCTGCTGATTTGGTGCTGGGCCCATCAGTGTAAGCGTCGAGGCACTGTCAGCAGCAAGAACCATGCCGTCGTGAACGGTAATAAGGATTCCTATGCTCATTCTTTGCCCTTGCGCTTTCCTCTGCGCTCACGCACGGAGGTTGGCCCAACCTTCGTTCCGGCTATGCTTTGCCGGTCATTTCCTTAAACGCAGCCCGCTTGCATACGATACCAGAAAACACATCTGCAAATCTCTCGCAATCGGTGGCCTTCCGATTGTTGAATCGGAACGACCGTTCGTCCTTGGTATGGGCCTTGCCATCCATGTAGGCGACGGCGTGGTCGATCTCGAACCTCCTAGAAAATTTCCGGGAAATAGTACGTCAGCACAGAGTTCAGGCGCATGTCGGCGACGATCAATTCCTTGTGCTGGGGGTCCAGAACGACTCCGCGAGGCTTCTTCAATGTGCTCTTGGGGCCTCCGATTCTCCAGCGCGGCATGACGTCCCCGTTGTCCTTATTGCTCCAGACGCCGACATAAATCCCTTCCGGCTCTTGTTCGTCGCCCAAGCCGGGCTGTGCGGCCACGATCCAGCCCTTCGGCCCGTAGGTCTGAATCTGATTGATCCGGATAATTTTCGAGTTCGGTCCTCCGATGACGGCCCGCGGTTTGACGTTGCCTTTGTCGGTCCGGTTATAGACCGCGAGAACGCCCCGATAGGGCCTCGGCGCCTGGGGGCGGGAGTCGCCGACGACAATCAAGTTGTTGACCGGGTCCACCGCGATGGATTGCCCTTCATTGAGCTGCGTATCGGGACCCTGGATGACCCGCAGGGGAGCCACGTCGCCATTCGCCTCGCGCGAAAACACCAGGATGGAGTCGCCATTGGGAATGAAAATCTCGTTATGGACGGGATCAACGTCCAAGCGGTCCAGGCCCGCCTCCGATGTACCGGCCAGTTGGGTGTGCGGCCCCTGGATGATGCGAATGGGCGCCTCTTCCCCGTTGGCTCCGCCGCGAAAGACCATGATGGCCTGGCCAAACGGATTCGAGACCAGGATTTCATCGTGAACCGCGTCGTAGCGGATGTCGTGCATGGTGCGGCTGAGCAGGGTTTTCTGACCGGCAATCATGCGGGTCGGCGTCGCATTTTCCTTCGCCAGCCTGGCGAAGACCGCGATCTGCGGGTGGGCCACTCAGTTCGGCACCAGAATCTCACCCCGCTTGCTGTCATAGCCGACCGCCCCCGGATTGCCGATGGCCATTGCCAGCTTGCCCTGCGGCGCGCTGCGCACCGTGCGCAGAGGAGCGGCATCCCCGCTGGCGTCGAGCCGATAGACCGTCGCGGAATGGTTCCCCATGTTGGAGACCCACAGCTCGCGGTTCTTGGTGTCGGCGAAGACGCCCGTCGGATTCTTGATCCCGGTCTTCGGCCCCCGCAGGACCCGGCTGGGGGCAACGTTTCCGCTGTCGGTTTCCCGGAAGACCAAGATGGATTCATCCGAGTCATTGGCGACGTAGAGTTCCCCGCGGTCGGCGTCAATGGACATCGCTGCGGGCCAGTTCAACTGCGCCCTGGGTCCCTCGATGACGCGCAGCGGCGGAGTGTTCCCGCGAGCGTCGAGCGCGTAGACCGTGATCGAGGGAGGATTGAACGTGCCGGAGCCGGGCATGCGCCGCTTGATGCCAATGACCGAACCATCGGGAATCGCGGCGCTGGTAGCGCCATGGTTGCTGACAAACATTAACTTGCTCTTCGTGTCAATCGCGATGCCGTGAGCGTCCTGGAGCCGGGTGCGGTCCCCTTCCAGGATGCGAATCGGTTTTTCCTCGCCCTGCGCCATTTTGCGGTAGACCACGATGGCGGGAGGATGCTGCACGGTAAGGTAAAGCTCCTGCTTCTCCTCGTCCACGGCAATCCCGTAGGTGCGGTGCGGCGTATGCAGCGCCCGCATGGGGTCTACATTTCCCTTCGCGTCGCGCGGAAAGACGCTCATCGTATCCACGGTATCGTTGTTGACTGAATACATATCGCCGGTCTTGGGATCAATGTAGAGGCCGCAGTTGAATTCGAGCTTGGTCTTGATCCCGCCCAGCACGCGCTTCGGCTCGGTAAAGCTGGCTCCCGGCGGCGTGTTGTCCAGCCGGTTGAATACCTTGACCCCAAACAGGTTCTCGTCCTGGAGGTACAATTCGTTGGTGTTGAGATCAACGGCCAGGGCGCTGTAGGTCGGATACGTGTCCCGGATGACCCGCGCCGGCGCCCGGTCTGCGTCCACTACGGGCCGCGCTTCCGTATCGACGGCGGAGGCGCTCGCCGCGCGCGCTGCCCCCGGCTGCTGGAGAGATTCCAAAAGCGTCGTGGTCGCGCTCGCCGGGACCCACTCGCACATCGCGCCGTCCATTCCCTGGGCCATCTCCGGCAGCGGCTGAATGGAAACCAATTGAGGAGCGCCCGTGGCTCTCGGCAGCCGCGCAGACTCCGGCACGCTTCCGGCGTCCTTCCTCAACAACAACCCTGCGATCCCAACGACCGCAACCAACACAACGATGAAACGTGTTTTGCCTGGCATCCGCCTCGGCATCCGTGATGATGACGACATTTTCAGTTGACCTCCTCAGAATCCGACCAAGTGCTCTCGCAAGATTATACCTGTAGGACAGGCATTCCTGCCTGTCATTTGGCGCTTCTTGCTCGGCGCCCGAATTCAAATTTCGATCCCTTTTTCAACCGCTTCCCTGACAATGGTTACTTGCTTCCTCAGCCTATCAAATTCCTCTGGCGCGTAGCATAAGAAATCAACAGGGTAGTCGAGGTTCCAGTTCATATAGAGACTGGGCGCCCGATCGAGAAGTCCCTTGCCCCGGAAGCGTTCTGCAACCACGATCAAGTCCACATCGCTCCATTTCTGTATTTTCCCCGAAGCCATCGAGCCGAATAAATACAGCTTCGCTATGTTGTTCCGCGCCTTGAACTCTCTCAGTTGTTGAAGGAACTGAGCTTTCTTTCGATCCATTGCAATACCGCCTTGCTATAGGTGAGAAGTTTTTCGCAATCCTCCTCCGAATATTGCTCCGCCGAATCCGGATATCGAGAGGCAGTGTAGGCAGGATTAATCTTCGAACACAACTTCCGTATTTTTTCTGGCGCCTCGACAAGTTTAGCAAGCCGGGTCAGATCGTGAATCTTGGGAAAGCTCTCCGTAGTTTGGATGAGCAGACCCTTCAGCCCTTTTTCAATCGCCTGTTGGCAGAAAAAGGCTGTTCCATCGAAGTGCCTGCTCTTGTAAAGGACCTCGGCCTTTTCGAAATCCTTGGCGGCCTGTTTCCACCAATTTTCAACTTCTGTTCTCATGGCCGTCTGCTTGCTCGTCCAATCCAGCGGGACAGGCATTCCTGCCTGTCGCTTGCCCTCCTGATAATCTGACCGAGTTCTCTCGGAGATTATACCCGCTGGGATGATCGCCGTCTGCGGAAAAACAAAGCCGAGCCGCGAGCGATAGCGAGTGGGTTCTAACGGAAACCGCTCACGCCGCCGCACCATCACCTCATAGATGCGGCCTTGGCCTTCCGGCGAGCCGGACGCGGTGACGATTCCACACGGCGCGCAGTCGAAGGAAACAGTTTTCGCGGTTTTCGCGCGCCGACGGCTTCCGACAAGATGGACGTGACCAATTGATTGAGGCTGACCTTCTCGCCTTTGGCGAGCCGGACCAGGTCGCGATGAAGGGTTCTCGGGACGCGCTGGACCCATTTCCCGCTTGGCAGGGATTCTGCGGGCATCGGCTCCGGGATGGGATCGCCCTTCGCAAGGCAGTCTTCGATCCAAATTCTTTTCAGTTCCTCCAAGTTCGCCAACGCTGCCTTGGCAGTCTTGCCGTGGGTGCTGCAACCAGCCAGTTCCTCGATTCGAGCCACATGATCCCCGTCTTCATCCCGCCGGAGAATCACGCGGTACGGCAAGCTCATGTAATAATTCATGTCTTTCATGATCTAACCCTCATACTACTGTAGTGTCCCGGAAATAAGCATACACACTTGGGGGTGTCATTCTGAGCGCCAGCGAAGAATCTGCTTGTCGCCAACATGCTACAACAAAAGCAGATGCTTCGCGGAGCCTGTCCTGAGCGGCAAAAAGCAGATCCTTCGCTTCGCTCAGGATGACAGCGAAGGGCTCAGCATGACAACGTGGTGGACAGTCTTGTGTACGTATTTCTGAGACACAACACTACTTTGCTCTCACAATGAGGTCGTAAATCCGGTCGAGGTCTTCCGAGGTGTAGTACTCGATCACGATCTTGCCGTGGAGGTCGTCGCCGATGATCCGCACGCGGGTGCCCAGCGCCCGTTCCATGACCTCGACGGCTGCGACGACGTTGGGGTCCTGGAGGACTTGCTTCTGGATGTCGGCGTATGTGTTCTTGGGTCGAATCGGAATCGCCTTGGTGGTCAGGGCCTCGGTTTGCCGCACGGACAGCCCCTGAGCCAGGATGCGGGTTGCCAGGGCCTTCTGGGCCGACTCGGTAGGAAGTGCCAGCAGCGCCCGGGCGTGGCCCATGGCCAGTTCGCCGGAAGCGACTCGCTCCCGCACTTCTTTTGGTAACTTCAACAATCGCAATAAGTTAGTAACCGTAGCCCGGTCCTTGCCCGTGCGCGCTGCAATCTCCTCATGCCTCAGGCCAGCCTCGTTCGCCAGGCGCGCGAAAGCCTCGGCGGTCTCGATGGGGTTCAAGTCCTCCCGCTGGATGTTCTCGATCAAGGTCAGCTCCAGGATATTGCCTTCCGGCGCCTCCCGCACAATGGCGGGGATGGCGGCGAGGCCTGCCAGCGACGCCGCCCGCCAGCGCCGCTCCCCAGCTATCAACATATAGTGGTCACCTGACGTTCTAACTACAATCGGCTGTACAATTCCGTGAGCCTTGATGCTCTCGGCCAGCTCCCGGAGTCGCTCCGGGTGGAAATGCTGGCGGGCCTGGTAGGGGTTGGGGACGATCCGGGAGAGTTCAATCCGCTGAACAGTATCCGTCGCGGGAGCAGCCGGAATCGTCGGGAGCAAGGCATCGAGACCCCGGCCGAGCGCTCTTCGCGGGCCGGGCTGAGCGGGCGGCTTGACGGCGGTAATTGGAAGGTCTTCCATGAGGCAGGTCCTCCTTTAGGCAGCATCAGTCGGAATGTATCTTTTAGGTGACTCCCTCACCATGATTTCCTTGGCGAGCCGGATATAAGCTTCCGCGCCTCGGGAGCGAACGTCATAGAGCAGAGCAGGTTGCCCGTAGCTGGGGGCCTCGGCGAGACGAACGTTGCGCGGGATGGTCGTCTGAAAGACTTTATCCTGGAAGTGGCGGCGCAACTCCTCGGCAACCTGCCGGGTGAGCGTGGTGCGTTCGTCGAACATGGTCAGCAGGATGCCTTCGAGCGCCAGGCGCGGGTTGAGGCTGGCCCGGATTCGTTCTACCGTCTCCAGGAGTCCGGTGATCCCTTCGAGCGCCAGGTATTCGCACTGGATGGGCACCAGGATCGAATCGGCTGCCACCAGCGCGTTCACGGTGAGCAGATCGAGCGCGGGCGGGCAGTCGAGAAAGATGTATTGGTAGTTGGGCTTGATCGGTTCGAGCAGTTGCCGGAGGCAGAATTCCCGCTGGTTGCGGGAGATCAACTCAATATCGGCGCCGGCAAGGTTGCGGTCCGAAGGGATCAGGAACAGCCCTTCGAGGCAAGTCGGCTGCACGGCCCCGTCCAACTTTGAACTAGAGGTTGCATTGGCGTCTTTGACTTCGCTATCGAAACCTTCGGCCTGGCTCACAGAACTGCCGTTCTGCGCAGGCTCGCCGAGGAGCAGATGGTAGAGAGAGATTCGGGAAGGGTCTCGATGGAAGCCCAGGCTGGCGGTGGTGTTCGCCTGTGGATCGCAATCGACAAGCAGAATGTTCAAGTCGGCTGCGGCGAGGGAGGCAGCAAGGTTAATGGCAGTGGTAGTCTTGCCAACCCCTCCCTTTTGATTAGCGACCGCGATAATCCTGCCCAATGGTGCCGCCGGCAATTCTATACTCGACTCGGAGCCCTCTGCTGCTTGAGAGCCAGGCCGTCGCCGACCTCCGCCAGCGACGTCCGGCCCCACTCCGCAGAAGGCCTAAACTCACCAACGCTTTAGAATCTAACAGATGGTGGGAACGGTGTAAAGGTGATTCCTGCGGAGCTGGAATGTTCCACGTGGAACATTGGGGCGCGAGGAGAAAGACATCTCTATTTGGCCGGCGGGGTGCCGTCGGTCTGACTGCGGGCTACTACTTTAACGCTGCTCAGCGTTTCCGCATAGCTCACCAGTCCAGCGTATAATGCGGCGGCGATTTTCTGGCGGTAGGGAGCGGTGTTCAGGAGCTTCTCGTCCGCAGGGTTGCTCAGGAAGGCGATCTCGGCGAGCACGGAAGGCATATTCGCCCCGACAAGCACCACGAACGGCGCCTTCTTTACGCCTCGATTCGAAGATCGCCGATTCCGGCTCGATAGACTCTTCCAGAGTGCGCCCTGGATGTGCGCTGCAAACTCCTTCGACTCGTCCACCTTCTCCTGCAAAGCGATCTTCCGTACCAGTCCTTGCAACTGCGAGATTCGCTCCTGCGATACCGCGTTCTCGCGGGCAGCCACTTCGAGGGCGGCCGGGTCCGTGGTGAAATTCAGGTAATAGGTTTCTATGCCTCGAGCGCTCGCGCTGCGGCCGGAGTTCGCGTGGATCGACAGGAACAGGTCGGCCTGCTTCTCGTTGGCCAGAACCGTACGGGCTTCCAGGGGGACAAAGGTATCATCCTGCCGGGTATAGAGAACCTCGCTGCCGAGGCGTTCCGCGATGAGCTGACCGAGCCGCTGGGCCACGTCGAGCACGAGATCTTTCTCGGTAAGGCCCGCTGGCCCGATGGTGCCCGTGTCATGGCCCCCATGTCCCGGATCGAGCAGGATGCGGCCAATCTTGAGTCCCAAGGCCCGGGTGAGGGAACGCGTGCCGTCGCGGCGATTGGGTTTCGCTACGTTGATCTTCTCGAAAACCGGACCGGCCGCGGCTTTGGCCACCTCCGCAGGCTCCGTGCTGGGAGGAGGCTCCGGATTGGCTCCCGCAGCCACCTTCGGGCTCGCGCCCGCACTGGCAGGGGCGGCTGGCCGGCCCTCTTCTCTCCGGCCCGAGGCGGCGGGCTTGGATTCACTAACCACAGGCGTTTCGGTGGGGCGATTCTGGAGGTCCACAACCAGGCGGTAGGGATTCGGCAGCTCCGACAGGGAGTAGTCGCTGCGATCGGCGACAGTTAACACTACGCGAGTGACATCAACGCGGTGCCGCCCTGCCTTCACGCTTTTGAGCAGACCGTTTTCGACCGCGACCGTCTTCCCGGAAATGGCCGCCGCCGGACGCGTATCGTAAAGGTCAATGTAAATCCGCGCCGGGTTGGCCACGCGGCCCGCCTCGTACCGGACTTTTCGCTCCAGCTCGATCACCACGCGCGTGGAGTCCGCCGTCATCCAGTGGCGAACGTTGGTAACCTGGGCAAGAGCGCTTCCTGCTTTGGGAGGAATATCCGGGCTTGGCGATACGTCCGCCTTGGGGCTGGTTTCCGGCGGCTCCTCGTTGCCGGGAGCCGCTGGAGCCTCTTCCAGCTCTTTCTTCCGCGCCGCCAATTCCGTCTGAATCGCAGCCATGCTCTCGCGGGCTTCCTTAGCCTGGGCCGAACGCGGATACTCTTCCGCGTACCGCTTCAATCGCTCCAGCGCTTCCTCCGGCTGTTGGAGATCATCGCGGTAGATGCGGGCAATTGCTAAACGGGCGTCCAGCCGATACCGGCTGCGGGGATACTCCCGAACCAGAAACTCGAGGGCTTGGATCGCAGACTGGAAATACTTCTCCTGCTGCCGCCTTGTGGTGAGCGGAGCCGAACCACGCCGTCCCATTTCCCGATACAGCTCCGCGATCGCCATCAAGGCGACGGTGTTGTTGCCGTACGCAGGCGCCGTCAAGTAAACGCGGCGGAAGGCTCGAATCGCTTCAAGGTATTGTTGCGGGGTACGCTCTTCGGCAGGCGTCTGCTCCAAGGCTTGGCGGGCTTCCTGGGCACGCTGATAGTAAGCTTCGGCTTGTTCGGTTTTCGCGGTTGCGCCTTGGGCCCAAACCTGCGGCATCCCCCAGAAGACCCCGGCCAGAAACATCACCAGGAATCTGCCGACGCCCCACGATCCTGCAGAGCGGGACCAGCGCGGCGTCCCCGATCTGTGTAAACGAAACCTGCTCATGGCGTTACGACCAATCAAGGCAGGCCCTCCTGATCCCAGCTTAGGCGGGAGTCGGAGGGCAGGTCCGAATTGGTAAAGTGCGCAATCCCCCTGCTATCCACGGACTTCAGGATTATTGTTCTAGTATTACTAGTAATACTAGGGCTTCGTGGGGAGTAAATGCGCGCGATCTTCCGCAAATAATCCCGAGTCTCGGGGATGGCGGGCACTCTCCTGACTCGGCCGACTGCGTTTTCGCCGGCATTGTACGCAGCCAAGGACAGTTGCAAGTCGCCGTCAAACAATTCCAGGAGGTACTTCAGATACCGGATCCCGCCATCGAGGTTCGACCGAGGATCAAAGATGTTTTGCACCCCAAACCGCTGCGCGGTGGCTGGGATCAATTGCATTAACCCTCTGGCTCCCTTGGGGGAGACCGCATTAGGGTTGTAGTTGGATTCGACCTCGACCATCGCCCGGATCAGTTCGGGGTCAACCTGGTGGTAGCTCGCGGCCTCCTCGATCATTCCCTCGAGATGAGACCGGTTGGAGGCGGCGAAGTTCTGCGAGAATCTCGGTTCGCTGGGGGCTTCCGGAAAATCGGGCGGGCTATTCTGTTCGGTGGAGGCAATGACTCGTCGTTCCGGGGGCGGCGGCGCCGACTCGTTGACGAAGATCACGCGCCCGTCGGGGTCCACGTGGGCGGTGATGCGTTCTCCGGCCCCCCAAAGAGAAAGAGAAGGAAGAGAAATAACGGAAGCACACAGAACCAGAAGCGGCAGAAGGCGGACGGAGTTCTGCGCCCGGAAACCAGATTGTGTGACAGCCGTGAGGGTCATGCGCGGACACCTCTCCGAGTCTTGCGGCGACGTGGGACAGGCATTCTTGCCTGTCCGTTCTACAGGTCCTCCTGAGCCGAGGCGGCCCGACGAACCGTAGGTCCTCTGGACCGCAGGCCGTAGTAGGGCAGGTCTGGAAACCTGTACCCACCTTCCCGGGAATTGCCCCGAGGCGGGTCGGGACGAGCGCCCCATCTAATCGCAAGAAAACTCGACTATTATAGCATTTCCCCCACGATGTCATACACTTCATTTAAGACCGAATCGAGTAAGTTAACATTCTTGCCACCTGCCTCGGCGATGTCCGCCCGGCCGCCTCCGGTGCCTCCCAAGCGTTTCGCCACGGCTTGCGCGATTTTCCCTGCGTGGAGGCGCTTGGTCAGGTCCGGAGTTAGCGCGGCGATCAACGCCACTTTGCCATCCGCCGCGGTGGCCAAGACCACCACGCCGGATCTCAGCCGCTGCCGCAGGAGGTCCGCCATCTGCCGCATCTGCGCGCGGTCCAGGGCTTCGAAACGCAGGGAAAGCACCCTCACGTCGCAATCTGGACCGACCGACCGGACCTGCTGCTCCACATCCGCGAGCTGCGCCTGCGCCATCTTGAACTGTAACGACTCGACCTGCTTTTCAAGCTGCCGCTGCGCCTCGACGAGCTTCTCGACCGTCTCGGGCAACTCGGCCGGGGAAGTCTTGAGCGCAGCCGCCATCTGGTGTACCACGGAAGTAACGGCTTGAAATTGCTCCAAAGCTCTTGCTCCGGTCACCGCTTCGATGCGGCGCACCCCCGCCGAAATGCTTCCCTCGGAGGTGACCTTCAGCAGCCCGATGTCCCCGGTGCGGCTGACGTGGGTCCCCCCGCAAAGCTCTTTGCTGAACTCCGGCACCGTCACGACGCGAACGCGCTCCGGATACTTCTCGCCGAAAAACGCCAGCGCCCCGGACTCGAGCGCCTGATCGAGTTCCAGAACCTCGGTCTCGACCGGCGCGTTCCGCACGATGGCGGCGTTCGCCAGCCGCTCGATCTCTTCCAGTTCGTCAGCGCCCACCGAGGCGAAATGGGAGAAGTCAAAGCGCAGCCGCGCCGGCTCGACCACCGACCCCGCCTGCTTTACATGCCCCCCCAAGACTTGGCGGAGCGCCGCGTGCAGCAGGTGCGTCCCGGTATGGTTGCGCATGGCGGCGCGGCGCTTCTCGGCATCCACAACGGCAGTCAGGCGTTCTCCGACCCGAATCGGCGAGCGGCTCGTGATCCGATGCGTGATCACCCCGGAGACCGGGCTGTAGGTATCCTCAACAATTGCAATGACTTCCTGCGTCTGCTCGTCCAGAAGCACCCCGGCATCCCCGACCTGCCCGCCAGCCTCGGCATAAAACGGCGTGTGGTCTAGGACCAGTTCGGCCCGAGCGCCCGCCGGAAGCTCGGCGACCAGTACGGACTCCCGGACCAACGCGAGCACCGTGCAGTCGTGCGAGGCGGTCTGCTGATAGCCTTCGAAACCGGTTCGGCCTTTCTTCAAGACCTCAGCATAAGCGGGAGCGAGCACTTCCTTTCCGGCGCCCTTCCAACTCGCCCGCGCCCGCTCTCGCTGGCGCTGCATTTCTTCATTGAACCCCGCCTCGTCCACAGACAAGCCGCGCTCGCCGGCGATCTCGTTGATCCAGTCGAGCGGCATCCCGAAGGTGTCATAGAGGCGGAAGAGCTTGTCGCCGGGAAGATTGACCACACGAGGGGCGGGGACACGCCAATCTGCGCGCACGGGTTCGGGAGTAATTGTTATGTCCTTGACCACCTTGTCGAACTCCTGCAACGCAACCGTCATGGTGTGGGCGAAGCGCTGCTCCTCAGACTTCACCACCGCCGCCACGCGCTCGGTCGTTTCGAGCAGTTCCGGGTAGGCGTCCGACATAATCTCGACCACCTTGCCGGTCAGCAGATACAGGAACGGGTGATCGAGGCCCAGCATCTTGCCGTGCCGGGCCGCGCGGCGAAGAACCTTGCGCAGTACGTAGCCGCGACCGTCGTTCGCGGGCAGGATGCCGTCATGAATCAGGAACGCCGCCGCCCGGCTGTGGTCGGCCAGAATTCGGAGCGAAACGTCCACGGCTGGCTTCTCCCCGTAGGAGACGCCAGCAAGCTCCGCTCCAGCCTCGACGAGCGGCCAAAGCAGGTCCGTTTCAAAGTTGCTCACCTTGCCCTGAACCACGGCGGCGACGCGTTCGAGGCCCATGCCGGTGTCAACGCAAGGCCGGGGCAGCGGCGTGAGTGCACCGGTCGCGTCGCGGTTGAACTGCATGAAGACCAGGTTCCAAATCTCCACGTATCGCCCGCACTCGCAGGGGAACTGGCAGTCGGTGTGACCCAAGTCGCTCGCCGCCGGCCCAAGATCGTAGTGAATCTCCGAGCAGGGGCCGCAGGGCCCGGTTTCGCCCATCGCCCAGAAGTTGTCCTCTTCGCCGCGGCGCACGACCCGATCCGCCGGTACGCCGATTCGCTCCTTCCAAAGCTCCTCCGCCTCATAATCGTCCCGGAAGACGGTGACATAGAGATTCTGAAGCGGCAGGGCAAACTCCTTCGTGATCAGCTCCCAGGCGAATTCAATCGCCTCGGGCTTGAAGTAGTCCCCGAAGGAAAAATTGCCGAGCATTTCGAAGAAGGTGTGATGGCGGCGGGTGCGGCCCACGTTTTCGAGGTCGTTGTGCTTGCCGCCTGCCCTCATGCACTTCTGGGAGGAGGCAGCCTTGGTGTAGTCGCGGTGCTCGCGGCCCAGAAAGACGTCCTTGAACTGGTTCATCCCGGCGTTGGTGAAGAGCAGGGTGGGGTCGTTCGCCGGAACCAGCGAGGAGCTGCGGACAACGCGGTGCCAGCGCACGGCAAAATAATCGAGGAATTTCTGGCGAATTTCGCTACCAGTCAAGTGATGCCTCTCATCCGAGCCGCGCGCGTCCGGGGTTCAGCCCGCAGCAAGCGGCCCCGTTCATCCGAGCCGCCCTTCGACTTCGCTCAGGGCCGTGAGCCTGTCGAACGGCGACCATTAGGGAGCGGTCCCCTAGCGCAGGACCCTTGGCCCGCTTGCTTACGCGCGCGGCTCGGATTCCGGGTCGGGAGTTTCCGGGAGGGAATCGAGCAACTCGTCCCAGCGAACCGGCTCGGTCGCTGCGGGGGCCTGGTAGAGCGAGCCGCCGAGCAGTCCCTTCAGCTCTCGAACAATTGTGTCAGACCGAAACCCGGCGCGCAAGAGCCGCCGGTAGAGCGCGGCAACGGCGGAGGGCTTGTTGAGAGGGCGGGAAAGGCGTACTTTACGACGAAGGTAATTCCGCAATAATTGCCCTTCGTCCACGGCCTGGTAGCCGCGCTGGAGCGCTGCCTCGGCGATTTCGGGTTTGACTCGCCGCGCCGCCAGATCCCGCCGCACACGCGCCGGGCCGTGGAGGTCGTTCTCCAGTCGCGCCGCCACAAAGAATCGCGCAAAGCGGGCGTCATCGAGGTAGCCGTTTTCCTTGAGCCGCTGCACGACCGCCTCGATCTCGCTCTTTCCGCCCTTTCGCTTCCGGAGCAGTTCCCGCATCTGGCCGCTCGACCGCGCCCGGCGCGCCAGCGCCTTTACGGCGGATTCATAGAGCGCGTCGGTGTCGGGAGCGGATTGGCTTTTGCCGGGGGGCATTTTGCAGAGGGAATGTTGCCGGTTAAACGCGCACGGAGGTTACTTTCATTCGCTCCGGCTTCGTTGTCCTTGCAGGCTTCGCGCGCCGCTCAATCAATTCGTCAATGGCCTGCCGAACAATATCCGCGATGGAACGGTGCTCCTGAAAGGCAATCGTTCGCAACGTATCGTGCTGCTCCGCCTCGATGGATGCGAATAAAGTGACCGGCGTTTCGAGTTTTTTCCCTTTCGCCATAGTGGAGAATCATTCAGTGGATCGCGTCAAGCTTTCGGAACGCAGCCTGCGCGCGAATTGGAAGCTGTCCTCGATGTCACTGCGGTCCCGCCAAATCCCGAAAAACTCCGAGTTGGCGAGATCGCCCAGAGTCGCAACGCCGGACCGAGCGGGCGAGGAGACAACCACCACAATTTCTGCCGGACCGGTTGGCACGTCCCCCGGCAGCGTAATGCGCAACTCCCGGTTCGGCGGGATTTCCGCGTTTAGATTGACTCTCTTGACCATCGCTCCACTCCACAATACCAAAACGGTTTCGTCCGTACAACCGAAGGACCGATGGAGGAGAACAGCCTACGGCGAAATAGACCCTTCGCTGGGGCTGCCAGCTACCATTTGCCGCCACTTTCTGCCTGTCTCGAAGGACCTGAAAAAGTCGAACACCTTCTCAATAGGCACGATGTGAACTCTGCCAATAAACTCTTGATTGTCGGTTTGACAGAACATGATCAGGTGACAATCGACGTTCGCGTACGTGTTCAGTTTTTTGAGCTTCCAAATCGACTTCTCGCGATTCGCGAACGTCACTTGAGCGAGTATGCGCTTTCCGTCAGTAGCCAGTCCGAAGATATCTATGTCCTTCATGGTCCGACCCAGCGGCAATATTAAATGCGCTAATGTAGGCAACCTCCAGCCCGCTGCTTCTGGCAAGCGCAGAAATTCACTGCACAAGATTTCCTGGTGGGCTGGCATTAGCGATGCGAAAGAAAAGGTTTCCTTTCGACCCTCTATGATATTCTGAACTGCCGCGCCTATCACATGCCACCTCATGAGCGTGCCCTGCCGAGGCTGGCCCACAAACATGACCGGATAATCTACGGTACGCACAACTTTGGCATTGCGGAGGGGCAACGCTTTCAAAATCGCTGTGCGTCCTTTTAAGCCATGTAAATCACCCCACTTGCCACGAAGTAACTCGACTTTCGTCCGAGGTTCGATACGCCCGACGAGTACCTCCCCGTAGTGCCCATGATATTGAGCACACACGTAGCCGCCATTTGCTGCCAGCTCCAAAAGCGCCCGGATCGCTTTCCGGTCGGACACTTTATAGTCTTCTGGATTGAGGCTGGTGGTGTCGGTGTTCTTTCGTCCGCTTTTCTCGTGGGGGAAATGAACAGCGATCTTCCGGGACTTCCAAAGCCGTTCGCGTGTATCGTCATCGATATCCTGTTTTTGGGTGTGCCGGATGAAGTACGTTTGCATGGGGTCCCTTCCGTCACGAATTTTCTATCACGGTGTAGAGCACAATAAGTTGAAATAATGATACCGCGAAATGATCTTGGGAATGACGCTGTAGGAGAAAATCGCCCTTACGCCAACCGCAGCAGCGCGCCCTTGATGACGGCGCGGGAGAGGTCCACTTTGTAGGCGTTATCGCGGAGGGGTTTGGCGGGTTCCATGGCCTTTTCGGCGGCGAGGGCGGCGCTGGCTTGATCGAGGGATTTTCCGACGAGGGCGGCTTCGGCTTCTTTCGAGCGCCAGGGGATGGGCGCGACGCCTCCCAGGACCACGCGGGCGTGCTCGATCTTGCCGCCTTGCTGGCGGACGACGACGGCGGCGCTGACCAGCGCGAAGTCCCAGGCGTCGCGCTCCATCTGCTTCCAGTAAGTCGAGCGGGTCCCCGGAGCGGGCATGGGCGCCTGGATTTCTGTCAGGATTTCGCCCGGCTTGAGGACGTTCTCGCGCTGCGTGTTCACCGTCGGCAGGACGAAGAATTGTTCGAGCGGGACGGTGCGCTCGCCCGAGGGTCCCACGATCCGGGCCTTGGCCTCGAGCGCCATCAGCGCGGGGGCCAGGTCGGAAGGATGAACGATGAAGGAAGGTCCGCCGCCCAGGATCGCGTGATAGCGGTTCTCGCCCGCGATGGCGTAGCAGACGCTCCCGCCTTTGCGGAGGCATTGGAACGGGCCGCGATAGTACCAGCAGCGGGGGCGCTGGCAGAGGTTGCCGCCGACGGTCCCGACATTGCGGATCTGGTGCGACGCGATCACCGACGCGGCTTCGGCCAGCACCGGGAAGTTGGAGCGGACGAGGGGATTCTCCGCCAGGTCGGAAATCGTCGCCATCGCGCCGATGGAGACGACGTTGCCCTTTTGCTCGATCTTGTCGAGGCCCGGAATCGTCCGCAGGTTGACCACCAGTTCGGGCATCACGATGTGGTCCTTCATTTCGCCGAGCAGGTCGCTGCCGCCGGCGATGGGAAGGGCTTTGCCCGCATTTTGCTGGAGCAGCGCGACCGCTTCCTTGAGCGACGTGGCGTTCTTGTGTCGAAACGCTTTCATCCTGTCACCCGCTGACTCACGATTCTCTACTGAACCCGCTCCCTCACGGTCGCGGCTCGGAGGAGCGCTTTCATCCTCTCACCTGCCCGCTGCCGGTCTCGCTCACTGCGGGTTTCCCGGCCTTGCGAAACGCCGCCAGGAGCTTGTCGGGAGTAATCGGCAGTTCCCTCATGCGGGCTCCCGTGGCATGGTAGATCGCATTGGCAATAGCGGCCACGGCGGGCACGATGGGGATTTCCCCGACCGTCTTGGCGCCGTAGGGCCCGTAGGGGTCTTCGTTCTCGACGAAGATCACTTCCACCTCGGGGACTTCCGGGTGGACCACTACTTTGGCCCCATGATAGTGGTCCGTCAGAGGGACCCCCGTGCGGCGGTCCCAGAGAAGCTCTTCGCGAAGGGCCATGCCGATCCCCTGGGCGACGCCGCCCTTCACCTGGCTCGCGGCGGCCAGGCGGTTGACCACCGTGCCGGCGTCGTGCGCGGCCACGTAGCGCGCCACCTTCACCTTTCCGGTCTCCAGGTTGACCTCGACTTCCACGAAGTGCGCCGCGAAATCCAGGCGGGCCTTGTTGCCGATGTCCGGCTGGGTCGTCACCTCCGCCGAGAGCGCGTCCACGTTCTTGGAGGTGATCTCGGCAATGCTCCAGGACTTGTCCGGCGAAGCCGTGCTGACAACCTTGCCATCGCGGATGTCCAAATCCTCGCGGCGCAGCTTCAAC
>Ga0156329_1081_pt1 | contig 22328 bp, 13 predicted proteins | sample RifCSPlowO2_12_FD_107977 | JGI IMG/M metagenome (GOLD analysis project Ga0156329, IMG submission 107977) | Acidobacteria bacterium RIFCSPLOWO2_12_FULL_60_22 | reverse complement strand
CAGCGGCGCGCCGGATAAGGATGGCTACATCTGGCTGGCCTACTACGGCACGCTGAATCGAATCGGCAAGCTGGACCCGAAAACCGGAGAGATTCAAGAGTTCTCGGTGCCCAATCAAGGCGCCGCCGGTGTTCATTCGGCCTTCCCTGGGCCGGATGGGACCGTGTGGATGGCGGAGCAGCTCTCGAACAAGGTCGGGAAATGGGACCCCAGCACGCAAAAGATCACCGAATATCAGGATGCGTATCTTCCCGGAAAGGAAGGGACGCAGGCGGGCGGATCCAAGCACACCGTCCGCGTTGACCTGAAGGGAAATGTGTGGTCTACCGGCATGCCCCTCACCCGCCTCGATCCGAAAACCGGAAAGTTTACCCGATTTTCCGAAGTGCCTCGATGCTATGACCTCACGGTGGATAAGGAGGGCAGTGTCTGGTTCACCAGCGGGCCGCAGATTGGGAAGGTAGACGCGAAAACGGAGAAGGTGACGAAGTGGAATCCCCCGACCGCAGACTCTTTCCCGCGACGCCTCCTGGTTGATCCCGATGGGATCGTATGGTTTGGCGAGTATAACTCGGGCAAAATCGGCCGGTTTGACCCCAAGACGGAAACCTTCCAGGAATTCCAGTTGCCCGGCCCCAGCCCCACTCCCTACGCTCTGGGGATCGATAAGAACAACAACATTTGGTATTCTTCCGATGAAATGGATCTGTTGGGGCGCTTCGATCCCAAGACCGGCCAGGTTACCGAATATCCTTTTCCGTATTCAGAGAATTTCCTGAAAGAACTCTTCACCGATTCCCAGGGGCGGATGTGGTATGGTACAGGCCCGAATAACAAGGTGGGCTACTTTACTTTGGCAACAGGAAATTGAACTTCCATTGGGGAGGGGATAAGACAATGAGGGCACTCAGCCGGAGCATGGGACTGGTGTGGTTGTTGGCTTCTGTGGCGCACGGCGAAATGATTTCGGGAACCGTCAAAGACCCCAGCGGCGCGCCGTTCAAAGGGGCCTTCGTACAGGCCCGGAGCGACGCCAAAAGCAAAATTACCATCAGTGTGTTGTCCGACAAGCAGGGGCGCTACCGGATGGAGAACCTGTCGCCGGGAGGGTATGAGGTCTGGGCGACGGCGATCGGCTACAAGAGCGATCCCCCGGCGGGCGTGAAAGTGGATGCCGGGAAGCCGGCCTCCCGCGATTTCGCGCTCCAGAAGGGGATGGTGCGGTGGAGCGACCTGACCGTCTATCAAGGGAAAAAGTTGTTGCCGGAAGGGAAAGGGAAAGCGGTGCTGTTTGGGCAATGTTACATTTGCCACGGGTTTCAAACTCGGATGGCCGCGACGCGGCGGGACGAAGCCGGTTGGCTGCGAGCCGTGAACTTCATGCGGGAATCCTTCCATTCCCGCCTAGCCCCCATTGTCAGCGATCAGGATGCTGCCGCCGTAGCCTCCTACTTGAACACGACCTTCGGCGTGGACTCGGAGCTGCCGCGCTCTCCGGCCGAGTTGCCCGGATACAAGGAGACGGTGCGGCCCTTCAGCGATGCGGCGATGAAGATCGTCTATGTGGATTACGATCTGCCGGGTCCGAACCGCATGCCCTTCAGCGGCGCTCCGGACAAAGATGGGAAGATATGGATCCCCGATTTTGGGAGGGCGAATCGAATCGCGCGGCTGGACCCGGGAACGGGCGAGATGCAAGAGTTCGTAGTGCCCAATCAAGGCACCGCCGGAGTTCATTCGGCCTGGCCGGCGCCGGACGGCACCGTCTGGCTCACGGAGCAAGCCTCGAACAAAGTCGGAAAATGGGACCCCGCCACCGGAAAGATTACGGAATATCAGGACGCTTATCAGCCCGGGAAGGAAGGGCTGGAGGCGGGCGGATCGAAGCACACCGTCCGAGTGGATTTCAACGGATATGTGTGGTCCAGCGGTTCCCCTCTTACCCGCTTGGACCCGAAGACAGGAAAGTTCACTCGATTTTCGGAGGTTCCTTCGGCCTATGACGTGAACCTCGATAAGGAGGGCAACGTCTGGTTCACCTCTTACAGGGAATCCAAGATTGGCAAGGCCGATGCAAAGACCGGGAAGCTGACCATTTGGAACCTGCCGGACCCGAATTCGCACCCCCGACGCATCGTTGTAGATCCCGAGGGGATCGCGTGGGTGGGTGAGTTTATTTCCGGCAAGATCGCCCGGTTTGACCCCAAGACGGAAACCTTCAAGGAATACCAACTGCCCGGCCAGAGTCCGACCCCGTATTCCCTGGGGATCGATGCAAAGAACAACATTTGGTATTCCTCCCATGACTTGGATGTACTTGGGCGGTTGGACCCGAAGACCGGCGAGGTTACCGAATATCCCATGCCGTATCCGGAAAATTACATGAAGGAATTCTTCCTCGATGCCCAGGGGCGGATGTGGTTCGGCACACCCCCGAATAACAAAGTGGGCTACTTTACTGTGGCAGACGGGGGTGGAAGCCAGTAGCCCTGCCTCGCGCCAGATTGTAGTTGAGGGAATCGTCAGGGCATGGCTTTAGCCATGCCACAAAGGACGCAGAATCCGTAACTTCCTTGCGGCTTCAGCCGCTGAGGTCAGGGCTCAAACGCGGCAGATGGCCGCAACGAAAAACTCACCTCAGGCGCTAAAGCGCACACCAGCCAAGAGAGGGACGGCACGCCTGAAGGCGTGCCCTGACGCCGATAATCATCACTATATTATGTGATCCTCAATAGGTTGCTCTTCTGGTGTGGTTCAGCAGCAAGAGGTTTCTATGGCGAATCAAGAGGCGGTCCATCTTGACACCGGCGCAAGCGGGCGGGGTGTGGAAGGCATCATTACCACCAAGCTCGATCAGGCGCTCAACTGGGCGCGCAAGTCGTCCTTATGGCCGATGAGTTTTGGCCTGGCCTGTTGCGCGATTGAGATGATGTCCATGGGCGCTTCGCGCTTTGACATCGCCCGCTTCGGGGCCGAGGTCTTCCGCCCCTCGCCCCGCCAGGCGGACCTGATGATTATCGCCGGGCGCGTCTCCCAGAAGATGGCCCCGGTCATCCGGCAGCTCTATGAGCAAATGCCGGAGCCGAAATGGGTGATCTCGATGGGCGCCTGCGCGACCTCCGGCGGCGTGTTCAATAATTACGCCATCGTCCAGGGGGTCAACCAGGTCATCCCGGTGGACGTCTATGTCCCCGGATGCCCGCCCCGCCCCGAACAACTGATCTACGCGATTCTTCTGCTCCAAAAAAAGATTGAGGCCGACCACGGCAGCTTCCGGCGGACGGCGAATCTCACTTAGCGCTGCGCGACGGAGTTAGAAAGGGGAGCGCCGAGACCTCGGCGGGGAAGCTTCCTACCAGGACGGATTTTCCCGGCTCCACCGACTCCCGCCGCATGTACCCCAGCGCGATGGTCCGGCGCAGACCATAAGAGTATGCGGCACTGGTAATGGTTCCCACGGGATTGCCCCCGGCCAGGATCATGGCATCGCGGGGCGCCTCCTGCCGGCCTTCCAAGAGCAACCCAACCAATTGCCGGTTCACGTGGCCCCGCGAGCGAATGCGCTCGACCACTTCCTGGCCGATGTAGCATCCTTTGGTGAAGCTGATCGCCTGCAACTGGCCGGTTTCCTGGGGCAAGGTTTTGGTGTCCATGTCGGCACCATAGCGCGGGAGGCCGGCCTCGATGCGATGGATTTCGAGCGCCTCGAATCCCACGGGACGGAGGCCGACGTTGGTGCCGACTTCCAGGGCCTTTTGCCAGAGAGCCGCCGCCCGGTCGGGAGAGACCAATATCCAGTAGCCATCGGCTCCGCACACCGAGGCGCGGATGAGGCGAGTGGAGAGATCGTCCAGGTAGAGGTGATCGAGGGGATGCATGTGCGGAGGATCAAACCCGATGGTCTCGCGGAGCACTTCTCGCGCGCAGGGGCCTTCGAGCGCCAGGCAGGCCAGCCGGGCGCTCCAATCCTCCAGCTCTACGACATCGGAGATGATGTGATGATCGAGCGCCTGCCGGATGATTTCGATCCGTTGCGGCTCGGAATCAATCAGGTAACTTTCCGCGTCGAGCCGGAAGATGCGGGCGTCGGCCAGGATGTGGCCGTGAGTGTCGAGCACAAAGTTGTAGTTGCCCTGGCCGGCCTCCAGTCCTTTGATGTCATTGGTTACCATCCCGTGCAGGAAGCGGGGCGCGTCTTCCCCGCGGACCAGCAGCCGCCCGCGGTGAGAGAGGTCCACCAGTCCCACGCCCTCCTGGAGCGCCCAGTATTCGGCCTCCACCGAACCGAAGGAAGACGGGACCTCCCACCCTTGCTCGGTTACAAACCGCGCCTGCGCCGATTCCAGCTTCTCAAACAGCGGACTTCGGGCCATGCAACGAACTCCTCGGGCCTCGAGCGCCCTCGAATTTCTCTGGGAACAATTCTATCGGGCGGGACCCTCGAAGTAAATCGCCGGCCGGGGCGCTGCGCTCCCTCCGCCCGGCTTTGGTTCTGCGGGAAAAAGCTTCGCAGGTCACGAACCGAGCGAAAACGCGTCCTCGTTAAGAGTGTCGAACCTGCTGAGGCAGGCAACCAGCCGTTCGCGGCGTTTCCCAGATGCCTGCAAAGCTTTTCACTATGGTGCGCCAGCAGAGCGTCATTCGCGTTTATAATAGGGCTGTTTGCCGTGGCGTTGTGATGATTGAGATAATCTACCGCTGGACGCGCTCCGTCGCCTTCGCTGTTTGTGTCGTCGCCGCAGCGGCGTGGGCGGTTCAGCTCGAAATCCAGCCGGCGCCGGCGCAGCCGTCGTTTGCCAAGCTCGTTGGCGAGTTCTCCGAGCCGAGCGGCGAGTTCGACACCGACAATCTCATTTCCAACGAGAAATCGTACCTGCACGTCGTGCCGCGTCTCGAGCAGAGGGGCGTCACCGGCGGCGTCTACATCGGCGTTGGCCCCGATCAGAACTTTTCCTACATCGCTCGCATCCGGCCCACCGTCGCGTTCATCGTGGACATCCGGCGCGACAACCTGCTGCTGCATCTGCTGTTCAAGGCGCTGTTCGCGGCGTCGCGAAACCGCGCGGAATATTTGAGCCTGCTGACCGGCCGGCCCGTGCCCGATCGCGTCGAGAGCTGGCGCGATGCCGGCATCGAGGAGATCGTCGCCTACCTCGACGGCGCCGGGCCGGCGGCCACGCTCGCGCTCGACCGGCGGCTCCATGACGCCATCCAGCGGTTCGGTGTTCCGGTGTCGGCCAAGGAATGGGCGACCATCGATCGGTTCCATGCGGCCTTCGTCGACTCGGGACTGTCGCTGCGGTTTCGTTCTTTCGGACGGCCGCCGCAAAGCTACTACCCCGATTATCGCGAACTGCTGCTCGAGACCGACCGGAAGGGCCGCCAGCGGAGCTACCTCGCGTCGGAAGACGACTTCCAATTCGTCCGCGCCCTGCAGGGACGCGACGGCGTGATCCCGGTTGTGGGCGACCTTGGCGGGACGCACGCCCTGGCTGCCATTGGGCACTGGATGGCCGAGCGCAAGGAGCCCCTGTCGGCCTTCTATGTATCGAACGTGGAGAATTATCTGTTCCGCGACGGCGGCTTCGGGCGGTATATGGAAAACCTGAACCGCCTCCCGCATACCGATCGAAGCGTGATGATCCGCTCGGTCTTCGGCAGGTTCGCGCTGCCCGAGTCGGCTCCCGGCTACTACAGCTCGTCGGCCGTGCAGGACTTCAACGAACTGCTCGCTAACTTCTCAGCCGGGAAGTATCGAACGTACGCCGATCTCCTGCGCAAGTGACCCTCCCGGATTCGACTCCCGCCATCCCGCGACGGCAGAGCAGAAGGCGGGCTAGAGCATTTCTCTAGTTCTTGTAGGCAATTGAGGACGTGGCCTGCCCGCTTGTCATGCTGAGCGAAGCGAAGCATCTGCTTTTGTTTGAGTATGTTGGCGACAAGCAGATTCTTCGCTTCGCTCAGAATGACAATCTGTGTGTATATACCATCAGGAGAAATGCTCTAGGAATTTTGAGCCGCGAAACTTAGTGCACAGGAGTCCAGTTTTCTTTTGCCGCCGAGGTCGCAGAGGACGCTGAGGAACCGCCCAAGAACCCTCGGCGTCCTCTGCGGTGAATGCTTCCCTAAAGGGTTGCGATTGCGATTGCGGCGCTCGAGGACCGCGTGGCATCTCACCATTGCGCGGCGGGCCCGCCCAGGGTCACTTGAGCCCCCGCAGGCGGGGTTCCCATTTCGCGGGCGAGAGACGGAACGAGGTGAACGATCTTTCCTCCCACCACGGTCATGAGCACTCGAAGGTTGGCGATTTCTTCTTCCGAAACCGTCAGATAATCCCGGTCGAGCACTGCGAAATCGGCCCACTTGCCCGGCTCCAGCGAGCCCAACACGTTCTCGCGCACGACGTAGTAGGCGCCCCAGATGGTCGCGATCTTCAGGGCTGTCTCGCGGTCCACGCGCTGATCCGGCGCATAGACTTTGCCATCCCAGGATTTGCGCGTGATCATCCAGGAGAGGGGTGCCAGGATGGTCAAATCCGTGGTTCCGAGGGCATGATCGAGTTCCAGTGAGTTGTAAATTTGTCCTTCCACCAGCCGCTTTTTCGGCACCTCCCAATTCACGGCCTTTTCGCCCCAGAGGTTGAAAGCCGCAGGCCCCCCCAAATAAATCTCAAAGGGAGTGCCGCTCGTGATGATGCCCAGGCGATGCAGAAACTCGACCTGGTCGGGCCGGGGGAACATGACACTGTGATCGAAGGTGTGGCGCTTGGCGCGGATCTCGGCCTCCGTCATGCCGGCGTCCTTGCTCGCCTTCGCAATGATCGCCAGCACGTTGTCAACGTCCCGGTCGCCCACCATGTGATGGTTCACAAAACGCCCGCCCGCTTGGATGTAGTCGTACAGCAGTTTTGCGTAAGCCGAGCCCGGATTGTAGGCGCAGCTTTTGCTGCGGGCTTGATAGTATCCCTCCAGGCCAATGTCTTTGGAGCGGGCCAGCGTTGAGGATGGCAGAATTTCTGCGTCCGTGCATCCGCGGCCTTGGACGATCACTCCCCCGCCGAACCAGAAATGGTCCGACCCACGTCCGGTCAGGTTCACGATGCTGTTCAGAAAGAAGGGGTCCGAATAGAAGTGCTCGAGGCGCCAGTTCCAGCTCCACATCTGGCGGACCGGCAATTTCTCCTTCCGGTCGAGTTCGCTGTAAACCTTGATGTTCAGCGGGTCGTAGGAATTGGAGGCGAAGGTGGTCATTCCGTATCCAGCCCACCACTCCAGCCCCAGCCGCATTAACTCCACAAGCTGCGGATAGTAGTCCTTCATGACCACATCTTGGAACATCCATCGAAACCGGGGGACCCCGCCTGCCCCTCCGCTGTTGCGCCCCTCTTCTACCGGATTGACGTCAGGGTCGGAAAAGACTCTGCGCGACTCATCCAGTGCTTTTTGGTTCGCCTGCATGGAAACAAACACGTCTCTCACCACAACGGGATTGTTGGGCGCCAGGGCGTCCAATTGGGCCTTGTTGATGCGCCCTTCTCCGACGGCATCAAACGATTTTGGATCCAGCCCTTTGCGTCCCAGGCGGCCCGTTCCCCAAGGCACGTATTCATAGTGCTTTCCGTAGGTAAGGACGATGTAAATCCACTGGCCGGATCTTGCTTTCTTGACGGCCTCGCGCAACACCCCGGGAAAAGCCTTCACGTTTTCTTCCGGGCTGTTTTCGAGGAAGCGCACGATGACGCTGCCGTCGTTCAGAACCGCTTTCACGGGAAAAGGCTCCACCGGGTTCCAGTCCCAGGGATGCTCATGCGTGAGAATGAATCCGGGAATGACCGTCCGGCCTTTCAAATCCATCTGTTGGGTGCCGGGCCCTGCCATCGCTCGAATCTGGGAATTGCCGCCCAGGTGCAATATCTTGCCGTCCTGGATGTGCATGGCCTGGACGATGGCGCCCAATCGGGAAGTGAAACCGTGATCATCCACCGTAATGATCTTGCCGTTATAAAGAATCATGTCCGCCGCAGTTTGCTGCGCGTGTGCCGCGCTCACGGCCAGGGAACCGAACCCGCAAACCAAAGCCAGAATCCTCGCCACATTCTTCTTCATAATGAGTTGTTCCTATCCACGAACAGTCTGTGGGATGGTGCGAAATGGGGAACTCGGACTCCCACCCCCTCGGGATCAGATCCCAAGTCTGGCGCGTTTGTCCATTCGCCCGCTTTCGCCTCCGGCAAGATTATATCCTTCAAAAGAACTTCCGCTGCGATCCATTTTTTTGACCTCGGCCGGATGTCCTGCCACGAGCCAAACTGCGGTCCCCGCGCGATCCGGATCGGCCAGGGATTCTTGCAGGGAATGGCGGGGGAAAGTCAGGCACTTTAAGCTTGACTCGACAATGCAGCTAGCCTACGATTCTCGGGAAAGGCGGAGTTGAAAACGGAAATTCTCGCTAACAGGAATGTGGGGAGTGGAGCGGGTGGATGGCTAAGCCCGAAATGGCGGCTCTCGCTCCTTGCTCTCCGACCAAGAGATTGACGATCGGGTAGAGTTTCTGAAGACCAAGTGAAGCTCTCCGCTTCCATAGGCTGTGCGTACTATCCCGGCAAGAGTAGAAGATTCCCGACTTCTGCCGGAGGAGAAGAGGAGGAGATAAAGTGATAAAGCGCAACAGGTTGGTTTCCCTAATCCTATGTAGTTTTCTGGCGATCAGCGGACGGGTGCTGTACTCAGCCGACTTGACCTACCCCTTTGCGGAGAGTTCGTTAAACGGTCTCGTGAAATCGGAGAAGGGCGAGGCCCTGGAAGGGATTATCGTAAGAGCCCAGAAGGATAAGAGCCACATCGGCTATAGCGTCGCCAGCGACGCGCAAGGGAAATACCGGTTTCCGAAGCTGGAACCGGGACAATACATTGTGGAGATTGCCCGAGCCGACGGTCTGGAACCGGGGAGACAGAATGCGGAAATCAAGGCAGGACAGGAGAGTCGTGCGGACTTTGCCTTGGGGCCCGCCAAAGTGATGGAAGACCAGATGACCTCGGTCGATTGGCTCTTGAACCTGCCGGGAACGCCGGAACAGGTGAAGTTGATCGACAATAGTTGTATCCACTGCCACACGGGAACGCCCCTGCGGTTCCGGTTCGACAAAGAGAACTGGGCGAAGATCGTTCGGCTGATGACCGGGACCATCATTCACTCTGCGCAGTGGGGGATGGCCACTCATGTCCCGCGGCCGGGAGCGAAGCCCAATCGCGAGTTGCCGGGGTTTGAGGAAAAAGTGCAAGTCCTAGCGGAGTACTTGGCTCAGGTTCGTGGGCCAAAACCGATCGACCTGTCCAAGGCCAAGATCCTCCCCCGGCCTACGGGGCGCTCGACGCGGGTGATGTTCACCGAGTATACGATTCCCTATCCGAACGCAGAGTTGCACGACATGGGAGTGGACAAGTACGGAATGGTTTGGTGGACGGACTGGCGGTGGCCCTACATCGGCCGGTTGAACCCGGAAACGGGGGAGATGAAATATTGGGAGTCACCTGTGCCGCAAGGCAAAGCAGAAGTGCATCCGGGATCGCAGGAACTGGACTTCGACGCCGAGGAAAACCTCTGGACCAGTTATAGCTGGACGGGCGGCGCTCTCATGTTTGACCGCAAGACGGAGAAGTTCACCAGTTGGATGTTCCCGGACCAGCAACCCCGCCGGCTGATGAATTCTACGTTCGACGCGAAGCGGCACCGGATGTGGTTCGGCACGGATGATTACTACGGCAAGGATGAGGGCGGATACTATGATCCGAAAACGGGGGAGTACCGGATCTTCCCGAAATTCCCTGCCTACGGCCAGGTTACCGACTCGAAGGGAAACCACTATGGAATGCTCCGCGGCGATGGGATGAGTCACATCGGACGGATCGATGGAGAGACGCTCGAGCGCATTGACTATCCGACCCCGACTCCCGGCGCCTATCCCCGGCGCGGAGATTACGATTCGCAGGACCGCATCTGGTTTGCCGAGTATAACGTGGACCAGATCGGGATGCTCGATCCGAAGGCAGGCAAGATTACGGAGTGGAAGATTCCTGTACCCATGGCTACCCCCTATGGGACCGGTGTGGACCGCAACACCGACATGGTTTGGGTCGAACTGTACCGCCCGGACCGGATTGTCAAGCTCGACCCCAGGACGGGTGACATGGTGCAGTATTATTTGCCGGAAAGACATCTGATGGCGCGGTCCCCCCGGATGGATCCCAAGAGTCGGGCCGACCACAACATCATGTGGATGGGAACGCTGCCGAAGTACGGAAACGGCAAGCTTATCAAGATAGAGACGTGGTAACCGCAGCGGACCCCCGCTACGGGTCAGTAGAGATGGTTTCGGTAGGTAAGGTGTGCCCCATACCTGAAGAGGAGAGTGCATCATGATTTCCAAGAGGTTGTGTCCCAAAGCGATCCGTTTTGGGGTTGTTCTGGCTTCTTTCTATCTTGGCCTGGCCGGGCCGGGTTTGCTGTTGGCTCAAGTCACAACAGCAACCATCTCCGGCACAACCAAGGATCAAACGGAAGCGGTGGTGCCTGGAGCGAAGGTAACGGTGACCAATAAAGAGACGGGAACCGTACGCACATCTGTCACGGGGAGTACTGGGAGATACCGCCTCACCGCTCTTCCCATCGGAACCTATGACGTCGAAGTGGAGCTGGCCGGATTCCAGAGAGGCGTTCGAAGCGGGGTTGTCCTGAACGTCGGTCAGGAAATGGTCGTGGACTTCAATCTGCAGGTCGGCGATGTCGCGGAGCAGGTGACGGTCACCGGCGATGTTCCTTTGATTGAAACCACGACCTCCACCATCAGCGGCTTGGTCGAACCCAAGCAGATGCGGGACATCCCTCTGAACTCCCGGAGTTTTCTCGAGTTGGTCCCTCTGCAAACCGGGGCGGTCTTTCAGGAAGCTGGGGATAGCACCGCCAGCAAGGGATTCGGCAAGAAGCTTTCGATTGTCGGTGCCCGCGCCGCCTCCAACAGCTTTCTTCTCGATGGAGCCGACATCAATGACTCCACCAATTCGGCCGGGAGTGCTGCGGGGACGATGGCCGGAGTGGAGACGGTCCGCGAGTTTCGAGTGGTGACCAATGCGTATGACGCCGAGTATGGACGCCACACCGGCGGCGTGATCAGCGCGATTACGAAATCGGGCACCAACGAATTTCATGGGTCCCTCTTTGAATTCCTGCGCAATGACAACCTGGATGCCCGGAACTTCTTCGACCGGGACCCGCGCAACCCGACGGTGCGGAGCAACCCGCCGGAATTCCGGAGAAACCAGTTTGGATTTTCTGCGGGAGGACCCGTTATAAGGAACAGGACGTTCTTTTTCGGAAGCTATGAGGGCCTTCGCGAAGGGCTGGGTCAGACTTTCACGTTCAATGTCCCGGGAGTGCAAATGCGCCGGGGAATCCTGGCGGGACAGACCATCAACGTGGACCCCAAGGTCCGGCCGTTCTTGGAAGCCTATCCTTTCCCGAACACGCCCGACCGGCCCGATGGGACGGCTCAATTCATCGAGGGATTGACCAATACCACCAGCCAGAATTTCTGGACCGCCCGGGTCGATCACCGGTTCTCTGACTCCGACTCCATCTTCGGCCGATTCACGTTTGACGGTGCGCAGCAGTTCCGGCCTGGTCAAATTGGCCGGGAACTGACAGTAAACACCGGGGGAGACGCCAATACGGCTAATCGCTTTCTGACCCTCGAAGAAACGCATCTGTTTTCCGCCGCTCTGCTGAGCCGGACCCACTTCTCGTATAACCGGACCCGGCTAAGCCTCTTTGACATTGCCTTGGAAGGGCGCACCTATCCGAAGTTCAGCTTCACCAGTCAGGATGATGTTTCTGGATCCATTGCGGTTTCCGGCCTCAACAACTGGGGGGGCGACGCGTTCAATCCGAAGTTGTATATCCAGAACACGTTTCAGTTTAAGCAGGATTTCTTCTACACCGTCGGCCGGCACTCCTTGAAGTGGGGCGGCCAGGGGGAGAGGTTCCAGTTCAACCAGCGCACCGATTTTAACGCCGGCGGCGCGTTTACCTTCGGCAGTTTAGCGGATTTCCTGCGCAATGATTCCAGCGGAGCTACTTTCACCAAGCCCGGTTCGGATAACATTCGCGGCTGGCGGCAAAGCTTGTTCGGCCTTTACCTCCAGGACGACATTGCGGTCCTGCCGGGATTCAGCTTGAATATCGGAGTGCGCTACGAGTTCATTACGGTTCCCACGGAAGCGAACGGGAAGGTAGCGACCATTCGGGATCTCACCCCGCGCCACTTCTATTCGGTCACGGACGCTCAAACCGATATTGGAGACCCCTATTTCCTGAACCCCTCGCTGAAGAACTTTGCTCCACGAGTGGGCCTTGCCTGGGACCCCTTCCGGAACGGGAAGACTTCGGTCCGGGCGGGCGTCGGTGTGTATGACGAACAAGTCCTGCCCTATTTGTATAGCGTTACAGGAGCCCGCATCGCGCCCTTCTATTCGGTTGCCCAGCTTCTTCCCCCGGCTATACAGCCCGACTTTCCGGACGCTTTCTTCTCCCAACGCGCTTCCATTGAGGCGGGCATTGGTGGATCGAAACCCCAAGCCGACGGAGTGGAGTGGAATATTACGCAGCCCAAAGCGTACAAGTGGAGCATGGATATCCAGCAACAGGTCGCTCCCGGCACCACTGCGGAAATAGGCTATTCCGGCACCCGAGGAACTCACCTGTACCGGGTGATGATGCTGAACGCTACTCAGTCGGAGATGAGAGACGGCCGGCGGTTTTACTTGGCCGACCGGCCTTTGTTCAATAATAACTGGAATCGGATGCGATGGCGCCTGTTCGATGCCGTATCGGATTATCATGGTCTTCGCGTGAGCGTGAATAAGCGGTTCAGCCGGGGCCTTCAATTCCAGAGCTCCTATACCTTCTCCAAATCCACCGATGATTTCTCATCCTGGATCGGCTCCGATTTAGGGGCGGCGGATCGAGCCGGATATATGACGGAGCACTTCCACGGACTTTCCGGCTTCGATGTCCGGAATAGTTTCTACACCAACTTCGTGTATGATCTGCCCGGCGCGCAGTGGACCGGAGCAGCCGGCAAGCTCCTCGGCGGATGGAGCCTCAGCGGCATCCTGCGGTTGAACAGTGGACATCCCATCACTCTGCTTGCCGACCAGCCGAGACAGGGGGCCAACCGACTGCAATTTGTGGAGGGCAGTACTTTGGATCTCGCTCCCGGAGCCGATCAGAGTCCCACCCGTCCGCGTAATCCCAATCAGTATTTTGACCCGTCTTCTTTCTTGTTCCCAACACCATTCTTCGCGGGCAACCTGGGACGAAACCACTTGATCGTCCCCGGTATCGCCAATTTTGACATCACCTTGATCAAGAGCACCCCGCTACCCGTCTTGGGAGAAGCCGGCAGCCTCCAGTTCCGAGCGGAGTTTTTCAATCTCTTCAACCGCGCGAATTTCGGAATTCCTGCCTTCAACCTCTTCGACCAGACGGGCAGACCGCGGAGCAACGCCGGAGAGATTACCGAAACCAGGACTACTTCCCGGCAGATTCAGTTGGCGTTGAGGCTGGTGTTTTGATGGAAGGCTTTTCTTAGAGCATTTCTCTAGTTCCTGTAGGCAATTGAGGACGTGGCCTGCCCGCTTGTCATGCTGAGCGAAGCGAAGCATCTGCTTTTGTTTGAGTATGTTGGCGACAAGCAGATTCTTCGCTTCGCTCAGAATGACAATCTGTGTGTATATACCATCAGGAGAAATGCTCTAATAGTGCCACCAAAATATTCCCGGCTATCTTCGGAGTGGAATCGACTCTTGAGATTCCGGCTCCGCCGTTCGGTGGCGGACCGTCCCGCTGGCCCAGTGGTCACAGGGCGGTTGCTGGGCAAGCTGTTTAAGGAAAATTCGCAATACTTCGTGCGGCTCCCGTCAGCTCCAGAATATGCATGCCGGTACTGGTGTCGTCGACCATGTAAATAAAGCCCCGGTCATCCACCTCGACGTTCTCGGTTTGAATGACAACTTTACATCTCTCCTGATCCCCGGTCTTCACACAGCGTTGTTCCGTGTTCTTGGTGGTCGCTGGTATATAGAAGGCAACCTCGGCAGGGTGGAAGGGGTCCCGAATGTCCATCGCCCGGACGCCCGCATTAAAGTAGGAGACAAAGACGATCCGTTTATAGTAGATGGGAGTGAAGGACTCGCTGATGGCGTGAGGGCCAAAGCGCCCGCCTCGCTGGCAGAAGTTGCCGGCTGACTCCGGCACCTGAAAATTGGCTACTGGAAAGGGCTTTGTCTCATCCGTGATGTCGATCAGGAAAACCATATCGCGAGAGTCCTGACTCCGACACTCGACGCCGTCACTGTTGATTTCCGACGGCAGAACGACAAAGTCTCTCACCCGCCCATGACGTTCCGACTGGAAATCGGGGACCTCGATCCCGAGGACGGGAAAGCTCGTGTGCCCCCCCCAGAAGGAAGGCATGTCCAGGCGGCCGACTTCCGGATAGAGAAGGTTTTTAGGAGTCGGCGTCGGATCTCCCTTCAGCAGCTTCTCCCGATCCACGATTTGAAGAACCCCGTCCTTGCCCGTTCCATAGGCAAAATAGACACGGTTCCGGTAGGAGATCGGTCCGTGGATCCCTGCGGGCACCGGTTCCACCTGCGACCCCGGCTCCTGGCCGACCAACCCAAAGTCCCGGATAAAGACTGGAGATGACGGATTACTCAGGTCAAAGATTTTCGTCCCCCGCCCTCGCCAAGCGGGGTCCTCAGCGACGACATAAGCAATTCCCGAGTCGCACTCCCACCAGCTTTTGTGGACGCTTTTCAGACCATCCGCTACGGTGACGACGAAGCGTGGAGCGGCTGGATTGGTTACATTCCAGACCTCGTGCCGCGTGTCGCCAGCGCTTCGGAGCAGGTAGCGCTCTCCCCCCCGATCACAGACCCGCACCATTTGAGCATTGGATGGCTTCGTGGGGTTCGTTCGATCTCCCGGAATGTGGGATAAGGTTGACGGCTTGGCCGGGTCGGTCACGTCAATAATGAGAGTGCCACTTCCCTCGTTCGCTCCGGTAAGAGGGTTGTTGACGGCAACACCCCGACCCCGCTGAGTGCCCACGTAAGCGATCCAACGGTCCCCTTGCCGATGGATAACGGGTTGGTAGGCGGAGCGCCCCTGAAGATCATGCATACCCACCAACTTCATGTTCTTGCTCTCGGGCGTGCTGCCCTGCGTTAAACCACTGACTGCTCCTGCTGCAATTACGAACAGAACTCCTGCCACGCTAATTTTCTGTGAAGAGACTCGCATTTTATTTCTGGCTCCTTTTACTGACCGAATCCTGCTGAGTTGGCTGCTGCGTCCCCAAATTATCCAGGCTCCCTACCCGCAGAATAAAAATGACAGCCTCAAGTCAACCCGTCATGGCGCAGGAAGGTATGCGACAGTTTTTCAAAAGATCAGCTTCAAACTGAACTGTAACTGCCGAGACGTGCCAACCGTCTGGGTTATCCTTCCCGCCGAAGGAATCGGTTGTGCAGTGGCGGGATTCAAAACCTGCAAAAAGCCCGGGCGGGCGAAATTGGCGCGATTCCCCAAGTTGAAAAAGTCCGCGCGAAATTCCAGCCGGGCTCCTTCCCGGATCGCCAGCGGAGTACTCTTCATCAGGCTGGCGTCCATCGTGGTGAATCCGGGGCCAATCAAGATGTTGCGGCCTGCATTCCCGTAGAAACCGGGGGGCGGCACGACAAATGCGGAAGAATCAAAGTAGCGATCGGGTCCCCCCAGAATAATGCTGCTAAAAGACCGGCTCGCCACCAGGTCGGGCCTCTGGCGATTCGCACTCGGGGAGAGGTTCGGGGCATGCCGACCCGACATCAACGCCGAAAAAGGCCCTCCGCTCGACGCGGAAAAAATGCCCGAGAATTGCCATCCCCCGAACAGGTGAGAAACCAAACCCGAACGGCCCGGTGATGGAAAAGCATAAATCCCGTTCACCACGAGGTTGTGAGCAAGGTGAAGGCCGGAAAGGCCCCGATCCGCCTTGGGGTTGTACGGATCGGAACCGTTAGGATCCAGGTAGTCCGTCCCCGCAATTCCAGAGGTGGTATCGTCGATCGTCTTGGACCAGGTGTAAGCACTCTGAAACTGCAAACCATGGCTGAAGCGCTTTTTCACTTCCACCTGAAGCGCGTTGTAAAAAGACTGTGCGTCCGAATAATGGATCGCGCCTCCCCCCGTATTGGGATTCAAACGCGGCGTCCCTCTGGCCACCAATGGGCGGCCATTCACGATTGTTGTGACCGCGCTATTCGCGTCGACCTGGCGCCACAGGTGGATGCCTCTGCCCCCCAGATAGCCCACGCTCAGAGAAGTGTTTCCAGGCAGTTCGCGTTGGATGGTCAAGTTCGCTTTCATGTCATACGACGGATTCAGGTCGTACTGGATGACCTCATAATTGGAGTCCGGCGTCATCTTGGCAGTCAGGAGGGTGGACCCGATCCTCGCTACATCCGAGACCGCTGACGCCAGATTCCCAACCCCGGAGCGAATAAATACGGAAAACGGCTGGTTGCCGACCGATGTCGCCTGGAAATAAGTGCCGAGCATGGTCACAAAAAATATGCCGAACCCGCCCCGAATCGCCGTTTTGCCGTCGCCCTGCGGATCCCACGAGAAACCGATACGCGGCGAAAAGTTCTTCTTGGAAGGGTTCTCCCAAAACGGCACGTTCGTGTCAAACGCGGTCGCCGTGACCAAATCTTTCACCACCGACACACGCCCCCATTTTTCCTCCGGCGTTGTGAACGTTTCGTATCGCAGGCCTGCGTTTAGAGTGAAATTCGGGCGCCACTTCCAATCATCCTGAAAGTACAGCCCCAGGACTTCCTGCGTGAATGTCCGCTGGGTGGTGCTGCCCGGCGCCTGAATATAAAACGTGTCGATGGGATTATCCAACAAGAAATCCCGCAGCGACGCCCAGCCAAATTGTCCGTTGTCTTGGGGGCCGGCATCTATGTTCGTCCCAACGTGCTGGATGTCAACACCGAATTTGAAGGCTTGCGGCCCGCTCGTGTAGGAGAAGTCTTGGGAGAATTCGTAGAGATTCTGTATCTTCCCAAATATGGTTCTGGTGGCCGGTCCGAACTCTGTAAATCCCGGAATCGCAATATTCGGAGCGAAGTTTTTGTTAAAGACTGACAGGTTCTCGGGATAATCAATATTGAGAGAAACGCCGCTGCCCAGCAGACCACGATTGTACGCCACCCGAGTAGTGGCCAAAAGCTGCGGCGTAAGGATCCCCAGATGCTGCACAGTGGCATAACGCGTGCGCGTAAAGGGATCGGAGTTGGAAACGGGCAAGGCATCCGGGCGGGTACTGGTTCCTTGGTCGAGGGTAAAGCGCGTAAAGAGGGAATGGTTGCCGGAAATGTGGTAATCCACGCGCGTTACGAAGTAGTTCTGATCAATGGCATTCCTGCCTGGATAAGAGCTCCTTGCCTGGCCGCCTCCCACGGCCGGACCGTTCGGGAGAGGCCATAAATCCAGGTAGGGACGGATCTCCGGAGCCACCTGCACTTGCTGCAGGCCGGCACCGCCAACCGGGAGGATGCCTCGGTGAGCGTTTTCGTCCGGTACCACCGCGACATTGGTCAGTCCCAGGCGCTGCCGCAGGCCCTCATAGTTGCCAAAGAAGAATGCCTTATCTTTCTGGATGGGGCCCCCGAGTGAGAACCCAAACTGGTTGCGTTTGAATGCGGGCTTGGCCACATCAAAAAAATTAGGTGCGTCCAAATGGCCGTTCCGCAAAAACTCGTAGGCGTTGCCATGGAATGTATTCGTCCCCGACTTGGTCACCATATTCACTACGCCGCCGCTCGTGCCGCCGAATTCGGCGCTGTAACTGCTGGTCAAAACTTGGAATTCCTGGACTGCGTCCACTCCCAGCATGACGCCGGCAGCGCTCGCCGGAGTTCCAAAGTTGGACATGCTTTTGATGTTCGTGCCGTCGAGCAGCCAAGCGGTCTGATCCGCACGCGTGCCGGCCATCGAGATCCGGGTCCCGTACCCCTTGTTTGTACCCGTACTGGTAGTGCGAACCGCGATAACCCCCGGCTGTACCAAAGCAAGCTGGCTAAAGTCCCGGCCATTCAACGGCAGGTCTTGAATTCGCTTTTCCTCCACCACGCCGGTCACAGAACTGGTCGTCGTGTTTACGAGGGGGGCATCGCCTGTGACTTCGACCCGCGAAGCCACCTCCCCCACCTTCATCCTCACGTTGATCTCCGCCACCTGTCCCACCGCCAGCACGATCCCCTTTTGGGCCAGCGTCTCAAAACCCACCAGGGTGGCCGTGATCTCGTACTCCCCGGGCGCAAGTGACGGCGCGACGTATTGGCCCCGCGCATCGGTTACGACGGAGCGCTGGATCCCGGTCTCCATGTTTTTGATGGTGACTTGCGCCCCGGGAAGCACGCCTCCCGTCTCGTCGGTGAGAACCCCCGAAAGCTTGGCGGTCGTTTGGGCCACTCCGAGCGAACTGGCGGCCAACACAACGGCCAGCATGCCAAAACCAAGGGCCGTTCTTCTCCTCATGATATCCTCCTTCTCCGACCGTAAGACTAACGGTTTCCCTTTGCCCTTCTCGGGGATTGGTAGGGACACGGCTACCCGTTTTCCGCGCTTCTCACACGAGGAAGCCTGCACCCTGCGGCTCCGGGGATCTTATTGCCCTGCTCTCAAAATAAGTTCCGCCCTCCTATTCGCATCCTGCCGTCAGAAGAGGATCTTCAATGCAAACTGAATTTGCCTGGAAGTAGTAGAGGTATTGATGGGGATTCCCGCCGAGGCCAGCGGACGTTCGCCGTCCGCGCGACCTGCTAAAACATTCCCCGCGTTATTCCCGCCGCCACCGCCGATGCCAGGAGTACCGAAGTTGACCCGGTTCAGGATATTGAAGAATTCCGCGCGAAATTCCAGCTTCCCGGTTTCCCCAAGGAAGCGGAGCGGGGTGTCTTTAGCCAGGGAGAGGTCCAGGTTGGCGAAGCCCGGTCCCCTCAAGATTCCCCGCCCGGCGGTTCCCAAGAAGCCTATTGCCGGGACTGTGAAGGCGCAAGGATCATAATACAGGTTGGGAGCGCCGATCTTGGTGCCGGCCGGGACTCCCAAACATCCAGTCGAAGCGCCACTGGTAATGTTCGCGTTATTGCGGCCGGGCACCAAGTCCGGCCGGTTGGCAGAAATGGTCCCCTGCTGTGTGCGCGCACGATCGTTGGACATCCGCACGTCAAACGGATAGCCGCTTTGGAAAGACAGAATGCCACTGGCCCACCAGCCGTTCACGATCTTTCCCAGGGCTCCTCCCGGGGTCATTTGCGGAAAACGATATATGGTGTTGAAGCGCCAACTGTGGGCCACGTCGAACCCAGCCGGTCCTTTGTCTAAGTGGCGGTGAACCGAATCGGCGCGATAACCCGCTCTGTCAGACGACTGCTGGGTCTGGGTCTCATCGAGAAGTTTCGACCACGTATAGGAACTCTGAAACTGAATGCCCTTACTCAGCCGTTTCGCCAACCCGAACTGCAAAGAGTTGTACCAGGAATTTCCTCCTGCGGTCACCATCTAGATGCTGTTCCAGTTGAGGTTGGCTCTCGGATCCGTGCCAGTCCAAAACTGCCGTCCGTCCGGGAGCACCTGCGGAATCGTGTGATTAGCATCCACGGTTTGCATCAGGTTCAGACCCCGCGAGCCGCCGTAAGCCAGGGTCAACGCCATGTCAAACGGCAACTGCCGTTCCACCGTCAGGTTGTATTGCAGCATATGGGGCTGTTGGAGCGAATAATCGAGTGCGCGCGGTGATTTGCCTTCGGTCCCGGGGGGAAATGTGAGTGGGAAAGAGAGCGTGATGGGAGGCGGGGTTTGCCGTTGGCTTTGGTTGGAAAACGGAGGCGTGGCCGAGGCAACCGTATACATCGTGGCTCCGAGATTCCCGATATCGTAGACCAGCCCAAAACCACCCCGTAGGGCTGTTTTCCCATCTCCGTTCACGTCCCAGGCGAAGCCAAACCGGGGGCTGAGATTGCGCAGGGAGGGGTTCTTAAATAACGGACCAACCGTGCCCGTAGCGTCATGCTGGACGTCTCGCAGAGCGGCCTCGATTCCGTTCACTTCCCGGAACTGCGTATGAAACTCATAGCGCAGTCCCAGGTTGAGGGTGAAATTGGATCGGACGCGCAGGTCATCTTGCATGTACCATCCCAAGGTGGTGAAGCGAAAATCGCGTTCGAGGATGGAACCGGGCGTGGAGGCTTGAATGATGTTGGGCTGGGCCAGCAAGAACGTAGGCAAGTCCGGAAAGGTAAGAACACCCCTATTATAGCTCTGGGAACTCGTATACAACTGGTAGCGGTTGATGAGAGTCCCGAATTTCAGTACGTGCCGGCCCCGAGTGAAGAAAACATCGTCGCTCCAGGTGAAGGGATTCAGCTTGTCGACAATGGGAGTGCTGCGGTCCCCTCCCATATTGGACAGCCCGCCTACTACGAGCAAGCCAAAGCCCTGGCCCGGCAGGAAGGAGAACTCCGGACCCGCAGGACCCTCCCGCGAATCAAACAAGATTCTGTTGCGACTAAAGGAGAACCGGAAGGTGTTCAACAGCGTCGGCGAGAAAACATGGCTTTCTGACACGGTCCCATATTGCGACCGGACATCCAAAAAATTCGGCCAAAGTGGAGAGCCAAAACTGGTTTGTTGGCTGTCGTTAATGGTGTATCGGCCAAACAGGGTGTCGTTGGAGGAAAAGGTCTGGTCGATTCGCATCTGCCCGTGATTATCCGTGCCGGGCAGAATGAACGGCTCGGTGTACTGGTTGTTGGGCAGATTGGGGGCGGGGAAGAGCGTCAATAAAGGCTTGATGAGGGGCGAGATCTGAGGCACCACGCCTCCGTCCACCTTGGCCGCGGGCGGCATCGTGGTCGCAATCGTGGTGGCGCCCAAACGCTGTCGCAACCCTTCGTAGTCGCCAAAGAAAAATGTGCGGTCTTTCCGGATGGGGCCGCCAAAAGCGGCGCCAAAGTTGTTGCGGATAAACGCCGGCAGGCGGTATTCGGGTCCAGTCAGAGATGTCTTGTAGTCAAAGAAGTTCCGGGCGTCCAGGGCGCTGTTCCGCAAATACTCAAAGAGCGCGCCGTGAAAGGTATTGGTCCCGCCCTTGCTCACCATCGTCATCTGGCTTCCCATGGTCATGCCATACTCGGCGCTGAAGGAATTGGTAATCACCCGCCATTCTCGAATCCCTTCGATTCCCAACGTCGAGCCGGTCGCCGAGGCAGACGCGAATCCGCTAAAGCCCACCAGCGGCGCCCCGTCCAGGAGGTAGTTATTGGACCGTAAAGGCGCCCCACCGACGCTAATGAGTTTTCCGGTTATCTCTGCCCCAATATTTGCGCCCCGATGCTCTTGGACCCCGGTTTGCAGCAAGGTCAGGTCAATATAGTGCGGCCGTTCAGCGGCAGGTCCGCAATCTTCCGCTCGTCCACCAAGCCGCCCAAGGAACCGCTCGTGGTGTTCACCAGCGGGGCCTCCGCCGTTACCGCCACCGTTTGCTCGATCGCTCCCACGGTGAGGGTGAAATTCACCACTGCCTCCTGCGATACGGACAGTGTCACACCGCTGCGCACTTCGGTCTGGAAACCGGCCTGTTCCACACGGATTTCATAGCCGCCCACGGGCAAGGCAGGAAACCGATAGGAGCCATCGCTTCCAGATTGGGAGGCCCTGGATAGACCTGTCTCGATATTTCTGACCGACAAGTTTGCGGCAGGGATCACCGCGCCGCTGGAGTCTCTTACCACTCCCGAAATCGTGGCTGTGGGAAGCTGCGCGAAAGCTGAGGAACCAATGAAAAGGGCCACGAAATACTGGCCAACCTCAAGAAACGATCACAAGCGGCTAAGACAGAATTCTTCACGCTACACCTCCTCTGCGGAATTTCCGATTTCAACTCGACCTTTGTACAGATTGTATGCCGGCTGCCTGATCGAGTCAAGCTTACCTCGCCCAGGGCCTCTTTGGGTGGCATCGTGACTCGCTTGGACGGAAGGAAAACGGACTAAACCCCGACAGGTTCATGGTCACCCCAGCCGATCAGATCGCATTCTGCTTCCACCTTGGATTCGGCTTGGCCCTCACCATTGCTGGTCGGACATCGCTCTCATGGCCCCTGCGCCCCGTTCAAGGGATCGGCAGGAGCGGCTTCTGGTCCGGAGCCAGTTGCTGAT
>Ga0156329_1247_pt1 | contig 22615 bp, 14 predicted proteins | sample RifCSPlowO2_12_FD_107977 | JGI IMG/M metagenome (GOLD analysis project Ga0156329, IMG submission 107977) | Acidobacteria bacterium RIFCSPLOWO2_12_FULL_60_22 | reverse complement strand
ATCGGCATCTCCCAGTATAAGAACCTGCCGGATAAGCAATGGCTGCGGTTTGCCCATGAGGATGCCCGGCTCTTCGCGAATTTTCTGAAGAGCAACCGGGTGGGCATCCCCCCCGAGAATATCAAGCTCCTGCTGAATGAGGAGGCCACGACGACCAATATCAAGAGCGCCGTCGGATCCTGGCTCGTCGACCGGGTGGGGGCCAATGACACGATCTTTATCTTTTTCGCCGGGCACGGCTACGTGGACCGCCGCAATGACGGCTATCTGATCAGCTACGACACGGACCCCGAACAACTGTATGCGACCGCCTACTCGATGCGGGACCTCGCCGGGATTGTGAATGACCGCCTGGATGCGCGCCACCTCGTGATGTTTACGGATGCGTGCAAGAGCGGCTACCTCGGTATCGAGACCCTGGGGCAAACTCGCGCTCTGGAACACAACCGGATCAATGACGTGCTGAAAGAGATCGTGGCGGAAAATACGGCGGTGAAGGAGTCCAAGTTCATCTTGAACGCCGCCGGGAGCTTCGAACTCTCCTTTGAGGGAGAGCAGTGGGGTGGGGGGCATGGGGTGTTTACCCATCACCTCCTCGAAGCCCTGGGAGGCGCCGCGGATCGCAACGCCGACGGGCGTATCACCGCCAATGAAGTTTTCGATTACACGCGCGAGAAGGTCCGGCGAGACACCCAGGACCGCCAAAATCCGATCGTGGGCAGCACAAAGTATTCCGGCGATTTGGTTCTGGCCGTGCCGAGCGGCACGGCCCCGCCCTTTCCTGGGGGCGCTGTTTCCGGAGCTGCCGGTCCGTCGGCGCCGAGTCCGCCGCCGTCTCCTCCGGTTGCTGTTACTCGAGGCGCTACTGCCGGTGCCCTGGTCGTTACCAGTCCGCTGGACGCCGTGGATCTCGAGATTGACCAGGCGCTGCGAGGATCGCTGCGACAAAACGAAGACAATGTGTTCGTGCTGGCGCCCGGTATCCATCAAATTCAGGCGTCCCTCAACGGTTTTGCCCGCGACATCCGGGAAGTCGAAATCAAGCCCAGCGAGCAGACCCTGGTCTCCCTGGAATTCAAACCGATTCCCGACCTGGCGGTTCCTGGCGCCGACTTCGAGTCGCTTGGCAAACGGTTTGAAGAAGCGCAGGAGTTGCTGGCGACGAATCGCCCCACGGCCGTAACTCGTCTGGCTGCGATCCTCGATGCGCTCCTCCAGACCCGCCAGCGACGCCGGCTCACCGGGCCGGAACAACAGTTGATGGATTCTGTCCTCGTCGAGTACGTGGAGGCTGCTGCCCAGGGGAAATCCACGCCCGCGGGCGAGAAACAACTGCAAAGTTTCCTCCAATTCCGGCCCGCCTTCTTCACTCCCGCCGATTGGGAAACGCAGCAACAACCCCCCGGAGCACAGAGTCGCTGGCTGGGGCAGTTGCAGGTGACCACGGACGTGGATAACGCCCGGCTCACCGTGGACGGGGAATTTCTGGGGAAGATCGGCAGGCGAAGCTCCGTGAGCTTGCTGCCGGGCGAACATTCCATTCGCGTCGAGAGGACAGGGTTCCAGTCACGGGAAGAAACGGTGGTGGCGGCGGCGGGAGAGCGGCAGGATCGTTCCTTCCCGTTGGCGCTCGAGCGGATCCAACTGATCGTGCTGAGCAAGACTCCCAATCTCCAGGTCTTTATCGAAGAGAAGCAGCGCGGGGAAACCGAACCGCTGGCGAGCGTCGAAGTGCGGCTCACGCCTTCCCTGCGAACTACGCTGCGCGCCATGCTGGAACAAGCCAACGTCAGCGGGCCAGGACTCCATCTCGCTGTGATTCCCGACTTGCCGGTCCGTTCCCAGACGGTCCCGTTACGTTTTGCCAAGGACAACGCCAATCTGCAGCCCCGGGTTCTCTCCGCCGGCATCACCGAGACCCTCCTGGACGAGATCCGCGGCCGGGAGGGCCTGTTCTTGTTCAACCGAGGCGAGTTGATCGCTCTGGACCCGATGGCGGGGACGCTGGAGGTGGGATCGCCCACGGCCGGCGCGACGATTTTACTCGACGCCCAGAAGATTGGGGTGACGCCGCTCAAGGCCAGCGTGGGTGTGGGGAAATATCAGATGGTGGTCCTGCACGACTTGGGCAAATTCACCGCCGCCGTCGAGATCAAGCCGAATGAGACGGTGACGATCCAGGCCGAGTTGAAGCCGCACGTGGCTTTTCTGGGAGTCCTCAGTCCCGAATTGGCGGAGGAAAGATTGAGCCCCATCACGCGGCAGATGAACGACCTGCTTCGCCCCCTGTTGGGAAGCTACATTCTGGAAAGCCCGAATCTGAACCGGTACGAGTACTGGAAGGATTTTGTTGCCCTGGCGTCGCGCCCGGTGTCCTCCGAAGACGACAAGAAGAAGATACTCGTCCACTTGCAGCAAATGAAGGAACGCTACGGCGCGCACATGATGTTATTTGGCTACTTCCCGACGCAGAAGGACTATCTCGCGGGAAGTATGCAGCTCTACCTGTTCTCACCCCAAAACCCGAAGCCGGACGTGCACACCGTGGAGTACAACGCGACGGCGCAGATGGCGGACTATGCCCGCAGGCTCGACGCGCGTTCCTTCCAGACAGCTTCTTTATTCCGCGGATGGATCGGGTTGCGAACGGTGGATACGAAAGTCGTGGGCCATGAATTAATCGTGGTTCAGGTGCTGCCTTTCAGCCCGGGCGAAGCGGCGGGTCTCAAACCGGGGGCCCGGATCGTTTCCGTGGACGGGAAGAACCGGAGTTCCCTGGAACTCTATGATTTGGTCCAGACCAAAGCGGTCGGGGAAACCATCGCGATGGAGATCGTCGGAAACGACAGCGCGCGCAAGACGGTGACGATCAAGATTGATCCGATCCCCGCTCTCCTGTCCCCGGAAAGCCATCCCTTCCTGCTCAACAGCTTGTTTATCAAACTCCAGAGTATTCTCCTGACATCCCCGCGCGACTCCCTGGAATTCAACCTGGCTCTGCTCAACATGGCGCTCGCTCACATCCAGTTCGGGAACTGGAAGGAGGCCTTGGAGTCCTTGACGCAAATCCGTTTGCCGGAAGTCAGCGTAGCCATGGTCCCGGCGGGAGTCGTGGAGTACCTGAAGGGCTTTTGCTTTGAGTCTCTGGGGGACAAGCAACTCGCCATCCAGGCCTATCGCCGCGCGCGGGAGTTGAAAGGCAGCCTCATGGGCGCGGAATACAACGAAGAAGCTCGCGAGCTGGCCAATTGGCGGCTCTATGCTCTCCAGTAAGGGGGGACATCCCATGCGCATCGGCCAGACAGTCATCCTCTTGGGACTATTCGTCTTCTCTGCGTCGGCGCAGACCGTGGAGCAGCGCGTTCGAGAACTGGCGCTGGCAAACTTTGACACCGCGGTGCAGTTTGAAAAGGAGAAGCGTTACGACGACGCGCTGAAGTACTATGAGCGGCTGATCGAGAGCGGCGCCGACGAAGAGGTAATCCTCCGATCCCGAATCCACGCCGGAAACCTCCACCTGAGTGTCAAACGGGATGTCCGGAAAGCCAAGGAATACTTCGAAGCGGTGGCCAACAAGATCAACTATCCGGAGATCGCCGCCGAGGCCTTGTTAGGAAATGGCCGGGCCATTCTCAGCACCGCCCGCACGAAGAAGGAACTCGAGGAAGCTCTCGGAGAATTCGAGGGGGTGGTGCGAATTTACCCGCGTTCCGGCGCCGCTCTGGACGGACTGATGGCTGCGGCGCAGGTTCTGGAATTCTTTAAGGGGTTCAAGCAAGCATCCGATTACTATATTCGCGTCATTTATGATCGCCCTCAATCCGAGCAAGCGGCTTGGGCTTTGTATCGCCTGGGGCTGTGTTCGTTCTGGATGGGCGACACCGAATCGGCACTGGTCGCGTTCCAGAAAGCTCGAAATCGCTACCCGAAACACCCGGCCGCCGGCGAGTCCCTGAAAGCCGCTACCGTTCTCTACCGTCTGTATTTTTCGCAGTTCAAACCGCGATACTCGGGCCAGCTTCTCATTTCTGAGGCTGCCAACCTGGAATTCAAGAACCCATCGCGGATGCTGGCCAAAGAGACCCAGATCTGGATTCTCGACGGCCGTTTGAACCAGTTCCGTGTCTTCTCGCGGGATGGGAAGCCGGAGGGCACGCAGCCGAACAGTTGGGGCAACTTTTTCGGCAACCCTCCGGGAGAGGCCTATGCCGTCTCCGGGGGACAGATCCTGACCCCGGACAAGACCCCAATCCGCCCCTTTGTCCAGAAGGACCCGCTCAAGAGGGAGCCTTTCCAGAACCTGGTTGCTTTCGCGATCACCCCGTTCCGGGAAATGTTCGTTGCCGACGAGGAGCGCGACGGCTTGTTCAAGCTCGACGAAAAGACCTACGAAGCCCATCCCTTCGGGGGGATTTCGGGAAAAGCTACCCGGATCGAAGTAGACGGCCTGGGAAATCTCTACGTCCTCCATGGAGACGGCCAGTCTGTAACGGTGATGGACCACGAAGGGAAGCGCTTGGCCGCCTTTGGCCGAGAATCGGGCATGGAGAGAATCCAGGACTTCACTCTGGATGGACTGGGAAATGCCTATGTCTTGGACAAGGAGGGAACGACCTTTATCTATTCCAGTCTGATGTCGGCAGGTCCGGACGCTAAGCCCAAGCAACTGGACCGGCTCCCGATCCCGCAATCTGAAAAGAAGAAGTTCCGTAACCCGTCATTGATTGCTGTGAGTCAGGAAGGTGTTGTCTACGTCTCGGGTGAGCGGGAAGTGGCAACCTTCCGGTAAATCCCCTTCCAGAGAGTGCTTCGGCGCCAACGTTGTTCTCCAAACAAGCCGGTCTGCCATCGAAACAGAAGCTGTTGGAATGCGGGCTTGACGCGGGGGCCCGTGCGGCGTATCTTTTAGTCCGAAGCGGAGCGGGAATCGCAAATTCTAGTTTCTGGTTCGGCATTTCTCATCCGAGCCTCGTCAAGGAGGACACGTGCGAACTGTAAGGATACTGCCCATTTTCCTGGCGCTCCTCATCGCGGCCTGCTCATCGCCGCGCGCAACCGAACAAGCACAAACGGGGAGTGGCGCTGTCCTGTTTGAGGGGGTGCGTCTGATCGTCGGCGATGGCGGTGCGCCCATCGAAAACGCAGCGTTTCTGGTTGCAGACGGGAAAATCGCGCGGGTCGGTCTTCGGGGTGAGATCGAGCCGCCGAATGGCGCCGTTCGCATGGACCTGGCCGGCAAGACCGTCATGCCCGCCATCGTGGACGCCCACAGTCATCCCGGCTACGTCAACATGAAGAACAATACCCTGCTGTGGGCGAACTACACGCGCGAAAACTTGCTCGATCACATGCGTCGCATGGCGTACTACGGTGTCGGCGTGACTTATAGCATGGGTAACGACGGGGGCCATGGAGAGTTGCCGTACGAGTTGCAGGCCCACCCGATTGCCGGCGCCACGTGGTTTCGCACCGCCGGTCCCGGAATCTCTACGCCAGGCGGCGGCCAGGGGGGAGAACGGGAGAAGTCCTGGACTGGGGTTACCACCGAAGCCGAGGCGAGAAAAGCGGTCCAGGAGTTGGTCTCCAGAAAGCCGGACCTCATCAAGATCTGGGTGGACGATCGGGCCGACCGGACTCCTCCGGGAACCGTAAAGCCGATGCCGCCGGCGATGATGCGGGCCATCATTGATGAAGCGCATAAGCACAATCTCCGCGTGGTAGCCCATATCATGTACCTGAAGGATGCCAAAGAACTCCTGCGCGCTGGACTCGACGGTTTCGGTCACATTGTCCGCGACAGGGACATTGACGAAGAATATATTCAGCTCCTGAAACAGCACCCGAACACGTTCTTCACAACGCTCCTGCCAAACAAGGACGGCGGAGCCGGATACACGGAGGAAGAGATTCCTTGGATCGCCGAGATTCCACCTCCCGAAAAGGTCCAACAGATGCGCGAAGCGTTAAGCAAACAGAATCCACAGGATCGGTCCACTCCATACGCGTCCCTTACCTATGCGGAAATGTGGGCGGTGCAGTCGCGTAATTTGCGGAAGCTCAATGAGCTGGGACTGATGCGAATTGCATTGGGGACTGACTCCGGGGCCAGCGGGATGGGGTGGACCGCCCATACGGAAATGGCCGACATGGTTGCCTCGGGGATGACCCCGGCGCAGGTCATCGTAGCCGCGACGAAAACTGCGGCTGAAATCCTGGGGATCGGCAACCAAGTGGGCACGATCATCGCGGGCAAGAGCGCCGACTTCCTCGTGCTCGACGCGAATCCACTCGAAAACATCACCAACACGCGACGGATCTCCAAGGTGTACCTTCGAGGACAGGAAGTGGACCGCGCGGCGTTGCGGGCGGAACTTACCAAACCGTGACAGCGCAATATATAAGAACCCGCAGTTCCAGTTTGAAATCGCAGAAGTAACCCCAGCGCCGGTGACTGGCAAAGTCCATAATTTCGCCCTGAGGCAATAAGATCACGATCCCAGGGAACCCGATCGGTATACTGCCGGACAAGTTATTTTCAAGTTGCCCTCCCAACACTACCCAGACCTTTGCGTCCTTCTCCCGATCCGGCGATGACATATGCAAATGGCCAATGCGCAAGCCCAGTTCATTGACGGGGGCCATCTGCGCACACAAGGCACCGACCTTCCATGGGGCTGCGAGACTCAGAACAGAAATAATTCCTTTCACAGATTGTTCCTTGGTTTCATTGTGTGCGTCGAACGGCTCTGACCGGTTCGGACGCATCAGCGCGAAACCAAAATAACCTCACCCCCCCAGCTTTCGCAGGGAGCACGGTAACATCTCACAAGGGGTCAGACTTTCGGTCAGCCCGATGGAATAATGCACACAATGAGTATTCGAATGATTTACGGGCAAACATAAGAGTGACGAACCTATTGGACAAATAGCCTTCCTGTTGCACTTGAAGCCGCGCGGAATCTTATGTATACTTCCTAGCAACGGCGCGGAAGCGCTCGACTCTGTTAGAGGGCGGGTAAGAAACAATATAGGTGGTTCCAGAGTTGAAAGGTATTTTCTACTGGCATGTCAGTTCGCAATGCCAACAAGGTCAAGTCCACACGAGGTGGAAAATGAGGTGTTTTCGTTTGCAGATGGCAGAGTGCGTGGTCGTTTCGTTGTTCTTGCTGTCGGCAGCGCCGATGGTATTCAGCCAGGCAGTCACCGGAACTATTTCCGGCGCCGTGAAGGACAGCACCGGGGCAGTGCTGCCCGGCGTCAAGATCGTGCTTCTGAACCAGGAGACCGGCATCTCTCGGACAGTCCAGAGCGACGGCGCAGGGCGCTATTTTGCCTCCTCACTAAGTCTGGGGAACTTCGAAGTAACGGCTGCCTTGGAAGGGTTTCAAACCGTCGTTCGGAGTGGGATCGTCCTGACGGTGGGGCGGGAAGCCGTGGTGGACCTGGTGATGACGGTGGGGGCTGTGGTGCAAACGGTGGAGATTATCGGCGAGGCGCCGGTGATCGAAACGACGAGCGCTACCGTTTCCGGCCTGGTAAGCGCTGAGCAGATCCGAGAGTTGCCTTTGAACGGCAGGAGCCTGACCGATCTGACTCTGCTGAATCCGGGGGTGTTTTATAACCGCACGAGCGGCAACTCTCCGCAGGACGGCATGGGGCCGCGACTCTCGATCAATGGCGGGCGGCAGGAATCAAACCTGTACCTGATGGATGGCACGGTCATCACCGATCGCAACGGCGGCACGTCGGGCGTGACGGGAGCAACCCTCGGGGTTGAAGCCGTGCGTGAATTTCGGGTGCTGACGCACAACTACGGCGCCGAATACGGGCGGAGCTCGGGGGGCGTGATCAGCCTGATCACACGCTCCGGGACCAACCAGTTTCATGGCAGCCTCTACGAGTTCGTGCGCAACGACATTTTTGACGCCCGCGAATTCTTCAACCGTGGCGAGGGAGGCAAGCCGCCGTTCCGGCGCAATCAATTCGGGGCCTCCATCGGCGGTCCGGTTGTCAAAGACCACGTCTTCTTCTTTGCAAACTACGAGGGGATGAGGCAGCGGGAAACCAGCAGTGCCGTCACCACGGTGCCGGACGCCGACGCCAGGAGAGGCCTCCTGCCCGATCGGGCAAATCCCGGTCAGTTCCGCAACGTGGGAGTAAGCCCGCTGATCGCGCCGTACCTGAACAACACTGCGCTATGGCCGCTGCCCAACGAGAATCTCTTTGGTGACGGCACAGGCAGGGCGATTGTGAATCTGTCGGTCCCGAACAACGAAAACTTCTATATGGGGCGGATGGACTTCCGCGTCTCCGACAACGATACATTCTATGGGCGGTTTATTCACAACCCCTCCGACCGATGGCGGCCGCGTCCCATGCCGACTTTTGTGAGCTTGGATGAAGCGAGTAATCAGTACACAACCCTGAGCGAGACCCACGTCTTCTCGGCGACTGCATTGAACGAATTGCGCTTTGCCTTCAACCGGAATTCGAGGGGCGTCGACACCGGTCCGATTGTAGATTACGATCCGGCGCTGGACTACAACCCGGGGCAGGGATTCGGGCACATTCGCTTCCAGGAATCGAATACCACGAGCGGACTCCTGACAGCGATCGGAGCGCCCAGCGGCCGCCAGTTTCTGAGCGTGGGGAACGTGTTCCAGGTTTCCGACACGTTCAGCCTCGTTCGCGGGCCTCACTCGCTGAAGTTCGGAATTAACATCGAGCGCGCGCAGTGGAACACCAATAACCTGAACCTTACCAGGGGAGAGTTTTTCTTTAACAGCCTGGAGAACCTGCTGGCCGCGAGGCCGAGCCGTCTGGATGGCGCCATCTTGAACAATAAATTCGGCACACGGGGAACGCGGAATACCTTGTACGGATGGTTTGTTCAGGACGACTATCGCGTGAGATCCAATCTCACCGTCAACCTCGGCTTTCGCCATGAGTTCCAGACGAATCCCTACGAGGTGAACGGTCGGAGTGGAAATCTTCGTCCGGTGACAGCGGCCCTGCCGATCGTCGGCCCGATGGTGAATCTCGCCAAGATGAATTTTGCTCCCCGTCTGGGTCTGGCGTGGGACCCCACCGGGAGCGCCAAGACCTCGATACGGCTGGGGGCGGGCATCTATCACAACCAGGTCGTCGCCTTCCCGAACTCGGATCCACAGTCTTCCGATAACTTTTCCATAAACAACCCAACTACGTTCCCGAGGTTCCCGGCGAATCCTCCGCTGTCGGCGAAGAGCCAGGCCACCTCGGCATGGCCGTTGGACACGCCGACGACGATCCAATATGGATTGGACGTCCAGCGGCAACTAACCTCCGCGCTGACCGTGCGGCTGGGATACGTCGGGTCCTATGGCTATAACCAGACTCGCACTACCCAGGAAAACATTCGTATCCCGCAAATACTGCCCGATGGCAGAAAATTCTGGGTCGCAACAGCTCCCCGTTACAATCCGAACTATAGCAACATCACGATGCTGCAGGCCGATACCGTGAACAACTACAATGCATTGCAGGCTACGGTGCAACAGGCTCTTCGCGCGGGTCTCATGTTTGGAGCCTCTTACACGTATGGAAAAGCCATGTCCGAGGCTGACGCCGAGCGGAACCGGATTGTGGACAACTTGGGCTCTTTCGTTTCGCTCGATAAGGACAAGCCGGGCCTGGACTACAGCCGCTCCGCGTACGACCAGCGGCATGCGTTCGTGCTCAACAGCCAGTACATGATGCCGTGGGACCGCTACCTCGATAGCAGGGTGGCGAAGGCAGTGTTGGGCGGATGGGGAGTCAAGGCGGTCTGGCAATATGGCTCGGGCATGCCCCTCACCGCCCAGGCAGGCTTCGACGTGTCCCGGAAGGGCCAGGCGAACACCGCCGACCGGGTGAGCCTGGTACCCGGCAGGAGCAACAATCCCGTCGAGGGAGTGACCACGGGATGCTTCGGAGGAGTCATTCCCGCCGGTCAAAAGCTGAAGTCCGCCGATCGGTGGTTCGATCCTTGCGCATTCACACTGCCAGAGGCGGGATTCTTTGGTGATGTCGGGCGCAACACCATTGATGGGCCGAGTTACAATACGGTGAGCTTCACACTCGAAAAGAAAACGCGCATCACGGAGTCCAAGATTCTCGAGCTTCGCGCCGAGGTTTTCAACTTGCTCAATCATGCCAGCTTTGGACTGCCGCAAATACAACTATTCGGCTCGACACGGGCGATAGCCGGCAATGCAGCCACAATCACCTTCACGACGTCTTCGTCCCGCCAGATTCAGCTTGGCGCGAAGCTGACGTTCTGACGCGAGGTCCTAGGAGGGTCATTCTTGCTGAGGAGCTGTCAATTCCACGGTACATGGGGACAGCGGGGCATCGTATTTTCCTCCCCCGGTTGAGTCGGGGGAGGAATCTGCAGTTCCTTCTGACTTCGCGCACGTGCAGATGGTTCACGGTCGCTCCAAATGGCGGTATCTGAAGCGCTGTAGCCTGGCGCAAAATGGGTTATTTCCTGCTGCGGCGGAACGCAGGGAGGAGTTTAGATGTTACGGAGTACAGTAGCAGCTTTTTTCCTAGTTGGGCTGGCGGTCTGTTTGGCTCAGGCCCAGGCGCCCGAAGGAGTGCCGCCGAATGAGCCTCTCGTACTGATCAACGGCAACGTTGTCAACGTTCGCAACGGAACTATAATGGCCGGCGCCACGGTTGTGCTCCGCAACGGGAAAATCGAGTCGGTGGGAACAGCCGCCGCGCCGGCAGGCGTGCGCACAATTGATCTGAAGGGCAAGTATGTGCTGCCTGGATTGATCGACGCGCATGCGCACGTGGAGACCGTGGCCACCGCTCGCCGGGCGCTGGAATCCGGGGTGACAACCCTGCGCAACGCGGGCGTGAATGCCTGGTACGACGTTGGATTGCGGGAACTGGTTCGCAGCGGCGCGATTATGGGTCCCGAAGTCCTGGCGGCGGGCTATTGGATACGCTCGCGGCTGCCGGAGGGGGCGTTCCTTACCGATCCGGTCCTTGCACCGCTGATGCCGGGCATCGAAAGTGTGGAGGCGATGCGGCAGGCTGTGCGGGTCACCTTGAACCACGGCGTCGATTGGATCAAGCTGTTCGCCACGGAGGCCGGCGGCAGCGGTGATCCCAGACGCCAGGTGTTCACGGAGGCCGAGATTCGCGCCGCTGTAGAGGAAGGCGCGGCGAAAGGCGTGGCCGTGCAGGTCCATGCACACAGCGACGAGGCGGCAGCGGCCGCTGTGCGGGCCGGCGCTCGCAGTGTTGAACACGGCACTTACATGACGGAGGCGACCATCGCGCTGATTAAGGATAAGGGCATCTATCTCGTTCCCACACACGCCGACTTCGAAAGGCGGACCGAGGAGAATGAGAATGTCGCGGCGAAGCTGCGGTATCAGCCGATGACCGCGCGGTTGGAGCAGACCATGCGGCGCGCAATCAAAATGGGCGTGAAGATTGTGGCGGGCACCGACGGCGCCTACGCCGCCAACAGCGTGGTGCGTATCCCGCATGAGATTGCGGCGTTCATCCGGATGGGAATGACGCCTCTGCAGGCGATCCAGTCGGCGACCCTGACCGCCGCCGAGCTGCTGCGGCTCGATAAATCAATTGGCGTGCTGGAACCCGGCTTCGAGGCGGATCTCATCGCCGTTGACGGTGACCCGCTCGAGAATAGCTGGGTCCTGCAGGACCCCCTGCTCATCATTGCCAACGGTCGCGTGGTGGTGAATCGAACCGACCTCAACCGGCGTATGACGGAGAAGCAATAAACAAGGAGAGAGAACCATGAGAAGATTTGTTTTCGCGCTGAGTCTGATAACGCTGTGCCCGCTGGCGGGCCTTCATGCGCAGGTGTTCGCCCCGAATGAGGCGGGTGTGGCCATGGGGCATTGGCACACGACAGTGAAGGATGTCGAAGCGTCCAAGAAATTCTGGGTTCTTCTCGGCGGTACTCCCGCCAAGGTCGGCGGGACCGAGGCCATCAAATTCCCCGGTGTTCTGATATACCTCACAAAGGGGGAGCCTTCCGGCGGCACGATTGGGACCGTCGTGGATCACCTGGGTCTGAAAGTCACCAACGGAAAAGAGTACATGACGAAACTGCAGGCCGCCGGCGTGAAAATGGACGAGCACGCGGGCTTCCAGCGGCCCGGCGGAACGGGCTGGGGTTACGTTTTCAGCCCCGACGATCTCCGGGTTGAGATTCTGGACAACGTCGAGGCCCTCAAGAAGAACGATCTGGCCGTCCCTCCCGCAGCCGACCATGTGCATTATCTCGTGCCGGAGTCCGCCGGACCGGAGATACAGGCTTGGTATGCACAAAGGTTCGGCGGAAAACCGATCCAGGAAAACAATACGAACAGGACCCTGGCCGCCGAGTTTCCCGGCAGTGTCAAGCTCCGGATCGGTAAAACCAGCGGCTCGCTTTTGCCTACCAAGGGACGGACTCTGGATCACATCGCTTTCGAGGTGAAAAATCTGGAGGCGCTCTGCAGAAAGCTGGAAGCAAGCGGCGTCAAGTTTGACCAGCCTTATCGTAAATCCTCGAACCCCGCCGAAGCCAACGCACGATTCACCGACCCCTGGGGCGTTTCGGTGGAGCTGACCGGGGGGCACGGGGAATAATCTGAGCGCTGTAAACTCTATGGCCGCTGGCTAGCGCTGCCGGCATGCGCGCGAATCTTGGAACAGGGAGGGAATTGTGAAGAAACTTGTTGCGGTGCTGAGTCTTCTGGCGCTGTGGCCTGCCGCTGATTCGCCGGCCCAACTCCGCCCCCCGAACGAAGCGGGTGTGGGGCTGAGCCACTGGCACACGATTGTGCGTGACGTTGAGGCGACAAAGAAGTTTTGGATGTTGTTCGGAGGCACGTCTCTCAAAGTGGATGGCATTGAGGTGATGAAGTTCCCCGGCGTGCTCGTCTTCATGACGCCGGGTTTGCCACAAGGCGGCAGCGCGCAGACGGCGGCGCATCATGTCGGGTTTGCTGTGCCGAGCGTCCAGGGCATGGCGGCAAAACTTGAGGCCGCCGGTGTCAAGATGACCGAAGTCGGCACCAGCCCGCTGAACGGCCGGCAGGTGGGCCACCTGGACACGCCCGACGGCCTGGAACTGGAGATTACAGAAGCCGGAGCCGATCCCTACCCGCCGTTGCCCCCGAATGTCTCCATCGAGAGCAACCACATTCATTTCCGTCTTTCTGAGTCGGCCAGAAGAGAAGCGCAGGGTTGGTATGCGAGGACGTTCGGCGGCAAGCCGGGGCAGCTGGGGAACAATCTGACGGTGGATATTCCAGGGGTGAAGTTCTTTAGGTTCGCAACCCGCGATGCCAAGCCGGCGCCGACCAAGGGCCGCGCGCTGGACCACCTTGGGTTCGAGGTGAAAAACCTCGAGGCGTTCTGCAAGAAGCTGGAGGCAAACGGAGTGAAGTTCGCCGCACCCTACAGCAAGACACGCCACCCGAGCTTTGCGAGCGCCGAACTCACCGATCCCTGGGGAGTGTCCATCGAGCTGACGGAGGGTCTGAACCGATTCTGACCGCGCCACTGCCGGTCGGAGTGGGTTCAATTATTGCGGTTTGTCATCCTCGATGACTTCCAGATAACCAATCCTATCGGACTGAGCACCGGACCACCACACCCGGTTTGGCCGGCTGCGGTCAACCTCGATTCGCCGCACATCCACATCCGCACTTGCTAGCGGATACTCCACAAAAGTCTTGCTGGCAACATCGAAGCGGCCAATCCTGTCGGTGAAAATCTGGCTGAACCAGACGAGGTTTCGATTCGTGTCGGCATCCAGAGAGTAGGGGCCGGAATTTTCTGTGGGCGGGGAGTACTCTGTCAGGTTCCCGGTGCGATAGTCTACTTTTATGAGCTTGCCGGATTCCGTCGCGGCAACCCAGAGGTTGCCCTCCCCATCGGCTGCCATGCCGTGAAGATCCGACCGGTCGGTCGGGACCGTAAAAGGAGTAAGTCTTCCGGTGGCGGGGTTCAGCCGGACCACCACATTGCCGACTTGCGCGGCATACCAAATCATGCTGTCGCCGCCAATCGCAAGCCCAAACGGCATCGATCCCCTGGGGACGGAAGTTTCTGTGATCTTTCCCGTAGTCGTATCCAGTCTCACAATACGCTGGGCGGTTAGGCGCGTTCCCCAAACGGTTCCGTTGGAAAAACGCAGCGTCGCAATGCGGGCCCATCCGCTGTCGGGGACCGGCCACCGATATTCGGGAATCGGATAGCTGTTGAATTCCCGGGTCTTGGGGTCGTATTGAAGGAGGCGGCCGTTCGGCCCGTCGTCCGCGAGCCACACGCGGTCCTTGGCGTCCACGGCGATGGCGTTCAGCTGCAACTGGGGATTCTTTCCGGGCGGCACGGCAATCCGCGTGTAGCTCAGCGAGCCGGGATCAAACCGACCGATCATTCCGGTGTTACTTTCGCTGACCCATGCGATGCCCTGCGAGTCGGCAGCGATATCGTGAGGAGTGGCGCCGGCCGGCAGCGCGAATTCCATCACCACATATTTCGAGGCCGGGCCCTGGAGCAGAGATCCGGGCAGGTTCCTGTTCGGATGCGGAGGCCCTCCAGGGCGAACCACCCAAGGCTCTATCGCCCGGGGATCAACAGGGGTGTCCGGCCCGAAATGCTTCGCCAAGTAATCGAGCATCGTGTCCTGGCGGCGCGAGGCGGTGAATTCGTAGTCCTTCAGCGCAAACCACAGCGGCATGCGCGGCGGAAAGCCGATGAGGTCGTTGTACATTCTTAGGACGGCGTCCCGCCACTGCTCGCGGTTCTTTCGGGCGGAAACCGTCCACTGCAACGAATGGCACTCTTTACAATCGGTCGCGATGATCTGTTTGATTCCGACGTCCTCCGACTCCGGCATGAGCTTCTCATAATCATCATCGGTCAGCCGTTTCGTGCGCGGCGGAATCTGCAAGGGAACGTTCAAGTCCAGATCCATCCTCGTCTGCTCGCCCCTCCGGACTTCCACCGGCCCCGCGGGAGCGCTTTGAACCTTGTCCCCAAAAGCCTGAACCGTGTATTTGCCCGGAAGGAGATTCGGCGTGCTATAGCGTCCTTGCGCCTGGCTGACCACCATAAAGCCGGGACCCGGCTCCTGGTTGCTGACCTTGACCAGTGCGCCCGCCACGGCTCCGCCGGCTGTGTCTTTTAGTGCGCCCGTGATGATGCTGTTCTGAGCCTCCAGCGGCAGGCGCCCGCCCGCCACGGCCACGGCGACGATCAGGGCCATTCGGTGCATTTTCCGGATTAGTCCAGCGTGCCTCGGCATTGTATCGCGACTGCTCCTTACAATGTAGGTTTCGACGAGTGGGAGAGTCTGGCCATGACACCAAGCCTCGGTGAACCCAGCGACCCGCCTACACCAAGGCAATATCAGGGAAGGCACAAACATTAGAGTGCGCCAGGACGGGTTCGGGTATGGCTGACGCAAGTGCGGATATGGACCACTGCGCCGGTGCCTCTCGCCAAGCGCGGCCAGCAGGCCGCCGGATCGGAGGCCGCGCTTCAGCATCCCCGTGGTCGCTAAGCAAACGGCAGTTCGAGTTTCCCGGTGCTGTCACCCAGCTTATCGGTCCGTATGCCGAGCGTATCCAACATGCTCAGGTACAGGTTTGTCATCGGCGTACCTTTTGGATAGACGAGGTGACGCCCGCCTTTGATCTTGCCGCCCGCGCCGCCGACTAAGAGCACGGGCAGGCTCTGGTTCGTATGCATGTTGCCGTCGCTCATGCCGGCGCCATAGACGATCATCACGTGATCGAGCAGGTTCCCGTCGCCGTCCGGGGTAGCGCGCAGCTTCTCGACCAAGTGCGAAAACAGCTTCACGTGGTATGTGTCGATCTTGGCGCCCTTCTCCATCTGCCGAGGATCGCCCCGGTGATGCGAAACCGAATGGTGGCCTTCGGAAACGCCGATCTCCGGAAACGTCCGGCCGCTGGACTCACGTCCCATTCGGAAGGTCGCCACGCGGGTCAGATCGGTCTGGAAGGCCAGCACTTCCAGGTCGAACATCAGCTTGGCGTATTCTTCAAAGGACGCCGGCGCAGCATCGGGCCGCTCCAGCGTGGGCAGCTCCAATGAGGACTGCGCCTCGGCAATCTGAATTCGCCGCTCGATATCGCGAATGGCATCCAGAAACTCGCTGAGTTTCTCGTGGTCCTTGGAATGCAGCTTTGTCTGAAGACGCGCAATTTCCCGCGTCAGAGAGTCCAGGATGCTGTGGTTCTCCCGGATTCGGGTTAGCCGTGCTGCCGCGTCGGTGCTTTCGTTGTCGCCGAACAGCCGCTCGAACACCGCGCGGGGTTTGTTCTCCATGGGCAGCGGCGTCGTGGGCGTGCGCCAGCAGAGCGTGTTCGCGTACGCGCAGGTGTACTCGCCCTCGCAAACGCCCGCGGCTTCGGCAGCATCGAGGGCCAGCTCCAGTGAGGAAAGTTGCGTCTGCTTGCCGAATTCCTTCGCGGCCGCTTGATCCACTGAAACGCCCGCAAGAATGTCGCCCCCCTTGGTCGCCTTCGGATGAACGCCCGTCAGCCACGCGACGGTCGTCCGCGTGTGGAAGGCCCCGCCTTCGCCGGGCAATGCGGTGGCCGGGTTTTGATCGAGACCTGTCAGCACCAGGAGGCGGTCGCGGAACGGAGCGAGCGGCTGCAGAATCGGATTCATTTCAAAATCCGTGCCTTCCGTGGCCGGGGTCCACTTGCTCATATTGATCCCGTTCGGGACATAGACAAAGCCCACCCGGGCGGGAGGCTTCAGCGCCGGATCGGCGGCCTTCGCGAACGCGGGAATCATACTGTCCAGGAGCGGCAAGGCCAGCGTCGCGCCGGCTCCCTTCAGAAACGTGCGGCGAGGAATGGCTTTCTTGAAGATGGTCATGGCTGTCGTACCCTCCTCATCTGAAACGGTTGGCTCTCGACAACTGCCAAAATAAGGGATGACCAGCGGTAATCGGGAGCGGACTCTCCACGGATTTTTCGAACGAACGGCTGATCGTGATACTCCACCCCGCGTCCCAGGGCGTAGGTGAGCAGTTTTTCCGCCACGACGGTGGCGAACTGATCGGACTTGCTCAACAAAACTTTGCGCAGCTCGGCGGGACCGCGGAACGATGTCCCGTCCGGAAGCTTGCCGGAGGAATCAATGATCGTGTTGGCCGCGCCTTCGGTCGTCCGCCATGCGCCCACGGCGTCGAAGTTCTCGAACGCAAAACCCAGCGGGTCCATGCGCGAGTGGCACGTCGCGCATACCGGATTCGCACGATGCTGTTCCATCGACTCGCGAACGGATTTGATCCTGCCGTCTTCATTCCGATCTTTCAGCGGCGGAACATTCGGAGGTGGAGCAGGCGGCGGCGTGCCCATGATGTTGGTCAGCAACCACACGCCTCGCAGGACCACGGATGTTCTGGTGGGATACGACGTCAGACTGAGGATGCTGCCCTGGCCCAGCAGCCCTCTTCTGTTTTCATCGGTGAGCTTCACGCGGCGAAAGCTGCTGCCATAGATATTGGGGATGCCGTAGTGCCGCGCCAGCCTCTCGTTCAGGAACGTGTAGTCGGCGCCCAGCATCTCCATCAACGGCCGATCCTCTCGGAGCATGCTCTCCAGGAAAAGCTCCGTCTCTTGCTGAAACGCTTCCCGCAGGTTTTCGTCAAAGTCCGGAAACTCTACGATGTCGGGGGACAAATTCTGAACTCGTCGCAACTGGAGCCACTGTCCGGTGAAGTTGCGGACCAGCTCTTTTGAACGCGGATCGCGCAGCATCCGCTGAACCTGCTGCTTCAGTACCTCGCGGTCTCTGAGCTTCCCCCGCTCGGCTAGGTTCAGGAGTTCGTCGTCGGGGAGGCTGCTCCACAGGAAGAACGACAGCCGCGAGGCGAGCTCGCGATCACTGAGGCGATAGGCGGCGCCGGGCGGCAGGTTGGCCGGGTCCCATTCGATGCGGAACAGAAACTGCGGGCCTACCAGTATTCTTTCGAGCGCCGTTCTGATCCCGACCTCAAAGCCTCCCTTGCTCCTCCCGGCGTTGTAAAAGCTCATCAACTCCTGGAGGTCCTCCTCGGTGGCGGGCCGCCGATAGGCGCGGCGCACGAGCGCCGACAGGATCCGCTTGGCGCAGGCTACCTCGGTGTTGGGCTGACCCGTACGGTTCTGGAGCGAAACCACCTTGATCGGGCTGCCGCCTTGCTCGCCGCCTGGGTGACACACGAAGATCTTGCGGCGGCTGGGAGTCTCTCCCAGCCCCTTAGCCTCGTAAGGCCCGCGGATCACGAGCGACTCTACGGCCGGCTCCGCCATCTTCCCCCCGCGCCGAGGCACGTTGCTGCCACGGCGAAAGGCGCCTTCCGGCTTCGACGCATCAGCAACAAGGAAGGCAGCCTTGATCAGATGCTGCCCGGCTTTGGCTGCAAAGCGGACTTCCAGATGCTTGTCGGCCCCAAACCGCTCGTATTCCTCCTGGGCAGGATCGCCCTGGCATGATACCAGCGCGCCGGTGACACAGGCAGCCCCTCCATCTCCGACCGATCTGCCGAAACGCTCGCCGCCGACGGTGAACAGTTTAATCTCTTCGTCGTCCAATAGGACGAGAAGCTGGCGGTTCAGAGCTACCCCGCGGATGGGCCCGCCTTCTTTATAACCGTCTCTTTTCAGACGCACCTTGATGACGTACTCGCCGTCGGCCTGAAAGTTATGCCGAACCGAGATCCCTCCGCGCGAGCCGAGAGGAAGGTCTTCGCTCATGCGATCGTCCTGCCGTAAGTTCTCGGAGACTTCGTAAGTTTCCATCGTCGGCCGCACAGAGCTATCGCCAACGGCGAGACGGCTGACCTTCCGGGCGGCCGACATGTATCGCTCGAGCAGCACGGGTGACACAGACAGGACGTCGCCATTGTTGTCGAAGCCATAGCCGGAATCGTCCACGGGAAGGAGCGACTCCGCGTCCACTTCGACCGAGAGCAGATCGCGGATCGCATTGACGTATTCGGCGCGATTGAGGCGATGGACGGTCGGAGTGCCGGGGTTCGGCTTGGCGAGCGCGACGCGATCAATGGAGGTTTCCAGATAGGACGCGAGCGACTCGTAAGTGGCCTCGTCCGGGCGGGGCGCCCCGGCCAGCGGCATCGCGCGAGCTCGCAACTTCCGGATGACCTTCTCCCAAACCTCCGCGCCCGCCGGAACGTTTTCGACGTCGATCTTTTCCAGGGTTAGCCCAGACGTTTTCAGTCGGTCATTATGGCAGGTGACACAGTAGCGGTTCAGTGTGGCGCGGTGCTGCGGTGCGGCGGATGCCGGGGCGCTCGACGGCTGCTGCGGTTTCGCCGCCTGGATCGAACCAATCCCCAGCAGGAACATTCCCAAACAGCTTAGTATCCGCCTAGACATCACTGCCCCCCCGCCGGGTAAGTAAAGACGCCTTTTCGATTCTATTAAATCACAACTGTTCAATACTTTCAACCGGAACTTATGCCCGGGCGCCCGCAGTTACTTTCCCGTGGCGGTCGCCAGGGGAGCCCCTTCGGCGTCCGCCGGGGTCAGTCCGGCCAGTTTCCGAAGCAGACGGGCGGTGCTTTCGTGGCGCTGGCTCCCGCTAAAATCGGCCAGCAGGCCATTGGGATTGCCTTCTGCAATGCTGAGCGGTGTCATCCCGAAAAAATCTTTGGCATCCAGATCGGCGCCCTTCTCGACCAAGAATTGAACCATGTCGTCCGCGCCCGATAACGCCGCGCCGTGCAGCGCCGTGGAGCCGCCGCCGGGGATGTTCGTCGCGAGATCGTTGCTGGAGGCGTTCACGTCGGCTCCCAGCCCGACCAGCAGCTTGACCACCTCGAGGGCGAGCTTGGCTTCTTCTTTGGGCCGTTCATCGCCGCGCCACCGGCCAACCCCGGCCGCCACCATCAGCGGGGTCGTGTTGTCACGGGTGGTCAAGTTCGGATCAGCCCCTCTGGAAAGCAGCGCCCGCACAATCTCAATATCGGCGGAAGCTGCCGCCAGCAGAAAGGGGGTCGCGCCGGCCAGGCTCAGCATGGGCCGGTCATTCACGCCGAGACGTCGAAGCGTCTTGGTGGTGCGGGCGTTCGGATTGGCCCCCCGCTCCAGCAGCGCCACCACCACCTTCGTCATATTCGGACGAAACAGGTAGTCCTGATTGGCGTTGTTTGAATTGTCCGTGGCGCCCCGCAGGACCGAGATTCCGTACCGCATGGAGTAATGCAGCGGCGTCAGGCCGTCCGGGTCGGTGGCGTTCGGGCTCGCGCCCTTCTCCAGCAGAAACAGCGCGAAATCGTCGCGCCCGCTGTCGATGGCCAGCAGCAGAACGCTGAGGCCGCCCGGCCCGGTCTCGTTCACGTCCGCTCCGCGCTCCACGAGCAGACGGCCGGTGTGAAGGTCGCCCTGGCGCGCCGCGACCAGCATCGGTGTGAACCCGCTCTTCGTCTTTGCCTTCACGTCGGCTCCGCGCTCGATCAGCAGCCGCGCCACCTCGGAGTGCCTCTCCTCGATCGCCCACATGAGGGCCGTCTGGCCCTTCTGGTTCTCCTTGACGGTAAGGTCGGCCCCATGCTCGAGCAGCGCCCTGACGGCCTCCACGTTGCCGGTGCGCGCGCATCGCATCAGGGCCGTTTCGCCCGTCCGCAAGAGCGGAGCGTTCGGACTCGCCCCGGCGCCAGCCAGCTTGACAACCATCGCGGCGCTGGCGTTGTTGCACGCCTCCCACAGGGCCGTGTCGCCAAAACTGTTTGCGATGTTCACGTCGGCGCCGGCCTGAATCAGCAAGTCGGCGGTTTCCAAGTCGTCCCAATGCGCGGCCCACGCCAGGGCTGTCGAGCCGTCACCCAGCCGGGCGTTTACATCGGCCCGCTGTTTCAGAAGCGCCCGCACCGCGGGGGCGTCTCGATTCTTCGCTGCCTCCACCAGCCGCAGATCGCCCGACGCTGCAATGCTGACAGCCGCGCAAGACAACACGATCGAGCAGAAGAATACAATGGTACGAGTACGCATGGTGTTACTCATGCCGAAATGTATACCACGATTAGAGTGGTCAGGTCAAATGGAAGCATACGGATTTCGCAGTGTTAAAGCATAGCTGAGCTTTGCCCTTGGTGCGCAAATTTCGTACCATGCAGGTATGATTCATTGGTTACTGATCGCCTATGGTTGCGAGGTTGCTTCGCAGGCTACAGGGGTCACTAACGGCGGGGCCGGTGGGCCTATCCCGCAGCATCGGCCACTTCGAATTCGACACTTGTGTAAACGAAGCCGGCAGGCTTGCAGGAAGCCGCTTCGCCTCTCATGCAACCTTGGAGTTGAGAGAAAGAATGGACTGCCAGCGTATGGGTGCAATTGGCCGGCGCCGGCCAGTTCCACATTACTATCGGCCCGTTCTGGACAGGTCTTGGTACAAGAGCTTCACGAACTCGGCAGGGCCTCTTGCGACAACCAGCTCGCCACTGCCCTTTCTGGCTTCGTCGAATTCCGCTGAGGGCTTGGAGGCGATGATTTGTTCCAGAGTCTTGCCCGCCCGAATCCCATCCAGGATCCGATCTCGGACGGTAACGAGCATGGTTCGGTACTCCTGCAACTCCTTTACATTCGAGACAGGACCTCGGCCCGGGATGATTTTCGTGTCGGGGTTTACGATCTTCAGAATCCGATCCATGGCCGCGATAACTCCGGTGACAGAACCTTTGCTCTCCACGTCAATGAACGGATAGTTATTCGAATAGTAAAGGTCCCCTGTTTGCAGGACATTGGCCTGGCGAAAGTAAACTACCGAGTCACTGTCGGAGTGCGCCGGGTCCGGGTGAAAGATGTATATGTCGTTTCCATTCAAGTGCAATGTGAGGCTATCGGGGAAGGTCACCTGCGGAAGGGCCTCCTTCGGGTAGGGAGGAGTCCTCCTGTTTGTGGCCGGGTTGAATTGCTCCACGCTCAGCCGCCTCTTGACATTCTCGTGAGCTACAATCACCGCGCCCAGCTTTCCCATCAACGCATTGCCATCGGTGTTGGCGTCGTGCCAATCCGTATTCACGAGGAAGCGAATTGGTTTACTGCTGATCTTTGCGATCGCGTCAACGATCTTTTGATGCATCGGGGCAAACGAGTCATTCACCAGGAGCACTCCGTCTTCTCCTGCAAAGACGCCAATGTTTGCGCCGCGTCCGGATAGCATGGTGATACCATTCCCTACAGGAACGCTCCGAACCTGAGCTCCCTCAAAAGATGGTAGTTGAACTTGTTGCGCCTGGGCGCTCCCGGTCGTGCATCCGAGCACACACGCGACAATCGCTAAGAACCATCTGGCGAGGCGTTCGCTGAACGGAAAATAGGGCATCGAGTTACCAATTGAGATTTCCATCCTGCCTCCTGACAGCCATTCAGTCACAGTGGAAGAATTTGCCGTTACCCGTCCCGAAAGACAGTGCAAGTCGGACTAGCTCTGGCCCGACCTCAATTGCAGGCAGGCCCACCCCGCCTCGCGCTGGCCTGAGTGCCGCAAGCCCCCGGCGGCACAGCGCCGCCTGGCCAGTCGCCATCCGCTGGATCAAGGCGGTCCAGATAAGAAATTAGCACGGGCGATT
>Ga0156329_1366_pt1 | contig 23535 bp, 18 predicted proteins | sample RifCSPlowO2_12_FD_107977 | JGI IMG/M metagenome (GOLD analysis project Ga0156329, IMG submission 107977) | Acidobacteria bacterium RIFCSPLOWO2_12_FULL_60_22 | reverse complement strand
CTTCCGACGGGAACAGGGTGACCACCTGACCACCGACCACCTGTTTTCAAGTCTGACGGTAGCGAAATTGTGCCATCGTCTCACCCTCGGCTGGCGAAGCCCAGGAAGGACCCATGGCTTTGCGTTGTGCCGTGTCTTGCGCGGAACTTGGCCTGTTTCGCGCCCCGTTGCACCTCCGACGCCGTCCTGCGCCATGCCTAGCACCTGCCGCCCTCCGGCGCAACGTGGGCCAACTGTGCGTGTTTCTGGATCGCAACCGGGGTTGCTCCCATGACGACATAACCGTTGCTGATGGATGGGTGCCAGTGAAAAGCCACTTCCTCCCCGCCGCGTTGGGCAGCCACGGCTCGCCAGTAGTGCTCGTCCTGCCGGGCTGTCCGCAATGCGAACTGCTCGGGCGCTTCCAGGAAGCGGACGCTGGTGTCCGAGGTCCACACGGCCAGGCCGCGCTCGACAAAAGACACTGCAGACTTACGAGAGGTGAACTTCTTTTCGCGGTTCTCAATCAGGACTTGTTGGGACACTTATGTTGTGAAGACCCGGTTGCCGGGAAGCCAGACGATTGTCCAGCCAATTCCAGGCATACACCCATCCAAAGTCAGTCGTCAACTGACAATTTTCGGAAAGCAAAGAATCGAAGATGACGAAATGCCAGGCTCTCCATCAAGTCGAATGCTGGGGTCTGGTAGTGTGATCGTCCGTGGGACGTGAGGAACATTCGAGACTTTTAGGAGGATTGGACGTCCGAACGGATTCGGGTGACAAGTTCAGCAGCAATTAGGCAGCCATGACGCACGTTGACGATGGCTTAATCATGCGGTAACCAACGGAGGCCTTCCGATATTCTTCTCAATAAATTCCAGCAAAGCTTGTTTGCTAGTCTTGGCCTCGGTTTCTACATTCCAAAAATGACATGGAATGGCGTTCTGGTCGAAGGGCAGGGTGGTGCCTTCCTTGGCTGTAACAATCACGGGAATCCCGCGACCGAGTGCATATCCTAATTCAATGAGGCAATTCTGTCTGAGAGCCGTGACGTCAACGATAGCGAGGTCGGAGTAGTGTAGGCGCTCAAAGATTTCGACGTTGATGAACCCGTGCTCTGCCCGATCGGTACCCATTTCGAGTCTGCGATAACCCATCCTTTCCACCGTTGCGTCGACAATCTCTCGAAAGAAACACTCGACGACCGGAAAATCTTCGGCCTGTTTGTTCAAGAGCCTCACATAAAACGCGTTGGGATGATCGATGGCCGTCAGAAGTTGCATGACGGCACCAGAGACCGATTCAAATTCAGCTCTGCCATTTTTTGTTCCTGTAGCAACAAGCAACGAGGCACCAGCTTCTGACATTTCAGGGCGCAACCTTACGAACGCAGCGGGATGTGCGCGTGCTTCGCGGCTCATCCGCTCGGAGCCGCCGATGCCGTCTTCTCGACTCGCTCCAATGGGCAAGTCGAGAGGAATGATTGGCCTGTGGCGAGCCTGATACAGATCAGCTAAATGCTCAACTCCTGTTCCGCCTCCAATGCATATCAATACACTTCCGAATTGGGCTTGCCGATCGCGAAGCATGGCCCCAGACCTTGCCCCAGGTTGAATGTATTCCACCCGAATAAGGCCTGAATTCAAAAGTTTTTCCCACAAAGCACCACGATGTTCGGGAATTTCTTTCTCTGCCTTCTCTGAGATGGCTACGACGATAGGTGGTCGGGTGTGAGGCCAAGAGAGTCTTCCTTGGCTGGCGACAGAATCGGCTGCCTCCAAAATAGTCCAGTCGAAGACGATCGCAGGAGAACCGGGAATATCAGCTGCCTGAACTGGTTCTTTGCCTGCGGACAGAACCAAACCGCCACCATTGCGGAGGATCTCAATCGTGATGCGTCGCATGAGGTTATGTGCATATTGGATCAATGAGACGTCGCGCGACTTGCTGGCACTGCCCGCGAGGTGAATATATCTTCCGAAGAGGGTGTGAGGTACCGCAGCCAAGTTAGGCATCTTCCTGTTCTGCCCGCAAGAAGGCAGTCAGATAGTCTTGATGCAATGTTGCGAAGCGCCAAAGGACAATGTCGACGACCGAAACCGGATCACCGATATACTCCGAGATCGCGCAGCAAAGATCCGAGGGTCGCTCATAGCCGGAGAGCGCCGCCAGGCGGGATAGATGCCTATCCGGCTTTGCAAAAGCCAGTCCGATATTCTTCGCTATGTGATGGCTGGTTGCAGGTCCAATATAGGGAAACTGCTGGAGTGCCGCAATCGGATCGTTGGCAATTTCATCACGAAGCGCTTCGAATCCCTTCGTGTAGGTAATCTGAGCACTTTGGGCAATAGCTTCAATCTTCAGTTCATTGCGAAAATGGAGTAGCGCTGAACGGACGCAGTGATCGCGATGCGACACGATCTCTTGGGCACTAACCCAGTCGAAGAAAGCCTCACCAATCGCGGGGAATTTTTTTCGCACAACCGACTCACGCATCCCCGAGGAAAGAATCACCCACGAGCACTCTCGGAGAAGATCGGTTTCGGTTAACTCCTCAATTCGCAGAGTTTTCTGCCAGATGATTTCGGAACCATAGCCGGAAGCCAGAACGTTTAGCTTTGCCTTAATATAGGCGGAAGCCAGTGTCCCGGTGGCAATTGGACTCTCCATCGCTATTCTCCACCGAAGGGCTCAAGCCATTGCTCTTCGGAGCGTAAAGCGTCCGCGTTTTTCATCCGCCGATGGATACGATCTAGCGCTGCGTAGACTTCCTTCCGATTCTTACTGTTCGTAGCTCCCAAGTCGCTATCCACGTGAACGGATTGCCCCGTCTTATCTCGGATTGGAGCCAACACAAGGGAGCGGGATTTATCAAAGAAATGTTCAAGCATCGCTTTGGGATTCAGAGGACCATCATATGCTTTGAAGGACTCAATCGCGAGTGACTCGATATGGTATCCGGTCAGCTGCAATGCTTCCGGCTGCTGAGAATTGATGATCTTCGCGAGTTTTATGACGGGAACGACCTTTCCTCCCAATTTGTTATTTGTGTCGGTGAGCTTTCGGAAAAATGCTTGTGGATTGATGTCGGACCACCGATCCCCTCGCGCGCTCGGGATATGCGTCTTACCGTTTTCCAGGACGGCTGGCAGTACCTGGATTTCGAGGCCTTCTTTTCTAAGGGTGACGGAGAGCTTCCCTCTTGAAACCTCCCAACCAGCCAATCCCTCGCGAGCCTTTTGCTCGAAGTACGCGAGCACTTCCTTTGGTGACAAGGACCTTAGTGTCGGGTCGCGAAGAATCACGAGAGTATCGATATCGCTTATTCCATCGACATATGTATGCTTGCGGACGGAACCCCCGAGAATGGGGTCCAGGGTACCTTCGATGTCAGCACCCAGCACGTCCTTGATTTTGTCGATGGCGGCACCAATCGCTTTGGTGTCGCGGCGGTTAGCTTCCCCCAGCAGTTCCCCCAGGCGTTCCGCAATTTGCGTGTCAAATGCTTGGTCGTGAGTTCGCTCCTCTTCTTTCCGCAACTCGACCTTTATATCCTCCGGTTTGTGATCAATGAAAAAATCTCTGCCTCCCGATCCGCCCATGTTCACCTCGCTTCCGGAACTGTAGCCTGGAGCTGCGTGAGAGCATCGCTCAACTGGGGGTGAATAAATTCAAAATGTGTTAGATCACCCGTCCGCACGAAGTTAATCATCTGTGTTCTCAGTTTTTCTAGATAGTAGTAATTGCTCCGCCACATCTCGTGATACTGCTCGTTAGTGCGACGCCTCAGGCCCGCAGAGTCGCGGACCACAGCATAATTCTGATAATAGATGGTTGTGCCTTTGTGATAGCCAAACCTCAGCCATGTGAGACCGTCGAAGATCTCGGCACCCGCAAGGAAATAGAGCACGGTAGTCAACGGGTCCAAGCTGCCAAAAATGTGAATGGGAATGTTTACACCGGCTGCATTCATCTGAGTTCGCAGTTTGGCTATCTTCGTCATGGCTCCAAAAAGGGAATCATCCAACTCCTTCTCGGTGATCCCCACGACTGCAAACCTTCTCAATTGCTCAACCCGCTGGAGCAGATTGTCGAACGGAATAAAGCGATTCTTTGCCGTTTCAGGCTTTACGAGTATCTCCCAGAGCAGGTCGGGATATCGTTTCTGTAATTCCGCCGCTCCCGCGATTTGGTTCGTCAAGCGAAGACATTTAGCGGGGCTGTCAAAGGAAACTGCAATCGTGGGCCACTTGGAGGACCAGTTTGTCAGGACACGCTCATGGAGCTGTTGGTTCCAAGGCTTGGGCTTATGCAGTTTGCCATAGGTCTCTGACAAGTCGTGCTCGATCCTCGCCTCGTAGCCGCCGCTGTCGAGAAAAAGAAGTTGCGAAAACGTAAGATTCCTAGGTATCAAACGATAGTGAACATCATAGGAACTGATGAGGATGGGGCTCGTGATGAACTCAGCCATCAAATTCATGATCTGCCGTGCCTGGGGAAATCCCTTGCTGGAAAACGAAGGGAGCAGTAGCGGTGTCTCCGCAACCGTTTGTGTCCCGAGGACGATCTTACTCCGGCGTGCAAACATTCAGGCGTTCCCGATCTTTGCAGGATAGGCAACGATAACACGGCTCTGAGGGGCCGACCTCACAGCTCCATGTCAAATGAATTGGGACTTTGTGCATGTTGCAGAAATCGTAGACCATTTGCTTGGTCCATTGAAGAAACGGTGTCGCGAAAACAATCTCTCCATTGCAGTAGCCTGACAGTATGCTACCGAGGTGGTTTGTAAAGTGTTCTGAGCAATCGTAATACGTTGTACCTGCATGAGTCCCTAGAACTACTAAGCCTGCAAACTGAGGAAAATAGAGGAGCGCGACAAATACTAGGAATGCATTGCGGCCAGCGATCTCGCCCTGGAATTCTGTCGATGGTCCCGCGCAACGAATGACATGAAATGGAATGGCGTAGTAATCAGCTATGGCCTTCGCACTTTGCTCTTCTTTCTGAGCCACCGGTTGACAGTAGTCAACGAAGACACCTATGACTTCGTACCCGATCTGGCGATAAAAAGCGACGCAACAGGAAGAATCAATTCCCCCACTGAGCAGGACAAGCGCATTCATCTTTGTGTCATCCGGAATCTCCGCTTTAGCTCCCAACAGCCCTACACTATATCCCTCTGCTCCATGCGCAGGTGCTCGCTTAGATCAGCAAGAGGAACCATGTACCGTTCGGTGAACGCCGCTTCTCGGTCGCGGATATCCCTTAAGGCGTTTTCGAAGATCTGCAGTCGCATCGCCTAGCGCCGGAGGTATCCCCGCCATATAGCCACAAAGAGCCAGCAAACCGGCAATACAGGAGAGAATCCCGATGCGGACGTAAGCCACGGGGTTCACCACGCTTATTGCTCAGGATGAATTACCAGCCCGATGCGGGTTTCATTCGACCGCGCCTCGGTCTCAGAGCAGGCCCCCCAGGATGGCGGTGTTGGCCGGTTCTCATTATAAGGCCACTGATGATCTATCATGCATGTGCCTCTATCTTCGTGCTTATTAGGCCTCGCCAGTGGCCTCGCTTAGTCCTCCCTGTCTAGCCGGATTGGGGCAGCCGCCCTGGGCTGCGAGGGCACTACCGGGCCGTGTAACGCGCTTCTAGGAAAAATTGATCCGAAGCGCGAATGCCGTATTGCCCCTCTTCTTTCGCTTTTTTCGCAACGCTCGACACGTGTCCTGATTGCAGCCTTCGGCCTTGGGTTTCCGGGCGGACTGTCCGATAAACTGTCCGACAACTCCAGCCGAAAGGCTACAACTCAGGCCAAAAGCCGTTCTTCTATGTGCCAGGTTTCTTTGGGAGTTAGTTGGTTTGGCTTGGTGAGCTTGGTAGCCAGACTTGCATCCGGAGACTAACGCTCTATCCAACCGAGCTACAGGCGCACAGTTTTGGTAAGCCTATGATAACTGCGCAGATAGTGGAAATCAAGCCCATCAACCAAGCGGCAAAATTGCACCAAAATTGAGCAAACTCTCCGAGAACTCTCCGCCTTCCTCTAGCGACGTTTACCGGGAACCTCCTGCTTTCTTCTTTCCTTCTTTCCGATCGACACAACCTTGGCTTTGGAGGGAGCGCCCTTCAGGTAGGATTGTGTTTTCTGGACCGCCTGGCTCAGGTCATCCTCGGAGACGATGAGGAACGAACCCATTCCGATTCGGCATTTGGATCTTCGGCAGACTCTTGGCGTCGAGGATGTCGCTCTCCCGGGTGAGGGCTGGCGTCGCGACGGGAGGGATGGACACTCCGATCCCAAGCCGGCGGGCCTCGCCGATCAATTGGTACAAAACTTCGGCCCGGTCAGCCCCAATCCGGGCGGCCTTCGCGCCCCCACCATTTCATCGAAAAGCGTCACTTGTCGCAGCCGGGAAGCTGACGCAGTCCTGTCGTCATTGGCCGGAGACCATTGGCTCCGGGAGGCGGAATCTGCCTCCGCCTCCATCGGGCAGGCGCAGGAATCGCAAGATTATTTGCGACTCGGCATTTGGACCTTCGGCAAAGTCTTGGCGTCGATGACGTCGCTCTCCTGGATGATGCCGTTGCGATAGAGCAGAAAAGCCGTCAGCGCGTAAACCTCGTCCGCGCTCAGCGTTTCCGTTCTCACTCGCTGTGCATTGAGGGGCATGGAGTGGTTGATCACGTTCCAGATCGAAGTCGCATGCCAGTAATTCGAAACGTCGCGCTCGTCTTTGCCTCCCACCAATGGGCGGGTGTGGAACAGGGTCTCTGTCCCGGTTGCTCCGTGGCATACGGCGCATTTCGCCGCATAGACCTTGGCGCCTTCCTGAGCGGTTCCGTGGCCCGGCGGCAGTTCCTTACCCGCAGGACCGATGGCGATGTCCAGGGGCCGGATTTCTTCCGCAGTCGCGGGGCTGCCGAGATGATACGTGAGCCCCTGTCCCAGCACCGGGACGCCAGCCGCCAGGACCATCCCCGGCACCAGAAGTTTAAGCATATATTTTTTCAACGTTTCCATCACGGGTCACCTCCCAGCTTTGAACGGCTCCGGTGTGTGTGGGCAGATTGTGGGATCGCCAATGATCCAGGCTGACGCCGCGAGTTTGGCTCAGCGCGGCCAGCGTCGGCTGAACGTTTCCCGCATCATCGGTGGCGCGAGACTGCAACAAAGCCGCTTCTCCGCCCCAATTCCAGGGAAACAGAAACCGGGTAGCGGCCTTGGGAAGCACCGGGTTCTGGAGTTGAGCGTCCTTCCAGTTGCGGCCTCCGTCGGTGGATATTTCGACTCGCCGAACTGCCCCGGCGCCGGACCAGGCCAAGCCTGTGATTTCGAAGAATCCGCGACCGGCCAGGCGCTGCCCCCCGGAAGGAACGGTGATCACCGAGGCCACTTGCTGTTCAAATTCCCAATGACCGCTCACGGGCTGTTTGGGAGGCATCTCGAGGTAGGGCACGTCCACGACTTTGATTCGCTTCAGCCATTTCAGATTGATGTTTCCTTCCCATCCGGGGACCAGAAAACGCAACGGGAAACCCTGCTCGGGACGCAGTGGCTCGCCATTCTGGCCGTAAGCCACCATGCAGTCGTCCAGGGCCTTCTCCAGCGGAATGCATCGCTGCCACTGCCCCGAGTCCGCCGATTCCGCCACCACCCATCTGGCCCCTTGTTGCAGTCCCGTTTCCTTCAGCAGCAGGGATAGCGGCACGCCGGTCCATTCGCTGCAGCCGAACCTTCCATGCGAATGCTGCACGGTCTTCGAAACGTCGCGCCGGTCGCTGCCGTTTGTGACGCAATCCACAAAATGAATCCGGGAGACGAAGGGAAGACGCTTGAGCTCCGCCACGCTGAAAAACAACGGACGCTCCACCATGCCGTGGATCAGAAGTCGATGCCGCCGGGGATCGATGTCGGGAATGTCGAAATGAGTGTTCACAAAGAAGAGGCCGGACGGGGTGATGATCCCTGCGGAGTCTTGCAGCGGATTGAGCCAGACGCGGGGCAGCCCGGGGGCAGGCACGCGCGCCGAACCCACAAAGCGGGAGCGCTTGCCGTAGGCGAGGATCTCTTCGGCGGAGATTTCGGACTGGGGTGTCTGGCCGCTCGCGGACCTTACCGCTCCCACTCCCAGGGCCATACCAGCTAGCGTGGCGCCTTCCTTGAGAAATCGTCTGCGACCATGTTCTTGGGTCTTCATAAGGTACCTCCTAATGATTCTTGTCAGGTAGTCTACCTGAAATTTCCAATTTGAGCTTTCCCATTCGCCCGAAAGCCTGTGCCACCCTCCTTTCACCTTTAGCCGAAATTAATTTTCTTGGCTCTGCGGTAGTTACGAATATGCACCCGATTGCTTCCAGTCGAGCTTTCCGAGCACAAGTCTATCTCCCGGACGCCCTTTTCCAGGATCTGAAAGCCTGGCGCCTAGGTCTCCAGCGCCAATCATTTCAACTTGGAATATCCATTTTGAGCTTCCGCTCACCCAAGAACCTATGCCTCCCGCCCTGTCGTGTCAAGCGCAAATCGCCCAGGCCTCTTTGATCTGGAAGTGCTAACTCTCCCTAGATAAAGAGTCACCGTTTCGGGAATTGACCGCCAGGCAATATAGGCCGGAATTAACTTTTTGGCCTTCCGGCAGTTGAAAATATACGCCCATTTGCGTCTAACCGAGCGCAATTTTTCTCCGAGAGGGTCATCGGCTCCGAACCGCCCTTCCAGAAGTCCTCGAAACCAGTTGTCGCCACTACTGGAGCCGGATTTTTCGGACACCGCTTCCTTCGGAGTCTTTCCTGGGATCGATTTCTTAATCGCCACAACCGGTGGCTCTACCCTGCTCGAATCGTGAGAGCCACCATCCGTTGCCGCATCGCTCCGAACAGCCGCCGCGTTAGATGACTCTCTGCCAACAATAACCAATAATAGCGGGCATGCTTAATCAGGCGTCCTCCGGTCTTCACCAATCGCTGCTGCAAGCTCGTCAAAGACCAGTTCCCGATTCTTGGCGGCAACGACAGCCGCCGCCAGAGGTTGCCCAGGTTATAGGCAATGATGGTCAGCCAGAGCCGCACCTCGTTGGACCGGAACCGGTGGCCACTCAGCCGGGTCATCTTCACCGCCTGCTTTCCTTCTTTGATCCACTGCTCGGCGGTGCCTCGTTTGTTGTAGAACCGCACCACCGCCCGACTCGGCAGCGTCAGATTCGTCACGACGAACCCGACTCGCGGGTACAACTCCCCGGGATGATGCTCCACCTTCGCCCCCACCCGTCGGGCCGTCATCCAACCAGCCGCCTGATAGAGAAAGCCCTTGTACTCCACCACCGGCTTCACACTGGGCCTGCCCACCGGCCGCGGCACCAGTTCGGCATTATCCCGTTCCAGGTTGTCGTTGGAAGGAATGCGGATGGCGTACTTCACGCCCCGCCCCTCCAACGCCTCGTAAACCTCCGGCTTGGCAAAGGCGGCGTCGGCCCGAAATGCAATTTCCTTCCCAGCTTTTGCTGCCGCTGGATCTCCGGCAACAGAAGTTCTTCCCAACCCTCGGCGCTGTGAACGTTACCGGGGCGGAGCTTGGCCGCCAGACAGTCGCCGTCTCTATTGAACAGGAGCAACGGATGATAACAGGCGGACTCAAAGTGCCCGTTGTAGGCGCTCTGCTCCTGCTCCCCGTAGACCGGAATCTCGGTGGAGTCCATGTCCAGCACTGTTCGGTACTGCGAACGGAATGTTTCTGCTTTTCCGATCAGTTCCCGGTTCAGCCGTGCCAGTCCCGCAAAGTTCCCCTCCTCGGCCAGCACCTCCGTCTCGAAGGTCTGCAACCGGGATGTCAGTGCCGCCCCTCGGTCCCAGATCTTCTCAGAACCAATCAACCGAAAGGTCGGGTCTTGCGACAGCCGCTCGGCATCGTTCACATCCTCGTATCCAGCCAGGCGACTGTACACCGACTGTCGCAGCAGGTCCGCAAAGGAGAACCGCGCATTGTTTGCCCGAGAGTCGGCCAGGTACTGTTCGATGAGTTCGTTGAAACCTAATCGTTCGTCCAACTCCCGCACCAGAATCAATCCACCGTTGGATGTGACCCGCGATCCCTGAAAACCGACCCGCAGAAATCGGTTGAACGACAGTTGAAATTCCTGTTTTTGACCTTCCCCCATTGGGTTTACACCTCCGCAAGACAATGGTGACGCTGTAACCCGCATCAACATTGACGTTGGAGATCAGCAGAAGGTTGCCGCTGGTGTCTCAAAAAGGAAATCCGGGGTATACTTTCATCCTTGGCGAAGATGCGACTTCATTCCCTTTGATTGCGGAAGTTCTGAATCATGCATACCTTGATACAGTTATTGCAGGCTGCGTTGCGGAGAAAATGCTGCTGCCTCACCCGGGCCATTCTCTTTGCCGCGCTTATGGTTGAATGCTGGCCGCTCCATGGGCAATACCGCGATGGACAAAACAGCCAGAGGCAAACCCGCCAAGGGCAAACGCTCAAAGGGCAGCGAGGCCGGCCTTCTTCTGGCGACGCGAGTGCGGGATCCGCCGCGAAATCGAACAGTCCAACTGCGAAGGACAGCAATGCCGCGCAAGGCGCGAAGCCGGAAAAAGCCCTGCCTGCCGCGGCTCCTGCGGGCGGATCGGATCAGATCAATGAAAGCGAGCTGGTTGGGTTGCCGCTCAACGGGCGAAGCTACAGTCAGCTTGCGACGCTGCAAGCGGGCGTCACCGAATCCTCCGGCGGATCGTCTTCGCGAGGCGGCGGCAGCGGCAGCTTGAACGTGGTGGGCGGGCGCCCGACTTCCAACAACTTCCTGCTCGACGGGACCAACATCATGAACAACGATAATCAGGTCCCCCGGAGCGCCGCGGGAGTGCAGCTTGGGTCCGACGCGGTTCTTCGCGTTCTGGTGCTGACCAGTTTTTACGGCGCCGAATATGGCCGTGGCTCGGGAGGCATCCTCAACTCCATTACCCGTTCCGGCACGACGCAGTTTCACGGCACCCTGTTTGAATACTTTCGCAACAGCAAGCTGGATGCCAGGAATTTCTTCGACCCCGGCTCTCATCCCCCGCCGTTCAAGCGCAATCAGTTTGGATTCACGTTGACGGGGCCGCTGGTAAAGGACCGTACTTTTTTCATGGGCAGCCTCGAAGCCCTGCGCGACCGGCTAACGGAAAGCAAAGTGGATTTCCTTCCGGATGCGCTGGCCCGGCACGGGATCATCACCGATGCTGCCGGCCGAGTGCTCCAGACCATTCCGGTGAATCCAAGTGTGGCGCCTTACCTGAATTTATATCCGCAGCCGAATTCCAGGTCGCTCGGAGGCGGAATCGGCGAGAACGTCGCGCCGCAGTTTCAGCCCTCGGACGAAAACTTTTTTACGGTGCGTTTGGATCACAAGATAACGGACCGCGACAGCATCTTTGGGCGCTATACCTTTGACGATGCCTTTAGCGTCACCGGAGAAAATTCTGCCAACTATCTGTGGAGGCAGCGCGCCGAAACCCGCCAGCAATACTGGACCCTGGTCGGCTCGCACATTTTCAGCACCCGGTGGCTGGCATCCTATCGTTTCGGTTATACCCGGCCCGCGGCTTTTACCAATACGCTCGGTGCCGATATCCCCAAGTCGCTGTACTTCGTTCCTTCCGCACCGGTCTTCGGGCAGATCAATATTCCATCTCTGACCGGCATAGGTCCCGCACCGAATGTGCCGGACTCGAAGATCATGAACACGGTTCAATTCGGGACCGACGTGCTGGCGCAGAAGGGAACTCACGGGCTGCGATTCGGGCTGGAACTGCACCGCTACCGCGTGGACACCTCCAGCAGTTCCCAGAACGGCGGAATCTGGACCTTCAATAGTCTGGAGAGCTTTCTCCAGGGCGGTCCGGCGGGAACCAATCTGGTTGTGGGATTGCCGGGTTATACCAACCGACGCGAGTTCAGGCAGACGCTCGCGGGGCTGTATCTGCAGGACGATTACAAGCTGCGGCCCCGGCTCACCGTGAATCTTGGATTGCGCTACGAGTTCGCGTCTCAGTTGCGGGATCAGACGGGCAGGCATGTCTATCTTCCCGATCCTTTGCACGACACGAGTCCCCGGACCGGTGAGTTTCTGCTCGCCAACAATCCTTCGAAGCGGACATTCTCGCCTCGCATTGGATTCCGGTGGTCTCCTGTTGCCGGCGGCGACACTGTGTTTCAGGCGGGCGCCGGAATCTATTACGACCACATCCTCGGCTACACACACGTCGGACGCAGGGCGACCTACCCTTCGTTCCCCGTGGTGGTTGTGCCGAACTTCGATTCCAGAGCCACCTTTCCAGACGCCGTGTCCGCGGCGGCGCTTGCGGGCGGCTTCATTCCTCGCGTGGTGCTGATGGATTACCTCCATTCGAAAACGCCAACGATCTATCGCTACAGCGCGTCCGTGCAGCAGCACCTGCGCGGCGAATGGGATTTGCAGATCGCGTATGTGGGAGCGCGCGGGAACCACCTTTTTCGGCGGCTGGAGGCGAATCAATTTCCCGTCCCCGTCACCAGGCCGGACGGCTCGCTGTTCTTCCCCGACGATTGTACGGAGCGGTTGCGGCTCAATCTGGCTCCGTCGCCGCTGTGCCGCCCCAGCGCTGGTCCGGTGAACCCGGCGTTTGGTTCCCTCGACTTCCTCAATACCGATGCCCAGTCTTTCTTCAATACCTTGCAACTGACCGCCAACAAGCGGCTCAGTCGCGGCTTTTCGGTGCAGACCAGCTACACCTTCAGCAAGTCCGTGGACGAGGACTCGGGCGGTTCCAGCTCCCAGGTTCAATACGGTCTGGCCCGCAAGCAGGAGCGGGGCCTCTCGGATTTCGACATCCGCCACCGTCTGAATATCAATTATTTTTGGACGCTGCCCGTGGGCAGCGGACAGCGCTGGCTCGATTCCGGCCCCGCGGCTGTGATCCTGGGAGGCTGGCGACTAGGAGGAATCACCTCATTCCGCAGCGGCACGCCGGGATCCGTGGTTGTGAATGTCCGCACTCCGGGCTATCTTTTCTCGCCGCGCCGGCCGAACCTGTCGCCCGGAGCGAGCAACAATTCGACCTCCGGGACCACCGCCGGCTGCCTGGGAGTCGAGCCCGGAGAGCATCTCGGAACTCCCTCGCTCTATTTTGATCCTTGCGCGTTCGAGAACCCGGATCCCGGAACGCTGGGGAATCTGGGCCGCAATACCGTCATTGGCCCCTCGGTCGTCAATACCGATATCTCGCTGCAAAAAGATTTTTCGATCGATGCCAAAAGACGGCTACAGTTTCGCGCGGAGATGTTCAACCTCTTCAATCACCCGAATTTCAATAAACCTTCCGGCAACACGGCTGTGGTGTTTTCGGGCGGAGCCGGACGCAGCAATGCGAGCGCCGGACGCCTGACGGAGACGGCCACCACGGCTCGTCAGATCCAATTCGCGCTGCGCTTTTCGTTCTGAGCCGCGTTTGTCACGCAGGCGTCGTTCGCCTGTTTCCACGCTTGACATCTGTCCCACGGCTGACCCCGCGCGTGCCCAAGGTCCATCCATGGCCCAGGGAGGGGTTTGTTCTTGACATCCCTTTTCATAGAACTGGCTGCTCTTGGCGGAGAGTCGGCTGACGAGACGTTTATTTGCCAGCATGCTGGGGCGGATCGATGGACTACAGCTTCCGTCGAGATAGCCGAAGCTACGGCACCCGAAAAAACGATTTCGATATCCCCCAGGAATGGAGAACTGTCTGAAAAAGCTGGTGCTGGAAGCCGAGGCGACAAACTTTTGGGACCCGGAAAAGGGCGGCTGGGGGCCGGTGGGACCGTCTGGGAGAAAACCTTGTGCTCGGAGGGCTCGGTTGGAGGCAAACGGGTGTATACTCGCAACCGCCGGGAGGTCAAAAAACCAATTCCGGTCGAAAGAGTCTAGTAGCGAAAACAGCCACCCCCTGATTCGAGGAAACGTGTTGTGTCACTTGAACTCGAAGCGGGAAACTACGGGATTTTTTTCACAACAGATTCGGAGGTTTGCGGTGAAGGCTCAATGGATGAGGTTTTTGTATTCTTTTTTTGCGGTGCTGGTGGCTGGGTCCCTGGCCATGGGGCAGAGCACCACGGCCACCATCTTGGGCACGATTCGCGATCAGACTGGAGCGGTCTTGCCGGGTGTGAGCGTTCAAGTTATTAACCAGGAGACCGGTCGTATCCGTAATACTGTTACCGATGCCCGGGGCCGATACCGGGTGCCGGCACTGGAACTGGGCAGCTATACGGTGCAGAGCAGCATTTCCGGTTTCCGAACGCTCTCCCGGTCTGGGATCGTCTTGACAGTGGGCAGCGAAGCCGTGGTGGACCTGGCGATGGAGGTGGGGCAGGTGGCCGAGAGCGTCACCGTCACCGGAGAAGCTCCTCTGGTCGAAACCACCAACGCCCAGGTCTCCGGGCTGGTCGGAGAAAGACAGATACGTGACCTGCCCCTGAACGGAAGAAGTTATGACCAACTGGCGTTCCTGCAACCGGGGGTCGTCCGCTATACCTCCTTCAGTCCGGCGACATCGACCCGCGTTTTTAACGGGGCAGGCACCAAGATGTCGGTGAGCGGCACGCCGACCGATTTCAATTCTTTCTTGCTGGACGGGACGGATCTGCATGACACCGCCAACTTCACCCCGGGGAGCGTGGGAGGAAACAACCTGGGAGTGGACTCGATCCAGGAATTTCGCGTGCTGACCCAAAACTACTCCGCCGAATACGGCAGGTCCGGAGGCGGAATCATTTCGGCGGCCACGCGCGCCGGCACCAATTCCTTGCGGGGCGGGGTCTTTGAGTTTCTGCGCAACAACGCCGTGGATGCGAGGCAATTTTTCGACCAGGGCGATGCGCCGCCGTTCCGGCGCAATCAATTTGGAGCATTTGCAGGAGGCCCGATCATCCGCGACCGGACCTTCTTTTTTGCCAATTACGAAGGGCTGCGCGAGCGTCTGGCGCTGACCCGCATCAGCACCGTGCCCACGCCCGATGCACGCCGGGGCATTCTGCCCAACCAGACGGTCACCGTCAATCCGGTGGTGCAACCCTATCTGGACCTCCTGCAGCAGCCCAACGGCAAAAATTTCGGCGACGGAACCGCGGAGTTCCTCTGGACCTACTCGCAACCGACGCGCGAGGACTTCGGGAGTCTGCGGATCGACCACCAGTTTTCCGACCGCTTCTTTCTGTTTGGCCGCCTGACGGTGCAGGACGCGGAGATGATCGTGCCCCGCTCCTTCCCCATGTTCTACGAGGCCGGGCGGTCGCGCAACGTGTTCACGACCCTGGAGCAGAAGGCCATTATTTCGGCCCAGACGCTGAACGTGGCGCGGTTTGCCTTCAATCGCACCCAAGGCGCCGATGACGGCGGTCTGACGACGATCTCCAATTACGACGCGCTGACCTTCGTTCCCGGCCACCGCTGGAACATTCGGTTTACCCAGGGAACGGGAGCGGGCGGAGGGGCGCTGACGGAAATTGGTTCGCAGGCCAGCCAGCCGACGCGGTTCCCGCAGAATATTTATCAGATTTCTGACGATGTCTACCTCAACCGCGGCCTTCATGCCATGAAGTTGGGAGTGAATCTCGAGCGCATCCAGAACAACATGTACGAGAACACTCAGGACGGCAGTCACTCGTTCAGCGATTTGCCGAGATTCCTGCTCGGGCGTCCGAACCAGTTCACCGTCAATTCCCTCGACTCGGTCAACGGGTTCGGCTACCGGCAATGGTTATTGGGAGTTTATTTCCAGGATGATTTGCGGCTGCGACCGAGCTTAACGCTCAACTTCGGATTGCGCTATGAGATCATTACGGTTCCGACCGAGGTGCACGGCTGGGTGTCCAACATCCGCAATGTGAGGACCGACACCGCTCCCACCATCGGAGAGGCCCCCTACAACAACCCTTCCCTGGGGAATTGGGCGCCCCGAGTCGGGTTCGCCTGGTCGCCCTTTGCCGATAAACGCACGGCGGTGCGCGGCGGCGTTGGAATCTACCACAACCAGTGGATGGGCAAACTCGCCGTGACTGCTCCGGAATCGGCTTTCAAGAAGCAGGTGAACCTGCAGAATCCGTTGTTCCCCATGCCGTCCTTGGATAACCTGCCGGCGGGATCGATCAGTTATCTCACGGTGGACCCGGACGTGCTGACGCCGACCGTCTACCAGTTCAACCTGACCGTGGAACGGCAATTCTTGACGGATTTCGTTTTCACCGCCGGCTATGTCGGCCACCACGGACTGCACTGGCTGCGGGCCATTGAGGCAAATCCGAATGTCGCTCAGTACCTACCGAACGGCACGCCCTTTTTCCCAACGCCCTCTGTTCGCGTGAATCGAAACTTTGGCGGCGTGGAACAGATAGGGACTGATGCCATCTCGAATTATCACGCCTTGCAATTGCGCCTGGCCAAGAACTACGCGCATCGGGTTCAACTGGCGGCCAACTACACCTTCTCAAAGGGCATCAACGATGGAAGCATGTGGCGCTCCGCGCAGACCCTAAGCACCGCGACGGGCACGCACATTCCGGACCAGAGAAGCTCGGACCGCAGCCTCTCCCCGTATCATCAGTCGAGCGTCTTCACCTTCAATACGAACGTCCGATTCCCGGGGGATTCCCTGACCGGCTGGACGGGCGCCCTGGGGAAGGGTTGGGAAGCCAACAGCATTCTCACGGCCACCACCGGCTTGCCGTTCAGCGTCGCGATCCCCTTCAATAATTCCAGTAACGGCGACCGTCAGGCTCCGGACCGTCCGAACCTGGTGGCGGGGCGGTCGAATAACCCGATCGTGGGCAAAGTCGAGCGGTGGTTTGATCCCACGGCCTTCTCGCTGCCCACACGCGGGACCTATGGCAATCTCGGCCGGGATACCGTAATCGCGCCGGGGATCATCGGCTTGGATTTCTCGCTGGTGAAGAACTTCCAGTTCACGGAGCGCAACACGCTGGCCTTCCGGGCAGAGTTCTTCAACATCCTGAACCATGCGAATTTCGGGTTGCCGAACCGCTTCGCCTTCACCTCTTCCGGCGCCATCGCAGGGAACGCCGGATCGATCCAGTCCTTGAATACCTCGGCCCGCCAGATTCAGTTCGGCCTGCGGTATTCGTTCTAGGGCTTACGCCAACCTGCCTCCGGATTGTCCGGGAACCGGCGGGTGATTTCCAGCATCGATAACGATCTTTGAAAGGAGTAAAAGGAGAGATGAAAAAGGACATACTAGGATGGATCGTGCTCGTGTGCGTGTTGGTCATCGGGGCGGTTTTGCTGACGGGGAAGACCGCCGTCCGGCAGGCGGAGGCACAAACCAGGCCGGCCCAGCCCACCGCCACCGTTCCCGTCGACGAACTCCAGCGCTCGAATCGCATCGACTCCTATTTTCTGGTGGCGAAAGACGGGGCGGCTCGCGGGGAGACCCTGTACTTCTATAAGTGCTGGATGTGTCACAACCAGTACACCATCCAGGCCCAGTATGGGGACAAGTCGCCCTTCCTGTACCTGAAAGACCTCTACCAGCGCCAGAAACTGATCTCAGGACAACCCGTCAATGATGAGACGGTGACGGCACAGATCAAAAACGGCAGCGGCGGCATGCCCTCCTTCGGCACCAATATGTCCGATAAGGACATTGCCGACTTGGTGAGCTATCTGAAATCCGGCCGCTGCTGTGTGGAAGGCGAAAATCCACCGGCGAACCCGTGGTATCGCGCGGAAGCGCATCCCTGGCCGGTGCCCACGGCCACCTCGGGAGGGCCCCGCGGCGTGGTGCGGATTCCCACCGGCGAATCGCCCGAGGGAATCATGGTCCAGTTGATCGCGCCCAATAACATCCGCACGACAGTCTACGTGCAAGAAGACGGCTCCTACGAGTTTCCCGTCCTGCAGACCGGGGACTACACCCTGCGCATTGCCAAGCCGCTCGAGTACAAGCCCTACCGCAGAGATGCTGTCGCCATCAACGGGACCACGCGGGTGCCCGACATCGTGCTCGAAAGGATCACGAAGTCAGAAGACTTGCCGGCAGAGCCGGCCGTGCTTTCGCAGTTAAGCGGGGCGGAATTCCTTTGGAATCTTCCCGGCAGCATGTATGAAAAGACTATCTACGAGCGGTCCTGCGGCTGCCACGGCTACGCGCATGTGTTTCGCAACCGGTTCGACGAACGGAGCTGGCGTTTGATCATCAACCGCATGACGCACTACAGCGCCGCGCCGCTCATCAATCCGGGCGAAGGCAGAATGGATGACCCGAAGGAAGAGGAACTCCTGGTGAATTGGCTCGTCAAAGTGCGCGGGCTGCAGTCGCAGGATCTGCCCGTGCGCGCCTTTCCGCGTCCGCGCGGCCCGTCCACCCAGCTAGTGGTTACGGAATTTGAACTGCCCCGCGTGCTGCTCAGCGCGCATGATGTGCACGGCGATTCGCAAGGCAATATCTGGTACACCAGCCACAAGTCCTCCCACATCGGGCGACTGGATCCGCGCACGGGGAAGGTCACGGAGTTTGTAGTTCCCCTCGTCCCGGGCGCCCTGCCCGGAACTCACCGGGTTTGGGTGGATAAGAACGATATCGTCTGGCTGTCGGAAAACTGGTCGCATCGGCTGACCCGCCTGGATCCCAAGACCGGACAATTTACTCAGATGCTGATCGAGTCCTCGCGGCGGATCAACACCCCGGGTTTCGGCAATTTCGCGATGGCCCCGGACGGCACCGTCTGGAATACCGACCGCGGCCGCGCCACGGGCGGCCTCTTGACGCAATATGACCCCTCCGGGGGAACGGCCCGGATCGTCAAGCAGTGGCCTCTTAGCAAGGTCACCAGCACTTACGACAACACGATCTCCCTCGATGGCAAATACTGGGCTGGAGGCTCCCCGGCCGGGCCCGGACATTCCATCGAGCTGCTGGATATCCAGAGCGGGAAGATGCTGGAGGTGGACACCGGGGCGCGTCTGTCCATCCCGGCCCGCGGCGGCTTTGATCCTTCCGGGAACCCCTGGTTCGGCGGCCGCGGCGGGAATCTGGTCATGCTGGACGTGAAAACCGGGCGCATGCGCGAGTTTGTGCCGCCCCTTCCATATCTTCCGCTTACCAAGTTTTACGAGGCGATGCCGGATAAAAACGGCGAAGTCTGGGCGGGGGTTAACTTCGGGCGGGGCTTCGTGCGCCTGAACCCCAAAACGAATCACTGGACGGAGTACCAACTGCCCGAACCGTTCGCCTATGACCGGAGGACTTGGATCGACAATTCGACCAATCCGGTGTCCGTCTGGTACGTCGACTACAACGGATACATCGTGCGCATTCAGCCGCTGCAATAGACTGGCGGCACGTTGGGACGGAAGAATCCCCTTTTCATGCGCTCAAAGTGTTGGAGAGGTACGTCGCGGATGCCATAGGAGAAAAAGAACTTTAGAGCGGAGTTCCCGGATTGTCGCCTGGATCGCCTGCTCGGTGGGATCGCGCTCGGCTTGTTTGCCTCTGCCGCTGCTGTGATAGACCGGGAATCCAGCGCCGGCGACTGGTCCACCATCGCCACTGCGTCTCGGAACAGGATCTTGGCCTGGTCCTTGGCCGAATAGACGTTCGATATTTTGCTTCGCTTCAGCGGGAGAGTAGCGGTCCTCGAACGCCTCCGGCACCTCCTCAGTGGGCGCATTTCTTCGAAACACCTGATCATAGCCCCATGTGCCGGCAGTGAACGGTGGAATTGTCTCCGGGATCGGTGAAACAACGGAATCCTTTGTGCTCAGGAAATCCTTAGGGGTGTGGAGCCATGGGAGGGGCTTAGTGCCACCGAATGTCTGGATGGTCCTCAGACAGGGTGGCAGATACCCGCCCTTTGGAATGGAACTGCACACCTTCCCGGCAATAACTTCTTCCTCGTGGTCCTTTTTGTTCTCGCGGATGTTATGGGCCTTCACCCCGTACTCAGCGGTGCAATAGACATTCGCCGTGGGACGGTTACAGACGTGTCCATCCCATCCCCTGTCGTGCCACGGGAGTCGAACTGAGATGTGTTTAGAGCATTTCTCCAGTTACTGTAGAGCCCCTTCCGAGCCGCGACCGTCAGGGAGCGGGCCCACTCGCTTACGCTCGTGGCTCGGAATCGGTTTGACTTGCGCTGAACCTCACTCTACACCTTTAGGAGAAATGCTCTAGCCATATCTGGAACTCGGACACGCTGATTTTGTAAAAACCAAAAAATCAACCAACTCTGACGGAATGCCATTGTTTCTGCTCGTATTTGGCTCTCGTTTCTATCCCGATGCATACCCCGGCAGATTCCACCACGTCGTTTAGGCTTCAAAAAGCGATGCATACCGGGTATCCGGTGCCGCCATAAGACTGGGTGGCAGCCACCCCGGATAGGAAAGGCAAATTTGTCTGCATTCGCGAAACGAATTCACGACAAATGCCTCCCCTGGGTACCATGCGGTTGATCAGCAGAGGTTTATTTTGGCAGTCATCAGAAAAGGATGGACACCAATGGATACCACAGCAGCCATTTCTGGGGGATCTCTGGTATCGATGGTAGCCATCCTGTATAAGAAAAGAAAATGTTGTCTCGCGAATCGCGGGACAACATTTTTTGAAAAATTGGCTCCCATGGATACCACGGCCACCCATCCAAAAACGATGGCTACCAATGCCTACCACGACGGAGTTTTCACGGTTTGGACTCCATATGGACTCCACGGCTGGTGTCTGAAGGGCGAGGAAGGAGTGTAAGTCTTTGAAAAGTAATGGTGGCCAGGGACGGAATCGAACCGCCGCCGCCAGCCTTTTCAGGCCGCTTAGCCGACACTTGTAAGAGCTTTGGAATCAGCAGGAATCATCACGGTAGAGAGACTTATTCAGAATGAGATTTGGGACCGCGTAGGCTGATTGGGGCCATTTTCGCCCCTGCTATGTTCCCCTATTGTTCCCGCGTTGAATTCGAATTCATCCGCATCGATCAAGTCAGGGCACGTAGCCCGGCGTCTCTCAAGGAGCCGTGACCTTGACGGTCGCAGAGCGGGTGTTGTTGGTCTCTTGGGTCTCCACCACCACATTGTCGGCATCAGCCTTGCCGATGATGTAATAGGTCCCGACCGTCGTCCCCGCTGGGATCGTAACCGAGGTCGAGTCAGAACTGGTCAGGCCCGGACCTAGAGCATTTCTCCTGATGGTATATACACACAGATTGTCATTCTGAGCGAAGCGAAGAATCTGCTTGTCGCCAACATACTCAAACAAAAGCAGATGCTTCGCTTCGCTCAGCATGACAAGCGGGCAGGCCACGTCCTCAATTGCCTACAGGAACTAGAGAAATGCTCTAGGTCAGGAACCGCGCGGTCGCCCAGCGCCACGTCGCCGGCGTCAAGCACGCCATTGGTAGAGAGATAGAACCGGGTCGTGGTCGGACCACCCGTCCCGACACCGCCCTGGTTCTTGGTTGTGTCGGTCACTACGATCGTCGCACCCGCACCCGCCGTGGCGGGCGCCGTGAGGGCGGAGATGGCGAGGTCGGCGGGAAAATCGTCGTTGATCATGAACACTGTGGCGCCGCTGGGCGTGCCCACGGTATAGGTTGGACTGAGGTTGAGCGTCGCCGAGACCGTCTCGTCGGACTCGACGAGCGGATCATCAATGGGCGTGACGGCAATAGTCGCGGTTGCAGAGCCCGCCGGAATCGTCACGGTGCCAGGGAGAGCGCTGTAGTCACTTCCCGGGGTGGCGGTGCCTCTTATCGCATAGGTCACTGTTAAATCGGAGGCGGTGCTGCCCGTCCGGTTGACCGTGAACGTTCCACTTGTCGGACCGGCCTCGGTTGCCTGCGGCGAAGTCGCCGTAATGGTGACGGAGGGAAGGTTCGTCGCGCAGGAGGGAAAGGAAAAGGAGCCGACGCGGGTCTTCCAGTCGGAACTGCTGGCGGTCGAGTAATACTCCTGCGTGTACCAGAAGGTGCAATGGTCCGTCGGGTCTACGCTCATCGCACTGTAGTCCCCCCAGCGCCCATTCGTATCGGTCTGGTAGCCGGAACCAGCGATGAGCTCAGTCTCTCCTTGCGCCATCGTTCCAGCCGGGTCGCCGGCGAGCCGGCCGGCGTAGCGGATCGACGGGAAAGTACTAGCGCTGGACACGCTGAAGCCGAGCGCCATGTTGCCAGCACCATCCATTGCGATGCTTCCCATCCAGCGATGATCTGCGTCGGGCGCATAGGTGCCCTGCTGCTGGATGACAGGCGTCCCCGCAGGATTGCGGATCTCATACCAGCGGATGCCCGCATGGTCGCCTCCGACGTCTACTGTGTGGTTCACCACGAGGGACTCGTGCGAGCCGAGATTGCGGTACTGCAGGCGATACAGGAGCCGATCAGAGATCGCGTCGACCTTGCGGTTCGTGCCGCGTTGAGGAATGCAGTTTGCCGCGTACCCGCACAGATTCGAATCGAAGGGCGACGTCGGCAGGATCGTCGGGCCGGAGAACGCCGAGGCCGACGGGTTGCTCCAGTCGACGTGGAATCTCCAGAGCTGCAACCGATCCTGGGGGGCGTAGCCCCAAGCGTCATCGTCGAATAGGACGAAGGTGTTGGGTGAGCTCGGCGGTGGCGCGGGGCCGTCCGCATGCGAGGGCAGCATGCCGCCCAGGTTGGGGTCCACCGAGAAGAGGTCGAAGTAAACCATCCGGGCGGGCAGGCCCGCTAGCATCTTGTCGCGCTCAAACGCCACGGCGCCCTGGCCCGAAAAGCTGAGCGTAATCTCGTTGAACTGGTTGACGGCCAGGTAATAGCCGTCGGGCCAGACGCCAAACTTCGGGTAGTCGTTGAGCTTTGTGTTGCTGATCACGAACTCGTACCGGTAATAGGCGCCGGTCGGGTCGGCCGTCTGCGAGACAGCGATGCACTGATAGAAGGGGCCGAAGGGGAAATAGGGCACCGCCAACTGGCTCATGAACCAGCGGTCGGCCAGATCATCGTGCAGTACGATCGGGTCGCCGTCGTTGCTCTGCCCACAAATCCCGCCGAACCCACTCCAGAGCGTGTTACCGTCAGCGGGCCCGTAGAGCAGGGTGCCGGATTTGTTATAGATGGCGAAAGAGAGGTTGACCCACTGGACATAATGATTGGGGCCAACGGCACCGTTTGGGTCCGGAGGGAGGACGCCGTTGACGTTGCCGGTGCCCTCAAAGTTCCGGCTGGAGGAGGGCATGTTCGGCGGCGCGGGAACGTCCTGAACGACTGGGTCGGGAACACTTCTATCGATCGGAGCCCGCGGCCCCCGGTGAGTGGGGAGAGGATGCCGTGGAATCTCCCGCACGGCGGGTCCCCGCGAAGGTGGCCTCGGGGGAAGGCCGCGCAGCGCTGGCGACAGGTCGTTGTGGACCAGACTCCACCACTTGGGGCAAGGCTGGCGGCGCGGGCGGCTGCTGGGCTGCTCCGACGCGGGCGCCAACGAGGCTCCCGAGGAGCACGAGGGTGATGCCGAGCGCGGATTTCTTCGAGCCCGCGGCGGTGAATGTCCGGCGCATCGGTGCCTCCTC
>Ga0156329_1109_pt2 | contig 24937 bp, 16 predicted proteins | sample RifCSPlowO2_12_FD_107977 | JGI IMG/M metagenome (GOLD analysis project Ga0156329, IMG submission 107977) | Acidobacteria bacterium RIFCSPLOWO2_12_FULL_60_22 | reverse complement strand
TGCATCCTGCCCCAGTGGTCCGTCGCCCAGGACCAATATAGAAGTGTCTTTTTCAGCGGCTGACATGCGGTTGCCTTGCGAGGTCTGCTCGGCCACCTGACTGGTTTGAGCAGTTTGCGTGGTTTGCCCCGATTGATTATTACCACAACCGGGCACCAGACTGGCGATGCCCAAACCGGCTGCTGCGTGCAAGAACTCTCTCCGTTTGATCTTAATTGCCATAGGATCACCACCGTATCACTGTTCCAATTGAGCGGTACAATAATATAACGCGGTCCGTCCGTCAACCGACTCTTGTAGAAATGCCGGCGGTGTTTGGGAGTCTTTGGGAGTCACGGTTTTTCGCTTACCACAACAGCGTTACCGTAACGTGCCGATTCTAATATAATTATGGAGCGGGAGACGGGAATCGAACCCGCGACGTCCAGCTCGGGAAAACACAAATCAATAAACTATTGACAGGCACCGGTCGGTTGGGCAATATTGGTATCCTGGATCCAGGATACCAAGAATCCGCGGTTGATCCAGGATTCCTACATTCTCTTGCATTCGAAGAAAAGGCCCACTTTCATGAAGCCGATTGCACCGCAGCCTCTGATTACCACGCGCGCCGCCGAGGAGATTCGTGCCGCCATTGTGAACGGGAGCTTGCCGCCCGGCAGGCGGGTTCGTCAGGAGGAATTAGCCGCGCAACTCGGGGTGTCGCGCGAACCCATCCGCAAAGCGCTTCTCGTACTGGAATCGGAAGGGTTGGTGAGCGGCCTCGAAAACCGCGCCACCATCGTCGCTCCGCTCGATCCCTCCTTGATCAGCGAAATCTATGAATTTCGCGAAGCCGTCGAGCCCTATGTGGCTGGAAGGGTCGCGGGGAAGGGTGATTTCGATGGGAGGGCGCTTCGCCGGATCATCGCGCAAGGACGCAAGGCCGTGGGCGCTGGCGCTCTGGACCGGCTCATTGATCTCGATGGGGCGTTTCATACTGAACTCTATCGTGAGTCCGGGAACCGCGTCGTTGTCGAAGTAATGCAGACCCAGTGGACTCACATCCGGCGCGCCATGATGCTGACGCTCAAGGCTCGCAGCTACCGCAACCGGGTGTGGGACGAGCACGAAGCGATACTCGAAGCCATTCTGAACCGAGACGTGGCTCGCGCTCAGGACCTTACGGCGGCCCATTTACGAGGGGCTCGAACTGTTGTCACGGCTGGTTTGCGAGCCAGTACGGGGGCGACGAAGCAGGGGGCGGAATGATTGCCAGACGGATCCGCGTCCTCATTGCCAAGGTTGGACTGGATGGACATGACCGGGGCGCCAAGGTGGTGGCACGATGTCTGCGGGATGCGGGCATGGACGTCATCTACACAGGGCTGCACCGGACGCCCGAGGAAGTGGTGGTGGCCGCCGTCCAAGAAGATGTGGATATTCTCGGTGTCAGCTTGCTTTCTGGTGCTCATCTGACCATCTTGCCGCGGATCATGGAACTGCTGCGCCGCTCCGGCGCCGAAGACATCCTCGTTGTGGCGGGCGGTGTGATTCCCGACGAAGACGTTCCTGCCCTCGTACAAAAGGGGGTTGCCAAGGTGCTATCCCAAGACACGCCCGTTGATCGAATCCCGGATGAGATACGGAAACTGGTCGAGCTTCGCAAGGTTGTTGAATCACAGGAGCATAACTTTGGCGATTGATCTTCAGCGGCTGAGGAGTGCGCGTGGTATTGACCTGACGGTCTGGCCCCCGCGCTATGATCCGGCGTATCGTCCGCGAGAAGACGAAGAGTACTGGTTACCGGAAGTGGAATGCGCGGATAGCGCTGCGCGGGACGAGGTTATTTTTCGCAAGCTGAACCATCAGGTTCAGTATGCCTGGGAACGAAGCCCGTTTTACCGTAGGCGCTGGCAGGAAGCGGGCGTGTCCCCAGAGAGTCTGAAAAGCCTTGACGACTTAGCACGCTTTCCGGTCATCCAGAAAGCTGAGCTGCGCGCCGTGCAGGAGCGTACTCCTCCCTTTGGCGATCTGCTTTGCATCGAACCCCGTGAGGTTTCCCGAATCCATGGAACGAGCGGCACAACCGGGCGCCCGGTTGTGTTCGGCATCGGGAAGGATGACTGGGAGAGGATCGGAAACGCGCACGCGCGCGTCATGTGGGGTGCCGGCCTTCGTCCGGTGGACCGTGTCCTCATTTGTTCTTTTTTTAGTCTCTATGTGGGCTCGTGGGGAGCCCTGGTAGGAGGAGAACGCCTGGGCGCGGCCATGTTTCCCTTCGGTGCCGGTGTACCGGGTCAGACCATCCGGGCCGTGGAATGGACGCAGACCGTGCGCCCGACGGCATTCTACGGCACTCCCTCGTATGCCCTCCACTTTGCGGAGGTTGCTCGCCAGGAAGGTGTAGACCCACGCAGTTTTGGCTTCCGTACGTTGTTCTTTTCTGGCGAACCGGGCGCGGGCATTCCGGCCACCAAGCGCCTCATCGAAGAAACCTTCGGCGGAGTTTGCATTGATATGGGAAGTATGGCCGAGATGACGCCGTGGATGACCAACGGCGAATGCCGTTCTCGGACGGGCATGCACGTTTGGCAGGACGTCGTCTATACCGAAGTGTGTGACCCAGAGACCTACCAGCCTGTCCCGTTTGGGTCGGAAGGAACTCCGGTGTACACCCACCTCGAACGCACATCCCAACCGATGATCCGACTGGCTTCGAACGATCGGACCCGATGGGTGGACACGCCCTGTCTCTGCGGACGCACGTACCCGCGTTTGCCGGATGGAATCTATGGGCGCTACGACGACATGTTCATTATCCGGGGCGAGAACATCTACCCGAGCGCGATTGAGGACACTCTCCGGGCCATCGCTGGATTTGGCGGGGAGTTCCAGGTGATTATTTCCCGGCAGGACAAGATGGACGAACTGCTGATTCGCGCGGAATACGCGCCGAGCCACGGGGATAATGGTCTCCTCGGCGCACTTCAAGCCACGATGGGAGAACGACTTCGAGCCCGTCTTGGGGTACGGCCGATTTTGGAGCTGGTGCCCCAGGGAACTCTTCCGCGCACAGAATTCAAAGCCCGGCGAGTCGTTGATAACCGTGACCTCTATCGAGACTCTCTCCGGAAGATACAAACCGTATGAAGGCTGACGCGTCGGTCTTAGAACTCGCGGAGGATATCTTGGCGGGATCGGATCGCGCCTTGTCGCGGGGTTTGACATGGGTGGAGCGGAGAGGAGAATTCGCCGAGGCTCTATTGGACCGCCTTTATCCTCATACCGGCCGGGCGCACGTGGTGGGAATTACCGGAAGCCCGGGGAGCGGCAAGAGCACCTTGGCCCGGGCCCTGGCCCGTGTAGCGCGGCAGCGGGGACTGACAGTCGGAATCGTTGCGGTTGACCCGTCATCGCCTTTTTCCGGCGGCGCGATCTTGGGAGATCGAATCCGCATGAACGATGTGGCCGTGGAAATGGGTGTGTTTATTCGCAGCCTGGCAACCCATGGCGCCCTCGGCGGTTTGAGCCGGGCGGTTGCCGATTCCATTGACCTGATGGATGCCGCCGGCAGGCAGTTGATCCTGGTCGAGACCGTGGGCGTGGGACAGGATGAAGTGGATATTATGCAAACCGCGCACACCGTGATTGTCGTCAACGTCCCTGGCCTCGGCGACGAAATTCAGACACTCAAAGCGGGCGTTCTTGAGATTGCGGACATTCATGTGGTCAATAAAGCCGATCGCGAAGGAGCCGAGCAGGTCAGAGCGGAGCTTCGCGCCATGCTTTCCCTCAGCGCGACTGACGGGCAGCTCTGGCAGCCCCCGGTTCTCCCCAGTATTGCCTCTCGGGAGGAAGGCATTGGTCCTGTGCTGGACGCTGTAGCCGATCACTTTACGGTTCTGGAGAGTTCCGGGGAAATGAAGCAACGGCGACGGCGCATGGTCCGGGCACGCCTAATTAGGATCGTTTATGATTTCGTGAATGAAGCTGCCGCGAAGCAGGAGTGCGACTCGGATGATCTGCTAGAGCTTGTAATTCGGCGGGAGCTAGCGCCGCACGCGGGCGGCCGCGCCCTGCTGGCGCGATTAGCGAGCCACCCAGGGAGGCAAGCACACAATGTTTGATCCGGAAGCGATCCGGCGCATCGCAGCACGACGGCGCGATTGGGAGGCCAGGGAGCTGCAAGAATTCATGCAACGCCAGCCCGAGGCACGAGAGGAGTATCGCACGGCATCGGGCCTGCCCCTCCAGCGCGTTTATACGCCGGAGGATATCGCCGCTACCCCCTTCGAGGAGATCGGACTGCCGGGGCTTTATCCTTTCCTCCGCGGCCCCTATCCGACCATGTATCGCGGGCGTACTTGGACCATGCGTCAGATCGCGGGTTATGGCACGGGGGAGGATACCAACCAAAGATTTCGCTACTTGCTGGCCCAAGGGCAAACTGGCCTATCCGTGGACTTCGACATGCCGACACTGATGGGCTACGACTCCGATGATCCACGCGCGCACGGGGAAGTCGGTCGGGAAGGAGTCGCGATTGACACCCTGGACGATATGGAGGCCCTGTTCCAGGATATTGACCTCGAGAAGATCTCCGTATCTATGACCATCAACCCAACGGCATGGATCCTCTTGGCCATGTACGTAGCATTGGCGGAATCCCGAAGCTATGATTGGAAGAAACTTTCCGGCACAGTTCAGACCGACATCCTGAAGGAGTACATCGCCCAAAAGGAATGGATTTTCCCCATCCGACCCTCCATGCGGATTGCCCGCGATCTCATCGTGTTCTGCGCGAATCACCTGCCGCGCTACAACCCGATCAACATCAGCGGCTACCACATTTCCGAAGCCGGAGCGACGTCGGTGCAGGAAGTAGCCTTTACCATGGCTAACGCCATCGCGTACATTGAGGAGGTTTTGAAAACGGGACTTCCAGTCGATTGCTTCGCTCACCGGCTTGCTTTCTATTTCGTTTCGCAGTCGGATTTCTTCGAGGAGATCGCGAAGTTCCGAGCCGCCCGCAGGATCTGGGCGCATTTGATGAAGGAAAGGTTCGGGGCGACAAATCCAGAATCCATGCGCTTGCGCTTCCACTGCCAGACTGCGGCATTCAGTTTGACCAAGCCGCAGCCGCTGAACAATATCATTCGTACCGCTCTCCAGGCGTTATCGGCCGTTCTGGGCGGTGCACAATCCCTCCATACGAATGGCCTCGATGAAGCTTACGCTATCCCGAGCGAACAAGCGATGAAAGTTGCGCTTCGAACGCAACAGATCATCGCCGAGGAAACCGCGGTGGCTTCCGTAGCCGACCCGCTCGGGGGCTCCTACTACGTTGAGACGCTAACGAATCAGCTCCAAGCGGCCGTCCATGAAATCCTCGCGAAAGTGGATGCCATGGGCGGCGCCATCAAGGCTATCGAGGAAGGTTACTTCCAGCGGGAGATCGCGGATTCCGCTTATAAGACGGCACGCCGGAGAGCCTCTGGCGAGCAGGTTGTGATCGGGCTGAATAAGTTTGTCGAGGAGTCGGAGCCAACGCCGATCGAAATTCACCGCGTTGATCCTGATGTCGAGGCTCGTCAAATTGCCCGTCTTCGCGCCACGCGGGAGCGGCGCGACGACAAGAGAGTGAATGAATTGCTGGAACGGCTGGAGCAGGATGCTCTGGATCCGTCCGTTAACCTGTTGCCTGTGACCCTGGAGCTCGTTAAGGCCCGCGCATCCATGGGAGAGATCGTCAAGCGGCTTCGAGCAGTGTTCGGCTCCTATGTCGAGGCACCGGTGTTCTGATTCCAAGGCTGCCCAAGTGTTTCCAGCAGAGGAGGTCCCTGATGGCGGAGGTTGCTTCCGTAAGACCGGCCGGGCGGGCCTCCGCGCCGGCAACCGCACCGAAGGAATTCCCCTGGGCGGGTCTTACTGTTCTCGCTGCAATTCTTATTGCCCTCCTCGTATACCGCATGCCTATAACTGGGGAGCCCTGGGCGCAGGGTTATGATCCCACCGGTCGGTGGTGGCTCTCCACAATCCTCGCCGCGATGCCGGTGTTTGTTCTGCTGGGCAGCTTGGCGATTTTCCGTATCAAGGCACATTACGCGGCGATACTGGGCCTGGCGACCGCGCTGGTCGTGGCAGTTGGAGTCTTCCATATGCCAGGCAAAACGGCGGGTATGACTGCCATCTACGGCGCCGGATTTGGCCTGTTCCCCAGCGGCTGGATCATTTTGAACGTCATCTTCCTGTACCGGTTGACGTCGGAAGCCGGTCAGTTTCGGACACTCCAGGAAAGCCTGACTGGAATTACGCAGGATCGCCGCTTGCAGCTCGTCCTGATTGCGTTTGTCTTTGGCGCGTTTTTTGAGGGCGCCGCCGGTTTCGGTACTCCGGTGGCGGTGACGGCCGCTATCCTCATCGGACTCGGCTTCCCTCCCCTGCAGGCTTCCGGGCTCTCGCTTATCGCGAACACGGCGCCGGTCGCCTTCGGGGCGTTGGGTCTCCCGCTCATCGCCTTGGAGGGGGTAACCGGCTTAGACATTAAGATCCTGAGCGCAACCGTGGGACGAATCCTTGCTCCGTTCTGCCTGTTGGTGCCCTTCTGGTTGGTATGGGCATTCGCCGGTTGGCGCAGGATGCTGGAAGTTTGGCCGGCAATCCTGGTAGCCGGTGGCTCCTACGCCATGACGGTGCTGGTGATTTCCAACCTACATGGACCATGGTTGGTGGACATCATTGCCGCGCCGGTCACAATGGCACTCTTGGTTATATTCTTGTCGAAGTGGCATCCCAAGCGAGTTATGGGTTTGCCAGGGGAAGATGTCCGCGACCCGCGCGGGGCGCACGGACACGATGCGCCAACCATTCTGAAGGCATGGCTGCCGTGGGCCATCCTCAGTGTGATCGTGTTTCTGTGGGGCCTGCCGACTGTCAAGAGCTATCTGGATGGGATCGTAACGCACCGATTTCCCGTTCCAGCCCTGCATCAGGTGGTTCAGCGTGTCCCGCCTGTGGTCCCGCAGCCGACCGCCGAAGCCGCCGTTTACATGGGCAATTGGCTTTCCGCGACGGGGACGGGCATCCTCTTGGCGGCGATCATTTCCGGTTTCCTTATGGGCATGGGCCCCTCGAGAATGATCCGGACCTACTGGTTGACGATCGTACGAGTTCGCTATTCGCTGCTAACCATTGCAGCAATGTTGGCGCTTGGTTTTCTCACGCGTTACTCAGGGCTGGACGCGACGATGGGCTTGGCGTTCGCCCGAACCGGGTGGTTCTACCCGTTCTTTGGCACTCTACTGGGCTGGTTGGGTGTGGCGCTGACCGGCTCGGATACGTCGTCGAATGTGCTGTTCGGCAGCTTGCAGAAGATATCCGCTGAGCAGATCGGAGTGTCTGCGACCCTCATGGCCTCCGCGAACAGCGCTGGCGGCGTCATGGGCAAGATGATTGACGCCCAGAGCATTGTCGTTGCCAGCACTGCGACTGAATGGTACGGGCACGAGGTGGATATCCTCCGCTACGTTTTCTTCCACAGCTTAGCGCTGGCGGCACTCGTGGGAGTGTTCGTTTTCCTCCAGGCTTACGTGTTCCCGTTCACCATGCTGGTCGTGAAGTAACAGAGAGTGGGTGAACATTTAGTCTTAGGCTATCGTAAAGCGCAGAAGTCCGAATACTCGGCTTAGCGGTCAATTAGTTCCACTTGCCCGGATTCTGAAGCGGAGGAACCCATTGCTCTCGTGCCGAGATCAGGCTAGAAGCACGGAGGTGCTTTAATGTACTCAATTCGTTCTACTACCCTCGTCGTGTTAACGGCGATTCTCCTCATCGCAGGTTGCATCCAAGGAAGCAAAGCACAGGTGGTACCGGCATGGGAGGCCGCGAACCCCATCCTCCCATTACCGATGCCTCCGCTGGGCATCCGCGGCAATTTGACCGACCTGCCGGACCCGCCGACGCCACAGCGTGTGCGCCTGGGCCGCTGGCTGTTTTTCGACAAGCGGCTTTCAGCGGACGGAACTGTCTCGTGTGCGAGTTGCCATCGTTCCGAGAATGCTTTCTCCGAGCCGGTAGCGGTTTCAACGGGAGTGCGTGGTCAGAAGCTTCTGATCCCGCAGCCGGAGGGGCGGCCGCCGGTTCCACGCAAGACCCCCTCGCTAATCAACCAAGCCTGGATGCTTGCTCCGAACTTTTTCTGGGATGGGCGGATCAACTCGCTGGACGAGCTGGACGTACTGCCAATTGTCAATCCGCTCGCGATGGGCAGTACCTTTGCTGCAATGATCCAGACGCTAAATAACAACGGCTACGCTCCGTACTTTAAGGAGTCCTTCGGCACGGAAGAGATCACGAAGGAGCGCGTGGGCAAAGCCATCGCCGACTACCAGCGGACCCGAATGAGCGGAAATTCGCCGTATGATCGGTGGAAAACAGGCGGGGAAGCCAATGCAGTCTCCGCGGAGGTCAAGAAGGGAGAAATGTTATTTTCAGGGAAGGCCGGCTGCGCCCAGTGTCACATCGGTCAGAGTTTCACCGATAACATCTTCCACAACCTGGGGATTGGTTGGGATCCCAGCACTCGAACCTTCAAAGACCAAGGACGCTTCGGCGTGACCAAGACCGAGAAAGACCGCGGCGGATTCCGAACACCGCCCTTACGCGACGTTAACTTACACCCGCCCTATATGCACGACGGTTCACTGGCAACGTTACAGGAGGTGGTGGAGCACTATAACAAGGGGGGCAACCCGAACCCGAATCTGTCCCCGTTGATCAAGCCACTAAAGCTGACCAACGACGAAGTGTACGCGCTCGTCGCATTTCTTGAGGCTCTGAAAGGCGAGGGGTATCAAGACAATGGACCGCGCGCTTTTCCTCAAGAAATACGATAGCGGGATACTGAACATTGCGCGCCATCAACGCGCACAATCCGAGCGGCGACGACGACGACGGCAAGGGCATCATCTGGACGGCACTGGCGGGAAGATCGGCTGGTTCGGGCACGGGGCACACCCCGTCCAGTTCGGACTAGCGTCCGATTTGGGCGAAGCTATTGGCGAGATGGTTTGACAACGTCCGACCGGAGTGTTATAGAAAGGCGAAGCGTGGGTCTCGCCACTTGGAGGCAAATATGAGGAATATTTGTTTTGCAACATTGCTGTTCTTCACGCTCAGTGGATCGGTGACCTCGCGTCAGTTGCAACTCGGCGCCCGGTTCAGATCCTAGTCGCGGGAAGATGACTTCGCGAAATGAGTAGAAAAACTGGCGCGGCAAAGAGGAGGTAAACAGGAGTATGAAGAGAATTGCTTCAATGGTACTGATTGCGGTGGGAATCGCCATCTTCTCGGTCTCGGCACTAACGCGAGCCGTGGCGCAGCAACAGGCAAGGAACGGCCGTGGTGCCGCTGTTGCGATTGACAGTGATGACATCGGCGGTGTCGTCACTAGTTCCGAAGGCCCTGAAGCAGGTGTGTGGGTGATCGCAGAAACCAGCGAGCTGCCCACGAAGTTTGTCCGGATTGTGGTGACCGATGACCAGGGGCGGTATGTAATACCCGACCTGCCGAAGGCGAACTACCGGGTATGGGTGCGCGGCTATGGGCTGGTGGATTCCAGGCCGGTGCAGGCCGCACCTGGCAAGGTCGTGAACCTGACGGCAACAGTAGCACCGAACGAACGCGCGGCTGCCACCTACTATCCGGCCAATTACTGGCTTTCGTTGCTCCAGGTTCCGTCTCAGAGCGAGTTTCCCATACGGAACTTAAAGAACCAGGGGGAATGGATTGACGCGATGAAGTTGGGAAGCACACTGCTTTGGCAGCTCGGCGACAAGGCGACGCGGGAGTTTCCGGAGTCGCTCCGCAGATTCCCCCCCACGGAAGCGTGGAAACGGTGGGAAGAAAGCGGAGAATCGCCGGTGCGCCTGGGTAGGTTGGGCGAGCGGGGAATAACGATGATGGTGGACTGGATTGGTCGCATCAACGCGGGCGAATACCCCAAAGAGGCGCCGCCCCGGCCGCAGGGCGTAGAGCGGAATATCGTCATCACGGAGTGGGATTGGTCCGATGCGAAGGGGTTTGTGCACGATAACATCGCGACCGACAAGCGGAATCCGACCGTGAACGCCAACGGCCTCATTTACGGCCTGGAACAGTTCAGCGCCGACGTCCTACTGATCGTGGACCCGATACGCCACACCGCCAGCCGGGTAAGGGTGCCGCTCGGCGATCCGAACCAGCCGGTGAATTACCCGCAACCGGCGAAACTGACTTGGGGGGATGAGCCCGTTCGTCAAGGTCGAGCCAGTTTGCACAACCCCATGCTGGATCACAAGGGCCGGGTGTGGATCACAGGTCAGATCCGGATGGGAAGCAACCAGCCGGACTTCTGCAAACAGGGGTCGAGCCATCCATCGGCGATGCGTTTTCCAATTGCCAAGAATTGGACGCCGGGGGACGAGTACGGCCGGAACCTGATTCTCTACGACCCGGCAACCAGGCAGTTTACTTTGGTAGACACCTGCTATGCTACACACCACTTGCAGTTTGCCGAGGACAGCGACCACACCCTCTTTACCAGCGGCGGAGTAGGGGTGTTGGGTTGGTTTAACACCAAGGTGTTCGACGAGACTGGCGACGCAGCGAAGGCGCAGCGCTGGATTCCGTACATTATCGACACCAACGGCAACGGTAAGGTGGACGAGTACGTGGACCGGGGCCAAGGGGGACCCGCCTTTTCCATCAGCGACGCCGTCGGTACCACCGGCGGTGCGGGTGAGGGGGAAAGGGAGGGCGGGCAGGCACAGTCGGGCCAACCACCGATGCGCGCCTCCAGAGCCTTTGGGAGCTTCGTAGACGAGAGTGGAGTAAAGTCGGGCCAAGCGATGGACCCCACCAAGGACATGCGCGTCGGGGGCACGGGCTACGGCATCATCGTGAACACGGTGGATGGCTCGGTCTGGCAGGCGGTATTGGGCGCCCCCGGCTATCTAATCCGCACCGATCCCAAGACCGGCCTTTCGGAAATTTACGAGCCTCCGTTCAATAACCCAAAGTCGCCCGCCACCGGGTTCAGCCCGAAAGGCGTTGATGTTGATCGCAGCACCGGCGTCATCTGGACAACCTTGTCGAGCAGCGGTCATCTGGCGAGCTTCGACCGACGTACGTGCAAGGTCCTGAACGGACCGACGGCGACGGGGCAGCATTGTCCGGAAGGCTGGACACTCCACAAGGTGCCGGGGCCGAGTTTGGGGAATGCGGATGCCAGTTCCGATTACCTCTACTACAACTGGGTGGACCAGTTCGACGCGTTCGGGTTGGGCAAGAATGTGCCGATCGCCTCCGGTACCAACTCCGATTCTCTCCTGGCGCTATCGCCGGACAGGGAAAAGTTCGTCGTCCTCCGCGTGCCTTATCCGCTGGGTTTCTACACCCGCGGTGTGGATGGGCGGATCGACGATCCGAAGGCTGGTTGGAAGGGAAAAGGACTGTGGACGACTTACGCCAGCGTTATACCCTGGCACGTGGAAGGCGGCAAGGGTGCAACCAGCAAAGTAGTAAAGTTTCAACTGCGCCCCGACCCGCTTGCGAAGTGACGACGCGGCAGTCACCTGGGTGAGCCGGAAGGTTGTTCAGGCTTTGAAGTTTGGCAATGCCTCTAACGGCAATGCACGCATCGTGGCGTTCACGAAATGACTGGAAAGTTTTCCGGGTTGCCGACCCCGAGTCAGTTGCAACTGGGGCCACGGTTCCTGTCTGAGTTGTGGGTGAGCAGAACCGCGCGGGAGCAAGATGCGGGCACATGAGAAGATTGGGATAGCAGCAGGAGGGGATTAAACATGAGTCAAAAGAGAATTGTGTCGGTGCTTCTGGTGGCGGGGGGCATCGCCGTCTGCTGGATCGCCGCACTTACGCGCGCGGAGGCGCAACAGGCCAGGAGCGAGCGCGGTGTCGCTGTCGCGATTGACAATGACGACATCGGCGGTGTCGTCAGGAGCACCAAGGGTCCCGAGGCGGGTGTGTGGGTGATCGCGGAAACGACCGACCTGTCCACGAAATTCGCCAGGATCGTGGTGACCGATGACCAGGGCCGGTACGTGGTGCCCGACCTGCCGAAGGCGACCTACAAGCTGTGGGTGCGCGGCTATGGGCTGGTGGACTCGCGGCCGGTGCAGGCTGTCCCGGGCAAACTCGTGAACCTGACGGCGGTGGTGGCGCCGAGCGAGCGCGCTGCGGCGCAGTACTACCCCGCCAGTTACTGGTATTCGCTGATCCAGCTGCCGCCTAAAGACAAGTTTCCCATTGGTGACATCAAGAGCCAAGAAGAATGGATCACCCACATGAAAATGGGCAGCATCCAGTTTCAGCAGATGGGAAGCAGGGCCACACGGGAATTTCCGGAGCCGCTCCGCAAGTTCGGGAGCGTGGATGCGTGGCAGAAGTGGCTGACTTCCGGAGAATCTCCCGTGGGTTTTCCAAGCAAGAACGTCGGCAAGCTGGGAGCGGCGATGTATGTGGATTGGCTGGATCGCATCACTGCGGGCGAATACCCGAAAGAGACGCCACCCCGTCCGCAAAGCGTGGAGCGGAATCTCGTCGTCAGCTTGTGGGACTGGTCCGATGCGAAGGGGTTCGTGCATGATGAGGTTGCGACCGACAAGCGAAATCCGAAGGTCAACGCCAATGGACCCGTCTATGGCGTGGAGCAGCACAGCGATGACGTTTTGCTCATCGTAGATCCGATCCACCACTCCGCTAGGCGGGTCAAGATGGAGACTCTCGATCCCAATATGCCGGTCCAGTGGCCCACGCCGGCGACACTGACTTGGGGCAATGAAGCGATCCGGCCGGGTCGAGCCAGCTTGCACAACCCGATGATGGATCAGAAGGGCCGCGTTTGGATCACGACCCAGATTCGGATGGGGAAGAATCAGCCGGATTTCTGCAAGGCGGGTTCGAGCCATCCTTCGGCCAAGCGTTTTCCGCTCGATGTGAACATTGCGGAAGGCGACCGGCATGGCCGGGAGCTCGCCGTCTATGACCCGACCACGAAGAAGTTCACGCTGGTGGACACATGTTACGGCACGCACCATTTACAATTTGCGGAAGACGCCGACCACACGCTGTGGACCAGCGGCGGCAATGCCCGTGGCGGGGTCGTGGGCTGGTTGAAGACAAAAGTGTTCGACGAGACCGGCGACGTGGCAAAGGCGCAGGGCTGGCTCCCATACATCCTTGACACCAACGGCAACGGCAAACTGGACGAGTACGTGGAGCCGGAAGAGCCAGTCGAACCCACCAAGGACAAGCGGGTCGAAGCGGAAACCTACGGCGTCATCCCCAATCCAGTGGACGGCTCGGTCTGGCAGGCGGAGCCTGGGACGCCCGGCCGTCTGCTCCGTACGGACCCGAAGACCGGCCTGACGGAGATCTACGAGCCGCCGTTCAATAACCCGAAATCGCCTGTCAACGGGTACAACCCGAAAGGCGTCGACGTGGACCGCAGCGGCGTTATCTGGACGGGGCTGGCAGGCAGCGGGCACATCGCCAGCTTTGACCGGCGCGAGTGTAAAGTCCTGAACGGGCCAACGGCAACCGGCCAGCATTGTCCCGAGGGTTGGACGCTCTATGCTACTCCGGGTCCGAAATTGAGAGGAGCAGATGTCAATGGGGATTTTCTCTATTACCACTGGGTAGACCAGTTCGACACCTTTGGGTTGGGCAAGAATGTGTCCGTTACCAATGGTACGAATTCCGATTCTCTGGTGGCTCTACTGCCCGACAACGGAAAAGTTCTGACGTTCCGGGTTCCCTACCCGCTGGGATTCTATACCCGGGGGCTGGATGGACGGATTGACGATCTGAACGCCGGCTGGAAGGGGAGGGGCCTGTGGACGACGTATGCCACCGTCCTGCCGTGGCACATCGAGGGCGGCAAAGGGGCAACCAGCAAGGCTGTGAAGCTCCAGCTTCGTCCCAACCCGCTGGCGAAGTGACCAGACGAAGAGCATCCGGGTGAAACGGGCGACCGTTCGGCCGCACGGGGATAGGGGCATCCTCATAGCTCAAACAAACATCACGGACTCTCGAGAAACGATGAAATGCATTCTTGTGAGAACGCCTGGTGGGCCGGACCAGATGGAATTCGTGGAGATACCTAAGCTGACGGCTGGTCCGAAGCAAGCATTGGTACGTATCGCCGTGAGCGGAGTGAACTTCATTGATATCGGCTTCCGAACGGGAGTCAACAAGGCCGATCTTCCGGTCACTCTAGGCATGGAAGGCGCAGGTACAGTGGAAGCCGTCGGTGCGGATGTCAGTGAAGTACATGCCGGCGACCGCGTAGCGTACGTGATGACACGCGGTTCTTACGCAGAGTTCGCGGTTGTTCCTGCGGCACAACTCGTCAAGATTCCCGACAGGGTTGACTTCGCTTCCGCGGCCGCGGTCATGTTGCAAGGCATGACCGCCCACTATCTGACCCATTCGACTTATGCACTGAAGAGCGGTGAAACTTGTCTCGTTCACGCGGCGGCCGGCGGAGTGGGGAGCCTAACCGTACAATTGGCCAAAATGCTCGGCGCACGAGTGTTCGGGACAGTCTCCACGGAAGAAAAGGCGCAATGCGCTCGTGAATTCGGTGTGGATGAACCGATCATCTATACGCAACGGGATTTCGAAGCGGAAGTGAAGCGCCTTACCAACAGCCGCGGCGTTGACGTAGTTTATGATTCGGTCGGCAAGACCACGTTCGAAAAAAGTCTGAGCTGTTTGCGTCCCCGGGGAATGATCGTGCTCTTCGGGCAGACCAGCGGCCCCGTTCCGGCAATCGACCCGATGGTCCTCAGCGGAAAGGGCTCCCTATTTCTCACGCGTCCCACACTTCCCCACCACATATCCACACGCGAAGAATTACTCAAGCGCGCAGGAGAGGTGCTGAATTGGGTCACACTCGGCAAGCTGAAGCCGCGTGTCTACGGCACCTATCCCCTTTCGGATGCTGGCATTGCCCATCGCCACTTCGAGAGTCGCAAGACCGTTGGCAAACTGCTGCTCAACGTCCGCCCGTGACATGTCGAAGGTGATGGAGGTCAACGAGCAAATTGTGGGAATGCCGCTTAGCAACTCGGCGCCCGGTTCGCGTTTCAGTCGCGGGTAGGAATGACCGCACGGAAGCAAAGGCAGGGTGGAAGGAGATTAGCCATGAGGACGGTAAACATGAGTAGGAAAAGAATTGTATCGGTGGTTCTGGTCGCGGTGGGCATCACCGTCTGCTGGGCAGTCTGGCTGACGCGGGTGGAGGCGCAGCAGCCTGGGAGCGGTGGCAGCGTCGTCATTGACAATGACGACATCGGCGGTGTCGTCAGGAGTACGAAGGGTCCCGAGGCGGGTGTGTGGGTGATCGCGGAAACGACCGACCTGCCCACGAAGTTCGCCCGGATCGTGGTGACCGATGAGCAGGGACGCTACCTGGCGCCCGACCTGCCGAAGGCGAACTACAAAGTGTGGGTGCGCGGCTATGGATTGGTGGATTCGAGGCCGGTCCAGGCCGCCCCGGGCAGGTTGGTGAACCTGACGGCGGTGGTGGCGCCAAACCCGCGCGCGGCGGCGCAGTACTACCCGGCCAACTACTGGTATTCGCTACCGCCCAAAAGCGCGTTTCCCATGGTTACAGGCCCAGGAACCCAGCAGCAATCGGGCGGTGTAGGCGCTCTGGCGGACTTCATGTCCCCTGCGGTTCAGTCCCAGGAGGGATGGATCGGCCAGTTGAAGACCGGCTGCCTGTTGTGTCATCAGATGGGCGACAAGGCAACACGAGAGATCCCCGAGCCGGTCCGCAAGAAGTTTCCATCGAGCATAGACGGATGGAAGCACCGTATACAGTTCGGACAAGCTGGGGGGCCCTCCATGGCTGGCGCGTTGGCGCGTTGGCACCCGCGGGCACTGGACATGTTCGCGGATTGGACCGATCGTATCGAGGCCGGCGAAGTGCCGCCGGCGCCGCCACGGCCGCAAGGCGTGGAGCGGAACGTCGTCATTACGTTATGGGACTGGACCAACGCGAAGGGGTTTGTCCACGATGAAATCGCGACCGACAAACGAAACCCAACCATCAACGCCAACGGACCCATCTATGGGGTGGAGCAGCACAGCGGCGACGTCATAGACATCCTGGATCTGACAACCCACAGGGCGAGGCAGGCGAAAGTGCCGACCCGCACGGGGACGGAGCCCATAACGGTACCGCAGAAGGTGATGCAACCCTCGCCGTACTGGGGAGACGAAGCGATCTGGGCGAGTCGGGCCAGCCTGCACAACCCGATGATGGATCAGAAGGGGCGCGTCTGGATCACGGCAAAGATCCGGGAGGGGAATCAGCCGGACTTCTGCAAAGAGGGATCGAGCCATCCGTCGGCGAAGAGATTCCCGCTCCGCGAGCAGGAGGCATCTGGCGAACAGGGTGGCCGCGAACTTGCCGTCTATGATCCGAAAACTGAGAAGGTCACGCTGGTGGATACGTGTTACGGCACGCACCACTTGCAGTTTGCCGAGGATGCCGATCACACCCTCTATACCAGCGGCGGCAGGGCCCGGGGTGGGGTGCTGGGTTGGATTAAAACGAAGGTGTTCGACGAGACCGGTGATGTGGCGAATGCCCAAGGCTGGTTGCCCTATATCCTTGACGCCAATGGCAACGGCAGATTGGACGAGTACGTGGAGCCGGACCAGCCGGCCGATCCCACCAAGGACAAGCGGATCAGCTCGGGCAGTTACGGCATCATCGTGAACCCGGTGGATGGCTCGGTCTGGCAGGCGACTGGCGGAGGTATACCCGGCCATATCCTGCGTACGGACCCAAAGACCGGCCTGACGGAAATCTACCAGCCGCCCTTTCATAATCCGAACTCAGCCGTTAGCGGGTTCACGCCACGCGGGATCGACGCCGACCGTAACGGTCTTATCTGGACGTCGCTCGCGGGCAGCGGTCACCTGGCCAGTTTCGACCGGCGAAAGTGCAAGGTTCTGAACGGACCGACAGCGACGGGGCCGCATTGTCCTGAAGGCTGGATGCTGTATCCGACGCCGGGGCCAAAATTCAAAGGTGTCACGGAAGCGTACAATGCCAGTCAGCACTATTACAACTGGGTGGACCAGTTCGACACGTCAGGGCTGGGCAAGAATGTACCTTTTGTCAATGGTACGGGAGACGATTCGCTGATTGCGTTCCTGCCGGAGAGCGGGAAGTTCGTCACCTTCCGCGTGCCTTATCCACTGGGATTCTACACGAGGGGGATGGATGGCCGGATTGACGACCCGAACGCCGGTTGGAAGGGCAAGGCGCTCTGGGCGACCTATGGCACCTACGTCCCCTGGCATATCGAAGGCGGCAAAGGCACGACAAGCAAAGTTGTGAAATTCCAGCTTCGCCCCGATACGCTCGCGAAGTAACCTGGGCCGGAGCGAGACGCTGGACGAAGTAGCTGCGCTTTAGGACATATGACCGTGCCGCCAGAGCCGTTCGCGGCGCGAAGTGTATATAGTTCGACAATTATACGAATTCAAGAAACGGCACAGGATACTCTCCTGTCTCGTCATCAGACCTGTTAGCCCGAGCGATTGACGCGAAAGCGAGGCCGATACCCTTATAGGTTGCTGAATCGGGTCCAAAATGGAGGAGTCATGAGAATTTCTCGACGCGAGGTGATTGTTGCATCAGGCATGGCGGCAGCAGGACTTGCAGTGGGAGTGTTGAGTCCGAGCAAGTTGCTGGCGAGGCCGCAAGTACCGCGACAGGATCAGCCGGACAAACTGGTCCAGACCCCTTTGCGCCAGATCGCGGATTTACCGCTGAATCCGGACGGGTCGGCTCGCGAGTACCGGCCGGAGGAGGCAGGCACCATTTCCGAACCTACGCTGTGGAGATACACGAACAACCAAACACCTACGACCGAATTCGATATTACAAGAACGAAGATCAAAGTAGATGCGCGGGGCACGGCGAATCTTTCCGGCACTCTGACCTTCTCGGATTTGGAATCGCTGCCGCACCACTCATACGTGGTGGCGCTGCAGTGCGCGTCTCCGAACCCACATGGTATCGTTAAATGGACGGGGGTCAAATTTTCAGATTTCGCAAGAAAACTGGGTGTACAGCCGTTCGCCTATTACTGCCGGATCGTGGGTTCGGACCTGTATTGGGTTGAAGAGGATATGCAGACCATGATGAGGCCGCAGGTCCTGCTCGCGTGGCTGCTCAACGATCAACCGATTCCTCCCAAGCACGGGGCCCCCCTGCGACTGATCATCCCCTTCCGGTACGGTGGGCGCAGTCTGAAGGCGATCACCGAGATCTACTTCAGCTCGAACGTTTTTGCAATGCCGAAGATTCCGCCCCCGGCATAGCGACTCTGGCAGGACTGAGTGCCCAAAGCAATAGCCGCTGGGCATGGTGAATGGCGGAGGGTGGCCGCGGGAGCCTGCAATAGCTGGCGATCGGTTCAAGGCCGGCCTCAACCTGACGAAGAAGACGAATTGTCGGCAACGTGCACAACGGGAAAGTGAACAGTAAGGGATTCATGCAGCCCTTGTGCATGTGTGCACACGAAAAGCGTAATGCCCGACGGTTGAATGCTTCAAGTGAAGCAAGTCCCCCGTCAAAACTCCACTTCCGATCTTTCTGAGCTACTTAAGTATCGTGCGTTTCAATGCTTCTGCGTTGTTCTTGAGTTCTTCCTGCCCCGCGGGAAAATCGTTCGTTTGCAGTAGGAATGCTGCGATGTCGAGATAGGTTTCTGGGCTAAGACTACCCGGACTATTTGGCGGCATGGTGGTGATTTTGCCGAGTAGATCAGCTATGTTGCGCCCCTCCCAATGAAGCAGGAAAGCTTGACCGACAAGCGGCGGCGCTTGGCCGCTGCCGCTCAGATCGTCCCCGTGACAACTGCTGCAGGTTTGGGTGTACTGGCTCCTGCCCCGCCTGGCTTGTTCCGCAGTGTAGAAAGAAGCCTGCGCATTGCGGGTTACAGTCGTGTCTCGCTGCCTAGCCTGGTTCTCGGTAGGAACACGATCTTGCGCGCTTTCGGCAAGAACGATCAATTGCCCAATGGCCCACGGATGCTGCTTGCAGATGTATGTGTATGTTCCAGGTGTTTTGAACGTAACCGACGACTCTTCCGCCGGCTGGAGCGTCCCGGTGGTCCACGATCCATCTTGAGCCACGATGGTATGAACAATTCTTCCGTTGTTCATCCACGTTACCCATGTCCCTACTCTCACTCGTGCGCGAGTTGGATTGAAGGTGTGTTCGTCAACAGCATACCGCTGCCCGCCATTGACTCCGATGTCGCGCACGAGGGACGCAGTTTCAATGTGGTTGGTATCGAAAACTAACCCGCCGCCAGCCGTGCTTCCCGCTGCCGATCTTTGTCTGGCCTCCAAAGGCTGAATGGTGCCCCCGAGCTTAAACGCCCACACGTTGGAGCCCGCGGCCATCGCGATGTACTGATCGCCGTCAATCTCGTACGTGGACGCGGGCGTAGCTTCGGAACCAATCTGAAATTGCCAGAGCAGTACTCCGGTCTTTGCATCGTAGGCTTCGAAGTTTCCATCTCCACCGCCCCGAAACATAAGCCCCCCGGCAGTCGTAATTGCGCCACTCCTTCCTAGGGTTCCCGGGGGCACTTCCTTCTTCCAGGCGATCTTGCCGGTGCGACTGTCAAGCGCGCCGAAGAAACTCCGGCTCGGGAGGTTGAGTAAGGCGATACCCCCGCCGGCACCTCCCACGGTAAAGAACCATGGGTCTTCGCCCAACCGCCGGCGGCTTCCCAGCGTGGCACTACCTTGTGTGTAAAAATAGCCAGTCTGCGAACTGTAGGACATGGGGCTAACACGAACGGTGAACCCCGGCGCCAAAACGTTGACGTTGTCGAAAGAAAACGGGGTGTAGGTGCACCCGAGGACAAATCCCGGGGGGACTTTGTCCTTCCATTCAGAGCAATCTGGCAGAATGCTCTCGGCACCGACCGGGAATGGCTGAGTCGCAGCGGTCTTAGCCAGCCGATCCTGTGGCACTGGCCGTTCTTCAATGGGAATCAGCGGTTTCCCCGTCTCGCGGTCCAGCAGGAAGAGATAGCCGTCGGGCCGCATGGTCGCCAGAGCCTTCCGTGGCCGTCCGTCCACTTGGGCGATGTAAAGCACCGGCGGCGTCGCAATATCGGCATCCCAGATGTCATGATGAATGACCTGGTAGTGCCACCGCAATTTCCCTGTCTTCATATCCAGCGCAACCACGCTGCTGGTGAACAGATTATCGCCAGCCCGTAGTTCTCCGCCGGTTTGCGGGACGCCATTGCCGGTCACGAAGTAAACCATTCCGAGGTCGGGATCCACTGTACCTGGCAGCCAGACGCCAGCGCCGCCTTGCTTCCAGATGTCACTATCCTGTGGCCACGTGTCATGTCCTACTTCGCCCGGGCCGGGAACCGTGAAGAAGTGCCATAACTCGTGGCCGGTCTTTGCATCCAACGCGACCACCCGTCCCCGAAGACCAAAGTCACCGTTGGCCAAGCCGGTAAACACACCCCCCCCTGCATAGACAGGTGCACTGGAAACCGACTGTCCCCGATGCGGCGGATCCTCCCCCGTTTGCCGGTTCCAGAGCAGTTCACCGGTTTTCTGGCTGAGAGCGATTACGCGCCCATCCGTGATCCCCACAAACACTTTTTCTTCTCCGGCGGCGACTCCCTGGCTGTTGGGTAGCCCTTGTCCCGAAATCAGCACCTCAGCCTGGCCCCGTGTCGTTTCCAAGCCCGCAACGGGCTTGCGCGCGTCGGTCTGGAAGCTCCAGACACTCTGGCCGGTCTTGGCATTGATCGCATAGACACGCGTCCCCGCAGTGACAAACATTAGTCCATCTTTGACAACCGGAGTCGAACGCGACAATGCGCCGTCTTCAAACCTTTGCGATATCCAGACGGCGCGGAGGTCTTTGGTATTCCGCGTATTGATTTGGCTGAGCGTCGAGTAGCGTGTATTTCCCCAATCGCCGTTGGAGAGCGGCCACTCCTTGACAGCAAGCAGAGCGGCGTCTTCCAGGACAGATTGCGCTCCAGACTGGGAATGCACCGCGACGAAGGAAGTTAGAACCACCACGCACCCGAAGAGCACGATCACTGTACAGCGGGAGTAGCCCTGCATGAACGCATCCTTATTTTGCTATTTTCGAGGGGAGTCTACGCCTCTCTTGCGGATAGTGTCAAATACAAATTCCCCCAAATTCTTGGTTGCCAGTCCGGTTCGGACTGGCGTCCGATTCGGGCAACTCCTTGCATTACGGATTTGACAACCACGGACTAAGATGCTACAAACTACGGGACCAAGAACTTACTCCGTGGAGGCATCTAATCATGAGGAACCTACGGAATGCCGCATTGCTGTTGTTGGCACTCAGTGGACCGGTCTTCGCCCAATCCAGAGGGACGATTAATGGCCGCGTTACCGATGGGACGGGCGCGGTCGTGCCGAGAGCGGCCGTCACGGTCACGAACACAAATACGGCAGTGGCCCGCAACACGGTGACCAACCCCGAGGGCCTTTTTAGTGTGGCGGCGCTGCCCCCCGGAGCGTACGACGTCAAGGTGGAGATGGCGGGGTTCGCGCCGTCGGCAAGGCAGGGCGTGACGCTGGTCACCGACACGACGCTGACGCTCGATTTCGCGCTGGGAGTCGCCGGCACGACCGAGATCGTGGAGGTGACGGGGGAAGCGCCGCTGGTGGAGACCACGCAGAGTGGAATGTCGGGGGCTCTCCGAACGAGCGAAGTGGAGAGCCTGCCGATACTGAACCGCAACTTCATGGGGCTGGTGACGCTTGTGCCGGGCGCGCGCCCCACCACCCAAGCCAACTCGAATAAGATTGCATTTGGAGGCGGCATTGGGTTTGGCGGGGGCACCGGACGGAACGTGCAACTCGAGGTGGACGGGCTTGCCGCCCGGGACGATGTCGTGGGCGGAACCATGTTCAACCTGACGCTCGAAGGCATCCGGGAGTTCAAGGTCCTTCCGCATGAATTCGGGGCGCAGTACGGGCGGACCAACGGTGGGGTGGTAGTGGTCGCCACCAGAGCGGGCACCAACCAACTGCACGGCTCCGCGTTCGCCTACGGCCGGAACGATGCCATGACCGCGGTGGACTACTTTTCAGACCCAGCCAACCGAGGACTCGGGAACCCGCCGTACGACCGGCAGCAATTCGGCGGCTCGTTCGGCGGGCCAATCCAGAAAGACCGTTTGTTCTTTTTCGGAGCGGTCGAGCGGGTCCAGGAGAACCGAGTTAAGCCATTTCCTGCCAATGCGTACAACCAGGCGGTCACCCTGAAACAAACTCTCACGGGTCTCACCAGTTGCCCGCTGTGTGTGGATATCGGCAATTCGATTGTGCCGTCGCCGTTCGCTCCGCAGACGGTTCGAGACTTGATGTACACCCTGAAAGGGGATTACCAAATTAACAGTAATCACGCGTTGTTCGTGCGCTGGGCGCAACAGCGCATCAACAATTTCAACGATCTGATTGTGAACACCGGCGCACCTCCTCATCCGGATATAGACCCGAGCGGCTCCAATGTAAACAACAAAGGCCGTGCGTACAGTATTGTTGGTTCCCATACCTGGGTCCTCGGCAGCAGCTCCGTAAACACCTTCGCGGTACAAGGGAATCATTTACTCACCTCCCAGACGTGTGACTGCGGGACGGCCGGGCCGCGGTGGGCCTCGAGGAACCTGCAGTTTCCCTCCTTGCAACTGGGCGTGAGCCAGAACGCTACCGACCAGGACTTCTATCAGACCACGATACAGTTCAAAGATGATTTCGCGCACCAGATGGGAAAACACGCCCTGAAGGTAGGTGGTGATTTTTCGTTTTTCCCCACGATTGGTGTCAGCCTTGCCGGCGCCGGTGGGGTCCACCAAGGCGCAACGACTTTTTTCCACGATCCCTCCGTCATTGTCGGCAGCCAGGCAGCGTGGGCCGCCAACCCCGCCACCTGCACCACGGCCGCCTTTGCTCCAGGCTCGCCAACCGCTTGCGGGCCCTATCGTCAGGGGTTTCTGACCCCGGGGGCCGTGAGTCAGATCATTGTGGGCACCATCATGCTGGGTGGGCCTCCGGGAAAAACCGACACGCAGGGCCAGAAGCAGATAGGGTTGTACATACAGGACGACTGGAAGGTAACACCCGGTTTCACGCTGAACCTGGCCTTGCGGTACGATCTGAACATCAACTGGTATAACCAGAGAGAGTACGCGAACAATCGGACCTATCTGGCTCTCAAAGCCATTGGAAGTCCCTATGGCGCTCTCCCTAAGACTCCCACCAAAGACTTCTCGCCACGGGTCGGGTTCGCGTGGGACATCGGGGGGAACGGCAAGAATGTGCTGCGGGCAGGCTTTGGGATTTTCTTTGATCAAATGCTCGTGATCAGTAACTTTCCATCAGCCCTGCAGGAGAAATCAACCCTCGAGAACATCTCGGCCAACTTCGTGAACACCGGCGTTGGCCAGGGACAACTGGCCACCTACATCTATGGTGTATCTCCCCTGCCAGCAGGCCCTACGCCCGGTCTCACGCAATTGCGCCCGGGCGCAAGCACCAATGGGGCCTGGCTCGACCCGGACCTGACGGATCCCTACAATGAGCAATTTCACATCGGTTACACTCGCCAATTTTCCGCTAACACGGTGGTCTCGGCCGATTTCACTCACATCCTGGGGTTGCGTGATTTCCGCATTTTGCAGATCAATCCCCTCGAAAGTACATCCTGGGATCCGAATGCAGCCTCCTTCAACACCTGCGGGGCAACGGGCGCCTTCCGGCGCTTGCAGTGCCAGTTCCAGACCGTGTTGGGAGACCCGAGAATCCTGGGGGGCATTAATCTCACGACGACGATGAACCGCTCGCAATATAACGAGCTAACCGTTCACTTCGAGCAGCGGTCCCGCTCCGTGGCTTTCCAGGCCAGCTACACGCTATCGTCCGCCAACGGTTTTGGCGGGGCCATCTCCGGAGCCACCGGTGGGATTGGTCCGCTCGTCGCATTGATCCCGTTCCAGCCGTTCGGAGAGAGCGAATGGGGGCCAACAGTGACCGATGAGCGCCACCGCGCCGTGTTGTCCGGTGTGTTCAATCTGCCCTGGGGCATCCAGGTCTCGCCGATCTTCCAGATTGCCTCGGCCCGCCCCTATAACATGCTTGCCGGCACAGATTGGACGGGGGCCGGCCAGTTGGTTACGGTTGTTCGCCCTTGGGTCAATTCGAGCGGTCAGGTGGTGGCACCTTTTGCCTCCGGCGCCCAGCCGGCATCCGTAAACTACCTGCGCGGCACCGCGACGTGGAATTGGGATACACGGGTGACAAAGTCTTTCAACTTGGGTAACGAGAGCCGGAAGGTCGGCTTCTTTGCTGAGTTTTACAACATCAGCAACAAAGCGAACTTCGGCAACGCCTACAACGGCAATGTGCTCTCTCCGACGTTTAAGCAACCTCTCGGGTACCTCAATAATGGTCTCGCTTATCCGACATCGCGCCAACTCCAACTCGGCGCCCGGATCACGTTTTAGTCGTAGCTCGGAACCCGTCCCGAAGGACAAGGCGTGGAAAACAGGAGATCGGATATGAGAAACAAGAAAATCGGATTTCTGGTGCTGGCGGCAGCCGCCATGGCCGTTTGCTCTATAGTCTTGCTGACGCCACTGGAAGCGCAGCAGACCCGAAGCGCCATCGCTGCTGTCGCGATCGACAGCGACGATATCGGTGGTGTCGTCACAAGCACAAAGGGTCCGGAAGGCGGCGTGTGGGTGATCGCGCAAACCGCCGACTTGCCCACGAAGTTCACCAAGATCGTAGTTACCGACGACCGTGGGCGCTACCTCTTGCCCGACCTGCCGAAGGCGAACTACAA
>Ga0156329_1160_pt1 | contig 25331 bp, 24 predicted proteins | sample RifCSPlowO2_12_FD_107977 | JGI IMG/M metagenome (GOLD analysis project Ga0156329, IMG submission 107977) | Acidobacteria bacterium RIFCSPLOWO2_12_FULL_60_22 | reverse complement strand
CTGGCCAATGTTTTCAATGCGGTCCCCGCGCACGACAATCACCGTGTTCGGCTGGGGCGCGGCGCCGGTCCCGTCAATTAAGGTCCCGCCTCGAAGGACCGTCACCTGCCCTCCGACGCCTTGGCTCAGGAGGGCCTGGCCCTGGGCCATGCTGAAAGGGACCGCGCGCCAGAGCAGCACGGCACATCCGCAGGCGATACCCCCTATCCAGAGATTCTTCCAAAACGGCAACAACGGTTTCCTGGTTTTCATTATTTCGCTCCGTAGGAGAAGTGGCCTTTTCGACCCTAAATAATACATGATTTCCATCCGGGCGGAGCAAGATTGCAGTGTTCCCACGTTGAACTTGGCCTTTCCGGCAGGCAAGGAAGACGGTTCCGGGTTGCGGCTGAATTTCTGGCCGTCCGCTACAAACCCTTGCAGCCAGAGAGAAACATCGGGATAATTCTTATGAGACTAGGTAGAATAGCTGTTCCCGACCACCGTGGTCATGGGGCCCGACCGACAAGCGGCCAAGGAGAATTGTCGTGGCAAACAAATCAGGGGCGATTGCAGAGGGAGCGTCTCAGGGCCTGGCAGGCAGGGCCGTCGAGGACTTGACCGTATCGGAACGCTTGCAGTACGCGGGCAGATGGGTGGCCTTCCAGATCTATACGCCTCCCCAGAAAGTGACCCGGGATGGCGCCGAATACGTGGACGTTCGGCTGCGCAGGATCGCAGCGGTCGGCAGCAGCGCAGAGGATTGCATCGCGCAACTGCGCCGCCGCAACCTGGACCCGGCCGAATTCGAGTTTACTCCCTTAAAACCGCCTTATTAAGGAAGACTAGAGTCGGGATGGGCCGAGGAAGAGCAGATCCTTCGCTTCGCTCAGGATGACACCGCTAGGAGATTTGGCAGGAAAAACGAGATCATGGGCACGACCAAAAGCACGGCGGAAATTCTCGATGCATTGAAGGAAAAGTATGAGCCGGTGATCGGCCTGGAGGTGCACGTCCAGCTCCTGACCCGCTCCAAGATTTTCTGCGGCTGCTCGACCCGTTTCGGCGACCCGCCCAACACCAATACCTGCCCGGTCTGCCTGGGGCTGCCGGGTCCGCTGCCGGTCCTGAACCGGGAAGCCGTGGCCAAGGCTGTGAAGGCGGCGCTGGCGCTGAATTGCCGGATCAACCGCGTTTCGCGCTTCGCCCGCAAGAACTATTTCTATCCCGACCTGCCCAAGGGCTATCAAATCTCGCAGTTTGATCAGCCGCTCGCCGAGCACGGCTGGATTACGATCCGCCCGGCAGAGGGCGTTACAAAGCGCATCGGGATCACGCGGCTGCATCTGGAAGAAGACGCCGGCAAAAGCATCCACGACGGTTACCGCGATTCTGCGGAAAAGACCTACGTGGACTTGAACCGTAGCGGCGTCCCGTTGAGCGAGATCGTCAGCGAGCCGGACCTGCGCAGCTCGGAAGAAGCTTACGACTACCTGACGCGCCTGAAGCAGATTCTGCTCTACCTGGGCGTCTCGGACTGCAACATGGAAGAAGGGAGCCTGCGCTGCGACGCCAACGTCAGCGTGCGCCCGCGCGGACAGCAGGAGTTCGGCGTCAAGACCGAGGTCAAGAACCTTAACTCGTTCCGGTACTTGCAGCGGGCGCTCGATTATGAAATCGGGCGGCAGGTCCAAGTCATCGAAAGCGGGGGCCGCATCGAGCAGGAGACGCGCCTCTGGAACGTGCAACTCGGGCGCACCATGAGCATGAGAAGCAAGGAGTACGCACACGACTACCGCTACTTCCCGGAACCGGACCTGCTCCCGCTGGTGGTGAGCGAAGCCTGGCAGGAAGAAATCCGGCGGACGATCCCCGAGCTTCCGGAAGCTAAGCGCGGGAGATTCGTCGAGCAATACCGCCTGAGCGAGTACGATGCCGAGGTGTTAACGGCTACGCAAGAGCTGGCGGGATACTACGAGCAGGTGGCGGCAAAGGGTTCCGACCCGAAGCTCGCGGCGAATTGGGTAATGAGCGAGTTGCTCGGCGCGTTGAATGCGGCCGGAAAGGGCATCACCGAATCGCCGGTCTCCCCGGAGGCGTTGGCGGGTTTGCTCGCTTTGATTCAGGACGCGACGGTTTCGGGCAAAATGGCCAAGACCGTCTTTGAACGCATGTTTACGACGGCGGTAAGCGCGCGCCAGGTGGTGGAAGAACTCGGGCTTCGCCAGATCACCGATGATGAAGAGATCCGCGGCATCGTCCGCCAAGTCGTGGCCGCCAACCCGAAGCAGCTCGAACAGTTCCGCTCCGGCAAAACCAACCTGTTCGGCTACTTTGTGGGACAAGTCATGAAAGCCACAGGGGGCCAGGCCAATCCCCAAAAGGTGAACGAACTGCTGAAGGAAGAACTCGGAAGGGATTAGAAGCCATCCGAGCCGCGACCGTGAGGGAACGGTTTCCGGCACTCGGTTCAGCTTCTAATGTTTGAACCGCCTGCTAACGCGCGCGGCTCGGAATCATTCGTGGAACAGGAGAGAATCATGCTGCAAGAAGGACAACCTGCGCCGGCCTTCGAATTGCCGGACGAGCAAAATCGCACCGTAAAACTCCAGGACTTCAAGGGACATCCGCTGGTCCTGTTTTTTTTTCCCAAGGCAGATACGCCCGGCTGAATCGTGGAAGCAAGCGGGTTCCGCGATGCATACAAGGACTTTCAAAAACTGGGAGCAGCGGTGGTCGGCGTGAGCGCTGATCCACCCGCCGCGCAGCAACAATTCAAGACGAAATACGATCTCCCCTTTCCCCTGCTCTGCGATGTAGACCGCAAAGTCGTCCAAGCGTACGGAATTCTGAAGGAGAAGAATATGTACGGCAAGGTGGTCCTGGGCATCGAGCGGACTACGTTCCTGATTGACGGCGCGGGGAAGATCCAGAAAATCTTTCCGAAGGTCAAAGTGGACGGCCACACCGAAGAGGTGCTGGCGGCACTGAAAGAGTAAGCCACGGAGACCCCGCCATCCGAGCCGCGCGCGTGAGCAAGCGGCCCCAAAACATTGGGTCGGCCGACCAGAGACCTCGATGACGCTCCCGGACCGTCGCGGCTCTGATGGTTTTCACGAAGACTTTAATCCCCCATGAAGACTGGCTCCCGACACGCGCTGCGGTTCACAAACCTCCGTTTGGAGAACTGGCGCAACTTCACCCGCGTGGACGTGGAGCTGCCGCGCCGAGTTTTCCTGGTGGGGGCGAACGCCTCGGGAAAGTCAAACTGGCTCGATGTTTTTCGTTTCCTCCATGACCTTGTCTCCATTGACGGAGGCTTTCAGGCAGCGGTGCGGAAGCGCGGCGGAGTCTCGCAGCTCCGTTGCCTGGCAGCGCGCCGCTTCCCCGAGATTGCCATCCAGGCGAGCCTGGGCGGCAACGATGCAGGCGCCGCCTGGGAATACGAGCTTCGGTTCACGCAGGACAGGCGCCAACGGCCCGTCATTCAAAGAGAGCGGGTGGCGCGGGAGGGAAAACTTCTCTTGAGCCGCCCGCTGCCCCAAGACCGCAAAGACCCGGAACGCCTGACCCAAACCTACCTCGAACAGGTAACCGTGAACCAACAATTTCGGGAGCTGGCCGACCTCTTCGGCGCCATTCGCTATCTTCATATCATCCCCCAACTGGTGCGGGAGCCGGACCGTTCCGTCGGCCGCCGCAACGATCCCTACGGGGGAGACTTCCTGGAGCAGGTCGCGCGGACTCCGGAAAAGACGCGAACCGCGCGGCTGCGGCGGATTCGGGATGCTCTGCGGGTCGCTGTGCCGCAACTGAAGGGGCTCGAATTCTCCCGCGACGACAGCGGCGCTCCGCACCTGCGCGGCCAATGGGAACATTGGCGGCTCCAAGGAGGCTGGCAGACGGAGGAGCAATTGTCCGACGGCACGCTGCGCCTGTTGGGACTCCTGTGGGCCATGCTCGATGGCACGGGCCCGCTGCTGTTGGAAGAGCCGGAACTCTCCCTCCATTCCGACGTGGCTCGGTTCATCCCTCAGATGCTCGCAAGAATGGAGCGGCGGGCGAGCCGGCAGGTGCTGGTCAGCACCCACTCCACCGACATCCTGCGGGATGAAGGGATCGGTCTTCACGAACTCCTTCTATTCGAGCCTGGAACAGAAGGAACTTCCGTCCGACCTGCCGGAGACTTTGCCGAAATCAAGGCGTTGCTCCAAGGCGGGACGAGCCTTGCAGAAGCGGCCATCCCGAGAACCTGCCCCCCGAACGCGCAGCAACTTCCCTTGTTCGGAGAATAAGACGTGCCAGGCGCAGGCGAAGTCGTCATATCCGGGGCGGTGGAAGGCTTGGTGGATGAAGCCGTGCTGCGCTCCCTGATCCGGCATGTGGGGGCTGTCCCCGGACCCATCTACGGCAAGCACGGCAAGGAATACCTGCGAAAGAACCTGGGAGGGTATAACCAGGCCGCCCAGTTGGCGCCCTGGGTTGTGCTCGTGGATCTCGATCAGGATACGGATTGCGCTCCGCCCTTTCGCGCGATCTGGTTCCCGATCCCGGCCCCGCGGATGTGCTTCCGCGTGGCCGTCCGGGAGATCGAAGCGTGGCTGCTGGCGGACCGGTACCGGCTGGGGATGTTCCTGGGAATTCGGGTGAGCGCGATCCCGCCGGATTCCGAATCGTTGCCCGACCCCAAGCAGACGATGGTGGACTTGGCGCGACACTCCTGGCGCGCGGAGATTCGCCATGAGATGGTCCCGCACCGGGGCAGCGGACGCGAAACCGGCCCGGCCTACAATGCGCGGCTGATCGAATTCGTCGAGAATCGCAAGAAAGGCTGGCGGCCCGAAGTGGCCGCGCAGGCGTCGGAAAGCCTGCGGCGCTGTTTGCGCTGCCTGCGCCGGCTGGCCCAAGGACCCGACGTCTAAACCACGACTGGTGATGACCAGGGTTGCCGCCCACGAGGGACCGCTCCCTCACGGTCGCGGCTCGGATTTGGACTTCTGTACTTCTGACTCCTCTACCGCGCCTTGGGAGCCCGGTAGCCGGCTTCCTTCGCTTTTTTCATGGCCGCCAGGCCATCGTCGGGACTCATCAGGACCGTGGTCTTGGAAGCCTTCAGCGCGCCCCCCGCCGCTATGGCAATCGACAGGGCCGCCGCGCTGACGTTGTTGGGCATCTCGAGGATCAAGGCCACGTCGTATTCCCCGAAGCTAAAATAAGCGCCGTGAATCTTTCCTCCCAGCTTCTCAACCGCCGGCCGGACGGCTTCAATGCGGTTCTGGGGCTTTTCCACCAGATGGGACCAGGCTTCGGACGTGTACGCTCCCTGGAATAAGTAGAGAGGCATTGCAATGCTCCTTTCACTGTTCAACACGAGTGGGCAGAAAAAAGCTACGCTCGCCTCCGCGGATTGTCAAACCCTCTTCGGCTAGCTCGGAGGCATCCGACCGTGGGAGCAGGTGTTAGGAGTTAGGGCGTACCACCTGCACCCTGACTCCTGCCACCTTTCTGCACCGCTCCCTGACGGTCGCGGCTCTGATTCTGGATTCTAACTTCTGACTTCTAACTGCTCTACTTCTTTCGGAGCGGCTCCTCCTGCTTCTCGTAAACGACCACGTTGTTGACCCGCTGGCCGTTCTCGCTGGTGCCGGTTTGGGTTACAGTCAGCGTTTTTCCGTCTTTGGATACCACTCGCCTGGAGGTGATGAGCGGCTTGCCGGCCTTGTAGTCGGTGCGCTCCGACGTGGAGGCATCCAGGCGCTTGAGTCGCAGCGTGACGCCCGTGCGCGAGGACGGTACCGGATACTCCCTGCCGTCGTAAGTCCCCGCATACTGGGTGAACGTATCGTGCCCCTCGGCGTTCACTCCCTCAAACGTAACGAACACGCCGTCTTCCGCAAAGCGCTCGTACTTTGCGGTCTGTCTCTGCGGCCCCGGAGGGGGATTCCATTTCGATTTGCCGAGGCTGAGCTTCCACGTCCCCAGCACCGGATCATTGGCCGCCCACGCCACAAGAGAAAAAACAAACATCGCAAAAACAAGTTTTCGAAGGCGCACAAACATGGTTCTCGCTCCTTTCGCTTTTCCATGTTGCCTTCGTGCTGGGCCATGCACACAGGAACAGCGCCGGCCCTTGTTGCAGCGAACCGGAGGCACGAACCAAATTATACTCCCTACTGCTTGTCGTAGACCTCGTGGTGTTAACCGCCTGAGCTAGCGGCCATGCTAGCGGCCAAAGGGAGCAAGGTGCCCGCTCCCTACTGGTCGCGGCTCGGATTCTGACTCCTGACTTCTGACTCCTTCTGCTCTGCGCTACTGCTTATCCAAGACCCGAACATCGTCGAGGGTCGCGCCGGTTGCGGTCTTGCCCTTTACGGTGATGGTCAGAGTCTTGCCGTCTTTGGAGACGATGCGCCGAAGGACCTGCACCGTCTGGCCGCCCTTCTTGTTGATTGTCTCCGTGGTGTACGCGTCTATCCGCCGGCTCACCCGTGCATCTACACCCTGGATTTCCGTTTCCGGGTGATCCTTGCCATCCTGGGCAAAGGATTCCACCGTATGGGTTTTTTCACCGTTCGCTGTGATGCCGTCGTTGGTCATTATGAGCCCGTCGTTGGGTGAGGGCTCGAACTTGAGGATGCGGCTCCGCGGCGGCGGTCCCGGGTTGTATTTCGACTTGGACAGATTCAGCTTCCAGGTCCCCATCAGCGGATCTTGCTGAGCGTGGAGGCTAACGCAAACGACAAACATCGCCAAAACCAGTGTGATTGTTCTTACTTTCATTTATTTTCCTCCTTTTGTTTGAAAAAACCTCCGGAGCGGAAGCCCACACGCGAGGAGCCGGTCACGGCACGAACGGCATCCCGCAAGGCCGGATGCCCTGGCGAGTCGCATCCTGACGGAACCTATTGCTTGTCAAAGACGATGACGAAGGCGTTGGTCGGAGGACCGGGAGCATTCGCCCCTCTCTGTGTAATGGTCAGTGTTTTCCCGTCTTTGGAAACAACGTGCCGAAAGATCACGGTAACTTTCCCGGCCTTCTTGCTCGTTCCTTCGACTGTGTAAGCGTCAATGCGTTTCATGGAGACCGTATCGCGGCTGGGGTCTCCGGTTACCGGGTAGTCCTTGCCGTCGTACTCGGCGGTGTAGGTGATGTGCAGCGGCGCCCCCTGTTCATTCACTCGATCATTGGTGACTTTCAGCCCATCTTTGCCATACGGCTCATGCCGGCGGGTCTCGCTCTTCCTGGGCGGGCCGGAGCCGAATTTGGATTTGGCCCCGTTGAGCTTCCAGTTGCCGATCATGGGATCGTCCGCCGCCCACAGGCTCGCGGAAATGCAAAACAGTGCGAGGATCAGGGTGATTGTTCTTAGGGGCATTCCGTTTTTCCTCTCCTTCGCAAAACGTCGTGATGTAGACCCAGAAACGCCGAGCCTCCGCTAAACGAGACGTAAAGTACGCTTGCCGCCAAGGGCTGTCAAGCCTTTTCTCGTCAATCCACTACCGAGACTGGTCGCAAATGATTAGAAGTCTTAGGACTATGCCACGATCCGAACGGTGGACGGGTGGGACACTTCGTAAGCCCGAACCCGGGCTTCCTGCTTCAGGATGTAGCCGAGTTGGTCTACGCCCGCGAGCAGGCATTGTTTGGAGAAGTTATCAATGGGGAAGGTGACGGCTTGGCCGCCGGGCAGGGTCAGCATCTGAGAGGCGAGGTCAATGGTTACCTCCGCGCCGGAGTCTGCCTCGACGAGGCGAAACAGCTCGGCGTGAACCTCGGGCGGGACGATCACCGGAAGGAGGCCATTCTTGAGGGCGTTGCCGGTGAAGATGTCGGCAAACGAGGTGCTGATCAATGCGCGCAAGCCGAAGGCTATCAAGGCCCAGGGGGCGTGCTCGCGCGAGCTGCCGGAACCGAAGTTCTTTCCGGCCAGGAAAATCTTTGCGCCCTTGGCTCGCGGCTGGTTCAGGATGAACTCCGGGAGGGGATTCCCCTTCTCATCAAAGCGCCAATCGCGGAAGAGATATTGCTCCATATTGGCCTTGTCGGTGACCTTCAAGAAGCGCGCGGGCACAATGATGTCGGTGTCCACGTTGTCAATGGGCAGCGGGACGAGGCGGCTGGTGATTCGGGTGAAAGGTTCCATAAGTTCTCGCGCGACGAAACCGAGCCGCGCGCGTCAGCAAGCGGTCAAAGGTAGTGATGAGTGACAAGGCCATTGGTCACGATCACTCGTCACTGCGCTTGGGACCGCTCCCTAACGGTTGCGGCTCGGATTTCCGACTCCTGTCTCCTACAGCATTTCCCGCACGTCAGCGATGCAACCATGGATGGCGGTGGCGGCGGCGGTCAGAGGACTGGCCAAAAACGTGCGCCCGCCTTTGCCCTGGCGTCCCTCAAAGTTGCGGTTGCTGGTGCTAACGGCATACTGGCCCGGCTTTAGCTCGTCCCCGTTCATGGCAATGCACATGCTGCAACCGGGTTCGCGCCACTCGCAGCCGGCGGCCAGGAAAATCTCGCGCAGCCCTTCCTGCTCGGCTTGCCGCTTGATCTGCTGCGAGCCGGGGACCACCAGAACCCGCGCCTTCGGGCTGACCTTGCGCCCCTTCAAGATTCCGGCAGCGGCGCGCAGGTCGGAAATGCGGGAGTTGGTGCAACTGCCGATGAAGACAACGTCCACGGGATGGCCGAGCAGCGGTATCCCCGGCTCCAGGGCCATGTACTCCAGGGAATGAGCCAGAGTCTTGCGGCTGGTCGCGTCCGCCAGGGAGTCGGGGCGAGGAATCGTCGCTGTAATCGGCATCCCCATGCCGGGATTGGTTCCGTAGGTAATCATCGGCTCGAGCCGGTCGGCATCGAGCAGGACCGCTTTGTCATAGCGGGCGCCATCGTCGGTCGGCAGGCTCTTCCAATACTGCAACGCTTCATTCCAGGCCGCGCCCTTGGGAGCAAACGTCCGGCCGGCCATGTACTGAAACGCCGTATCGTCGGGGGCAACCAAGCCGGCCTTCGCGCCCGCCTCGATGGACATATTGCAGATCGTCATGCGCTCTTCCATCGAGAGCGCCCGGATGGCGCTGCCGGTATACTCAAGCACGTAGCCCACCCCGCCGCCCACTCCAATCTGAGCAATCAAAGCCAGGATAATGTCCTTGGCTGTCACGCCGGGGCGAAGGCTGCCCTCGACGCGGACCTCAAAGGTTTGCGGCTTGCGCTGGAGCAAGCACTGCGTCGCCAGGACGTGCTCAACTTCGGTGGTGCCAATGCCGAACGCCAGCGCGCCGAACGCGCCGTGCGTAGAGGTGTGGCTGTCGCCGCAGACAATCGTCAGGCCCGGCTGCGTTGCGCCAAGCTCCGGCCCAATGACGTGCACAATCCCCTGGAGCGGGCTATCGAGTCCGAACAGCGGAATGCCAAACTCCCGGCAGTTGGTCCCGAGCATCCCGATCTGCTTGGCCGCCAGCGGGTCGGCAATCGGCAGAGAGCGGTCGGAGGTCGGCGCGCTGTGGTCCACGGTAGCCAGCGTGCGGGCCGGCTGGCGCACCCGCAGTCCCTTCTCCCGCAATCCCTGGAACGCCTGCGGGGAGGTCACCTCGTGGACCAGGTGCAGGTCAATGTAGAGGACCGCCGGACAGTCCGGCTCCTCCACGACCACGTGCCGGTCCCAGATTTTCTCGAACAGAGTTGAGGGATTTTCCATAACCGTTAATATTGTAACGCATCCGAGCCGCGCGCGTCAGCAAGCGGCCACGATGCTGGTTCGTCCTACCAGAGTTCAGGATTTGTCACGATCCATCACGGGAGGCAAGCTCGGTTTTCAACTCAACGTTGGGTGGACGCTCCTTTACAGTCGCGGCTCGGATTCAAGCCACCGCTCCCCCACGGTCGCGGCTCGGATGGTGGGGACACGACACTAAGAGGAAAGCTCTTTCAGCTTAGGCTCGATATTGTCCGGTTCGCCGGGAGCCATCTCGTAGACGGAAGGCTCGCCCTGGCGGGCGGCGTAGAAGCGTTTGTCCTTGCGGGCGAAGAGGATGGTTTCCTCCTGGTTCTTTTCCCCGAAGGTGATCTTGACGCGCAGCCAGGGCTTATCCAAACCGTACTGGGCGAGCTGGCCGGGCTTATCGGCGGCGTATTGCTGGATGCGAAGATTGTGAATGGAATCCAAAAAGGCGTCGACTTTCGCCCCGTCCACTTTCTTTTCCGGGGCGCCTGCTTTGACCCATCCCTCTCCCTTTTTGTCCAGGCGGAGTTCCCCGGCAGGCCCCAGAATCTCCACACGCCGCGTGCCGGAGGTCTGGAAGTCGAACAGGTAGCGATTGCGGTAGTTATCGAGGTCCTGCTTCAACTGATCGTAAGTGGATTGGTTGATCGTAAAGACCTGCGGCCATACGGAGTTCTTGGCATAATAGGCCACGTCGTCCCCACTCTTCTTGCTGCCCACCAGGAGGCTGGCGCTGGAGTCCGGCAGCTTGACGGTGAGACGGATGGCGGGCCGGTCCAGGCCGTAGCTGCTGAGAGACTTCGGGCTTTCCTCCTCGACGGACTTCATCAGCGCGCCGGTCAGGACGGTGACGAAATAGTTGGTGTTGCCGTTGTCGGTCCGCAGGGAGGGTTCGGCCAATTCCCAATTGTTGTTCGAGAGCTTGGTCATCACGATCTTGCCTGCCTGGTCGGCCTTCTGATCCTGGAAGTTAAAGGCGAGCTCGATCCGCTGCGCCTTGTCCAGGACAACCGGGAGCGCCCGCTTGTCGCGCAGGTCGAACAAGGTCTTCTCGAGGGCCTTCGTATCCACGGAATCGAGAAGGAACAGGGCCGGGGAAGAATCGAGCTTCCCATACTTGGCGGAGCCGCTGGGGTTCTCCCCCCCAATCGAAAGCGCCACCGTCTGCCCCTGCTTTAGCTTGAACCGGAAAACATTCTTCGGCTGATCCAAACCGAAGTCCGCCAGCGAAGCCGGCGCTGCGCCGTCGAGCGGGGTGTCTTCCAGCTTGGGAAGCTCCTCCAGAAAGGACTGGACCTGCGCGCTATCGGCGACAACCCCTGCGGGCGAGACAATCTCCCACTGCGCCTGGCTCGGCTCGGCCGGCTTGGCGCTGTCAGCGGGCTTGGGCGCTGCGGCAGGAGTCACACGGCGCAACGTGGCGGCCGGTTGATTGGGCGTCTCCAGGGTGAACTCTTCTACTTGATCAGCCTGGAAAGAAAAGACCTTCTTCTTGGAAGTCTCGCTGGAGGAAGAAGTCTGGACGGGCTGCTTGTTGAGGTAATAGAAGACCCCTCCAAGCCCCAACAAGATCACCAGAGCAATGATGGTGTGCGTAACTTTCATAGCGATAGCACCTAACTTACTTTAGCCACAGAGGCACGGAGACACAGAGAAACAGAATTCAGAATGGGACCCCGGACGTTTTTCTTCTACCTTCTGACTCCTGGCTTTTTTTCTCTGTGTCTCTGTGCCTCGGTGGCCTATCCTGACGTTTAGTTCCGTCTCTTCCACCACACTCCCAGGCCACTCAACACGATGGCGAGCGGCACAACGATCAGGGAGCCGTAGAAAATCATGGTCATCTGCGACGGAGAAAGGTCCACGCGGCGATCTTCCGGATCTTTGGGGCGGATCGAGATGAGATCCTCATCCGACGCCAGCCAATTGACGGCATTCAAGAACAGGTCGCGGTTGCCGGGAAAGCCCAGAATGGAATTGGCCAGAAACTCCGCGCTTCCGGCGACCACATAGCGGCCCTCCTTGGCCCCGTCGCCAGACTCCATCGGCTTGTAGGTGCCCGCCCCCAGCAATGCCAGCGGCCCCTCCGTATCCTGGCCTTTTCGGAAGGTAATCTGTTTGGACCGCACTTCGGTGGTGGACCAACTGTTCTTGGTGGTCTTGGCGATCTCCCGGAAGACCGCTCCCGCCATCGCTTTCGTGGACGTATGAACGGCGCTGGCAAACGGAAACAGGGTGGCGGTATTGACGAGGTCCTTGGTAATGGGATGGTCTTCGTACTGGACCACCAACGGCATCAGCTCATCGGTCCCAAACAAGCGCCCCAGCCCGCTCGTGTCAACCACCAAATTGTTGTGCGCGTCGGCGCCAAACTGATCGAGCAGCTCGATCAGTTTGAGCGGCGTCTGCGGGTGGAGGAGGAAAAAGACCCGCCCGCCCTTCAGGACGTAGTCCTTGATCGCCGTAATCTCCGGGTCGAGGAAGTCCTTCTGCGGCCCCGCGATGACCAGCAGGGTGCAGTCCTCCGGAATCTTGGGGGATTGCTCCAGCAAGGAGAGCGGATTGACCTTATAGTTCGAGTCTTCGAGCGCCTTCTTGGCCGCGCTATAGCCGAGCCGCTCGGTGGATTCCAGGTCCCGCTCGCCGTGGCCGGTTAAGAAATAAATATTCTTGGGGCCGCCTTTGATCACGCGGATGATCGAGCCGGTGATCTCTTCCTCTTGCAGGCCCTTCGCCTGCTCGTTGCGGTCTCCAGACGCTACGATCAGCGTCCCATAGGTCTTAACCTTATATTGATTGGCCTTGGACGGTTCCCGGTCGGGGTCCACGTACGTCACCTTGACGCGCCGGGACTTGATCGGAAACATGTCCAGCTTATCCCGCACGCTGGTGAAGTTGTTGCGGCGGTCGAAATAGACCAGCTCCACGTCCTTTTGCAGTCCGGACAAAATCTTGGCCGTCTGCGGCGCGAGGCTGTATCGCTTGTTGGCGGTCAGATCAATCTGTTTGACAAACCGGTTGGCGATCAGGTTGACGACAACCACAATCGCCAGCGCCACCAGGCAATAAATGGCAGTATTCAAGCCATATTTGGCCTGGCGGCTGGTGAGACGTCTTTTCAGTTCGATCGGCATCGGGTCAAGCCCTCCATCGCTGGTATTCCACCGAGCGGGCGGTCAAGAACAAGCCCAGCCCGATCACGGAAAGATAGTACACGGCGTCCTTGAGGTCGATCACTCCCTTGGAAAAATTCTCGATGTGGGTGGTGAGGGAGAGGTAACTGGCGATCTGGCCCACTTGGCTGCTCGAATATTCGCTGGTCCAATCCAGCACCCACAGGATCAGGAAGAATCCGAAGGTCAGGCTGCCGGCGACGAGCTGGTTGCGGGTGAAGGTCGAAAGCAACAAGCCAAAGGAGAGGAAGCACGAGCCGATCAGCAACTGGCCCAGATAACCCGCCAGCAGCGGCCTCCAGTCCGGGTTGCCGTACCGGAAGAGGGCCAGGATGCAAGGGAGCGTCAGACCCAGGAGAACCGCGTAGAGCATGAACGCCGCCAGAAACTTGCCGAAAATAAGCTGGAGGTCGGTGACCGGCGAGGTCATCAACAGCTCGATGGTGCCGGTCTTTTTCTCCTCGGCGAACAGGCGCATGGTGATCATCGGGACCAAAAAGAGGCTGACCACGCTCACGTTCATCAGCAGCGGGCGGATCACCATCTCGTTCACGTTCATGGGCGGCATCTGGCCGTACATCTGCGCGTACTGCGCCTGGGCAAAGACCTGCCTCATAAACAGCGAGAGGATGCTGTAGAAAAAGAACCCAAAGATCACCGCAAAGACCGTCATCACGATGTAGGCGATCGGCGAGCGGAAATAGGCATTCATTTCTTTTCGAGCAATCGTCCAGATATTTCTCATGAAACCTCCGCCTCCCCGGGAAGGCTCTACTCGTTTCCTTCTGTTTCCGGCGATCCGGCCGATTCTTCCGCTTCGTCCGTCGTCGTCAGTTTCAGAAATATGTCTTCCAGGCTCAGGCCGACCGGGCGCAATTCCAGCAGCCCCCATCCGGACTCGACGATGGAGCGAGCCAGTTCCTTGCGGGAATCCCGTCCTTTGGCCATCTGGACGGAGAACTCCACCCGGCCGTCGTCGGCGGGGATGGCGGAGACCTGGCTGACTCCAATCACTCGCGACAACCGTTCCCGCGCGGCCGCCTCCGGCCCTTCCACCAGCAACTTCATGGTTTCGTAGCCTTGCAGGCGCGCCGTCAGGTTGGCGGGCGTGTCCTCGGCCACCAGCTTCCCGGCATTGATGATCATCACTCGCCCGCAGGTATGGGCCGCTTCGGGCAAAATGTGGGTGCTGAGAATAATGGTATGGTCGCCCGCCAGACTCTTGATCAGCCGGCGGGTCTCAATGATCTGTTTGGGGTCCAGTCCGGCGGTGGGTTCGTCCAGCACCAGAACTTCGGGGTTGTGGATGAGCGCGGCCGCCATACCGACGCGCTGCCGGTAGCCCTTGGAGAGATGCCCGACAATCTTGCTGCGGACATCCGAGATCGCCGCTTTCTCCGCGGCCTGTTCGATGCGCTCTTTCAAGTCTCGTCTCGGGACCCCTTTGATCCGGCCGGCAAAGGCCAGCATCTCGTCCACCCGCATGTCGGTATAGAGGGGGGGCGTCTCGGGAAGGTACCCGGTGCGGCGCTTCACTTCCAGCGGATCCTGCATTACATCGTAGCCCGCGACCGTCACCTTTCCCAGTGTGGGAGGCAAGAACCCGGTGAGGACCCGCATGGTGGTGGTCTTTCCGGCGCCGTTGGGACCGAGAAAACCAAGGATCTCGCCCTTCCGAACAGAAAAATGGAGGTCGTCTACAGCGACAGTCCGTCCGTATCGTTTTGTCAGTCCATGAACCTCGATCAACGCTTCCTCCTTACCCCCGCTACCTCAGACTGCCGGACGTTCGCCCTGGAAGGGGCTGCTCGTATAGTGATTTCTCCAATATGGCTCCAGATGTCGTGCAAGACTCAGCCGCCATGCGCGCTGTTCTCTTCCTCCCCGGCTGGTGGTGAGCACCCTCGGATTCAGTTTCTGCCGCTCGGCAATACGGGCGACCGTTGGGCACGAAGACAAGAGCAGGGATTTAGCATACCAGAATTAGCAAAAAGCTCCAAGAACCTGGGTTTCTTTCCGCCGCGGAGGGCTGGCCGCTGCCCTTCGACAATTGCTCCCTTGCTTTCCGTCTTTGCCAAAGACGGCGGTACCCGGTCGCCGGGTTAAACAGATGCGATCTCGGGTCTTCTGGTTGCCAAGGAAAAGCCCTGACCTCCGGGAACGTCTCAGCAAAGAACGCCTTATCTTGCGCCCTTCCAAACCATCCGCCCATAAGAAATTGCGCCTTTCCCCCCCTGACACGAAACGATTCAACCGGTAACGGAAACCGCCCCCCCCGTCGTTTTCCATGCGCAGCCGGACGTCGCCGAGGAGTCGAATTTTTTCTTGCGTGGAGGCATAGGATTTGGATAAACTAAGAGTTTACTGCTGAGGGTACCGATGGATTCACTCCCGACCGAACTGACCGGCCTTTCGCCCCAGCGCGAGGCTGCCTTCTTCTATGGCCTCTTTCTGCGCGGCCACTCGATCGAAAGCCTGCGCAGGGACATTGACGTATCCCCGGAGACCCTGGCCCGCTGGCAGACCCTGCAACACCACGATCCCTGGTACCGGGAAGCCATCGAGATCATGGTCCCGTTTCGCAAGCGGGTTCTGGCCATCTTTGAATCGCTGATCACCTCGGAATTCAGCCAGCCCCGCCGCCAATAATCTCCCGTCGCAATTCTCTTCCGAGCCTGTATCCCCAGTCTTTCGGCGTGGGTTTTCCGGCTGTGCTATATTCGTGGGGGAAGGAACTCCGTCCATGATCCAAACCCTGTTCGGCACTCCGGAAGCGAAGCCTGGCCTCTTCGAACGCTTCCAGAAGGCGGTCCAATCCACGAAAAGCTCGCTCGTGACACGCGTCGAGGAGATTGTTCGCGGAAGGACGGAGATTGACGAGGCGCTGCTCGAGAAGTTGGAAGAGGTCTTGATCGCCGGCGACGTGGGCTTGGCCACCACCCAGGAAGTGCTGGAAGCCGTGCGCCAGCAGGTCCGCCGAGGGCAGTTGCAGGACGCGGCGGAGCTGAAATCGGCGGTTAAAGCGCAACTTTTGAACATTTTGCGGCAGACCTCCGATGGCCGGCCGCGCTCGGTGGACCCCCCGGCGGTGATTCTGGTGGTCGGGGTAAACGGCACCGGCAAGACGACCACGATCGGAAAGCTCGCCTACCAGCTTGGTTCCGAAGGAAAAAAGGTGTTGCTCTGCGCCGGCGATACGTTCCGCGCGGCGGCGGTGGAGCAGCTTGAAATCTGGGGCCAACGGACCGGTTGCGAAGTGATCAAGCAACGGCCCGGGGCGGACCCCAGCGCAGTGCTTTTTGATGCTCTGACCTCGGCCAAGGCCCGCCATTTCGATTGCGTCATCGCGGATACGGCGGGGCGCCTCCACACCAAGGTGAACTTGATGGCGGAAATGGAGAAGATGCGCCGGACCAGCCAGCGAGTGATCCCCGGCTCCCCTCACGAGGTTCTGTTGATTCTGGACGGTACCACCGGACAGAACGGCTTGCAGCAGGCCCGGCAGTTCACTGAACATGCTGGCGTGACCGGCATTGTGCTGACTAAACTCGATGGGACGGCGAAAGGCGGCGTGGTCTTGGCCATCGCCCGTGAACTGAAGCTCCCCATCCGCTATGTCGGCGTCGGGGAGCAGAAAGAAGACCTGCTTCCCTTTGATCCTGAACAATTCATCGAATCCTTGTTTGCCTGAGGATCGCCCGGTCAACCCCGAAGTAGGACAGGCATTCCTGCCTGTCGCTGTACGCGGATAAATGCAAGAACCCATTCCAACTCCAACGCAAGCCCAGGAGCCCCTATGGATGCGGCGGGCTCTGGAGCTTGCCGGACAGGGGACCGCGCTCGTTTCCCCTAACCCGCTGGTGGGAGCAGTCTTAGTGCGCGAGGCCCAAGTGGTGGGCCAGGGTTTCTATACCTACGAAGGCCGGAAGCACGCCGAAGTGCGGGCCATCGAACAGGCCGGGGAAGCGGCGCGAGGCGCGACTCTGTATATCAATCTCGAACCCTGCTGCCACCAGGGGCGGACCGGCCCCTGTACGGAAGCGATTCTGGCCGCGGGTGTGAAGCGGGTCGTAGCGGCGATGACTGACCCCAATCCGCAGGTCTCCGGCGGGGGATTTGACCGTCTCCGCCAGGCAGGAGTGGAAGTAGAAACGGGGCTGTGCCGGGAGGAGGCTGAACGGCTCAATGAGAGCTTTGCCCGATACATCTCGACCGGCCTCCCGCTGGTGACGCTCAAGGCTGCGATGACCCTGGATGGAAAGATCGCCGCCCCGGACGACAACAGCGGCTGGGTTACCAGCGAAGAGGCGCGGGCGCACGTACAGCGGCAGCGCCATGCCCACGACGCCATCCTGACCGGCATCGGCACGGTATTGGCGGATGACCCTCTGCTGACCGACCGGAGCGGCCTGCCGCGCCGCCGTCCCTTGCTGCGGGTCATTTTGGACTCGCGCCTGCGAGTGCCGCTCGAGGCCCGTTTACTCCAGCAGGTGGAGAACGATCTATTGGTTTTCTGTTCGGCTTCCGCCGATCCGGCCAAACGCCGGGAACTGGAGCGGCGCGGCGTCCAGGTCTGCGCTGTGGGTAGCGCCGCCGTCTCGGCGGCAACGACTGAGCCAGCGGGACGCTGGCGCTACCAGCATCCCGACCTGCGCGCCGTCATGCAAGAGTTGGGGCGGCGCGAGATTACCAGCGCGTTGCTCGAAGCCGGGGCGGAACTCAATTGGGCTGCGCTGGAAGTCGACGCCGTAGATAAAGTGTTCCTCTACTACGCGCCGAAAATTCTCGGCGGGCGCGATGCGCTGCCCCTGGCGGGTGGCCGGGGTATTCGCGCCATGCGGGATGCGTTGCCGGTCCATCGCATTCGCCATTACGCATTCGGCCCTGACTTTGCCATCGAAGGATACCTGCACAATGTTTACGGGGATCATTGAAGAAGTCGGCGCGGTGGCAGAGCTGAAGCGCGGCTCGGAGCCTTCGGGCGGAGCCAAGCTGGTCTTGCGGGCGCGCGCGGCGTTGGCGACGACGGAAGGTCCGAAGCTCCAGGAAGGCGAGAGCATCGCGGTCAACGGGGTCTGCCTGACGGCTCGCGAAATCAGCGCCGAGTCCTTCTCGGCCGACCTCTCGCCGGAGACCTTGGAGCGGAGCAACCTGGGATCATTGCGGCCCGGCGCGCGGGTGAACCTGGAGCGGGCCATGACGCCGACCTCCCGCTTCGGCGGGCACATTGTGCAGGGGCACGTCGATGGCGTTGGGAAGCTTGTGGCGCTCGATCCGCTTCCGGATGGGAATTACTGGCTCTCGGTGGACGTTCCGGCGGAACTGGAGCGCTATATCGTCTGGAAAGGCTCTGTCGCGTTGAACGGCATCAGCTTGACCGTGGCACGCCTCGATGGAAACCGCCTGGGCGTCGCCATCATCCCCCACACCTACGAGAACACAGGCCTTTGCGACCTGCACCCCGGCGACCCGCTCAATATCGAATGCGACATCCTCGCCAAGTACGCCGAAAAGCTGCTCTCGAACGTCCAAATTCCCTCGGGCCACGAACCCGGCCAGCCCTCTTCCCTTACGATGGAGCGGCTCATCAAAGAAGGGTTTTAGCCGGTGCGGAGAGTTTTCCCCTGGCCCACCCAATGCAAACCCTCGGTGTAGCCCGGCGGCAGCCCGCCGAATCCATTGGCCTCTACCAACCGCCGCTTCCGAACATCGCCTGAATTCCGACATCCCGGAAGTATCCCGACGGCTTGAATTGCAGGAACCGTGCCCCTTTGGCCGGCAACCCGTGCTGGTGAATCTCATTGGCTTCGACGATCATCAGGTCGCCTTCTTGCCACTGGATCGTTCTGCGGGGCTGATTCTTACCCTGTCGAGTCAGGTAGGTGATCAGTTCCCCCTTGGGGCAGTAGTAAACGACCTCCCAGGCGTGACGATGGTCCCCTTCGCCGTGGATTTCGCTGTCCGGTCTGATTACTTCCCGGTTTTGCCATTCGAAGAGCCGATTCCCAGCCATACCCGCCAAAGCACCCACACCTGTGGACCGGTCCGTCGGGGGAACGACGTTGATCCCTTCTTCGGGATAGTCCGGATCGCCGAACGCGATCGGCATTTTGATATTGGCCATATCTCGGATGATGTGACCAACGGACATCAGAGAGCGGTCCACCGCACCGCCGTTTCTCCCCGGCTGCTCCAAGAACTTGGGTTCTTGCAAGCCTTTCTTCCAGCGGTCTTCGAACGGATAATCACTGGAGAAAGAAAAAGCCGCATCCCCGAACTTATGCTTGAGCAGCGGGAAGGAGGTCATCAGGAGCAAGCGGGCCGGCTCCGTCGAGGAGGAATTCACGGTCTCATGCCAGGCGTTGAGAGAAGGAGACAGCACGTCGGAGACGGACCAATCGTACCTCTTCTTGGCCGTTGTCCCTGCCATCCACATGTTGGTATAGCCCCTGCCGGAAACGATGTAAATCATCTCCTCGTACAGGTGCTTATGCGGCGCAAGCTTGCCACCGGGCGGCAGTTCCACCAGAGTGGCGTCCATTTGGTAGAGGCGTCCTTCGCCATACTTGCCTTCGCCCAGGCGAGCAATGGCGGCTCCGTAGTCCTGGTCGAACTTCACCGGGAGAGTCTTCAACGGGACGGTTTCGGGCCGGGCTGGGTTCAGGGAAGACCCTCGCGGGGTTTGTTGGGGGGCCGGGGCGCCTTGTCCCAGCAATGGTCTAATCCCCCCGAGTGCCACGAAAGACAGAATCACTGCGCAGGCGCCTAATACTGCATACAGAGACCTGTTCACGGTCTTGCTCTCACCCGTGGAAGACCGCGCCAAGCCTTTCGTTTCGATCCTCTTCTCTTGCATTGTTCCTCCTCATTTTCTTGCTGATGGGTGCAATAGCAAAACCCCGCAGCGGGGATTCGATTGTCCCTCTGATCTCAACCGCATTAGAACAGCATCTTCAACGCCAACTGAATCTGCCGGGAACTGCCGGAAGTGTTGGTGATCCTCCCCGCGTCACTGAGCGGGGATTCCAAATCCGCGCGCGCGGCAAAGACCGTTCGGCTGGGCATATCGAAGTTCACGCGGTTCAGGATGTTAAAGAATTCGGCGCGGAACTCCAGTTTCCCGCTCTCCCCCAGGAATCGGAGCGAGGTATCCTTGACCAGGGAGAAATCGAGATTGGCAAAACCGGGACCCCGCAGGGTATTCCGGCCGAGATTGCCCAGAAACCCCAGCGCCGGGACGGTGAAAGCGCGGGGATCGTAATAGCGGTCCGCCCCTCCTAAAATGATGTTGTCGTTGCTGCGTCCGGGCACCAAGTCCGGCCGATCAATTCCCGCCCCTCCCCCGTTCACCCCCGACCGGGAACGGTTGGTTTGCAGGGCCGGGGTAAAGGGATAGCCGGTTTGGAGAGAGAGGATTCCGCTGATCCACCAGCCGTTCAACAGCTTCCCGGTCACTCTTCCTGCGGAGCTGAACTCCGGCAAGCGGTAGATGGCATTGAACCGCCAGTTGTGGGCGGCGTCGAAGGAGGCCGGTCCCTTGTCCGCCGAGCGATGAGTCGGATCGGAACCGAACGTGCTGCTGGCATTGTTATCCACACCCAGTTGCCCTTGGGTTTCATCCAGCACTTTCGACCAGGTGTAGGAGCTCTGGAATTGGAGGCCCTTGCCCAAACGCTTGCTCAGCCCCAATTGCAAGGAGTTGTACCAGGAATTCCCCGCCCCCGTCTTCAATTCAATGCTGGTCCAGTTGGGATTCGTCCGCGGGGCATTAGCGGGCCAGAATTGGCTTCCATTGGCGAGGACCTGCGGAACGGTAGGGTTGCCCTCCTTGGTCTGGATGAGGTTCAATCCGCGCGAACCCGCATAGGCCAATGCCACAGCCATATTCAAGGGTAACTGCCGGTCTACGGTTAGGTTGTATTGCAGCATGTGCGGCTGCTGGAGAAGGTAGTCCACCGTGCGCAGCGCTTTTCCGGCCGCCGAGTCCGGGAAGGTGAGAGGCAGAACCAAGGGAGTGGGCGTGGTGAGACTGACCGTGCTCAGGGCGGCGAACGGCGGCGTCGCCCCGGCCCCCGCGCTCAGAGCGTTCCCCAGGTTGCCGATGTCGTAGAGCAACCCAAAGCCTCCCCGCAACGCCGTTTTCCCATCGCCCCTGACGTCCCAAGCAAAGCCAAGCCGCGGACTGAGATTGCGGAGCGACGGGTTTTCAAAGGCGGGCCCCAGGGTGGTATTCGCATCATGCTGGATATCTCGCAGGGCCGCTGAGAAACCTTGCACTTCCTGCGGCTGTGTGAGGAATTCGTAGCGGAGGCCCAGATTCAAGGTCAAACCGGAACTGACCCGCCAGTCATCCTGCCCATAGAATCCCAGCGTGGTGTAATGGTAGGTTCGGGTGAGGTTGGAACCCGGCGTCACCGCGCGAAAACTGGCCGGCTGGCCCAATAGAAACGAGTTGATATTCGCAAACGTAATCGCTCCCCGGCTGTTGGTTCCATTGTTGGTAAACTGCTGGAACCGGTTGATCAGCCCGCCGAACTTCAGGGAATGCCTCCCCCTCGTGTAGAACACATCATCGCTCCAGGTATAGATATTCTGCGCCTTGACGTTGGGCGCGCTTCCCGTCGCCCCCAGGGTGGTTACGCCTCCGATGCTGATCTCCCCCAGTTCCTGGCCGGGGACAAACGAGTATTGGGGGCCAATGATTCCCGAGGGAGAAACGATCGCCGTTTTGATGCGGCTGTAGGAGAATCGGAAAGTATTCAATAGCGCCGGCGAGAACACGTGGTTCTCGGCCAAGGTGGCGAACTGCGCCCGACTCAACCGGTTGGTTTGGAACTGCTGGTAGCTGAGGGGCTCGGTCCGTTCCGCGTCCGAAATCGTGTACCGCACGAACATCGAATCGCTTGTCGAAACCGTGTGATCCCCCCCGCATCTGCCCGTAGTCTTCCCGTGTCGGCTGGCTGAAGGGGAACGTGAATTGGTTGCCCGGCAGAAGATTGGGGTCCGGGAACAACGCCAACAGCGGCCTGGTCACCGCCGCAATCTGAGGGACCAACCCTCCCTCCACCTTCGCGGAAGGGGGAATGACGTTGGAGAGCGTCGTAACGCCCAAACGCTCCCGCAGCCCTTCGTAAACCCCGAAGAAGAACAGTTGGTCCTTCCGAATAGGCCCCCCGAAGGAGCCCCCGAAGTTGTTCCGTTTGAATTCCGGCAAACGTCCCGGGGTGAGCGCCGTCTTACGGTCAAAGAAATTCCGGGCATCCAGATTGTCGTTCCGCAAGTACTCCAGCAGCGAACCGTGAAACGTGTTGCTCCCTCCCTTGCTCACGATCACCATTTGGCTTCCCATCGTCATGCCGTACTCGGCGCTGGAGGAGTTGGTAATCACGCGGTACTCCCGAATCCCCTCGATCCCCAAAGTCGAGCCGCTCATCGAAGCCGTATTGGTTCCCCCGTACCCTTGGATCATGGCTCCGTCCAACAAGTAACTGTTGGACCGCACCGGCGCTCCATTGCTGCTGAACCAGGTCCCGACCGTTTCATTCCCTGGCGACTTCGTGCGGTGTTCCATGACTCCGGGTTGCAACAAGGTCAGTTGGATATAGTTGCGGCCGTTGAGGGGGAGTTCGGCCACCCGCCGTTCATCCACCAGCCCGCCCAAGGAACCGCTGGTGGTGTTGACCAAGGGGGCTTCCGCCGTGATCGCCACCGTCTGCTCGATGCCCCCGACCTCCAGCGCAAAATTCACCACAGCCTCTTGCGATACCGTGAGCACCAAGCCGCTCCGCACCACCGTTTGGAAGCCCGGGTGTTCCACGCGGATTTCATAGTTACCCACCGGCAGCGCCGCAAAGCGATAGGCGCCCCCCTCGCCCGTGGTCGCCGTTCGGCTCTGCCCGGTCTCCACATTCCGGATCGCCAAGGAAGCGCCGGGCACAACAGCGCCGCTGCTGTCTTTGACCACTCCCAGGACCGTAGCCGTCGGAAGCTGCGCGACAGCGGAAGCTGCGCCGATCAACACACCAACCAAAATGCGAAGGCGCGCGGATTGGCGGTACCGCTTTCCCGTATTCTCGTTTTGGATACACACTTGGTCCTCCTTCTCCCCTGGACGAAACGCAAGGTAAACATAGACTGGAACCAGTTCCCTTGTGACCGATGACTGGAATCATAATTCCTGGCTTTTTGAATGTCCACGGAAAATTTACCCGAGATTTTCGATGCGCTCGATTGGGGCGTCTCTCCTGGTTCGCCACCCTTCCGGCAACGGAACCAGCGGCACGGGCTGGCGATGCATCCCGCTGGGTCTGGGCGACAGGGCAGGGTGGCCGGTCCAACCAACCCGCTCTCGAGCCGTGAAAGTTGAACGCAAGACACGATCCAAGAAAACGGAGGCAAACTCCCTGGCTGCATATGACGCCGCACGGAATAAACGCAAAGCAGGATGATCTGGCGGAGAGGGTGGGATTCGAACCCACGGTAGAGTTTCCCCTACACACGCTTTCCAAGCGTGCTCCTTAAACCACTCGGACACCTCTCCGGGACGGACGGGCCGCGCGGGGCCCGCGATCCGGTCGCCGCCCCCTGCGGACTGCTAACCGCACGATTGTATGACGCGAACCGCAAATCCGCAAGCTGCCCGCCGAGGATGCGAAAAGGACTTCCCGTTGTTATCGAATGCGGTTTGGGGAATCAACGGGAAGGCATCCCGAGAGCCTCCGCATAGGCCAAGACGGCGCGGGGATAGCCAGCAGCCGAGCCGTAGTACTTGCCGAGCGCTCCGAGCGGGTCCTCGCGCCAGCCGTTTTGTATGAGGAAGTTGGCGGCGCTAAACAGGGCGTCTTCGATATCGAACGGGTCCACGAGGTTGTCTCCGTTGCCGTCATATCCGTGTTCCTGGAGTGACCGGGGGAGGAACTGCGCCGGGCCCAGCGCTCCGGCATAGGAACCTCGGATTCGAAAGCAGTCGGTCCCGGCAGCTTTGCAGTAGGCGGCGAGAGACACGAGGTTCTCGGCTGCCCATTTCCATCGCTTCTCCTCCGCGCTTCGCAACAGAGACGTGTAAAAGACGTTGAACGTGATATAGCGGCCCGCATTCTGGCCGAAGTTGCTCTCGACTCGGACGATGGCCGCCAGCACCTCCCTTGCCACGCCGAATTCCTTTTCCGCCCGGCTCAGGCTCTCCTGATGCTGGATCAAGAACCGGCTACCCTGCCTTACGGACTCCGGGGCAACTAACCGGGCGATGACTTGATCCCACTGGACCTCCCTGGGCTGGACAGTTCTGGGAGGGTAGACTTTCAGCCGTGGATCGTGGAGGAGCGCTTCCGCCTCCCGCAGGGAAAAGCCATGTTGGGTGAGCTGGGAGATCAGGTACTCCACGCGCTCATTCTGCAAGGGGCTCCACAACAAAAGTAGAGCCAAGACCGCCGGAAGCATAGCAGGTTGTTTCCCTTCCCATCCCCGACCTTCTTCATTGTAAGCCGATTGCCTCTCTTGGTTTCTCTGGAAACTCCGCGGGCAGAGCGACTTTTTCCGGCCGGGACGAATGTGCTAGGCTATAGTGTGGCAGGGTTTTCTGTGATCCTCCGATCCCCAGGGGAGGGCGCCGCGGCTTCCTGGACGCATTTTTGTTGGTTATCCTGTCTCCTTATCGTGTCTTCCCAGGGCTTCCTGCTATCGAAGAATTGAACCCTTGAGGGATTCTGTTTCGCAAGGAAATCCTGGACCAGCTTCCGAGCCGCGCAAGAGGTAAGTCTATGCGGAAGACGTCGGTTTTAGTCAATTTGGCGCTGGCAGCGTCGCTGGGAGGCGCGACCGGATGGTGGATTTTGCGCCGCCCGGAGCCGCCTCGCCTTCCGGCTACACTGGCGTCGGCTGCGCAGACGCCGCCGGCCGCAGTGGCCGCTGCGCTTCCAGAGGCGGGAGCCTCTTGGGATGAGCAAAACAACATTCAAATTTATAAGGCGGTCAGCCCCGCGGTGGTCAACATCACCAGCACAACCATTCAATACGATTTCTTCTTCAATGTTTTCCCGGTGCAAGGCAGCGGCTCCGGATTTCTGATTGATGACCAGGGAAGCATTCTGACCAACTTCCATGTGATCAGCGGGGCGCGTTCCATTGAGGTGACCCTTTCGGACCGGACACGCCATCCCGCCAAGCTGATTGGACGAGACCGGACCAGTGATCTCGCGGTGATTCAGATCACCGACCGGAAAGGCCTCCCCTTTTTGAAGATGGGCAGTTCGGATAACCTCCAGGTGGGGCAGAAAGTTTTGGCGATCGGGAACCCGTTCGGGTTCCAGGGGACGCTGACCACGGGCGTGATCAGCGCTTTGGGGCGGAGCATACGGGAGGAAGACGGCCGGCTCCTCGAGGACCTCATCCAGTCCGACGCCGCCATCAACCCCGGCAATAGCGGGGGACCCTTGCTGAACTCGCGCGGGCAAGTGAT
>Ga0156329_1410_pt1 | contig 27122 bp, 18 predicted proteins | sample RifCSPlowO2_12_FD_107977 | JGI IMG/M metagenome (GOLD analysis project Ga0156329, IMG submission 107977) | Acidobacteria bacterium RIFCSPLOWO2_12_FULL_60_22 | reverse complement strand
GCGCACTCCGGCCGAACCTCCGTCACCGGATACCGCGCCCCGCACTTCTCGTCGAAACAGCGCAAGAAGACTGAAGTCATCGCCGCTACGCTGGAAGAATCCTTCATGGTTTTCTATTGTACTTTGATTTCCACCGACGGCGAAGTTGGCGGTAAATTCGGTTTCCTCGGTAAATTCGGTAAATTCGGTTCCTGCGGTTCCTGCGGTTCCCTCGGGATTCTCGGGATTATCGGATTGCAACCTAAGAACGTTTACTGTAGCACACCCTTACATTGTCGCTCTTGCCGTCCCCTCTGCCGTCGCGAAGAGGCACTAACGCGGCACTAATACGTATAGGACTACATCGCGATTAAATCATGATTGACAGGACTTTTTTCTTGACAGGTAAAAAGGGGGGAACTACACTACTTGAGTTTTCCCCCTATTTTCTCAAGCCGAATGTCAGGCAGGCGGGATTGGCGCGGGTTTTCTGATTCTGATTTTCGGCGGATTCTAAGGAGGCGGGCATGTGGCGGACGGTTTCTGTCTGGGCGTGTAGGAGTGTGCTTTGGTTAGGCGTTTTGGCGGTACTTTCAGGACAACGGGTGTGGGCAGAGGAAACGCGGGCAAACGCGGCGAATGACGCCGGGGCCACGGCGCAGGGGGCCAGCGTGCCCCGGCTGGTCCAGTTCAGCGGTGTGCTGAAGGACCAAGCAGGGGCGACTCTCAGCGGCGTGCAAGGCGTCACGTTTGCTCTATACAAAGAGCAATCGAGCGGCGCGGCGCTCTGGATCGAGACGCAGAACGTCACGGCGGACGCCGAAGGGCGCTTCGCGGTTCTGCTCGGCTCGACCAGTCCGGAGGGACTCCCGCTCGAACTGTTCAGCACCGGGCAAGCGCGCTGGCTCGGCGTGCAGGCAGCGGGACAGGAAGAGCCACCCCGGATCTTTTTAGCCAGCGTCCCCTATGCACTGGCGACCAGTCCTGGTGGGGACGGAAGCAGCTCGGCGGCTTCCTCCACCGAATCCAAATCCTCCTCTCCACCGACAGCAAACGTGCCTCCGGACTCTGGAGGAGGCGGCGCCAAAGTGAGCCAATTGAATCAGGGAGCGGGGATCATTCTGACGCCTAACCCCATTATGGAGGTCGGCAGTATCGCGGCGAACTTCACAACCTCCGGCGGCAACAGCGGGGACAATGGCGCCAGCACCGATGTCGCACGCGGCAACCACCTGCATGATGGCCGCTACTTTACGGAGACGGAACTGAGCGGTACAGGTACGATTAACACCCTAAGCAACCCGGTGGATTGGGCCAAGCTGAAGAACGTTCCGGAGGGCTTTGCCGACGGCACCGACGCCACCGGCGGCACCGCTTCGGACGTGGTCTGTGATGGCTGTGTGGGGACCTCCGATCTGGCCCCCGACGCCGCCACGCAAGCCGAGATCGATGACGAAGCGGCCGCCCGCGCTGCCGCCGACACGACTCTCCAGAGCAACATCAACAGCGAGGCCGCCGCCCGCGCGGCTGCCGATAACACTCTCCTGAGCAACATTAACGCCGAAGCGGCCGCCCGCGCAGCCGCCGATACGACGCTCCAGACCAACATCAACAGCGAGGCCGCCGCCCGCACTGCCGCTGACACGACTCTGGCGGCTGCCGACGCGGCGCGGGTTCTGAAGGCCGGTGACACCATGACGGGGAAGCTGACCCTGGGACCTTCTGGCGCAGCCGGGACTCCCTCCGTCCCCATCGAGATGTTAGCCCTATCGCTCCAAAGTGCAATCTCGACGAACCAGGTCTTTCAACTGCGAACCGAGGTCTTGGGGAACAACACCGCGGACGCCACGGGGCGCATGAGCTTGCTCTACGGCGAAGGCGGCGCTACGCCAGGGGCGACCGGCATCTCTTTCAGCCACGATGGCAAATTGTTCGGCGACGGCTCCAATCTCACGGGCGTGCTCTCACAGGCCGCAGTAGACACCGAAGCAGCTTCCCGCGCCGCAGCCGATACGACTCTCCAAAACAACATTGACGCCGAAGCCGCCGCCCGCTCGGCTATGGATACGCAGCTTCAGGGCAACATTAACACCGAAGCGGCTGCCCGCGCCGCAGCCGACACGACTCTCCAGAACAACATTGACGCCGAGGCAGCCGCGCGCCAGGCTGCGGATACGACTCTCCAGAACAACATTAACAACGAAGCGGCCGCCCGCGCCGCAGCCGATACGACCCTCCAGACCAACATTAACAACGAAGCAGCCGCCCGCACCGCTGCTGACGGCACGCTTCAGACCCGCGTGGCAGGAACCTGCGCAGCGGGTAGCTCGATCCGTGAGGTGCTCGCCAATGGGACGGTGACGTGCGAGACGGATGATGGAGGCGGTACCGGGACTGTGACGCAGGTAAACGCCGGCACAGGATTGACCGGCGGTTCGATCACGACCACGGGCACGCTGGCAGTAGATACAAACGCCATTCAGAGACGCGTGACAGGGTTCTGCAACGCGGGAAGTTGGCTTCGTGTATTGAATGCCGATGGATCGGCCGTTTGCCAGGCGGAGCAAGGTCTCGGTACCGTCACCCAGGTAAGCGCTGGGTACGGCCTGCTGGGCGGTAATATCTTCAACGCGGGAACGCTCTCGATCAACGGCGCAATCGTCGCACAGCTTTCGAGCAACATTTTCACAGACACTCAATTGGTTAACACGACTGCGACCAACGCAATTCGTGGAGTTACCTCCTCGACTACCGGGACTGCCATTATCGGCGAGACGACAGCCACGGGTGATACTGTAACCACCGCAGGATCGTTTTTAAGCGCCAGCAGACGAGGAAAGGGCATTATCGCTATAACGACCAACACGGTCGGCCCTACGATTGCTGGAACTTTCCAAACTTTTAGCCCTGATGGCACTACGATTCAGAGCCGTGCCCTCGCCACCACGGGGTTCAATCAAGCTGGGGATTTTGAAAATGCGAGCTCCACCGGCACCGGCCTGCGTGCCGTCGCATCTTCACTCACCGGCCCCACCGTGGGAATCTCGGCAGTCGTCGCGAGCCCGGATGGCAGAGCTGGTTCGTTTACCGGCAGAGTGGAAATCGCCGGAGATTTATACGTGTCAGGAAACTCGATTCTGAATGGCTCGGTAACCAAAGGCTCCGGCTCCTTCAAGATTGACCATCCGCTGGACCCGGCCAACCAGTACCTTTCCCATTCCTTCGTGGAGTCGCCCGACATGATGAACGTCTATAACGGCAACGCCGCGCTGGATGGCAAGGGTGTCGCCTGGGTGGAACTGCCGGAGTGGTTTGAGACGCTGAACCGCGAGTTTCGCTACCAACTGACGGCCGTCGGCGCGCCGGGGCCCAATTTGCACGTGGCCAGCGAAGTGAAAAACAACCGCTTCCAGATTGCCGGAGGCAAGCCCGGGATGAAAGTCTCCTGGCAGGTGACGGGCATTCGGCAAGACCCCTTTGCGGAAACGCGTCGCATTCCGGTGGAAGAAGACAAGCCGGTATCGCTGCGCGGCTTCTACCTGCATCCGGAGGCATACGGCCTGCCCAAGGAGAAAGGCATTAGCTACGCCCGTCGTCCGCCCGAAACGGAAGGTTTAGAAGCGAAGTCAGGCGCGGAAGTCAGTCAGGTAGTGACGAGTGCCAAGTAGCTGGTAGCCACGGCATGTCTTTTATGCCGTGGGCTTTTGCTTGGCCCGTTCCCTCAATTTACAAACCCACGGCAAATTAAACTGCTAATTTGCCGTGGCTACCTCTGCGCTCGGGACAGCCACGGCTCGGATAAGCAACCGGTCCCTTCGACTACGCTCAGGGCAGGCGCGGCTCGGACTGCCAGGCCAGCCGCTCGACGGCCAGGCCGTCCCGATCCACGGGAAGGCGATGCGCCTGCGCCGCAATCTTCTTCGCCCGGAAGCACGCGGCAATCGCCTCGCCAACTTCGGCGCTGTGGCCGGAGCAGAACGCCAGGACACTCGGCCCGGCGCCGCTCAGCGCCACGCCCAGCAGGCCAGGGAGATCGCGCAGCTCCAGGATCGCCTCAAACCCTGGCACCAGCGGAGCGCGGTAGGGCTGGTGCAGCCGGTCCCGCATCCCTTCCGCCAGGAGGTCCGCTCGCCCGTCGCGGAGCGCAGCCAGCAGCAGCGCCACCCGCTGCAAATTGAAGACCGCATCCTGGCGCGAGTATTGCGCCGGGAGCGCCGCGCGGGCGGCTTCCGTTGGAAGCTCAAACTCCGGGACCACCAACACAACTTCCACGTTCGCGCTGAGCGGGCTTCTCACGGAGAGAACACTGCCATCCTCGGCCTGGCAACTGGCCACCAAGCCTCCCCAGACCGCCGCCGCCACGTTGTCGGGATGCCCTTCCATCTCCGCCGCGAGCTGGACGATTTCTTCCTTGCTCTTCTTCAATCCCATCCATTCATTAGCCAGGGCCAGTCCGGCCACGATCGCCGCCGCGCTGCTCCCCAAACCTTTCCCGATGGGAATTTCGTTTGCAATTTGAAGCTCCACTCCGCGCGGCGCTCGCTCCCCCGCCAGGCGGAGAAAGGCGCGCCAGATCAGGTTCGACTCGTCGCGCGAAATCGCCGCGCTGTCGGTTCCCGAAACGCGGACGGCAAATCCCGCGCCCGACTCCCGCAGCGTGCATCGGAGATACAGCCCCAACGCCAGCGCCAGCACGTCAAACCCCGGCCCCAGATTGGCGCTGCTCGCGGGGACGCGAACACGAATTGGAGAGCGAAGCTCCATGGTGGCTTTCAATCCACAACCAAAAACACCATCGTAAACCAAATCGGTCTCAGAAACCCTATGCGTTTGAAGAGACGCCTCTGTTCGAGCGGCAGCGGGGAGCATGGTAGAATGAGCTTTCGGACCAAATAGCAGGAGGAGGAACTGTCATGGAGCAACCGGTCATTTTAAGCGCGGTGAGGACAGCGATTGGGAAATTTATGGGGAGTTTGTCGCCGCTCTCGGCGACGCAGCTCGGCGCGATAGTTGTGCGGGAGGCGATTGCGCGCGCGGGGCTGGAACCGGCGCAGGTGGACGAGGTCATTATGGGAAACGTCATTCAGGCGGGCCTGGGACAGAATCCGGCCCGGCAGGCTGCCTTGGGAGCGGGCCTGCCGCCCAAGGTGGCTGCCATGACGGTGAATAAAGTCTGCGGCTCGGGCCTCAAGTCTGTGGGGCTGGCCGCCCAGGCCATTCAGGTCGGCGACAATGAGATCGTCGTGGCCGGCGGCATGGAGTCCATGACCAACGCCCCGCACCTGCTGCCCAAGGCGCGCGAAGGGTTCCGCCTGGGCGACGCCAAGATGCTCGATGCCGTTGTCAAGGACGGCCTCTGGGACGCCTACGAAGACTACCACATGGGCTGCACCGGCGAAGTGGTGGCCGAAAAATATCAGGTCACCCGCGAGGAGCAGGACGAGTATGCCCTAAACAGCCATCGCAAGGCGGTGGCGGCGATGGCGGCGTGCCGGTTTGAGTCCCAGATTGTCCCCGTCCCGATCCCGCAGCGAAAGGGCGCACCGGTCCTGTTCCAAAAGGACGAAGGACCTCGCGCCGACAGCAGCCTGGAAGCATTGCGCAAGCTCAAGGCGGTCTTCAAAGAGAACGGAACTGTCACGGCGGGCAACGCCTCCGGCATGAACGACGGCGCGGCGGCGCTGGTCGTCACTTCCGAGCGGGTGGCCGGCCGCCTGGGGAAACAGCCGGTGGCGCGCATCGTGGGGCAGGCCGTGAGCGGAATCGAGCCGGCTCTGGTGATGATGGCCCCGGTCGAGGCCGTCGAAAAACTTTTGAAGAAACTCAACTGGGACCGCGACGAAGTGGACCTCTACGAGCTGAACGAAGCCTTCTCCGTGCAATCGGTCGCGCTCATCCGGGAACTGAAGCTCAACCCGGAAAAAGTGAACGTCAACGGAGGGGCCGTGGCGCTGGGGCATCCGATCGGCGCGAGCGGAGCGCGCGTCCTGGTCACGCTGCTCCATGAGATGATGGCCCGCAACGCCCGGCGCGGCATCGCGGCCCTCTGCCTCGGCGGCGGAAACGCGGTCGCGCTGGCCGTGGAGCGCTGAACCCATCCATACGAACCGCGACAATCAGAGCCGCGCGCGTTAGCAAGCGGTTAGGTGTGTGACCGCTCCCTCACGGTCGCGGCTCGGATTCCGAGAAGATTCCTACCATGAAGGCGATTCAAATTCGTGAACTCGGCGACGACGCGGACCTGCTCTTGGCCGAGGTTGCCGAACCGAGGCCGAAAGACGACGAGGTTCTGGTCGAGGTGAAGGCTGTCGGGGTCAACTACGCCGATCTTCAGATGCGCCGCGGGCGCTATGGCGGCCGCCGGCCTCTGCCTTATGTGCCCGGCTTTGAAGCTGCCGGGGTGGTGCTTCAGCCCGGCAGAGGCGTGACGGAGTGGCTCCCTGGCCGGCGCGTGATGGGGACCGTGCTGCGCGAGACCTGCGGCTGCTACGCCGAAAGGGCGGTCATGCCGGCCTGGCTGCTGCTGCCGATGCCGGAGCACTTCTCGTTTGCAGAAGGAGCCGCCTTCCCGGAAGTCTTCCCCACGGCGTATCTTGCGTTACAGGTGTTTGGGCATGTGACAAAAGGCGAAAGCGTATTGATCCACGCCGCCGCCGGCGGGGTCGGTACCGCCGCCGTGCAGGTCGCTAAAGCGGCCGGCGCGCAGGTCTTTGCCACGGCCAGCTCCGAAGAAAAGCTCCGCCGGGTGAAAGAGCTCGGCGCGGACGTCCTCATCAATTACGCCGCCCAGGACTTCGTCGAAGAGATCAAGAAGAAAACCGAGGGACGAGGCGTGGACCTGGTCCTGGAGTCGGTGGGCGGGGAGGTTTTCGAGAAGAGCCTGCAGTGCCTGCGCCCCACGGGACGCCTGGTGGTCTACGGAACCTCGAGCGGCCAGGAGCCTAGCCCCATCCAGCTCCTGGACTTGCGGCAGCAATCCATCTCGGTCAGCGGATTCAGTTTCGGCGCGCTGAGCGTTGTCCGCCCCGACGTCGTGCGCCAGGCAATGCAAGGCGTCACCGAGCTGCTGCGACAGCGCAAGATTCGCCCCGTGGTCGGGCACACCTTTCCGCTCGCGGAAGCCCGCGCCGCCCACAACCTCCTCGGCAGCCGTGGGAGCTTTGGCAAGGTGGTTCTGATTCCGTAGGAACCGCATCCCGGAACCCTTCTTCCCTTGCCGTAGCTACGATCGTCCCGGTAAAACGAACTGTGCTTTAAGTCGGAATCTTGTGCACCATCTTACCGAGGATGTTTGTAATCGCGGCTGAATGGAGACGAGTCGCCCCACGCTCCCAACGATTCACAGTCGTGTGCGCCACGCCGATCTCATGCGCCAGTCGCTCTTGGGACAGACCAAGAACCCTTCTTAACAAGGCTACAGCAAACTTGTCAACGTGCTCGGGGGAATCTACCACGAGCCGGGCGTGATCTCTCGCCACCAGTGCCCCCAAGAAATCGAGGCACAAGGTTTCCTCCTCATCCCCGCTAACATGGATTTCTTCCCCCAGCACCTTTAATCTGAGGCAGCATTCTTTGATGTACGCATCAAGCGAGTCATATGTCTGATGATCTGTCTCCCGCATTCTCTGGACTATCTTTGTCGGCGTGCCATCAAAAAACTTTTTATCAGCCGACATCCGAATTTTCATCGCGTTTTCTCCTAGTGATCATAATCAAAGGGCAGGACCCTTTTAGTTTCTGTTCGTTTTCCCAGTCACCTATGCTTCTTGCTCAAAATTGTTTCTCTATGCTTTTCCGACATTTCCTTCTGTATATGCTGATCACCTGCCTTGCTCTCAATTTCCTTAACCCCCTTTTCCTCCGGCTTCGCTAGGGCTCGGGCAAGTTCAATGATTGACATGCTGGCCCTCACATAACTCTCGATCAATTTGCCTTCCAGAGTGCTGTTATAGTATCGAAACTCAACTGTCCCTCTGTATAGGAGGCTGTGTAAGTTAAGACCGCGATAGCGGGTTTGGTCCCAACGGTCTTTCGCCCGCTCAACATTGGCGTCAGGGTACCAAATTCCAGCAAGGTTCCTAACGAAGTCCTCCTGTGTGCCTACAGAAGTCAACTCCTCCAGTTTTTCTAAGAACTCCTGGGAAACCGGCTCAGCATATGGAATTCGTTTGCTTGCCACCTGAAAGTGGGTGTAAAAAAGCGGTTCAATGAACTTCATCACTCTCGCCAGAATTCGTACGCAATGGTAATCTTCCCGGGGTATCCCCACATGCACATGGATGCCACAGCTTTCATCCACACGCGCCCCACATCCCTTAAGCGTATCAGCAATCCGTTTCACCAACTCCATATCAGCCATCTGTAGTATGGGGCTGACGACCTCGGCTTGTAAGTTCTCAGGAACCTGTATAGACTCATCCCGCTCCACCTTCCAAGTCCCTACACGGTACGTCTCGTCATCGATTTTCTCGACGTCGGCTCCAACAACTTCACCGATCGACTGCGCAACTATTGGCCTATCCGCGATAACTTCGACTTCGATCCCGAACCGTAACTCTTCCATCCCCACTCCTTTCATTTGCACTGCAAATGCATTGCATATGCAATGCATCTTTTAATATATTAGGGCTAGATTATACTTATGTCAACATTAATTTTGTTTAATTTTTCAATAACTTACAGGTTGTTTAGTATCAGCGTGGCGCGTAGTACCCCTTGCGAGTCTGCACCCGATAGCCCCTGCCCGGCACACACGACGACTTGGCAAACGCGTCGGGAGGGGCGCTTGTGGGAGCTAGGAACTCAAACAGGCTTGTGTGGAGACCCTTATAAACGCGCGGCCGCGTAAACAGGCGCCTCGCTAGTCCTTCGACGCCGCCCTGGCTCAAAAGTCTCTTCATCGAATGGCTAAGGTTCTGTGGCGTGAGGAAACAAATTCGCCACAGTTTCCAGTCCCTCCCGGATCCCGGCCCGCAGCGTTTCCCGCCAAAAGACGCCGACTTTCCCCACGTGGCGATATTTCGCATATCGCCGTGCCAGAAGGCGGCGAGCCGAAACACGCGACGTCGCGCGCAGGGCATCGAGGACGTGTACTTGGATCGCCGCCGCTGTGGAAGCGAGGTCCAGATGCGCTCCTCCTTCCGGCTCCGGCACCACGGTATCAATCACACCGAGGGAAAACAGGTCCCGAGCCGTCAGCTTGAGGGCCTCGGCGAGCGCATCCGCCTTTCCCGCGTCCCGATACAGAACGGAGGCCGCGCCTTCCGGAGAGATCACCGAATAGATGGCGTGCTCCAGCATGAGCACCCGGTCCGCCACGGCCAGCGCCAAAGCGCCCCCGCTGCCCCCTTCTCCGATGATCACGGAGACAATGGGGACCGGAAGAACGGCCATCGCGGCGAGGTTGCTGGCCAAAGCGTAGGCGATGCCGCGCTGCTGCGCATCGTAGCCAGGCTGCGCTCCCGGACAATCCACCAACGTGACGACCGGGAGTTGAAATTTGCCGGCGAGTTGCATCAGACGCAGCGCCTTCCGATACCCTTCCGGGTACGCCATGCCTCCATGAGAGGATTCCCGCTCACTCGGCGTGCTTCCTCGATCCTGTCCGATGATGACAACCGCTTGCCCGTCCAATTCCGCCAAGCCACCCACAATAGCAGGATCCTCTCCGGTCTGCCGATCTCCGTGCAGCTCCAGAAAGTGTGTGGTCATCTGCGCAATGCACTGCCGCGCGGTAGGACGTCCTGCGTGCCGCGCCAAAAGAACCTCTTGGCTGGCCGGAAGTTTCCGAGCGCGTCGCGCGGAGGGAGGGGTCTCGGAGCGAACCTTTCCCTTCTTTTTCCGCCTCAAGTAGGAAAGTAAGTAGGCCAGGGTCTCCCGCAATTCGTGGCGGGGCGCCACCATGTCAATCAACCCACCCCGCAATAAAGTCTCAGCGCTATGCGATCCTTCCGGTAGGGCGACGCCGGTGGTCTGCTCGATCACGCGCGGTCCCACAAAGCCGATCTGCGCGCCGGGCTCGGCAATCAGAACGTCACCGAGAGAAGCGAAGCTGGCCGTGACACCGCCAAACGTGGGATCCGTGAAGACGGAGAGGAAAGCCAAACCTTCTCGACCGTGCAAGGACGCCGCCGCGGCCACTTTGGCCATCTGCATCAGAGAAAGCATCCCCTCTTGCACGCGAGCTCCGCCGCTGGCTGCCACACTGACCACGGGAATGCGGGCCTTGGCGGCATACTCGAACGCGCGGGCCACCTTCTCCCCCACGGTCGAGCCCATGGTCCCGCCCATGAATTCAAAGTCGAAAACCACCAGCGCCGTGCGCTGACCCTGGATGCGGCACACCCCGCTCGTCACCGCCTCGCGGAGGCCGGTCTCGCGCCGGGCCTCTTTCAACCGCTCGCGGTAGGACTTGCTATCGATGAACCGGAGGGGGTCCACGGAGACGAGCTTCCGGTCGAGCTCGCGGAAGGTCCGGGGATCCGCAAGCGTTGCGATTCGGGCCCGCGAGGGCATGGGGAAGTAGCGGTCACAGCCTGGACAAATGAAGAGTCGCTCCTCGAGGGCGGAAACCGGATGGTCCGCCCCGCAACCTCGACACCTTACCGTACGGATAGCCGAGCGACTGCGGCGGAACACCGTGCGCATCCTTTCCTCCCTGCTCGTCGGGAAACTCTCCGGTCCTGGTCGTCACGGAATCGATTGGGGGGGTGCATATTATTGATTGTCACACGACCAATTCTTTGGGTGACCTTCTGTAGGGCTATTGCGGGCTGTGGAATCGTAACTATATCTTGCAGCCTTCAATCGGTTACCCCCTCTTGAGAAACTCCTGCCCCTAACTAGCAATCGCAATGCTTTTGGGGTACTCATCCACGTATCTGACTTCACCTGCCGGCCGCCCGAGTGACGACAGCCGTCCTAAATTGAATCCGGGCGAGTTTGCTTGTCTGCCAGTAAGCCAACCAGACGGTGGGAGGGTCGGTGCTATTATCCACGGAAACAAGTCGGACATCGGTCCCCAACGTCGGCAGGCGATACTCCGCAAACTGCTCTGTGAACGGATTGAATTTGAAAACACTGTCCGTGTTGATGGTGGCGACCCACACCATGTGATTTTTATCCACTGCCACATGGTAAGGGAAACTATAACGGTACGGCAAAGGATATTCCGTTACTTTCCTGGTGCGGATATCTATCTTGGCCAGCCCACTGGACTTGGATAACACAATCCAATGGGTGCCATTCTTGAGGTCCGATGCCTGTCTCCGGGGACCCTTTTGCCACGGAGGTCCGTATTGGTCAATGGGTTCAAACTTCGAAGCTAGTTCCTTATCTCGCACGGTGTGTTCCACATCATCTTGATCCGGCGCGCTCAGGCTTAGCTCGCTGACTTTTCCGGTACGGCCATCCACGATTCCTAACAGGTCAGAACCAGACCGAGTAAACCAAACATTGTCTTCGGCGTCAACGCCAACCCCGTAAGTGGTTAATCCTGGCGTGAGCGCCCTATAGAAGGTATATTCGCCCGTCTTCGGATCCAACTTCACAGCCCCACCTGGTTGCTGCGGATCAGGAGCGTTATAAGGGATTTTCGATATTGGGTCTATTTTTGTAATTGCACCTCCCTGGATGGTATTCCATATGTTGCCCTTGGAGTCCTCACCAAACAAGCGGCCGCAGCAGGCGGCCGGGATTGAGTCAGGCAGAGGGAAGTGCTGGAATTTCTCCGTCTGGGGATCAAATTTATCCATGGTCCCTTCCGCGCCATTGTTAAACCATACATTGCCCATCCGATCCACATGAATGTCATGGGATCTCACATGTTCATTCCTCTTACTCAGGTATTTGTAATCGGTGATTCGTCCAGTTCCAGGGTCCAGCTTGCCGATGGTGCGTTCCGGAGTAACGCTGTCCGAAAACCAAACGTAGCCTCGCGGGTCCCAAACCAGATCGTGGTTGGCTCCCGATTCGTGCCTGGACGGGGTCCCCAGGGACCAGTCGCTGCCGTTCCCGACCACCAAGTAGCCCGGCAGATGTCCCGGCGAGACGTCGTACTCGGTGACCACAATTTGAGCTGCTTCGCCAGCAACCCGCGGACGCGGCTTGTAGGTCAGCGTCGAATCCGGCCCGCGCACTCGCGCCAAGTACGAGACAATTTCTTCCCTCGACCCGTGCATAAATGGGTTAACGCGCTGGTTCTCATAAGTGCCCGCATGGTCGTTGGACTTCTCCATAAAGTTCAGAATGGCAGCCCAACCGGTGGCATCAAAGCGGTTTTGCAGCGCAAAGCCCACCGCATGGCACTGGATGCAATTGATGCCGATGATTCTCTTGACCCGGCGGTCCTGGGGAGTGTCCTCCGGTAAACTCGCCATCCATTCGACTCCGGAGAGCTGCCTGCCGAAATCCTGGAGCGGTTTCAGTGTGAAGTCTTGCTCCACTGCCTTGCCGGCCGAAAGTCTTGCCGCGGACCGGCCTGCTTCAAAGCCGACCGCCTGCGCCCATACCTTGTACTGGCCCTCCTCCATCGGCGGAGCCAGCGGCGGGAAAAGATACCCTCCATCCCGGCCGGTGTACACCGTTGTCGTAACCGTTTTCCCGTCGGCCCGCGCTGAGACGGCCACGCCTTCCATCGGCTTCCCATCCGACGACTTCACCGTTCCCTTCAGAGGTGTCACAGATGGGGATGGTCCTTGCGCAAGAGATAACCCCATCAGAACGACAACCGCGATAGGGACTAGTGCCCCCAACTTGGCTCTTGACATGGTATCCTCCTTTTCACACCTTACTTATAGAGTCTTCAGGTAAGCAATCAGATCGTCTATTTCGTTGGACGCCAAACCATACTGAAAGCCTGGCATCCTTTGGGTACCCTTCAGGATGAATTCACGCACCGCCTTTTCCTTCTCCGGCTTGGCATCCTTGAACAAACCCTCCAGGCTCTTCCATACGACGGGTAGCTCCGAAACAGACGCCGACTTCGTATATTTGGGCAGATGGCAAAGAGCGCAGCGCTGCAAGAACCAATATTCTCCCCGCTTCTCTTGCTCACGCAAGGTAGGATTCGGCTTGAAGGCCAGCCTCGGTATAAAACGCTCAGACGGCTGGGCCATCTCTTGTGCGAACATATCCCCCGTCAAAGCAAGCAGTCCAACAACCAGCAACGATATAGTATGCCGTGCCAAAAGCTTCATGTTGCCCTCCCGAATAGCAACTGGCGGTCTCCTCGAGACTGAGTTGTGGTCAACCCATACTACGGCACGCAGTTCACCTCCCCGCGCTTCCTGGAAACGCTCCGGCAGCGGGGAACACCTCACCGTCTCCTGTACGAGCCAACCTGTCAATTACCAAGTGAGTTTCAACCCAAACTGCATTTGCCGCGACGTAGTGGTGGTCGCGGTTATCACACCCGCTGCGCTTGCCGGCACTCCGGAAGTCGTCAAGGCGATGGGCGAGGGAATGCTAAAATTGGAGCGGTTGAAGAGATTAAAGAATTCCGCCCGGAACTGCAGGTTCCGCCTTTCTGACAAGTGTGTTGTCTTAAACAGAGAAAGATCGACCGATTCCAATCCAGGACCGATCAGTATGTTTCGGCCGGCATTTCCGTACGTCCCGGCCATGGGTAACGCGAATGCCGTCGGATCATACCACCTCGTTGGGGTGCCTAGATAAATGCCGCTGCGCGTCCTCCCTGGGGCCATGTCTGGCCGATCCGGATTGGAAGTATTTCCATCGCGAGACCGATTAAAGCCAAGTATGGGAGTAAGAGGAAAGCCGCTCTGCAGGCCGGCGATCAGGTTCAATTGCCATCCGCTGGCCAGCTTGCCTCCCACCCCGTTCGCTCCGCTCAGAAAAGCCTTGCCGGTCCCCAAAGGCAATTCGTAACTGCTGCTCAAGCTGAAACGATTCCTGACATCGAACGCCGACAATCCATAATCCCGACCCCGGTCGTAGCTATCCAATACCAGGGCTGGATTTCCAATGGACTGGAAGCTGGTTAACGAAGAGGAATTGTCCATGCTCTTCGCAAAGGTGTAATTGGTCCGGAGAGCCCATCCCCCTCGGAAGCGGCGATTCAAATCCACTGCGAAGCCATTGTGCCTGTTGACAGCGGAAGTATACATTTGGACAACGCTTCCCAGAGCCGGATTGCGCCGCCGCGTGGGGGTAGGGAAATATTTTGTACCGTCAGGCAGCCCGCCCGGGCAGTTGCCCTGCGCCGCCGAACAGATCGTCGGAACCGCCAGATTGCTATCGGCGCGAAGGATTTCGTGATAGCCATGGGAACCCATATACTCAAATCGCAACGACATTGCCGAGCCCACCCCCCGCTCGATCTCGAACCGGTAATTGATCACGGTTGGCGTCAGTGCATCGGTCTGAATGCCACCTGCGGAGCCGCTCTGCAAAACGTTCAATCCTGGTGGAAAGGGAGGACTTGGGTTAAACACAAGCGGAAATGGAGGGTTGGCAATTTGATAGCCCAGCGCGGTCGGAGACTGGCGGCAGCAGAATCCATTGATGTTGTCAAGCAGGTTGTACCCTACACCGAACCCGGCACGAACGCTGGTCTTACCGTTCCCAAAGGGATCCCACGCCAGGCCCACTCGGGGGCCAAAGAGCCACCGAGCATTGTTCTTAGTAAATAAGTTGCTCGCAATCCGCGGCTCCGTAAGCAGAACCCCGGCCGGATCGGGGACATAGTTGACGGATTTCCCGTAATGGTTGTTGAACCCATTGGTAAACTCATGGCGGAGCCCGACGCTCAGGGTAAGATTGGACCGGAGTTGCATCGAATCCTGCACATACCAGGCTCCCTCCAAGGAACGCCACGGTACTACGGCAGGGTTGGACTGGAACGATAAGGTAGAAGGCTTTCCTTGCAAGAAACTGGGCAGATCTGGAAACACCACCTGGACAGCCTGAGCGTTCAACTCGTCCGCTCGGAGCCTTTCCATCCACGCGCCTATCTTTATGGAATGGATACCCTTGGTAACATGGACTTGATCTTCCACAGTGAAGATATTGGTGACCTCACCCTGGTTAATTGTACCACCGGGGCCGGGGCCGGCAAACGTCAGACTGGAGGCCCCCACCCCGCTGCCCGCGAGATTGAGCCGGGGCAGCGCGCCTCCCACCACCAAAGGCTCCGCCCCCGGCGGTTGGATTGTGACCGGCTGAAAGATCCCTAAGTTGGGGCGCGCGTACCCCGCGGTGAAGGTATTCACTACGTTCGCAGAAACGACATGAGTTTCCGTCAGGCTCAGCACTTGGGTTCTCAATCGGGCAACGAGGAGACTGTAAGGATTGGCTGACGGCGATATGCTTTCCCCGTCGTCCACGGTGTAGGACGCGCTAAAAGTATCCCGCTCTGAAAATGTATGATCGGCCCGCACGATTCCAAAGTCTTCCCGAATCGGACTGGGAGGGTTGTTATAGGACAGGGCTGTTCCTGTAGGCCGCCCATTGACTAACAACTGGGGCCCGTTCGGGGCCGGCCACAAGGCAAAATAGGGTGCCACCGCCGGACTATACCCCGGGACCGGCTGATAGACTCCCTGAGCGTCAGGCAACAGTCCTGTTCGCGCCAGTTGATCCGGAACAATGGCAACCAGGCTCAGCCCGAGCCGCTGCCGGAACCCTTCGTAGTTCCCAAAGACAAACGTCTTGTCCTTTTGAATTGGTCCACCGGCCGAGCCTCCAAACTGGTTGCGCTTAAAGGGGGGGATGCTCCCAGCGTCAAAAAAGTTCCGCGCATCCAGTTTGCTGTTCCGCAAGAACTCAAACAGACTGCCGTGAAAGGAGTTGGTCCCCGAAGCTGTCACCACACTGATCTTTGCCGCTGGTCGGTGACCATATTCGGCGGAATTAGTGCCGGACATCACGTTGAATTCCCTCACGGCTTCAATCCCCAGCAACTGTCCGGAGACGCCCCCCGGTGTCCCACTGCTCGCGCCGCTCCCACCCGGATATTCCACTCCGTTCCACAAAAAGGTGTTCTCGCCGGGACGCCGCCCTGCCACGGCAAAGTAGTTCCCAGGACCGACGGCGCTCGATGTGGCTGCTTTGAGCGCCGTGGTACTCACTGTACCCGGGTTGAGTGTGATGAGATTGTCGAAACTGCGGCCGTTGAGCGGCAGATCTTTTACCTGTCGCTCCCCTACCAACCCGGACACCTGTGCGGTGGAGGTGTTCACCAGAGGTGCTTCGCCCGTGACCGTCACCTGCTGCGTGATCTCTCCTACCTGTAGGGCCGTGTTCAAAACCAATTGCTGCCCTACAACCAACTCCAGGTTCTCGTGGACATTCGTTTGAAAGCCCGCCATGGAGACGTGCACGCGGTACCGCCCCGGGGGCAAGTTCGGCAGGACGTATAGCCCCGCGCTGTTGCTGGTCACCGACCGCTGCAAATTGGTTTCCATATTGGTGACGGTAACGGCCGCTCCTGGAATCACGGCCCCGGAGCTGTCCGCGACGGTTCCCTGGATGGCTGTTCCCGTCCCTTGCGCGTAGAGAACCGGATTCGAAAAGCGCACAACCGTCAGCAAACAAAGTAAGCCCGGCAACATAATGTAAATCGCTTTTCCGCCAATTGACAAAGACTTCGATGTCATGCGTTCCCCTCCGAGGTCACTCACCCCGTATTTGCGACTTCAATTTACCCTTGCCGGCCTATCGTGTCAATCTCAAACCGCCACAGGTCCGTAATCCCTCAGTCTTGTGTGGGAGGCTCCAGGGCGAATTCCAAAGCAGCCAGCTCACCGCCCGTGTAATTTTTTGCTGACCAGCGGAGGATCGGGGCGCTGCCGCTGCCAGCGGGATAGCAACCCGTCGGCAGGAGAGAAGCCGGCGAACAGACAGGGAAGGACGTGCCTGTGTCTGAGAAAACGCTCCGCGTAGAATCGGTTGTACTTGTTTAGCGTGCCAGTGGAATCGTCAGATCGAACACTTGTGGTCGAGGCGAACAGAGCAGGCGCTCCAGCAGGGGCAGAACGGGTCGCTGGTGCTGGCGGCAGGTTTGCAGAATGCTGAGTAAGATGCTTTGCGCAGGGGCTCCGGCCGCAGTTCGGTTCCCTCCCCAGACCTTGCGCGTGACCACCATGGGACGGATGGCTTGTTCGGCTCGCCAGTTGGTCGCTTCCAATCCGGGACAGTAGAGAAACGTGAAAACGGCGGCCCGTTCCCGCGCGAGATGATTCGCCAAGCGCCGGTTGGCGGGCGAGCGTGTGCGCTTCCGCAAAACCGTGTCCAGACGCGTTTCCAGTTGTCCTCTCGCCACGGCCAGTCCGTGCGCGCTGATCCGGCCCTGGTCCCGCCGATCCCGCAGCTGCAGCGCAGATTGCAACAGGGTTTGGACCGCACACGGAAACCATGCCCCTCCACTTCCCGCCATCTGGATCATCTCCCGGCAGCGCCGCAGCAGATGAGCCAAGCAGGTCTGGTGCATCGCCTTCCCAAACTGCCGGTAGACTCCCCACCCGTCCCGTACCAGAAAGCCGTCAAATCCCTCTCCCAGTACTGCTGCCGCTTGCTGGAATCCGCGCCCCGGCTGAATCGCATAGACCGTCATCTGGGAACTGCTGAATGCCCACATCCACCAGAGTCGTCCCGCCACTTTCCAGCCGGTCTCGTCCGGGGTCACACTGGGTTGGGCGCGAATCCTCTCCCGCAGCGCCTCCTAGGTGGGCTCCGCTTTCCTCCCTGCCCGCTGCAAAGCCTGGCACAGCCCGCCCCGGCTTACCTTCAATCCCCAGCCTTGCTCCAGCACGGCGGCTGTCTTGCCGTAAGGTAGTCCCAAACCTTTATTCAACTGCGTGGCCAGTGCGACGGCTCGCGGCCCCAACTGCGACGCCGCACTTCCCACCGCCGCCGAACTCTGCCGGGGATGCCGGCCTTGTACCGGACGCCGACAGCGACGGCCCTGGTGAATACGAAACTCAATCCGTTCCACTCGCGGTTCGGGAATCTCCGTCTGATATTGGGAAACCACCCCGGTCTCTTCTACCCCGCCCCCGCAATCTGGACACCGGCTCGGTAAGGGAACTTCCACCACCTCGTCCACACGATCCGGAATCTCCCGCCGACTGGCCCGGCCATACTCCTGGCCTGCTTTCCGTCCTGGTTTTTCCGGATGAGCCTTAGGTTGTCGCCGCGAAAACGGCGCCGCCTGACGTTTGGCAGCTCGCAGTGCCTCTTCTTAGGCGCGCCGCAGACGTTCGACCTCCGCTCGGAGCCTCTCGTTCTCCCGTTCCAAACGAGCGATCTTCTCGGAATCTGTTTCCTGCGCCACACCCCAGCTTAACCACCTTCTAAAAAAAATGCTTGACCTTCCTAAAATTCCGATGCCGCGTATCTTTGCGCTAAACAATTACGACCGGGGTTGGAGCGAGTTTGGTCTTTTTCAAAAGGCACATCAGCGCCGGCGAAACGCAGGTTATGGTATAATTCGTCCCCCTGGGAAAGCCCCAAATCATATGCCAGCCATCCTTCATTATTGGCCGGCCGGTTTTTCCCCAGATGTAGGGGCGGTCGTGTTAAGAAACCTAAAGAGAAACTTGCTACATCGAAAAGGGGGATTCTATGATTAGCGAACGAAAGTGGGTGGGGAGAACCCACCGCAGAATGAGTCGGATTCCGGAGCTGTTTCTTTTCCTGCTGGGCGCTTCGGTGGCTTTTGCCCAACTGCCTATCGGGACGATTTCCGGCACGGTCCGTGACAGCAGCGGTGCGGCTATTCCGGGGGCTACCGTCGAAGTTATGAATCGGGAAACCGGGCTCACGCGGACGACGCAAACCAGCGGCAATGGCCGCTACGCACTGCTGGCATTGCCGGTAGGTGTTTATGAGGTGAAAGCGGAAGCGGCCTCTTTCCGGTCTGAGATACAGCAAGGACTAAGATTGGAAGTCGCTCAGGAAGCGGTGCTGAATTTCACCCTGTCGGTAGGGTCTGTCCAAGAAACCGTTACGGTAACGGCCAGCGCGCCTTTGGTAGACACCACGAGCGGGAGCCTGGGCGGGTTGGTGAACGAGCAGCGGCTCTCCGATCTTCCCTTGAACGGACGAAACTTCAACGATTTGGTGTTGCTGCAACCAGGGATCAATGTGAACGTAACGGCCAGCCCGACCAGCCAGGTGTCCATCGGCTTAACGTTCAGCAGCAACGGAGCCCCGATCCGCTCGAACTACACGCTCCTGGACGGGGCCAATCTCTCGGGATTCCGAGGTCTCACCGGGGTTAGCATTAGCGGTTCGATGTTGGGAGTCGAGGGCATCCGCGAGTTTCGTGTCATTACCAACTCCTTCCCGGCCGAGTATGGCATGACCATGGGAAGCCAGACAACGGTAGTGAGCAAAGGCGGGACCAACGAGTTTCACGGGACGGTGTTTGAGTTCCTGCGCAACAGCGCGCTGGATGCCCGGAACTTCTTCGACCGGAAAGGGAAACCGGATGATCCCCGGCTGCCGCCGTTTCGGCGCAACAATTTCGGGGGATCGTTCGGCGGTCCGATCCGCAGGGACAAATCGTTTTTCTTCGCGACTTATGAGGGAGTGAGGGAGCGCCTGGGCCTCACCCAAGTCGCGGACACGATTAATGCGGATGCTCGCCGAGATGGATTTCTGGTTCCTCGCGTCGCCGAGAGCGTCAAACGGTTTCTGGCCCTCCACCCGCTGCCCACGGAACCCTTGCCCACGGACCCCACCGGCGCCAGCGGCATTGGGCGGCTCCGCTGGCAGTTTTCCCAACCAACCAAGGATGACTTCGGGCAGGTGCGAGTGGATCACAACTTTTCTCAGGGGGATAGCCTGTTCGTCCGTTATACCACAAACGATACCTCGAAGGTATCGCCGTTGTTCTATCCTCAATGGACCACCTTCGGCGCAAGCCGGGGTCAGTTCATTACCCTGGCGGAGAATCATACTTTTTCTCCCACGGTGCTGAACATGTTTCGCCTCTCTTACAGCCGTACTCCTCAGAACAGCGTTTCCCCTGCCGACCCGGCAGATGCCTTCGGTTTCCCGGGCGTGACCGGAATGGGACAGATCAATATCTCGGGCCTGTCGGGGGGGATATACCTGGGACCTAGATTCCAGGATCCCCAGACCACCAAGTTCGAGACTTACACGTTGAGCAACGACATGTTCTGGAGCCACGGTTCGCATACGGTGAAGTTGGGAACGTTGATGAACCGAACTACCTCCTACGCCGACTTCAATGCACGTTCTAACGGGACCTACCGGTTTCCCAGTCTGAGAGAGTTTCTGCTGGGAAACCCAGACCAGCTTGTAATCTTGACTCTTGGCTCCATCTCCGATCGTACGTACCGCTGGTATACCTACGGCTTCTATGTCCAGGATGACTGGCGGGCTACGTCGCGTTTTACTCTCAACTTGGGGCTGCGGTACGAGTTTCACACCTCGTACAACGAAGTCAAAGGGAGGGGATTAACATTGCGGGATCCGATCCGTGATGCCGCTTTTACGCCTGGGCCTCCCCTGTTTGCAAATCCGTCGCTGCGGAATTTCGGACCTCGGTTGGGCTTTGCCTGGGACGTGTTTGGGAATGCGACAACGGCAGTTCGCGGGGGCTTCGGGTTGCTTTATGATATTGCCATGTTCCCCGCGTCCCTAGAATCATATGGTTCCAACCCCCCTCTCTCGAGCCTGTCCACGGTAATGAGCAATTTGACTTTTCCGGTCACCGCCATTCCTCCGGAGGCGCGGGGGAAGAGCCTCCGCGCGTTTGACTTCAACATACAACAGCCCCATATGTTGCACTACAACCTGACCGTGGAACGGCAATTGCCAGCCAATATGATGCTTTCGCTCTCCTATGCCGGCAGCCGCGGGATCAATTTGATGCTGGTCAGGGAAGGCAACCCGACCCGGCCATCCGCCAAGATTGACGGGCGGGATTTCTGGACCGGCAACGAACCCCGCCTCAATCCCAACTGGAACGATAACGACTTCAAAACGGCGGCGGGCGACTCCTGGTACAACTCCTTGCAGTTCACTGCCCAAAAGCGCCTCAGTCATGGACTCCAATTCCAAAGTTCCTATACGTGGGGCAAGGTCCTGGATACTACCCAAGGCCAGCAGTCGGGAGGAGAGTTCAACGGTACTCCCACGTGGGGCGTTGATCCCAACAATCTTAAACTAGACAAAGGTCCGGCGGAATTTGACACCCGCCATTCCTGGACCTTCAACACCCTTTACCAGTTGCCGTCGCCGGGACTCCAGGGATTCGGCCGGGTGCTCCATGGTTGGCGGCTGGGCACGATTGTCACGGTAAAAAGTGGCCCGTATTTCAGTCCTATGCTGAGCGGCAATCGTTCGCGTTCTAAGGTTGGCGGTAGCAGGGCGGACCATCCTGACTTGCTCCCGGGCCGTAAGCCGAGCGACATTATTCTGGGGGATGTCAACCGATATTTTGACCCTACTGCTTTTGCCATTCAACCGGTGGGCTTTCTGGGTACGGCGGGCCGCAATACTTTGCAGGGCCCCCGTACCGCGAACTGGGATTTCTCGGTGTCAAAAGACACCGCCTGGGCAATGCTCGGAGAAAGCGGCCGGTTGGAATTCCGGGCGGAGATCTTCAATCTCTTGAACCGGGCGAACTTCAGGATTCCGAGTGGTCTCACGGTCTATACGGCAGACGCAGGAAGGGCTGTCACGACCCCTCTTCCCACTGCCGGCCAGATCCAGCGGACGATCACTGCGTCACGCCAGGTCCAATTTGGCCTGAAGCTAATCTTTTAGAGACACGCAAGGAAACAAAACTCTGTCCGAGTTCGAAAAAGGCGGATGCGAACAATTATGAGAAGGAGACTGTGTTATGCAAAACAACACGATGGGAAGAAAGGTTATTGGATGGGCGGTGTTGGCGTGCGTGCTGATAGGGACGGCATCCACTCTGCAAGCCAGGCAAGCCAAGATGGCCGCTGAGGGGGGGAATATCCCCGCGGTGATCCGGGGAACCGTGCGGTCCCCCGAAGGAACACCCCTGTATGGCATTTTGGTAAAAGCGAAGGGCGTGGGGAAAAATCATTCAACCTATGTGTTTACTGACGAAAAGGGCAGCTACGATTTTCCGGTGCTGCCGTTGGGGGCATACCAAGTTTCGGTGGGGACTGCCCGGGTGGAAACTGTTCCATTAACCGCCTCGGGAGCCAACCAAGACTTCAGTGGTGTTCAACTGGGACCCGATTTTCTGAACCAAACAACGGGGCCAAATTGGTTAAAAGCCATTCCGGGCAGCGAGGCGGAAAAGACGCGAGTAGCCCAGAATTGCGTTGGTTGCCATTCCACGGGGCGTTTGTTCACCAACACTCCCGCGTCGCCGGCGGGTTGGGCTCGAATCGTAGACAGGATGATATTCGACATCCTCCAGGGAAGACCGTCGGACTGGTGGCCGAGACACCCTGACAGCCCCGTGTGGGACCATTATCATGCAAAATTCAGCCCGGAGAATTTGAAAGCACTCACAGAATTTCTGGCGAAGAACATTACGCGGGAAACGCAGAATGTATATGCTGCTAAGGCTATGATGCGTCCGAGAGGAGAGGCGGCTCGGGCGGTCTTTACAGAGTGGGAATTGCCCTCCGGCGGTGTGGGTGACTCCTGGCCAGATAAGCAGGGGATCATCTGGTACTTGACGTCGAGGCCCGATGGTGTGGGGAGACTCGATCCGCGCACGGGGGAGTTCCAAGAATGGGCGTATCCCGATCCCGCGACGAAGCCTGGCAGATTCCACGATGTGTGGCCGGATGAGCGCGGGGATTTGTGGATCACGGCGGCGGCTCTCAACAAGATCATTAAGTTCGACGTCCGCACCCATCAGTTTACCGCTTGGGACGTCACGAAGGACATTGGGGACTATCCCCACACAGGAGAATTCGATCAGAGTGGGAATTTCTGGTTTACTCTAACATTTGGCGATGATAGCGGAGTGGCAAAAGTGGATCCTCGAACGGGCAAAATTACAAAGTTTCCCGTCCCAACGAAGTGGTCCTATTCTTACGGCCTTACGGTCGACAAGAAGGACAACGTTTGGTTTACCGAGCACCATGCGAACAAAATTGGGAGGATAGAAGCCCGGACCGGAAAGCTCAGGGAATATACGGTTCCCACGCCGGTCGCCTTGCCTCGCCGGATCCGGCCTGATTCCAAAGGGAGGGTGTGGTTCACCGCATCCGGGTACCCCGGTCAAATTTCCATGCTGGACCCGGAGACGGGAAAGTTTTCGGAATACGACTATGGCATTCCGAATGGATACCCCTATGTCATTAACGTTGACAAATCCGACAAGGTCTGGTTCAACTCGGTCGAGGGGAATCTGATTGGGAAGTTTGACCCGGAAGCGCAAAAATTCGTCTTATTCCTCTTGCCCGTTCCGGAAACTTATTCGCGCGAGACACATCTCGACTTCAGCACCGATCCCATCGCGGTCGTCTACCCGTTGGGGGAACATCGGCGGCCTGGGATTGGTCGTATGTACGTCCGTCCGTAGAGCACGGCGATGAAGAGAAGTTTTTGCTCTGTACCTGGATGATTCTAAGGTTTCCGCTGGCAGGCAAAACACACGAGCCCGGAGGAAGCCAGAGGATATCTATGTTCGGATCAACAAAGGGGGAAGGGAAGCTCATGGACAGTTTCACCGTTAGGCGGCTCGTGGTAGCTGCATCCCAATTACCGTCGTTGGGGGTGTCCGCACTTTTGGTCGGCGTCAGGAAGGAAACCCTTTGGCGGCTCATTTCCAACATGGGCTGGATGGCCATTCCCGCGCTCTGCCTCGCCGCTGTCTGCCAGGGTGCTGTCACCAAGGTCCACGTCATCGAGCGCACGGACGTGCTCGGCGGCCGTTCGTTCGGCCAGGCCGGCCCCTACGAGCGCATCATCGGCCGAGCTTACTTTGCCGTTGACCCGAACAACACGGCCAACAAGATCATCGCCGACATCGGGCTCGCGCCACGCAACAGCGAGGGGTTGGTGGAGTTCTACGCCGACCTTTACGTGCTCAAGCCGCGCGACTCCGCCAAGGGCAACGGCACCGTTCTCTACGAAGTCTCGAACCGCGGCGGCAAGGGCATGCTTCGAATGTTCAACTTTGGACCCTCTTCAACCGATCCGCGCAAGGACGAGGATTTCGGAGACGCCTTCCTGTTGGAGCAGGGTTACACGCTGGTCTGGCTCGGCTGGCAAATCGATGTGCCAGACGGGCCGGGTGTCATGCGCCTCTATCCGGCCGTGGTGAAGGGAGTCACGGGCACCGTGCGCTCCGAGTTCGTGCCTTCCGAGAAGGTCACCCTCTTCTCGCTCGGCGACCGCGGCCACAATCCTTATCCGGTGCTCGATCCGGACGATTCCTCCACCCAGCTCACCGTGCGCGAACGGGGCGACGGTCCCCGCAAGGTCCTCCCGCGCAGCCAGTGGAAGTTCAACGGCATGAATGTCGAGATGGCCGCGGGCTTCGAGCCCGGCAAGTTTTACGAGGTTGTGTACAAGGCGCAGGACCCTCCCGTGGTCGGTCTCGGTCCCGCGGCGGTGCGCGACTTCGTTTCGTTCCTGAAGTACGGCGGGGAGGGCGGCGACCTTCTCAGCGATCAGCACGATTACATCAAGCACGCCATTGGCCTCCTCATGTCCCAGAGCGGCCGTTTCCTGCGCACTTTTCTCTACGACGGCTTCAACCGGGACGAGCAGAGCCGGCAGGTCTTCGACGGCGTCTGGTCGAACTCGGGTGGCGCCGGCCGCGGCAGCTTCAATCACCGCTTTGCTCAAGCGTCGCGCGACGGCGACCTCATGCTGAACACGTTCTACCCCACCTATCTCTTCCCGTTCAGCGATTTGCCGCAGCGTGATCCCGAGACCGGCTTGACCGAGGGCCTGCTCGATCGCGCGCAAGCCGCGAAAGTCGTCCCGAAGATTTTCTACACGAACAGCTCCTACGAATACTGGGGCCGCGCCGCGTCGCTGATTCACACGACGATCGATGCCAAGCGGGACATGGAGCTCCCCGCCACGACGCGCATCTACTTTCTCACCGGCGCGGAGCACACGCCTTATAACCCCTTCGGAACCTTCCCCCCGCGGCGGAACGATACGCAGAACCCCGTCAACCCCAACGATTACCGCTATGCGATGCGCGCCCTGCTGGTCGGATTGAACAACTGGATCAGCAGCGGGAAGGAACCGCCGCCATCGGCCTACCCGCTCCTTGCTAAGGGCCAACTGGTTGCTCCCGGCGCGGTGCAGTTTCCGAAGATCCCAGGCGTAAGCCGGCCCACTTTCTGGAACCAGGCATGGCGCCTCGATTTCGGACCGGAGTTCCGTACGAAGGGCATCGTCACGATCGATCCGCCCAAGGTCGGCAAACCGTTCCCGATCATGGTGTCGCAGGTGGACCGCGACGGCATCGAAACTTCGGGCATCCGCCTCCCGGTGATCCAGGCACCGCTGGGAACCTACACGTGATGGAACCTGCGCGACCCGCGCATCGGCGCGCCCGGTTCGATGTACGCCATGGCCGGCTCTTTCATTCCGTTTGCCCGGACCAAGGCCGAGCGCGAATCGAAACAGGACCCCCGGCTTTCCATCGAGGAACGCTACGCGACGCGCGACGATTACCTGAACAAGATCCGGAAGGCGGCTCAGGATTTGGTGCGTTCTAGGTACCTGTTGGAATCCGACGTGCCCAAGGTTGTCGAGCGGGCATCCCAACAGTGGGAGCACCTCGCTGGGAACACCAAGTGAAGGGGCCCGCAAAACCCGGCGGTTGCGTTACCGTAACGGTTTCTTGGACAGACCGTACCGGCAGGGTGAAGTTCCGCACCGCTTCCTGAGTGACTTCCAATCTTAGTCCTTGCTGTATCTCAGACCGGAAAAAGGCCGCTTCCGCTTTCACCTCATAAACACCTGCCGGCAATGCTAGCAGTGCGTAGCGGCCATTGCCGCTGGTTTGCGTCGCCCGCGTGAGCCCGGTTTCCCGATTCAAAACTTCCACGGTAGCCCCGGGAATTGCCGCACAGATGCTGTCACGTACCGTGCCGGAAATCGTCCCGATCGGCAGTTGGGCAAAAGCCACTGCAGCGCCCAGCAGGAAAAGAAATAGCTCCGGAATCCGACTCATTCTGCGGTGGCTTCTCCCAACCCACTTTAGTGCGCCAATCATAGAATCCCCCTTCCGATGTAGCAAAGTTTCTCTTTGGTTTCTGACCACGACCGCCCGTACGACTGGGGAAATACCATTCGGCCAACAATCAAGCCGGAATTCCCGATTTAACTTTCCCCTTCCCGCGAGATCGCACGCCCGCTGCCCTCTCGGGTCAAGCAAGACGCCCAGGAAGCGCTTTGCGCTTGACACGACAGGACAGGAGCAATAGACTCTTGGGCGAAGGGGAAGCTCCAAATGGAAATTCCGGTTAGAATAAGGTCAACCGCCATGTCGGGAATAAATCGGGCGAACTGGATTCTGGCAGTGATCTGTTTAGCAGGGTTGCTGACTGGGCAGGTTGCGTCTTCGGCGGACGTACCCCTCACAGGCACCGTGTCCTCGGATGGAAAGTTGCTGGAGGGAGTAGCTGTCTCGGCTCGAGCCGATGGTAGAACTTTTACGACGACAGTGTACACCAACGCACAGGGGAAATATTTTTTCCCGCCCCTGGATCCCGGCCAATACAAGATGTGGGCGCAGGCCATTGGTTATGACGCGGAAAGGGCGGACCTGGAAGTAGCGGCCGGCAAAGAAGTACGGCAGGACTTTTCCCTCCAGCCGCTTTCGGATTTTAGCAGGCAACTTTCTGGCACTGAGTGGATGGCTAGTTTGCCGGCAGCCACACAGGCGGATCGCAGAATGAAAGCGCTGTTCCGCAATAATTGCGCTAACTGCCATACAGCCAATTTCGTCCTGCAAAACCGGTTTGACAGAGAAGGTTGGGGCAAGATCTTAAACGTGATGTCCCGGATAAGCGTTTTTGGAAACCTCTCCGGTGACAGTGCGGTAGACAACGAAAACGAGGGGGGCGCGGTGGTTGGTGCTTACCGGGAAGAATTGGCTGAGTACCTGGCGAGGATTCGCGGTCCCAACTCCGCGTTGCAATACAAACCACAACCCAGACTGACTGGCGAGTCCCTCCAGATTGTAG
>Ga0156329_1049_pt2 | contig 30685 bp, 24 predicted proteins | sample RifCSPlowO2_12_FD_107977 | JGI IMG/M metagenome (GOLD analysis project Ga0156329, IMG submission 107977) | Acidobacteria bacterium RIFCSPLOWO2_12_FULL_60_22 | reverse complement strand
TTCTCCCGCCAGCCGGCGCAGGTCCTTTAACACTTCCTTTTCCCGCCACCTATCCCCATAGTAATCGACGCGGCGAAAGCCATGACGGTCGATTATGGTGGTTAGATTGGTGTGTTGAACTTGGCCGTTACCAAAGTCTTGCACGCTGACGCCGAAGGCTCTCCAGACCCGCACGAGGTCCTTTGGCGAACCAGTAAGAAAATGCCAACTGCGGAAATCCGCTTTGAAAGCGTCCGCGTATTCTTTCAGTTTCGCGGGGGTGTCGCGCACCGGGTCTGTGGCGATGCTCAAGATCGTGTAGTTGGACTGTTTGTCACCCTCCAGGGTGCGCTGAATCGATGCCAGGTTGGCGGTAAACAGCGGGCAGACATCGGGACATGACGTGTAGATGAAGTTCACTAGGACCAGCCTGCCGCTCGCGGCCTTGAAATGGAACAGTTTCCCGTTCTGGTCCGTGAGCGTAAAACTCGGCGCGGGGTGTCTTAGCTCTTTGCGGCCGAATTCTCCTTTCTTCGGCGGTATCGGCAGATGCGCCCACGCTGGAATGACATAAAGACCGAGCGCGACCCAAAGCCCGCCAAGCCAAAGTTTATTGCGCCGCTTTAAAGTCATAAATGATGCTCAAATTCTTGGCCCCCTCGGGGAAGTCGCCGCGCACCATGTAGGTGCCGGCGAACTCGAGCTCCTCTTGCGGCGGCAGCTCGACCGGCAACAGGAGACCGCACTGGACAATTTCCAGATAATCCTTGAGTTCCTCCGGCTCGAATCGGTGGCTGATTCGAGTTGTGAGCGGCTGGCTGGTGCGGTTCTTGACCCGGTAGGTCACGGTAAATAGTTCGTTGGGTCGAACGTTGGTGGTTTTCGTCACCGGCGCGGCTTCGATCACTTCGCCGGCCGGTACTCGGGCAGCCAAGTCGATCCGCAGACCGGCGGCCCAGTCAAATAGAACGCGCCATGAATTGCCTTCTTTGACCACCAAGAACTCTTCTTCTCCCTCCAGCATCTGAAGTTTTCCCGCGCGCGTCCGCTCATCGATGGCGGCAAGTATTCGATGCTGCGCCCCGGGAGGCAGTGCATTGAGCCGCTCTTCCTCCCAGTCGAGCAGCAGCGATGAAAGACTGTTGGCGTCGGGCAGTCTCACACGTAGTTTTACGCGCGTCCGGGCCTTTTCGTTCACCGAATCCACCGGCTTGGTCTCGATCAGGTCCGCCAGTTTGCGGGCAATGTCCAAAGTGAAACCGCTGAACGCGCCTTTTTCCCGCAGATAAGTCGCTTCGCTCTTGAGCCGGCGATCTTCGGCGGCGATATAACGATAGGCCTTGCGCAGGTCACGGGCGTAGACGGCTTTAATATACGCGGTGAGGGTTCGCACCGGCTCGCCGTCCGGAGTTCGGCGCTCAGCGCTGAGCGTATTCGCAAAGGGCATCGAGAGCAACGCGACCGCTGCGGCAGCGAGCAATGGTTTTCTTGACTTTAGATGCACGGATCGCCCCTTTGTTTTTACGGAGCTGTATGATTCGCTATTAACCACTTTTCTGGTCGCTCCAGTTTCCAGAATTGGGGTTGGACGATAGGTTTTATCCGTACTATACGTTAGGCTGCAGTGGCCCGGATTCTCGGTGAAATTGCGCTGTCGGCCGCCGGGATCCAGCCGGCAATTACGCTTGCGGCCATCATCAGAGCCTTGGGCGGTGGCATGACGAACTCACAACCAAGGATCGAGCGGCAAGACTGAAGACGGGGAGAAGTTGGTGCTGCAACAGACGAAGACGCGGCAGGCAAAGGCGATTCGGCGAGCGAGCCGCACACTCGGCTTTGCCCGAGCAGTTGTCGGAAAGGCCGGCGTCGGTCTCGCCGTGGCGCTGCTCGTGGGTGGGTTTTTGAAATCTGCGTAATCGATTCGAACGGGTTCGGAATGAAAATTTGTAACATTGGAAGGCGTGATTTATCGCGCGTGTACGGATTGCTGGCGATTCTTGGCCTGGCCCTGATCACGGCAGGTTGTTCGGATAAGGCGGACGAGGCCGGGAAGCAAACAGGGAAGGAATCCTCCGCGACGGCAGCCTCGTACCGTGTGCTGGATTACTTCGGGGTTGGAAACAACGTCTATGTACGGGCGTTAACCACGGAGCCGAAAAATGGCGCCCTGTGGGTCGGCACCTCCGTCGGCGTTTTGGAAATCGACCTGAAAACCCACGATGTTCGTAATACCCTGACCCGAAAGGACGGCCTGGCCAACGAGTACGTGTTCGCCATCGGAATTGATCCGCAAGGCAATAAGTGGTTCGGTACGAATGCCGGCGGCATGTCCCGCTACCGTGCGGGTCAATGGAAAACTTATTTCCCCATGCACGGCCTGGCGGATTACTGGGTATATTCCTTCGCCAACAAGGGCGGCGAGGACTTGTGGATCGGCACTTGGGCGGGTGCCAACAGGCTCAACCTTCGAACCGGAAAATTCGAAACGTTTGTCAAGGAGTTGGTTAACGTGTGGGTCTATGGCATTGCCATCGACTCGAAGAAACGGGTCTGGTTCGGCACGGAAGGTGGCGTCTCAATGCTCGATGGCGCGCGGTGGAAGTCCTGGACCCACCTGGATGGCCTTGGGGCACGCAATACGAAAAATCTCGCAGAGAGCAAGAACACGGGACTGGGCACACGAAGCCGCCACGACCTTGGTGTTCTGAGCGGCGGCGAGGCGACCTACAACCCCAGTTATGTGTTTTCCATCCATGTGTCACCGGACGATACCGTCTGGGTGGGTACCTGGGGCGGGGGAGTCAGCCATTTCGATGGCCAGACCTGGCACAACCTGACGACCGCCGACGGATTGGCGGGCAACATTGTCTACAGCATTGCCCAGGACGGGCGGGGAAATCTGTGGTTTGGAACGAACGCCGGTGTCTCGCGCTACAACGGAAAGACTTGGCAAACCATTAACCGCCAAAGCGGACTCGCATTCGAGCACGTGTATGCCATTGCAGTCGATGCAGAGCGCAACGATATCTGGGTAGGAACTCAGAACGGGGTCACCCGAATCGGGACTGCTATCAGAGTTGAACCAAAAGGCAAGTGAGGTGGTAATGAAAAAGTTGGTTTTATACGCCGGCCTGGCGGTGCTCCTCGTGGGAGCGATTGGCACCGGCGCCTATTATCTCGGGCTCAGGCAGGGGGAGAATCAAGGAGTGGTCCAGTCCGGGCCTGGAAAAACTCACCCGCTTGTTCCCTCAGGGTCGCCGAACTCCGGAATTGCGGCGCCCCCCCATCCGCCTGTTGCAGGACAAGCGCCACAAGGTTCCTCTGAAGGAAAAGTCATTCATTACCAGGTGGGCAACAGCAACGTAAAGGCTATACTCGCCGACGGCAAAACCATGTGGATCGGGACTTCCGGCGGCGTAATTCGCTACGATAGCGTCAGCGACCAGCATCGCCTGTTCGATGTCCGCAGCGGTTTGCTCTCCAACGGTGTGTTTCACCTCAGCAAAATCGACGGACAGCTCGTTGTAGGAACCTACGGCGGAGGTTTGTCCCTATTCGATTCGGCCACAGAAACTTGGAAGAATTACAATATTCAGCATGGGCTCGCCGATGCGTTTGTCTACGATGTCCTCAAGGCGAAAAATGGGGACATTTGGGTTGCAACATGGTCCGGTGCGAATCGCGTTCGGGGTGGCGCCCTTAACGACAGGGACATGTGGGATAAATTTACGGTGAAAAATACCCAGGGAGGGCTCCCCAACGACTGGGTCTACGGAATGCGGGAAGGGCGTAACGGAGATATCTGGCTGGCAACAGAGGGCGGGGTGGCCCTGTTTAGAGATGGGAAGTGGAAAAACTGGAAACACGCCCACGGCCTCGGGGCTCCTTTCAAGCAGGTACGCGACCAAATCGAATTCAAGCGCGACCCTGCCAAGGAGTCAAGTCACCACGCACGCCAAAAGATCGAGCAGGGGCTGACCGGCGTTGATGTCGCCTACAATCCAAACTACATCGTGTCCCTTGAAGTCGATGAGGACGGCACGGTCTGGGCCGGAACCTGGGGAGCGGGGCTGGCCCGATTCGATGGCAAGACGTGGCGCAATTACACCATGGCGGACGGATTGCCTTCGAGCCACATATTTATGCTGCGTCGAGATCGTGCGGGCAATTTCTGGATTGGAACGAGCAAAGGGCTGGCCCTGATGAAGGATGGTGTTTTTAAGGTATTCAAAACCAGCGACGGGCTCTTTGCCGAAAATGTGTTCTCCCTGGCTTTAAGCGAAAAGGGGGATCTATGGGTGGGAGGCTTCGGAGGGGTAACACGCTTCGTTGGTATTCCGGGGAAGTAGTTGCAACCGGGCCCGGTTGGCAAACCGCCCGCGGGGGGCTTTGGGCGCCATCCATGCCATGCCAATCCGGTTCTGGTTGGCTGGACTTCAGCCAATTGAAACAAAGTATCCAGAGAGGCCCTGAATGGTTGCAAGGGACGTGTTAAGTCTAATGGTTTGCATGGTTACCGCCGGCCACGTTTCTTTCCTGTGGGCGGCGGCGCCCGTGCATAACAACGCGGAGCAAGTCTTCCGTGCGAATTGCTCGGTCTGCCACGGCGAAAAGGGAGATGGAAGGGGCAGGGCGGCGAACAGTTTTGTTCGCCCACCACGCGATTTCACAGCGCCGCAGGCAGCGGGGGAACTGACCCGCGACAGGCTAATTCGCTCCATTCGCGAAGGTCGTCCCGGAACGGCAATGGCCGCCTGGAAAGATCGGCTGACCCAAACGCAGATCGCCGCCCTTGCAAATTACATTCGTGATCGATTTATGCTTCCGGTCGCCTACGACACCTCCAATGAAGGGCGCCGGGTGTATGCGGAATACTGCTCGGTCTGTCATGGAGACAAGGGCAATGGAAAGAGCATGGCCGCCCGCGGCATGCAGCCGGCCCCGCGAGATTTCACCAGCGATCCGGCGAAGCGGGATTTGACCCGTGATCGCATCATATTTGCGGCAACCTACGGTGTCGCCGATACGGCGATGCCGGGTTGGGGAACTCAGCTCGGCAAAGAGCAAATTGCAGCCGTGGCGGACTACATCCGCCGGAACTTCATGGAATTGAAGTCGGGCATCGACTCCGAAGGAGGGAAACATCCGATTGCCGGCGGACCCCGGCAGGGCTCTGACGCCGGCGGGCACGTTCACCAGCATGCGCCAACGGATGGCGATTTGGCTGCCTACTTTGCGGAGCCGTTTCCCAACAAGCTGCTCGGAAACTATGGCAGAGGTTTTATCCTGTACGGCCGCAACTGCGTTTCCTGCCACGGGAAAAATGGTGATGGCCGCGGGCCACGCGCCTATTTTATCCTTCCCAAACCCCGAAACTTCTTTCACCCCGCCGCAAGGGCCGAACTCAATCGTCCACACCTGTTCGAAGTTATTGCAAAAGGCAAATCGCGGACCGAAATGCCTGCCTGGGAAACAGTGCTTTCGCCACAACAAATCGCCGACATCAGCGAGTATGTACTCAAGGCCTTCGTCCGGCCGTCAAAAATCGAGTAGCAAGACCGAAAACGGGGAGAAGTTGGTGCTGCAACAGACGAAGACGCGGCAGGCGAAAGCGATTCGAGGTGCGAGCTGCATACTCGGCTTCGCCCGAGCGGCTGTCGGAAAGGCCGGCGTCGGTCTCGCCGTGACGCTGCTGGTGGGCGGGTTGGCCCTGGGGCGCTTGGCATCGTCTGCCTCGCCCGAGGCAGCGGCGACGAGGCCTCCGGAGAGAAGTGGCATGGTTCGGATTCCAGGGGGGAAGTTCTGGTACGGATGCAACGAGAAGGTAGATCAGGATTGCTACCCTGATGAGAAGCCCGGGCGATGGACTGTTTCTCCGGAATTCTGGATCGATCGGACGGAAGTGACGGTGGAGGCGTACCGCCGTTGCATGTTGGCAGGTCAATGCTCAGACAAGGGCTTGAGCATGCCTTTCTGGAAGGATGAGGAGAGACCTTCGTGGGCCTGGGCCTGCAATTGGGGAAAGGAAGGCCGGGACAAGCACCCGATAAACTGCGTGGACTGGAATCAGGCCAAGACGTACTGCGAGTGGGCGGGAAAGCGTCTTCCGGCAGAGGAGGAGTGGGAGCGGGCAGCACGAGGTGCGGACGGATGGAAGTACCCATGGGGCGACGCCGCCTATGGGGAGGCCGGTCGCGTGGCGAATATCGCGGACGAGGCCCTGGGGCGCGAAAGACCGAGGTGGCCGGTGGCCAAAGGCTACGATGACGGCTTCTACGCAACGGCGCCAGTGGGGAGCTTCCCCGCCGGATCATCACCGGAGGGGGCTTTGGATATGCTCGGAAACGTGTGGGAGTGGACATCGAGCTGGTCTGACCAAAACCTGAAGTATCGCGTGGCGCGTGGCGGCTCATGGGCCAACGCGCCGCGGCTCGTGCGTGCATCGAATCGCTACCGGTTCGATCCGGCCTACCGAGGCGAGACCTTCGGTTTTCGTTGCGCTAAGTGAGTTGCCTCACGTTTATTGAGACATCCAACTTTGGTCGGTGCTGCCCTCTCTGCCAGCTTGGACGAGACACCAGCACCCGTGGGAATTGCTGTAGGGCAGTGGAAACTGAGAACCGTTGGCGGAGCAGCGAGATTCGATGGCGTTGAATGGGACAGCCGCCCCCAGGTCTGAGACGACAACCCATTCTCTGAGGCTCAGCACAAGACCCTGAAGTACCGCCCCGGCTTCCCCAGTCGCTTTCCGGGGGGAGACAGGAGGGATTGCTCACGAAATCGCAATCGTCGACGTCTCAAAGTCCTTGACACATTCCGACGAGACCCGAGGCGCGCAGCCAATCCACGTACTCGGGTTTGACAGGCAGCGCTGGAAGTGCCCCTTCAGTGGCTCCACTATAGCTCCTCAGCGTGCCGAACGAGTCGAAGCTCTTCACGCCCGGCGGTTGCATGCCTCTTGGCCCCACCAGCTGATAGGTCATCGTCACTGTTCCCGACTTGAGGGGAACCGTCTTTTCCGCTGCCTTGCCTTTTGCTTCACTCGTCACTGTTCCCGACGTGGGGGGAGTCGTCTTTTCCGCTGCCTTGCCTTTTGCTCCACTGGTCGCTGTTCCCGACGCGGGGGGATTCATCTTGATGCGATAGCCCTGTCTCGGGACTCGCGCTGTAGCGCAAGGAGTCCGGAGAAATGGCCTTGCCCCAGCGTACTCCGACGATTGTTGGAGGCCGACGCGCAGCAATACCCAGTACGGCGGATAGACGAGTCCAAGGCCCAGAGGGTCCACGATGGAATCCACCTCGGCACCAAGCCCCGCGTCCACAATGCGTAACTGAACGTCGCCACTATAGACAGTATACTCAGGCACGAAGTACAGAGGTGGCGATCGATAACGCAGCCAGGTCGCCGAAGGGGAACCGGGCCTCGCAACCGATCCCAAGGCGATCGTCTGAGATACACCGGCCCGATGGTAGTCGACCTCCAGGTAGGCGGGTCCCGGCGGCAGACCAGAGACGGTTGCGGCAAGGACGGCGCTGAAGGAACGTCGGTCCGGAGAAATCGAACCGGGATCGAGCTTCAGCGGTACACGCACACTTCCGAACTCGTCCTGCCCGCTGATTTGGGGATCCCTGTAGAACCCCGTGTAGACCACCAGCCTGATTGAATCGATCGATTCCACACCGGGAATCGCAAGTCCTGAGACCGATATGTTCGCCGCCGCACTCACCCGATACGCAGACCATGTCTTGTCGAACATCTGCGACGAATAGGTCTTCGTGCCGAGGTTCGTCGTGATCTCGAGATCTTCCCACGAGGGCCTCGGCGGTCTAGGCGGCAGATTCTGCATCGCTTGCCAACTGCCCGCGCGTTTGCGTCTTTCCAAGGTGGCCTGGTGGTAGCCCTGCGCGAGCGACTCCAGAGACGGAGCCAGTTGCCGGGTTCGCGCTCCGCTGTAGGAGCCTTGAGCATCGAGAGCCTTCTTCCCCGGCAGCAGAAGCGCGACGTGGACCTCGTCCTCCTTAGATAAGATGAGCGCGAGCGGAAGCGGTGTGTCCGCCTCTCCGTGAAGTGTGGTCCTGGTTGCCAGCGTCAGCGGAACTGCGCCGCCTGCGGGATAGAGGCGCAGAAGCGAACCCCCGGCGGTGACGGTGACGGCATAGAATCCCGGCTGCGCGAGCACTTGCCTCCCGTCTGGATCTGTAAAGTGGATGCTGCGCTCGAGGCGCACGATGGTCGGACTCTCCCCGCCGGGTATTGGGGCGCCGACCGCGAGAAGGAGGGGCAAGGCTGCAAGAATCACCCATCGTCGAGTCCTCGGGGCCCAGGCCTGGCCGGCGTTGTCACTGCGCCGGTCTTCTGGAAGACCGTGTTCGATGCGCGATCCGCGCCCCGAGACGAGCGCGGCGCACTGCTTTTCGGCAGGGCCAGGAAGCGCTGACTGGGAATCAACGCGCTGCATCGCGCTAGACTCGTCCCTGCTGGCATTTCATTCGTAGACGGGGCCCATGAGAATCGAGGCCGAACGAAGGCGGGACGATCACCTTCCAAGCCCAGGGCGCTTGGCAGTCTCCTCCCGTTCGCTGCATGTGAACTCCCTCCCGAATTCCCTTCTTACGATGGTAGTATTATAAATCAGGGTCTCGGATTGCTTGTGTCGTTCCTGAACAGTGCCACGGCGGGGGTCACGGGTTGGAGGGGAGGACGCCCATGATACGACTGCCATTCCACGTGTCGAGATGTGCGCTGTTGACCGCCCCCCTGTGCGCGCTCGTAACGTTAACCCTCCTCAGTTGCGTTGCTCCGAGCAAGGACAGGGATGTGTCGCGCGCGGCCGCTCCGCAGGAGCGCAGGGCAGGTGCACCCCGCTCCGAGGCGCTTGCACGGGCACTGCCAAAGGACGCGATGGGGAACCTCGACTGGGACGCGGCGGTACGCAACGGTCTGCTCGATCCGCTGCCCGCGATCGACCCGGGCGCGTCGGGCATGCCTCCGCTGCCCCTCGACGTGCCGCTCGACCCCCGCATGCCAGGGCTGGAAGTCGTCTTCTCCCATGAGACTCACACGTATTGGCTGAGCTGCGACGGCTGTCATCCCTCCATCTTCGCGATGCAAGCGCGGGCCAATCGCATTACGATGGAGAAGATCTTCCAGGGTGAGTACTGCGGACGCTGCCATGGGACCGTCGCCTTTGCAGCTGACGTCGGCTGCTCGCGCTGTCACAAACGCGTCGCGGTCAAGGCCGTCCTGCCTGGCAGGACGGCGGCAAATGAGGAGCTGGGCGACATTGTGATGGACCGACACTCGAGCGCGAACTACCAGCCTGCGGTCGTATTTCGCCACCGGAAGCACCGTATGTACTTCAGGTGTTCGGCCTGCCATTCAGACATATTCGAGATGCGGGCCGGGGCCAATGACATCACCATGGACGCCCTGCTGGCGGGCAAGTCTTGTGGACGCTGCCACGACGGTCAGAGGGCCTTCGGCGTTGCCCTCGAGACCTGTTCTGACTGCCACTCACGCGAGGCCCGTAATGCTGACTAGAATCCGCACCATGTCGACTCGCCACTTGTTCCGCAGATCTCGCGTCCGTCTGCGAACGCTCCTCGTTCTGGTGGTTTTCTGCGCGGGGACTACCGTTCCAGGTGTTGCACTGCCGCAGCTCAGGCCCCTTGTTCGAGACATGCTCGAGTGCCTGGGAGCGATCGACGATATCGGGTTGGGCCTTTCCTTGGACGACTTCGGGCGGGTTGGCGCCGCAGCGCAGACTCTCCAATCGCGGGCGAGCGCGATGAAGGTCCACGGCAAGCCGCAGCCGGGGGTTGACAAACAACAGGCCCCGGTATGGGATGCCTTCCTCGCGGCCCAGGAAACGGCTGCTCTCGCCGTGCTCACGGCGGCGAAGGAGAAGGACAGTGATGCCGTCATGGGGGCCGTTCAGAAGATGTTCAATGATGCCTGTCTCCCCTGTCACGCTGCCTTCCGTGAGCCAGCGGCGCGGCTTTCCGGTTCGGTGCTCTTCATGTCCAGCTTTCTCAACGCCTGGCGGGACATGAACCGGGGCCTGGCCCTGCGCGATTTCGACCTCATTGGCCGCCGGGCCCGCGAACTCGAGGCGATGGCAAAGACGCTCTCGTGGGACCAGGTGATCCAGAGTGCCTTCGCGATACAGAGCGCGGCGGATCGCAAGCTGTTCCGGCAGTTCGTCCATCAGGTCGCCGTGATTTCTTCGCGCATCGAAGCTGCCGCGCAATCCGAGGACGCTGGCAAGGTTGTAGAAGCCTCCCGCCAGCTGTGGACCAACGGCTGCATCGCCTGCCATCAGCGGTTCCGCAAGTGACACCCAGTCCTCTCGCGGCTCCCATCGACGCTTATGAGAAATCCCGGCTAGAACCCTCCCGAGGCGAAGGTCTTCACATAATGAACCAACGCCCAACGATCGCTGGGGGAAAGTGCGGACCAAGCCGGCATTGCGGTCCCGTTGATTCCGAGGCTGAGGGTACGGTAGAGACCGATGTCGCTCGCATCGACGCGTTGCTTGAAAGTCCGGCCAGCGAAGTCTCTGGGCTTTGGATTCAAGAAAGGAGCGAAGGGACCATTCCCGTCTCCGTTCTTCCCGTGGCAGCGCGCACAGAGGCCCTGAAACAGGCTCTCCCCGTGCTTGCGAATCTCCGATGATCCGGGGACCGGTGCTTCTCGCGCCTTGGCGAAGTCAGTCTCTGCCGCTGCTCTTCCCGGGCGCACGAGGTTGTCGTGACAGCGCCAACAGTTCGGCGGGACGGCGAAGGCCGTCTTGCCGTGACAGCGGCCGCACGACTCCCCTGCGAAGATCTCCAGCATTCCCGTGCGCTGCGAGGACGCGCCTGGATGGCAATCCGAGCAATTGGTCCACCGCGTGTGCTTGGTGTGGGAGAACTGAGCTTTGAAGAAGGGAGCAGCTGGCGTGACGAGCTGCACGTCCAACTCGATGCCGAGCTGAGCGAGGCGGACGAGGGGAGCACGCGGTGTGGCTGCCGTCCTCGTCTCAGCGCGGGTCCCGATTGCTTTTTCGAAGCGGGAAGCCCCTTCGGTCGTCGTCAGAGCGTGGCTGGAGGTCGCGTTGCCGACCAGCATGACGGCGCAAAGGCAGAGGAGGCCCGCTGCGGCAGATTTTATTGTCTTCATGATCAGTCATGAACGATGACAGCGGCCGCAGGTTTGGGCGCCAGCGACCCAGGCGATACGTCCGTTATGACACCTCGCGCACCACTTCCCCGACAGAATTTCATCCATCGAAATTGGATTTGACCCCCTCTCCATGCGGAAGATGGCGGGATGGCACGCTGTACACTTGAACCGGATCCGGTGGAACCAGTGCGGGAACACCGCGGCAGGCATTTGATTTTTTTTCGCCTCGCGCGGGAAGTGGATGTCGCCCGTGATGCCGAAGCCTTTCGCCTCCGCGGCCAGAGAGCGCACGTAGTAGGTTACAGCCCACAGCTGCTCCTCTTTCAGCACGTCTCCAAACGAGGGCATCGGTGTTCCGTCCAGACCGGTGGCGACGGTTCTGTAGATGTCCTTGTCTGTGTTTCCAACCTTGAAGACCCCCTGGGTAAAGTCAGCGGGCAGGATTGGGGATCCCGAGGAGTCCTCGAGCGTACCTGCCGCCGCCCCGTCGCCCTTTCCGAGGGTACCATGGCAATCCCAGCACTTCGATTCCGCAAAGACCGCGGCGCCCAACGCAAGCAACTTGGGGCTCACGGGAGGGGGCTCCGGGATCTTGATCGATTCTTCTGCCTTTTCGTCTTTGAAGACCTTGGCAAAGGTCTTCACGTAGTGGACGAGCGCCCAGCGGTCTTGTCGGGGAACCACGAACCAAGCCGGCATACTCGATTTCTTGACCCCAATCGTAATGGTCCGGTAGATATCGATGTCTTGGGGAATCGAGCCGCTCGGGGTCATGCGGAATTTGTAAGCGCCCTCTACGAAGTTTCTGGGCTTGGGATTCATGTACGGGGCAAATTCCCCTTTACCGTCGCCCTTCTCGCCGTGGCAGCGTAGGCAGAGCGTTTCGTAGACTTTCCGTCCCCGCGCGACGAGTTCAGGCGTTGCCGGGACCGGGCTCTTCTGAGCCTCGGCCAAATCGGCCTGAGCCAACTCCTCCTGGGGATAGCGGAGGTTGACATGGCAGCGTGGGCACCCCGTCTCCGGGACGAAGGAGACCTTTCCGTGACACTTCCCGCAATAGTCCCCGTCCAAGATCGTCTTCATCCCCACCCCCCGCTTCCCGAGGATCCATGGATGGCAGCTCGAACAGTTCAGCCACAGCGAGTGACTGGAATGCGGGAAGCGAACCTCGAAGAAGGGGGCGTCCTTGGGAACCAGCTTCACGTCATGTTCGAGCAACCCCTTGAGGTCGAGAAGAAGGGGGGTATCCCCGCTCGCATTCAGCATTAAGGCCAGGAAATCCAGCCCGAAAGGCGCCTTCGGCGGCGGTGCGGACGGCAGGTGTGGGCTCGGGGCGATCACGCCCTCCTTCACCGCCCGGATCCAGTCGATCCCGCCGGCGGCATCCTTTGGAAGCAACGCGCGGACGTCCTGCCATTCGGTGAGCTGCTCTGCCTGTGGTCCGGTCGTAGCCAGAGTGGCTGGATGCGCCCACCCCCCGCCGTATTCCGTTGGGCGGGAGCGGCTCTCGGCGCTCGGCTTGGGGGCGCCGGAGTCGGAGCCTGATCCGAGGCTGGCCAGCGAGAGAAACGCCAGCAGCAGGATTCGACCGACAGGATACTTCACGGTTTTCCAGGAGATCGCGCAGCTGTTGAATTCGCCTGGAACATTCGGCCGATGATGCGAAGGCCTCTGAGCGATTCCATTCGGGCCATGCTCTCAAGTTCACGGAAGTGCCCCTGCGCGCAAGCAAAGGGGCACTCCGGAAATCGACGCATGCACCTCTCACTTGTCACACCAGCATGGACAGGAGACTCCCCGAGGCAGCAAACGATCCAGTCTGGTGCTCAGAAGGTGACATTGGTGGTAGTGGCCTTGCCCGCCCCCACCGTCACGTCCACGGTCTTCTCGCCCAGTGCCTCGTGCCAGATGGTCAGCTTGTAACTGCCGGCGGGCACATCGCTCAGATCGAAGCTCCCGTCGCTGCCGGTCACCACCGCGTAGGGGTGCTCGAGGACCCAGATCCAGCTCTGCATCCAATTGTGCGCGTCGCAATTCAACGACAGCAGTCCGGCCTTCGAGAGGATCTTCGGTTTGCCGATCTCCAGCCCCTGCTTGGGGAGCGCCAGGTTGATGACGTTGCTCTTCTTCCCCGCCGCCATGAGAAAGAAGTGCGAGTTGTGGGACACCGGGTCGTCGTTGCGGACCTTCATCTGGGCGCCTTCGCGTGCGACCATGACGTGAGGCGCGAATTTGCAGTCCTTGTTGCTGATCACGGGGTCGTCCTTCGACGCGAAATCCTTGCCCTTGGCGATCCCCTTGAGCATCACGACGGCGTTCTTGAGCCCGCCATCGCCGCCGATAATGAACTTCTCCGCAGGCTGTGTGTCGCCGCAGTGGGCGTTGTCCTTGTTGACCTTCAGTGTCTCGTCTGGCTTGCTACTGGCCTTGATTGTGCCCTTGATGCTGCCCCCGTTGGAGACGGGCCCCGCGGTATAGCCGGGCGTTTGCGCCGAGGCCTGCGAGGCGCAAAAGCACAGTGCTACGAGAGCGGTCAGAATCGAGCGGGTAGTGCGACGTGAGAGCTTGCGATACATAGGTTTTCCTCCAAGATTGCGATACATGAGTTTTCCTTCACAAATGTGGATCAAGTTCTGCGGTTCCGCCGAACCCGACCAATGTGCAAGATTCGTGCCTGTGGCAGCGTGGCAGGTGCCGGACGCGAAAAACTGATTTAGTTCAAATTCCGCGACCGCGAATTGCCCGGGCCTGTCTCGATTCTGGGAATTGCAGTCTCAAATCTAGTAATCGCGGCCAGCTGGCCGAGGGGTTCGCCGTGCTGCTCGCTGTGCCTGGTGTGTCCTGATACGCGGTTTCAATCTACGGACACGGACGGGTAGCGGCAAGAAGCGGATCACCGGCTCGAACGAGGCGGCAATTGGATACCGCGTGCTATGGATCGAAACTTGCTAGCTCTCGCGAGTTCTTGGAGGCGAGCTACTACTCGTGGCGTGCGAAGTTTGGCGGGATGTCGATGCCCGATGCGAAGCGACTTAAACAGATGGAGACGGAAGATGCGCGGATGAAGAAGCTCCTTTCCGAGACGCTCTTGGAAGCGGAGGTGAGCCTATATTTCTTGCGTTGCCACACCCGACCTGCCTCTCATCACGGGGTACGGTCAGTTCTCTGGACAAAACAGCAAATGGGAGATGCTTAATGAACAATAAAGCGACGGGGAGAGTGGTAGCGCCCCAAACCTTAATCGGGGTAATCCTCCTGGCCTTTGGCGCAATGAGCCCGGATCGGGCTACCGGGGCTGAAGCGCTTGCGCCTCTCAAGGCCGTCCCCGCCAAGTATGCCGCCAAGCATATGCCAAAGGGGTGGTGGACCGATCCGAAGATCATCAAGGAAGGGGAAGAGATATTCATGGGAAGGAAGTACGGGGAGAAAGTCCCCGAGAACAAGCGGGTTTTTTGCTCCACCTGCCACGGGGCGGATGGCAAACCTGCCGTACAGGGCGTTCCGGACCTGAGGCAGGCGGATCGAATGAACCGGTTGAGTGACAGTTACTGGTTCTGGAGGGTCGCGGAGGGGGTGCCCGACACCCTCATGCTTGCCTGGAAGGGGCGCTTGGATGAGAAGGAAATTTGGAAGGTGATAGCCTTTCAGCATCAGTTCTCCCATGGTGGAAAGGCTCAGGAACATAAGCATCCTTAGATAGTGCGGTGTGCGGCAGTTGTCGGTTTCACCGATATGGAGCCACATTGTTTTCACGCGGAGGGAGCCGCTTGAGAAAGCTGCAGAAGAAGTCGCACAAGTCGAAGTTCGCACTGCATGAAACCGGGAGGGATCAAGGGGTGGCGTTCCGCAAAGGCATCGTGGAGGGGAAAGGCGTGCCCGCCAGTCGTTGGCAAACGGGCAGAATGTCACCGATCATCGCCGTCCTCCCGAGCGCAATCCTGATCCTTCTAGCTGCTTCTCAAGCCTTTGCTCAAGGAGAGGCACACCATTCCCCGGTCGATTACCGGGATATCCCCTATATGGGAAGCCGGAATCTGGTCTGGGTCTTTGCCCAGCTCCATATTCTTTTTGGCGGGTTTGTTCTAGGGGTGCCGGTCTTCGCCTGGATCTGCGAGGTCATCGGCGTCTGGACAAAGGAGGAGCGGTATGTCCGGCTGGCCAGGGACTTCATTAACCTGGTCGTGGCCGCTTTCGAAATGACCGCGATGCTGGGGGCCTTCCTTCTTCTTTTCCTCCTCGCCCTCTATCCCAAGGTCATGCATTACCTGACGGATATCTTTTGGCCCACCTACTACGTGTATGTGCTGCTGTTCGGTGCGTCCATGATCATCCTCTACCTGTACTGGTCTGGGTTCGAGACCATGAAGAATCGCAGGGGTTTACACCTGTTCTTGGGCTTCCTGCTGAACCTTGTTGCGCTCTTTGTCTTGTTTGTACCCAATTCCTGGGCCACATTCCAAACCAGCCCGGTGGTTCTGTCAGCGGATATGGGCGCTTGGGCGAAGGCCTGGGCCGCGATGCAGAACCCGACCTGGTGGCCGGTGAATATCCACCGGTTTATCTCCAACATCGTCCTGGGCGGTTTTCTCGTCGGTGCCTATGGCGCCGTCCGTTACCTGGGAGCCGAGACAGAGCAGGCGCGCGAACATTACGACTGGATGGGGTACGTCGGAAACTTTATCGGGATGTTCGGGCTGCTTACGCTTCCCTTCGCCGGATATTGGTTGTCGCGGGAAATCTACATATACAGCCAGCAGATGGGGATCACCTTGATGGGGGGATTTCTTTCCTGGTTGTGGATCATCCAGGCCGTTCTGATCGGCATCCTTTTCCTGGCAAGCAATTACTACTTCTGGCTGGGTCTGGCCTACCGAACGCAAGGGGCCGGGCGGTACCGGACGCCGATGCTGGTGATGCTCGCGGTGCTCTTACTCTGCTTTATCGTATGGCTGACGCCCCACAGCGTGGTTGCGAGCATCGCGGAGGCGCGCGCGATGGGCGGAGCACATCATCCTGTCCTCGGTGTCTTGGGGGTGATGTCGGCCAAGATGACAGCCGTGAACGTGATGATTCTGATTTCCTTCGTAAGCTTTCTCATGTATTGGCGTGCGGGGAAGAAGCCGACGGTGGCGTGGGCGAAGGTGGCCGACGTCTTCATTGTCTTGCTTTTTGCGGTCGCCATCGTGGGCGTGATCGTCATTGGGGTCTGGGGCTACTTTGTTCCGGCGATTGTCAGGATCAATCAGTTCTCCGTAGGGCAGGTTCTGGCGGTGCTATTTGTCCTGCTTTCGGTTTCGCTGACGGTGGGGTTTATGCTCAGGGGCGCCAAGGAAACATCCACGATGACTTGGGGCAGGATGCCGGTGAGGTCCCAGCTTGCCTTGATCGTCAACGCCGTAACGGTTGTCTTCACGATGGCATTGATGGGATATGCCCGCTCGGCCTCCCGTGTCCACTGGCATATCTATGGGGTATTGGAGGACACCTCCCCACATGCGTTTTCCCCCGCCCTGGGGCAGGCGGGTGCGATATCGGCGCTGTCCACACTTCTGTTCTTCGCCCTGGTCGTCTTTCTCCTTTGGGTTGTCATCCGCGTTTCACGTCACTTTGGCTTCTCCACCCAGTACTTCTTCTTGGCGCCTTTCGTTCACTGGGTTGTCTCCCTTCCCGAAAAGCTTCCTGTGCCGGCCGCCCGGCAGGTTTCGAAGCAATCCAGTCCTCTCTGGAAGGCCTTGGCGAGCGCCTGTGGACTCCTGATCTTTTTAGTCTATCTGTCCTATTGGGTCCCGCAGTTGGTCTCTCTTCCACCCAAGAAGGTGGCATTCGATCCCACGCAGATCAAGACCAAGGCGGATCTGGCCGAGGCGGGGAAGCAGCTTTTCTTTGGCAAGGCTCAATGCGCGCTCTGCCATTCCGTTGAACAGACCGAGGCACCACGCGCGCCGGCCATGCAAGGGCTCGGGGCCAAGCGCACGAGGGAGTACATCTACGAGTCCATGGTCAAGCCCGAAGCGGTTATCTACAAACAGTATGCGGAGGAAGGGCCTGCAAAACTCTTTTCCTCTCAGATGCCGATCATCAACAAACCCCCTGTCGATCTTTCTGAGACCGAGATGTTGGCCGTCGTGGCGTTTGTTCAGAGCCTGGGAGGTCAGGTCACCGTAGAGCCCGAGGAAGTCAAGGCGCTTATACCGGTATCTGCTTCGGAAAAGGTCCGCGATGGAAATTGAATCCATAAAACCCTTCTTGGCAGTAGCAGTTAGCTTGCTTGGGGCCGTGCTCGTCGCGGTCACCCGCAGGTCACCCAATATCCGGGACGGGTGTTCGTTGGCGACGGCGGCCTTGATGCTTCTCATTTCTCTGTCGATGATACCCGCTGTTCTTGACGGAAATACTCTTCGCTACACGCTCTTTTCCTTAACTTCACCTCCCAGTATCTCCATCGCGTTTCGGGTCGATGCCATGGGGCTCTTGTTTGCTCTCCATGCCGCTTTATTGTGGATCGTGATCGCCCCTTACTCCATCGGCTACATGCGCACCCTCGGGGAGCATGCGCAGACGCGCTGCCATCTTTGTATTGCGCTTGTCATGTCGGCGGCCATGGGAGTGTCCTACGCGGCCAATTTGCTGACCCTTTACCTCTTTTACGAGATGGCCAGTCTCTGCGCTTATCCCTTGGAGGTGCATGCTGAGACCGAAGATGCATTTGGCAAAGGCAACAAGTATGTCTTTTATGTTTTTGCGTGGGGAAAACTCTTTTTGCTCGCATGCTTGTTGGCCTACGGGCTTTCCGGCACCTTGGATTTCAATCCGAAGGGCATCTTCCCTTCCACAACGGCCCCATTTCTGCTCACCCTCGCCTTTGTTCTCTTCTTGATTGGCATCACTAAAGCGGTGATCGTGCCTTTTCATGCCTGGCTGCCACCTGCCGCGCACGGTCCCGCGCCATTCATCCCCATTTACCTGATTTGCGGTTGTGGAGTAGGCGCCTTCGCAATATTGCGCGCGGTCTACTACCTCTTTGGGCTGGACATGCTGGAAGAACTCAATCTGGGAGTTCCACTATTCATCGCCGCATCCTTGTCGATCATCGTCGCTTCCGTCATAGCCCTGACCAAGGATGACCTGAAGGCCAGGCTGATCTACTCCACGATAGGCCAAATTTCTTTTACCCTCTTCGGGGCGGCATTGTTAACGCCGGCTGGTTTGACCGGCGGGCTCCTGCAGTTCGTCAGTCTTGCCTTTGGAATGACCACGCTGTTCTTTTGTGTGGGCGCGATCTTCGTGGCGTCGGGTAAGACCAGGGTGAGTGAACTAAACGGCATTGGAAAAAAGATGCCTTTCACAATGGCGGCCTTCGCCGTGGGCGCTTTTTCCGTAATCGGCTTTCCGCCGTTCACCGGCTTCACAAGCAAGTGGTATTTGGCCGTGGGCGCTGCAGAGACAGGGCAGTACTACGCAGTTGCGGTCCTTGCCGTCAGCACAATTTTGAGCGCTTTCTATTTGCTTCCAATCGTGTATGCCGCGTTCTTTCGAAACCTGCCGGCGGGGGAGCAGGCTGAAAGACGCGAGGCCCCGGCCACGATGTTGGTGCCGTTGATAGTTACCGCCATAGGAACAACGGTCTTGTTCTTTGCGCCATCGCTCTTCCTTGACCTGGCAGGGATAGCATGGGGAGACGTGAAAGGTAGGTAGAGGTGGTGGAAACCAATATCGAAAAGTCCCCGGCCAAGAGAAGCAGGATTCCGATCCCGGCGACGGTGGCCATCGTCTGGATCGTGGCCTATCTGTTCCTGGAATTCTTCCGGCCGCCGCTGCCGTCAAGCCTCATATTCATGTACATGGCTACGGTCACCGTAGGGTTGGCGTTGGCGGTCTCGATCTATGAACATACCCTGCGAGGTTTTACGGACCCGATCGTTTGGTTCCTGCGTGGGGACGCCGGTCAGGCGTGGCCGTGGCGGGCGGCCCGATGGGCGCTGCTGGTCGCGATCCCCGTTTGTGTCGGCTACGGGGTCTATCAGCGGGTCGTGCCTCGATTCGAACCTCCTATCGCCTCGCGGGTGATCCATCCGGCGCCACCGCCTGAAGTGGCCGCGATCTTCAATGAATTTCGGGATGATAAGGCGAACCTCGAGCGCTCCATCGAGGAAGGGGCTGTGGTCTATTTTAAGAACTGCTTCTTCTGTCATGGAGATGCCCTGGATGGTAAGGGACCCTTTGCCCACGGGATGAACCCGCCCGCTGCCGATTTCCAGGACCCCGGGACGATTGCCCAGTTGACGGAATCCTTTGTCTTCTGGCGGATCAGCACCGGCGGGCCGGGTCTTCCGGATGAATCGACGCCCTGGGATTCATTCATGCCCCGATGGGAAACGATGCTCACCGAGGAGGAGCGGTGGAAGGTAATCCTCTACCTGTATGACGTTACAGGCTGGTCGCCCCGGACCTGGGGTGAAGAAGAGGCCTTGGCCTCGTTCCAGACCGAAAAGAAGAAACCCGCGACGGTAGAAAGAGGCCCAGAGAAACTGGATGAGGCTGAGGCCAGCCGGAGGATCTACCAGAAGCGTTGCGCACACTGCCATGAGAAAACCGGGCAAGGCAATGGTCCGGCGGCGGAATTTATGATGCCCCGTCCCCGGGACTTCACGTCAGGGACGTACAAGATTCGCACCACGTCCACCGGAGATCCTCCCACGGATGAGGATCTGTTCCGCTCGATCCGTCACGGTCTGCCCGGCACCGCCATGCCGGGCTGGCCCCTGTTCACGGATGAGGAGGTACGAGCCCTGGTGCGTTATATCAAGGCGTTCGCCCCGAAAACATTTAAGGAAAAGCCCAAGCCCATCAAGATCGGAACTTCGCCCAAGGCCAGCCCGGAACTGATTGAAAAGGGCAAGAAGGTCTTCGAGGAGGGCAAGTGCTGGGAGTGCCACGGGCAGGCGGGACGAGGAGACGGGGAAAAGGGCCGGGACCCGGAATTCGAAGATGACTGGGGCCACCGCGCCTATCCCCGGAATTTGACCCATCCCTGGGAATACCGGGGCGGCGCGGCGGTGGAAGACATCTATAGAAGTATCACCACGGGTTTGGACGGAAGCCCTATGGCGTCTTTTGAGGACGGACTCTCCGAAGAGGAGCGCTGGGCCCTTGCCCATTACGTGAGATCTCTCCAGAAGCCGAGAAAGCTGGGCTTCACCCTCGTCGCAAAGCGGGTCGAGAACCTTCCCTCCGATCCCGCGGATCCGCTCTGGGACAGTGTGGATCACCTGGATATCCCCATGGTGGGGCAGGTCATCGCGGAACCGCGAATGTTCACTCCGCGGGTGGACAACGTTCGTGTGCAGGCGCTCTACAACGACAAAGACGCGGCCTTTCGGCTGGTCTGGGATGATTCCACCGACACCAGACCGGATCCGGCCACCGGAATTTTCGAAGACGCGATCGCGGTTCAGTTCCCGGTGACGGTTCCGACCGGACCCAAACGGCCCTATTTCCTGATGGGCGATGAGGAGAATCCTGTCAATCTCTGGCGCTGGGACTCGGAGCGGTCCGGCGCGATTGAACTCAACGCAAAGGGAGCGAATCAGATTCAGCCCCAGAGCGAGAGCGCTCAACAGGTGACGGCAAAACTCAAGTACGTTGACGGTCAGTATCGGCTCGTCTTCAAGAGGGCCCTTGCCACCCCGGACCGGGATCTCGACATCCAGTTCGCGCCCGGTCAGTTCATCCCGATGGCCTTCTTTGCCTGGGACGGCGCGAACAACGAGACGGCGGCGAAGTCTTCCCTTTCCTCCTGGTACTTCTTGCTGTTGGAACCCACCATCCCGGCAACGGTCTATCTCTATCCCTTCCTCGGGTTCCTGCTGATGGGCGTAGCACAATGGGGGTTCATCCGGAGGATTCGCAAGCACAAGGGGAGGGGTGCATGAAACCGCGGTTTTCTGGCGTAGGGGCCTTGGTCTCGATGCTGGGCCTCATCGGAATGACCACCGGGTGCACTCTATTTGACAACGAATTTGTGGCCACGGGAAGGAAGCTTTTTAATTACTACTGCGCCGATTGTCATGGGGAAACCGGTGTGGGTAACGGTTTCAACGCCGAATTCCTGGATCCTAGGCCGAGGGATCTGACCGATTCGAAAGAAAAATACCTTGCTGGCCAGACCAATGAAAAGATCTATGAAACCCTGAGCCGCGATCTAATAGATAAGGGTGACGTCATAAAAGCGCTCATGCAAGGGCGCAAATTAAGCTTTGTCCCGCCCCTGATGCCGACCTATAAATACACCCTCTCGGACGCGGAGCGCTGGTCCATTGTGGCTTACGTCAGGACCCTACATAAGAATGATGCCCCAAAGATTGAGCTCACACCGGAGATGAACAGGGACAGACCCAGGTCCGCCAGGATAAAAAAGGTGAATCTTGACCCCGACACCTTGAACAACGATGAACAGACAACATCCGGAAAGAAAGCTTATGAGAAGTATGGCTGTAGGGGATGCCACAGTTTAGGCGGTGAGAACGGGAGAATCGGTCCTGCCCTGGATCGGGCCGGATTCATGTCCAATGCGGATTGGCTCTATCGCTGGGTCAAGGATACTCAAGCCGTCGACCGGCGCACCAAGATGCCCGCGCTTGGGCTCACGGATGAAGAGGCGTCGGCCATCGTGGCCTACATGAAGACTTTGAAAGCGCCAGCGCCAGCGGCAGTGGCAGGAGATCGGCCTTAGCCTTCGCGCCTGACAACTGAGATCTTAGACAAACTGTCGAGCGATTTCGCGAATGACAGTTTGAGTTTCTTGAACAGCACTCAGCGATCGGCTGTACGCGGCGGACTACGTCGTTGTTCTCGTAGAAAACCGTAACGGCAGGTTGCTTCATTGACAGACAGCTGAGTGCTGATCACCGACTGCTTAACAATGGTGATGCCATGACGACACCAGCCCTACTAGCGACGGCACCAATCGCAAAGACGGCGCTTTATGGGCGAATACTGGTTGCACTGGATTCTTCCGATCACGCCAATAGCGGAATGGATGCGGCGGTGCGCCTGGCCGGAATAGGCGACGACGGGCGGATAACAGGTGTCCACGTGTATGCCGCCAAGCTGCACGACGTGCGATTCCGTCAGATGGAAGGCGGCTTGCCGGAAAAGTTCCGGGAGGAGCGGGAACTGGAGCGCCAGCGTGATGTCCATGACGATCTGATCACCCGTGGTCTGTCCATTATTACCGATTCCTATTTGGACCAGGCGGAACGAGGCTGCCGCAAGGCCGGCATCAACTTCAATCGCCGCGCCCTCGAAGGTAAGAACTACCATGAGTTGGCAAGAGAGGCCAACAGTGGCGCCTACGACTTGTTAGTCATGGGGGCATTGGGTCTGGGAGCCGTGGAAGGCACTCGTCTGGGCAGCGTTTGCCAACGGGTGGCGCGGCGTTCATCCATCGATACGCTGGTGATCAAGGATTCGACGCGTGATCTTGCCGAAGGCCCCATCGTCGCGGCCGTGGACGGCTCGGCCAAGGCCTACGGTGGACTGGTGACGGCCCTCGCCCTGGCACGGCATTGGGACGTTCCCCTCAAGGTCGTGGCGGCGTTTGATCCCTACTTTCATTACGTGGCATTCAATCGCATCGCCGGAGTGCTGTCGGAAGAGGCAGGTAAAGTTTTCCGGTTCAAGGAACAAGAAAAACTGCATGAAGAAATCATCGATTCCGGCCTGGCCAAGATCTACCAGGGCCATCTGGCGGTGGCGCAAACCATCGCGAAAGAAAATGGCATGACCATAGAGACGGAATTATTGGACGGCAAACCCCATGACGCCATCGCCAAATACTTAAGTAGAGTCATTCCTTCCCTTTTGATCTTGGGGAAATTGGGTATCCATGCGGATCCGGAGCTGGATATCGGCGGCAATGCCGAGTTGCTGTTGCAAGAGGCGAAGTGCGCGGTGCTGCTCAGCCAACGTGAACACCAGCCCCACGTGGAGCGACTGGCGGAGATCACTACTTCCTGGACCCGCGAAGCCGAACAACGCATGCAAGGAGTGCCCTCCTTCGTACGCAATATGGCGCGAATGGCTATCCTGCGTTATGCCCAGGAGCGTGGTCACACCGTGATCACCGAAAATCTCGTGGAAGAAGCCACGGCGAATCTGATGCCGGGTCATGCCGAACGGGCGATGAGCGAAATCGTCGCCGCCCACGATGCGGGCGAGCTGAAACCTGGATCCCCGCAATCCTTCACGCCCATGCGCTGGTCGGAGGGGGCCAGCGCACTGCTGCGCACCGTGGATGATCTCGCTCTGCGCGGCAATCTCAGTATGCGCGCAGAGAAAAAAGCCCGCGCAGAGGGCTCCGCTACGGTGGAGCGCGAGCATATCGCAACGTTCATCGATGCACCGGTAACCGACACTGGACGACCGGCAACCGGAGATCCGCAGCCGCGGGCGAGCCTGCACTGGCAGGCCGCAGCTCTGGCGCGTCTTGCGCGCGTGCCTGAAGGCCCTATGCGCGATGCCTGTCGCCAGCGTATCGAAGACTACGCACGCGCCCGGGGTCATGGCGAAATCACCTTATCGGTGGCCGAGGCGGGTCTCGTCGAGGCCCGTAAGGCCATGGAAGTGATGATGGGAGGCAACGCCAAATCAGGGCCGGCAGCCGCTGCCGGCGGCCGCGAGGCGAGCCGTTGCCCCTTCGCCGGTGCGGCAAACCCGACGGCAAAAGGCCTCGCCAAGGAAGGCACGCAGCCGGGCGCAAACGAAGCGGTGCCACCTGCATGGAGCAGCGCGGCCCGTGAGCGGCTGTCTGCGGTCCCCGCGGGATATTGCCGGGACATGACGGAGAAGGCCGCCATGACGATCGCCGCCCAAAACGGCCTGGCGGAAATCGACACCGCCTTCGTAGAAAAGATTTTGAATGTTTTCCAGGCCGGATCCGCGAAGACCAGTGAATCCATGCCCTGGGAGCCGGCGGCCCGCGAGCGTATCGAGCGCGCGCCGGACATCGTGCGCGGCATGCTGGTGAGAGAGATCGAGGGATGGGCGCGGCGTAACGGCAAGGAGCGGGTTACCGGTGAGGCCGTGGACGCCGCAAAGCGGCTGTGGCAGGAACGCGGGATGTTCCACCTCGATCCTGACGATCCGCGCAGCGGTGAGCAAGAAAAAAGCTCATAGACCCGTGACCGATCTATACCTGCTTGCGATCAACCTCACCCGGCGCTGCAACCTCGCCTGCGCCCACTGCTACCTCGATGCCGAGACCCTGGAGCACAGCGGCGCGGACGAGCTCAGCACTGACGAGGTCCGTCATCTGCTGAGCGGCGTCGCCGCCCGTTCCGCGGACACGATGGTCGTGCTCACCGGGGGCGAGCCTCTGCTGCGTCGTGATCTGGAGGATCTGGTCAGACACGGCGCCGACGCTGGACTCTCAATGGTGGTAGGCACCAACGGGGTGCTGCTCTCCGAGGAGCGCGTGCGCGCGCTCAAACAGGCCGGGGCGCTGGGCGTGGGCATCAGCATCGACTCGCTCGACCCGGATCGCCACGACGCCTTTCGCGGCCGCCCAGGCTGCTGGGAGAAAACACTCGCCGGGATGGAGACCTGCCGGCGCCATGATCTGCCCTTCCAGGTGCATTTCTCGGTCACTGAAGCCAACGCCCATGAAGTGCCGGCCATGATCGATTTCGCCCGCTCCGTCGGCGCCAAGGTGCTGAACGTGTTCTTCCTGGTCTGTACCGGCCGGGGCGAAAGCATGTCCGATATCACGCCGCAACGCTACGAGCAGGTGCTCACGCAACTGGTCGAGGCGCAACAGGCCAGCAAAGACCTGCTCATACGAGCCCGCTGCGCCCCCCAATTCAAACGCATCGCGTTTCAACACGATCCCGGTTCGCCCCTGACGCGCGCCGCCGGCTACGAAGGCGGCGGTTGTCTCGCCGGCATTCATTACTGCCGGATCACGCCCGGGGGCGGCGTCTCCGCCTGTCCGTACATCCCCGATGAAGAAGGCAGCATACGGGAGAGGCCGTTCTGGGAAATTTGGGATCAGTCTCCGACCTTCCAGGCGCTGCGTCGTCCAAACCTGAACGGGAAATGCGGGCATTGCGAATACCAGCGGCTCTGCGGTGGCTGTCGTGCCCGTCCGCTGGCCATGGGTCGCGAGATGATGGATGCCGACCCCTGGTGCAGCTATCGACCGGGCGGCGGCGCCGTCATTCAACCCATGAAAGCTCAGCCGTCCCAGCTGACCTGGAGTCCCGAGGCGGAACAGCGTCTGGCCCGGGTTCCGTCTTTCCTTCGCAAGATGGTCAAGAACCGGGCCGAGACCTATGCCCAGGAACAAGGGGCGCGCCAGGTGACGGGGGAACACCTGGCCACGCTCGCTTCGCGCCAGTTCGGAGCCGCCGGCCCGCCGAAAGGGATGACGCCAACCCAAGAGACCACCGCGCCCGCGCCAGATACGCTGCCCTGGACGGAAGAGGCGCGGGGGCGCCTGGAGAAAATGCCCGGTTTCCTCCGGGAAGGCGTGCGGCAAGTGGCGGAGGATGTGGCCCGTACCGAAGGCCGGTTCGAGGTCAACGTGAAGTTGCTGGACCGGCTGGAGGCGGAGGATGCGCCGGGCCGCCGTTTATCCTGGACCGGGGAAGCCGAACATCTGTTGGAAGGATATCTTGCGAACAGGAAACCCGAAGTGAGGATGTTCGTGACTTCCGCCCTGGAGGGCAATGCCGAGCGACTGGCCGGGAAGCGGCGAGCCGCCACCGTGGAACGGGAAGATGTCGAGGCGGCGATCCGTCCCCTGAGCGGAGGCGTGCAATGGGACCCGGAGGCCCTGGCGCGGGTGGCATCCGCTCCGGATTTCGTCCGCGCGGGGATCAAGAAGGCGGCGGAATTCAATGCCCGCCGCGAGGGACTGGAGCGCATCACCTCGAACGACCTCACGCGTTTCCGCAACCGCGCCATGATGCGCGCGGTAAGCCGCATGAAGGCGTTCGGCATGCAGGAATTGAGCTTCGACGCCTACGGCATTGCCCGCAGCCGCGTACCCCGTCTGAAGGAGAACCGGCAGGCAGACAAACGTTTCGACGCCATTCGCCGCTTCGTGGAGTCGCGGAAGAATCCGGGTGAATTGTTGGGCCAGGAACTGCTTGAGCGCATGAAGGAAGAGCTCCGGAAAAACGTGAAGAGCAAATAGTGGACATTGTAAGAGCGACTTTCCAGCCGCGATAACCGAGCCGACCACTGGCCGCGAACGTCATGAACGATACCGATGTACTTATCATAGGGGGCGGTATCTCCGGGCTATCCACGGCCTGGTGGCTAAACCGGGCCGGGTGCTCAGTGAACGTCTGGGAATCTGGCAAGCGCCCAGGGGGCAAGATCCGAAGCCGGCGCCAGGATGGCTACCTCACCGAACAGGCGGCAGCCTTGGTGATGAATTTTCGTCCCGAGGTGACGCAACTGCTGCAGGAATCCGGCCTGGAGGCGGCAAAAACAGCACGTTTGCCTGAGGCCGAGGCCCATCGTTACCTGCTGCATGACGGCCAACTCATCGCCATGCCCATGCGCCTCGGGCGCATGGTTTGCTCTCCCTTGTGGAGCTGGCGAGCCAAGCTGCGGCTGTTGACGGAGCCTTTCATCCCACGCGGCGGATCGGAAGATGAAACCGTAAGCGGTTTTATTTGCCGCCGGTTGGGACGCGAGTTGTTGGAGAAGGCCATGGAACCGTTCGTGGCCGGAACGCTGGCGTCCGATCCGGATTTGGCCAATGCCGTCGCGACCCTGCCGCGCCTCACGGAGCTGGAACGCCGTTACGGCAGTATTGCCGCAGGTATTCTGGTTAGCCGGGTGTTACAGCGCAGACAAAGTTGCATTACCGATACCTTTTCATTCCATGGCGGCATGAGCACCTTGGTCGATACCTTGTCCCGGACTCCCGGTGTATGCCTGGCCACCTCTCACACGGTCAACGAAATAGTGCGGGACCAGCACGGTTGGCGTGTAACGGCGACCGCGAACGATGGACAGCGGTCCTTGCGCGCGCGACAACTGGTATTGGCGGCGCCGGCCGGTGTCGCCGCCGGGTTAGTCAACCCCCTGGATGCTGAACTGGCTGAGCAACTGACGGGGATCCGTTACGCCCCAATGACGGTCGTACACTTGGGTATGGATCGAACCGTTGTCGGTCATCCGTTGGATGGCACCGGTTTCCTCGTTCCTCGACGGGAAAACCAGCCTGTGGCGGGTAACCTATGGATGAGCACGTTATTTCCGGGGCGAGCGCCAAAGGACAAGGTATTGTTGACTGCCTATCTCGGTGGCGCGCGCGCGCCGGCGACGGTGGATTGGGATGATGGCCGTATCATCGACGCGGCGCTGGCAATGCTGCGTCCTGTGCTTAAATTAGAAGGCAGCGAACCGGAGATGGCACGTATCGTCCGGCACCGGGAGGCCCTGCCTCTTTACCACGGGGCCTACCAGGCGCGCATGCAGGCTATCGACGAGCGTCTGACTCGTCTGCCCGGGTTGCATCTGGTGGCAAATTATCGCGGGGGGGTGTCGGTACGCGACCGCATCACCAACGGCTACACGGCGGCACAACGCATTTCGGCCGATTTGGGATCGACGCTACCGATGCGGGCGGATTATACAAATCTCATCACCGCTGTCCCACAATAATCACGAAAGAATGGCCTGAAAACCAAGCTGTCTTGATACGATGAATTTACCACAACACATTGATCAAGCAGAATGAATTCAGGCCTTGTCGCATCATAATACCGTCTTTTCTCAACTGCTCAAACTGGTACCGAGACATGAGTTCGAGACCTTGGCGAATCAACACCATACGGGCGGCCGCTTACGGCAGATGACGCGTTGGTCGCAGTTCGTCGCGATGGCCTTGGCGCAACTTGCTGGCCGTCAGAGCTCGCGCGACATCGTCAGTAATTTGTCGGCCCAACAGTGCAAGCTGTATCACTTGGGCATCGCCACGGTTTCCCGCTCGTCGCTGTCTCGAGTCAACGAGCGGCAACCGCACGCGCTTTACGAGGCGCTTTTCCATAAGCTTCTGGGGCAAATCAATCTGGCCGCGAAGTCGGACGGGCATGCCGGGGTGCCGCAATACTGTGCGTGAACCCGCCCGCGCACGACGTGGAGTATGTTGATTTGGCTGCGCAACGCACCTCCGGCGGGCCGAGTCGGAGCGGCGAAAGATGCTGGAAACTGCTTGAGGCGATCGAGGATCTCGACATCTGTGCGCGGGCACTTCGAGGAAAAGCAGTTCGTGCCCCCGAAGCTGGTGAGCCTGCTGACGCGGGACGGCAACGCTTATGGGCCATGCGCGTGACGGGACCTGGCGTCAATGATACCGGGCCGGAAGAAGGCGTAGGTCGTCTTGCCCACGCCCGTCTAGATGCGCTTCACCTCGCCGCTCGCGAGATCCATGACGTAGATCTGGTTGAACGGATTGCCCGGATCGCGTTCGCTTTGGAACACCATGCGCCTGCCATCCGCGGACCAGCAGCCTTCCCCGGCGCGCCTGCCTTCCACGGTCAGTCGGCGGATGCGCGTCAGAAGATCGTGCTCTTCGTAAGCGGCGGTGCCCGGCCGCGCCCCCGCGGCGAGCATGCCCCCGGCGAGGGCAGTGATGACGATTGCTGCGGTGAAATTTTTCGATTGAATTACCGGAGTGCCGGGCCTGCGAACGCAGCCAGGGCGGGGTGCCGATGCGCCGCCCGCTGCAGTTCGTCCCCCAGGTTCATCGCCGCCACCGTTTGCGGTTCGCGGGCGGCGAGCCGGAGCCATTGCGCCGCAACCACGGTGTCGTCCCGGTACGCAAGATACACGGCCATTTCGTCGAGCAGCCGCGGCAGTTGCCCGGCGGCGATGCGATCGAGCTCGGCCGGCGACAGCATCGGGTGGAAAAATCGGGCCTCGTAACGCGCAATCAGGGCCTGGAATTCGGGCAGGCGCCTGAGCACCAGAACGCCGCCTGGATCGCGGTAGATTCTGGCCCAGCCGGAATTCGGAAAGAGCCGCGAGAGTTCGTCCGGACTGGCGACAAAGGCATAGCGCAAACCGTAGGCGGACAGCAACTCGGGCTGTGCCGCATAGCGGTACGTATCGCCGAAGAGTGCGCCGTGGTTGTACTGGAACACGCGTCGTTCGGGGTAGAGTTTCCACGCCAAATATCCGCCGAAATGTCCCGTATTGAAGAACGGGCCCGACAAGCCCTTGCCGATAACGAATTGCACGGCGCCGGCCGGCAGGTACTGCTCATCGACATGCCAGCCCAGCGATTGTGGCCGCGTCGGCCCAAGGATCTTGACCCAGGCTGCATTGCCGAATGTAAAAAACAGTAGAAACAGCGCCGCCGAGCGCGCGATCCGCGCCTGCTGTCGGCCTTCCGCGAGGCCTGCCGACAACTGGGCGGCGAGCAGAGGCGCCGCCAACAGCGCGAAAACGCCGGCCGCCCGCCCTATGCGGCACGCGAGGACACCGAAGGCGACGACAAGCAGGGTCTGCGCTACGGGGAGGCGCCTTGGCAGCAGCAACGCCGATAACAGCGCGCCGGCGATGAGCACCCAGAAAGCGAGAAACTCCCAGCCAAGCGGCGCGCGGTACTCCATGTTGTCGACCGCGACACCGCGCAGCGATTCAAGATGGCTGAAAAACTCGCCATAGGTTCTCAGACCGTAAGGGTTCAGCGCCATCAGGAGCGCGGCCAGAACGCAGGCAATATTGAAGTGCATCAATGGCGTGCCGTCGCGGCGCAAGCGGCTCCGCGAATTCTCGATCGCACCGACCACAAGCAGCATCACCACACCGTAAATGCCGCCGTGCAGCCAGTCCCAGACCAGCATCATCGGCGGGATGAGATAGAGCCAGCGCGCGTCGAGCCGACCGCGCTGCCAGCCGGCGACGAGGAAGCCGAGCAGTGCCACGAAGGACAAGGTGAACAGCTCCGGCCGCTCGATGTAGCGAAACAGCCCGGCGAGCACCGCCAGGGCGGCGGCAATTGCCGCTATTCCCGGTGTGCTACCGAGAAAGCGTGCCGTCCCGAAGACCAGGGTCACGACCAACACGGTGATCGCCAGCTTGAAGGCCAGCAGGCCGCTAAAGCCGGCGGTTTCCCAGATTCGGTAGAAGATCCACTGCGCCAGCCATTCGCGATTGGTGAACTTCGCACCGGGCGCAGTAAAGGAAAACGGGTCAGCGGAAACCACGGCGCCGAGCCGGGATATCTCCCGGCCGTACGCAAGATGCCAGTAGAGGTCGTAATCGAATACGGGATGCAGGACAATCAGCAAGGCGCTGACGACCGCCAGCGCCAGCGCGGCAAACGGATGCAGATCGCGGCCACCGAAACAGAAACCAAATGACGCTGACAATGGATTCGTCCGCGACCGAAATAAATACTGAGTCTGGTTGCCCAACAGGCGACATCCGAAGAACGGAAGATCTTAGATGGTTTCGGCGATAATCGCCAATCTTGAAAAGCTGTTGAACGGACCGCGCGACGGCGCGCTGTTGCGCTAT
>Ga0156329_1130_pt1 | contig 39585 bp, 27 predicted proteins | sample RifCSPlowO2_12_FD_107977 | JGI IMG/M metagenome (GOLD analysis project Ga0156329, IMG submission 107977) | Acidobacteria bacterium RIFCSPLOWO2_12_FULL_60_22 | reverse complement strand
CGGGACCAGCACCAGCGCCAATGTAACAACCAGCGCCACTGCCCCCCGCAGACTTTGGCCGACCGGTCCGACCCGATTCGCTGCGCGATCTCTTAAATGTTTCCTGTCCATTTCGACCTCCTTCAGACTTCGTTACACTTCTCCGAAGCTCTCGCCACGAGTTAACGAGCGAGCTACCAAACAGCCCTCGGCGCAGAAAGTGATCCATACGCCGAGGGGTCGAACTAGCACCGGAGCTAGCGTTGCAGCTTCGCTCCGGTTGTTATGCCGATCTGAGTTCCGATCACTTCGCCCGAAACGACCAATTCCACGCGACGATTTTCCTGGCGACCCGCCGCCGTATCATTGGTCGCAACCGCTTGGCCTTCGCCAAATCCGCGAGCGGCAACCGATGAGCTATTAATGCCCTCGTGGATGAGATAATCGCGAACCGCATTGGCCCTCATTTCGGATAGTTGCATGTTGTACTCATCAGTCCCTACGCTGTCGGTGTGGCCTTCCACTTCGAGATTCAAGGTGGGATAGGCGAGGACGATGCCCGAGAGCTTTGCCAGCTTCTCTCGTGCCACGGGTCTGAGAGTATGCTTCCCTGTGTCAAAGAGGACGTCGGACATGTTGACGATGAGGCCCCTGGCGCTGTCGCGGGTTTCCAGAACCAAATTGAGCTGCGTCACTAGCTTGTCGCGCAATTCCTGTTTCTCCCGCTCGGCTTGCTCAGCGGTGGTCTTGCGCGCCTGCTCGGCTTGCTCAGCGGCAGTCTTGAGCGCCCGCTCGGATTCACTCTGGGCAGCTTCCTTGTCGCGTGCGGCCCGGTCGGCAGCAAGTTCCGCTTCCATCTTTGTGCGTGCGGCCTGTGCCTGGGCCGCTGCGCTCTCGGCTTCGGCGCGTGCGCGACGTTCCGATTCCAGCCGTTGGATTTCCTCGGCTTGTGCGCGGCCCCGGGCGGCAGCATCCGCCTCTGCTTGGGCGCGATCAGTCGCCAGGTTGGCCAGTGCCTCTCGGTCGGCTGAAGCGGCGCGTTCCTGCTCCAGGCGTTCTTCCCCCTGACGTTTGCGTGCAATCAGCCGTGCATCTTCCGCGGTCTGAACTGCCTCGCGGGCAGTCATGGCGATGGGCTTGGAGCCTGCCTTCCTCGTCTTGTAGTTCTCCGCTTGTTCGAGAAGTTTGGTGGCTTTCTGGAAGCTTTCCGCAGCAGAGACATCGGCGCCCGCCCATCTCGCGATGCGCACGGCGTTGCGCGCTTCGTAAAGATCCAGCGGCGTTTTCTTGTCCAGTTTCATCGGTTGCAGATCGGCCGGCAGGACATTGAGCGTGTATTGGCCTCTTTCCAAGAGCTCGTATTTCGCCTCGATCTCTTCAATTTTTCCGACCGTGTCCTTTCTAATGATGTTTTCCATCACAACGACGTTGCTTGGCTGCGCCACTGCGAAATACGGTTCGGCCGTGACAATCAGCCCGAATGCCTGGAATTCGGTGGTGACGTTGAGCTTGCTCTTGGTCCCGTTCAGAATAATCTCGCCCAGATTTGTCGCTCGGCCTTCGGGCGTGATGGCCCACATGACGTAGGTGAGAAACTCGGGACCAAACCGGGTTGCGGATTGCAGGTCGTCAAATTCGACTTCGATTTCGATGTAGCCCTGCTTGCTCTCTACTTTGGCTTCGCCTCGGGCTGCGGGCATCAAGGGCGTTCCGCTAAAGTCGATTTTCGTGGCTCCATTCCGATGCCGGTAGTTGATCGCTTTCGCCGTCCGCTCTACGATCGTGATTTTGTATATTGGGGTCGAGTCCCCTTGCCGGAATTGTGCCTGACCCACCGAACCCAGTTCCTGTGCTGCTCCCGCCGAACTTACAACGAACAGCAATGACGCAATCGCTAGAATCATCTTAAGTGTTTTCATTTTTCAGCCTCTCATTCTTGTATGTAACGTTTGTCTTCATTTCGCGCCTTACCCTAGCCCGCTTTCGGTTAGTTGAACATGGACCCTCTCAGCCGTTAGCGCAGCGACTGCAAGTTTAGAACTTGCGAGAGAATGGCCCCAAGGATGGTATAAGAGCCGTTTGAATACTGGCCATATTGAGCGCGACTGTTGAAGCCATCGTCATAGCCCCGGCTGAAGCCCTGGCGAAAGTAGTAGTTGTAGGCGTCTTGGTCACCGTAGTAGCCGTCATAGCCATAGTTCGCGTCCTGATAGGCATAAGAGTTCTGGTAGTCGGATCTCCAATGGTCCTGCCGGTCTGCCTGCCCGGCGCGGAAACCTTCCGCATACCCGTAGTTCACGGCCTGCCGGAGCAACTTCGCGCCGTATTCATTGATTTCGTAGTAGCTGCCGCCGCGATTGTAACGATAGATCGGGGCCGTATAGAAGTACGGATCATTGTTGTAGTCGTAAGCGCGCTGGAGGGCGAGTCGCTGCTGGCGCAGGCGCGCTAAATACTCTTGGTGGAAGCGGTAATTCGCCAAACGATTTGCTTGCTGTAGCTGTGTTGCGTACTGTTGTGCGAGAAGCTGCTGCTGGTCCAGGTGTTGACGATACTGGGTCACACGCTGCTGCTGCGCGGCAATAAGCTGCTGCTGACGTTCTTGTGAGAGACGCGCCAGCTGTCGCTGCTGCACCTGTTGTTTCTGCTGTGCCTGCCGATCCTGGTTCGCCTGCTGTCGCTGCTGCACCTGTTGTTGTTGCTGAGCCTGACGTTGCTGGTTCGGCTGTTGCTCCTGCGAACTCTGTTGCTGCTGATTTTGGCTTTTCTGCTGCTGTTCAGGCGTCGCTTGCGGTGCGGCTTGCTGTTCCTGTTCCTGACCTTGCTGCTTTCCCTGCTTGGCCCGCCCCTTGCCTTTGTCTTGCTTTTCAGACTTGCCCTGGTTTTCGCCCTTCTGCCCCTGCTGTGCGCGTACAGGAACTGCGGTCCAAAGAAGCAAGAACAGAAATGCTGTGCTGATGACTCCAACTGGTTTCATATAAAGGTGCTCCTTTTCATCGCTAAGCGTGGTCCGTTACGGAATCCACCTCGAGTACCAACTCCGAAGCAGTCCTCATGCTGCCTCCCTCTGTTTTGCAAATTACCAGTTCGGCATCGGAACCCTTTGGAATCGCCAAGGCCCCCTGTGCTATCGAGGATGTCCCGCTCGATGACGGCGAGAAAATGCTGCGCTGGAAATGGCCTCCAGGCGAGCCTACCAATTCTGGTCGTGATAGTGGCGCCCGTTGCGAGTAGTCCCATAATCGGCCACCCCCATTTCGAGAGGCTGCTCCAATCGAAACGTCAACAGTGATTCGGCGGGAACCTTTACGTTTTTGCCGCGAGTGAGAACTTGCGTGCCAGCTCCCGCTGCTGCCCCCGCGCCAGCGCCGATCGCTGCCCCTTTTCCGCCACAGGCGATCCCGCCAATGATTGCACCCAACAATGCGCCGCCGCCTACATATGTACCGGTCCGCTTATTCACTCCGATGCTGTCTCGCCGTCCGCCGCTCACGCCCGTGTCACCTGCCGTGATGCCATACCGTTGCCCGTTCACGGTAACCGAGTCCAGATCGAGCGCCAGTTCGTTGTTCGAGAGGTTCCTCACGATCAGCTCCACGTTTGAGCCTTTTGGAATGGCAACATTGCCGTTCGAATCGGTCACATCCTGGTTTACGACGCCGCCGAACACCACGCCGTCGCTGTTCCTGGCATCGATCGCCTCGTTCGTCCGCACCGAAATCGTGGTGCCGGCGCCGATGGTCTGCGGTTGAGCACTGGAACCTCTGTTCCCAGGATATCCTCGCCGATAGCCGCCCGACGACGAGCGGAGGTCAATCTGATCCCTCGCCAGCTCAGTGCCGTTAACGTCCCGCAAAGTGAAAGCGTACAGGTGCCCTTGTTCGATCCAGGGCGCGGCCTGCGTCCCCGAGCGCCCTTCGGCGAAGAGCTGTTCGGGTCCGTTGTCCTTCCGGGTGTAGACGCGGGCGTTGGTTGTCCCCTGCGATTGCCAGGAGATGTTGTTATTTCGATCAATAATCAGGCGGCTTTGGCCGCTGCCACCGTATCCACGATTGACGTTGCCTGCTACCTCAAATTCGGCGCGGCAGCCCCGATCGACCCAGATTCCCTGCGAGTCATAGCCCCATGTGGAACCTTGGTTGCACGGAGAACCACTGATCTGACGGACCAGCCGGACACCGCCCCGGGTGTCGGCGTTGCAATTGACGCGTTGTCCGTTGTCGGAAGAGCAGGTGATCATGATCGAGTTATCATTTGAGGCCCGCGCGAAGAACTCATCACGGCTCAGCACGCCGTCGCGGTTGGCATCCAGACCGTTGAACGCCTGGCGGTCGTCGTCCCACTCGTTGCGCGCGATAACGCCGTCATTGTTGCGATCCAGGTTGCGAAAGCGCGCCGCGCTTCGCTCGCTCGAACGGAGGTCGTCAGGCCGGCGGGCGCCAGGGCGAACCTCGTCTCCGGACAGGATACCGTCGCCATTCCAGTCTTCGTTGGCAAACGACTGGTCGTTGCCGCGCCATTCGTTGCGGGTGATGATGCCGTCCCTGTTACGGTCCAGCCCCTGGAACCGCATCTGCTCTTGTTGGTTCTGGCTGATGGCGGGAAGAGCCAGGGCGCAGAGAGCGAAGAGAATCGGGAGAACGAAGAATTTCTTTCTCATTGGAGTTACCGCTTTCTTTCTTGGGGCGTCCTGTTCTGCCCCGTCGTTGCAGAATCGGATTTACACAATTCCCTTATATCCTCGTTGCAATGCACCTGTCAGTTCAGTACTGCTCACGCGTCTGGTTAAAATTGCTCATCCAGGAACCAGCACCGGTGGGCCCCTTCTATTAGTGAGCCGTAGCAGCCCTTTCACGAAGGCTGACCTCGCCGCGCACTGCAGGCGCGGTGCCCGCTTCATCCCTCAGGGGGAATCCATTGGTCCCAAGCATAATCTGTTGGCCCAAGCCGTGAAGTTTAGTCAGTATTGCGTGCAATCCCTGCGGTTGAACAGTTCGGCCACTGGGGGTTTCGGAAGGGTCTTGTCCCTGCGTTCCCAGAGCCACTTCCGTTTGCTCATCCTCTATTGGCGGTAACGGCTCCGTACCCTCAATAAACACTTCCGTGCGAGTCGTGGTCGAATCAGCGAGCGCCACTAGGTTCGTGCGGATGTCGATCTCGGCCGTGTCGATTCCCGGCGGCTGGCGGAACGGCTAAGGGTCTTTATAGGTGGACAAATAAGTCGCCCGCTTCATGAATTTGGTCCAGACAGGCAGCCCCGAAGTTGCCCCAGGGACATCAAGGTCACGGCCGTCGTCGTAACCCACAATTCACTTCGCCATCTGGAGCGTTGGTTTAGACAGAGATCCCAGCACCACGCTCAGGAGGCCACTGTGGACCGTCATTTCGCCGCCCATGTTGTAATTGACGAAGCCATGCTTCCTGAACTTATTCATGAAATGACTGACCCGCGACCGGGTTGTGCCGACCATTTCTGCCAATGTTGCCTGATTGATTCTGGGAACCACGGGTTCGGATCTACTTTCCTTGCCAAAATGAGCCAACAGTAAGAGAATCCGAGCCAGACGCTTTTCGCTGGAGTTGAAGAGCTGGTCGACCAAGTCCTCTTCGTATCGGACGTTGCGGGAAAGCAGGTGCTCGACGAAAAACTCCGAGACATCGAGCTGTTCGTGGAGCATGCGCATCATCAGCGGCTTCTCAATCCTATGCAGCGTGGAATCCATCATCGCGGTAGCCGTTGCCATGCGTAACGGCTGACTGGCGAGGCATCCCTCGCCGAAGAACTCACCGCCGTTCAGCACGGCGACGATCGCTTCCTTGCCCTGTTCGGATGTAGCCGCGAGCTTCACCTTGCCGTTTCGGATGTAGAACACGGAATCCGCAGGTTCTCCCTGCTTGAAGATGGTGTGGTTCGAACCGTATTCGACAGCGGTTTTCCCGCGCGTGACTCCTTCGAGGAAGCGGTCCCAAGCGGCAGGGTTGCCTCTCTTACGGGCCGACTTAACCTTCGCCTGCTTTGGTTCCAAACTCTTGTTACTCGTCGTCTTCATATTCGTTTCCATAAACGTTCCTCTCATCGAATGCCGGTGTCGCACTCCGTGTCTCAAGCAGCAGCGCAAGCCGGCCGTATGTCCTGAGCCGGGATCAGATCCTGTCTTGCAACTAGAGACACACCCTATATACGACGGGGCAATTTGCGTGTCAGTCGGATAGTGCTCACACGCTTGGTCATAATTGCTCATCCAGGGGGGAAAGCCCTGATCCGGGCAATGCTGGGTCGTTTAACCGGTATGATTCTTGGCGTGAGTCTTGGCGGCTTCAGCCGCATGCTGCTCCGCGTGCTTGAAGTGCGCATACGCCAGATGGGCGTAGTGGCCGGCCTTCTCGTGGTGTCCGGAGTGGTCCTGTTTGGCTGCCTCGTGGTGGTGGCGTGCGGCCTGCTCGTGGTGCTGTGCTGCTGCTTCGTGGTGTTCCGCTCCTGTTCTGGGTATGGAGAAATCCGGCGCTTTTGCGCGGTCTGACTCGGCAATTAGCCGATGGGCTTGTTTGGACATCGCATTTCCTCCCCGCGTTTGATTGGACATGGCAAATCGCCCTCTTCAATACGGCTTGAAGCGGCTAGAGCCACCCCTTTTATACGATGGGGTAATTCGCGTGTCAGTCGAATAGTGCTCACACTCTCGGTCACAATTGCTCATGCCGCTTAATGAACTACCAGTGTGGTTTCGCAACCCTCTTTGGACAGGACCGGTTGCTGTGGGTCTGGTTTTCCTGCAGCGGAACGAACATCATCAAGAGTTGCCCTTCCTCGGTGGTCAGGTGAGCATCTTTGGACGGACTTGTGAGCTATTTTGAACAGACGGACCAACTCCCAAAGTGGTAACTTTCTGATTCTAATGGTTCTCGGCAAGCAGTTAAGGAATGGCAGCCGATTCATCAGTTAGGGACCGAAGGGCAACTGAATTCCTTTGCACGGGCGGTGACTCACAGCGCACACCCCCTTCGCGGATGGACGGACTGCCTGCCCAGTGAGCCAGTGAGCATGCGCTCCTGTAAGTGGGGAAGGACGATGGAGATTCAGTGGATCGAAAACACCGGAGGATTCGACAATCTCCGCGAGGAATGGGATGAATTGCTGGCCGACTCTGCTTCCGACTGTGTGTTCTTGACCTGGGAATGGTTGCGCACGTGGTGGGGCCATCTCGCGGAGCGGCGGCAGTTACGAATTGTGGCTGTGAGGAGCGGAGGAGCACTCGTGGCACTTGCTCCGCTTGCCGTTCGCCCGGGTTCTGTGCAGCTCCTGTTTCCGTTCCGCGTCGTCGAGTTCCTCGGATCCGGGACAGTCGGGTCCGACTATCTGGACTTGATCGTTCGCAAGGGCGCCGAAGCCGAAGCCCTTGACGCGCTTTCCCGCGCCCTCGGCCCCTCGGCCCTGATGCTGGAGTTCGGCCAGCTAAGAGGCTCCCGCTCCGTGGCAGCGCACCTGGGTGCCCGATTGGGGCAAGGGGGATGGAAATCCGCGCAGACCAAAGTGAACACCTGTCCATTCATCGATCTCCGCGGTCATACCTGGACGACCTATCTCGCCACGCTTGGTTCGGAGCACCGTTACAACGCGCAGCGGAAAATGAAGAATCTCTTGAAACATTTTGAAGTGGTGTTCGAGCGGGTCGAGGACGAGGAACAGCGCGACCCCGCGCTGCAGTTGCTGATCGCCCTGCATAACAAGAGATGGATCGAACGCGGCGGCTCCGATGCGTTCCACACTGCCGGGCATGTCGCTTTCCACGCAGAGTTCACGGCGCGTGCCCTCCGTCGTGGCTGGCTCCGCCTGTACGTTCTGCGGCTCGACGGCAAACCGGCCAGCGCACTCTACGGCCTGCGTTATGGAAAGACTTTTTATTTTTATCAGTCGGGTTTCGATTCTCAGTACGCGCGCCACAGCGTCGGCCTTGTCACGATGGGCCTGGCCATCAAGAGCGCGCTGGAGGAGGGTGCCGAAGAATACGACCTCCTGCACGGCGACGAGGCGTACAAATTCCATTGGGCGAGGGAATCACGTGATTTGGCGCGCCTGGAGCTTTTCCCGCCCGGAGCCCGCGGCCTGTGCTTCCGCGCCATGACCGGCGGGAGACGTCTGGCCCGCGGATGGTCACGGCGTGTGTTTCGAAAGAGGGCCGCGGACAACCTGGAAACCCACAACGGTCCCCTCGGGGAGGCATCCTCCGCTGCGCGGCCCGCGGAAAATGAAAACTGCGTTGGGGTCGCACCGGGCGAGAAGACCTAAGCCGGTTCTCGTCAGCTTCCGACTATGTCAGGCATTACCCCCATCCCGGCCCATGTGTTCGGCGCGAGATACAAGACCGCGCCGATTCGATGCGGTTCTCCAGCCGCTGAGATGGGCGGTTTTTCGTTCAAACTACTGATTGTTTTCTTCTTCCTGTTGTATTCGAGCTTGCCGTTGATTTTTCCCGTGCTCGAACTCGTGCGACCGGCGCAGATGATCGGCGGTCTGGCACTCATTGTTCTACTCTACGAGAAAGTCGGGGTGCGGCAGGGGCTTGACTTTGTCTGGCCCGACGGCTACTTGCTCGTCGGGTTCGTCGCCGCAGCGGGACTTTCGGTTGTCGGGGCGCTCTGGCCGGGCTACGCCGCCGACGCGGCTCTGAACCTGGTCAAAATGGCCGTGGTTTACCTGTTGATCGTCAACACCGTAATCAACGAAAATAGACTGCGAACGCTGCTATGGGTCATGGTGCTGTGCGGGCTTTTCCCGGCGCTCGGTTCGCTCTGGTACTGGCATCAGGGAATCAAAATCGAGGGCCGGGCCGCGTGGCTCGGAACGTATGCAAATCCGAACGAGATGGCCTACAGCCTGGTGGTTCTGATTCCTATCGCGGTCGCTCTCTCGCGGCGGCTGAACCTGGCGCGGCAAATTCTGGTGTGGCTTGTGATAGCGGCGTTCCTGACCTCCATTTACCTGAGCTATTCCCGCGGCAGCCTCATAGGCCTTTTTGCCGTCTTTGCCTACATGGGCTGGCGCCAGAAGAGCAAGCTCGCACGCGCCGGAATGATAGGGGTGCTGGTGGTGGGAGTCCTGGCGGTGCCGCTCTACTGGTCCCGCGGCGAGGGTTTCAGCAACTTGCGCGAGGACACGAATCTCCAGGAACGGCTGACCACCTACAAGGTGGCGATCGCTATGTACTCGGACCATCCGCTGCTCGGTGTCGGCATCAACTGCTCCGTAGTGGCATGGCCTCTGTACGCTTCGACAATACAGCTCCGCAATCACAAGTGGCTGATCACGCATAACACGTTTCTCCAGGCATTGAGCGAAACGGGGACAGTCGGATTCCTGTTCCTGGTCTCGTTCTTCGGCGCAGTGATCTACCGGGCCTGGAGAGCCGGCAGATCGAACATCTCCGGCCGCGAAGGAGTCAGCGAACTCATGGCCGCACTCGAAATCGCATTCTGGGGCTTCGTCGTCTGCGGACTTTCCGGAGGCTACGTCATGAGTTGGTCCTCCTACCTGCTCGCCGGAATGATTGGAGCAGCGGGCAGAATTGCGGCAGAGCCGAACCAGTCTCCGCAAAGCACTGGCTTCCGGGACTGGCCCGGCAGGACCGCAGAATCGGTGGCACTGCCTTTTCAGAGGCAAGCGGATAAATGAAAACCTCCTTCAAGCCGACAATCGCGCTGATCGCGGGACGGGCGTCGTCGTTCACCGTTACGTTCTTCATCCCGGTCGTCCTGGTGCGCGTCTTCGATCAAGCGACGTTTGGCACGTACAAGCAGGTTTTTCTGCTTTACATGATCCTTTATGGAATCGCCCAATTGGGAATGGCCGAAAGCCTGTATTACTTTATCCCGCGACGTACCGCTGAGGGCGGAAGAGTTGTTTTGAATTCCGTCGTCATGCTGGCTTTGGCAGGACTGGCCTGCCTGGGAGCGCTTGCCGCCTTCTCCTCCGACATTGCCCGGTGGGTGGGGAACCCGGAGGTTGCGGCCTACCTGGTCCCCATCGGCATTTTCCTGCTGCTGATGCTGATGACCGCGGTCCTCGAAATCTCGATGATCGCGCGCAAACAGTACCTGAGAGCCGCTTTTACTTATGCCTCCTCAGACCTGGTGAGATCGCTGTTCCTCATCCTTCCGGTTATTCTGCTGAAAAGTCTTAACTGGCTTCTGGCGGGCGCTGTTGCTTTTGCCGCCCTCCGGCTCTTCTACACCCTCTGGTACTTGAAACGGGAGTTCGGAGAGGATCTGGCTCTCGATTGGCCGTGCCTGCGCCGCCAGTTCGCCTACGCGCTTCCGTTCGAGATGGCGATCATCGTCGAAGTCCTACAGGCGAACTACCATCAATACGCCGTCTCGTCTCAATTTGGCGCGATTACTTTCGCGATCTACTCGGTCGGCTGTCTTCAACTGCCTTTCGTCGATTTTGTCGCCACCCCGGCATCCAACGTGATGATGGTCCGCATGACCGACGAGATCACAGAGGGAAGAAACAAAAGCGTACTGGCCATCTGGCACGACACGACGCGCAAGCTCGGCCTGGTTTTTATACCCATTTTTGTGCTGCTGGTGATCTCGGCGCGCGAGATCATCCTGGTGTTATTTACAGCTCGATACGCCGCCGCCATTCCCATTTTCACGTTATGGGCCGCCGTTGTTCTGCTCGCGGTGTTCCCGACGGACGGCGTCTTGCGCGTCTATGCCCAGACGCGCTTCATCCTTTTCCTGAACATCGTCCGGCTCGGAGTCATCGCCGGAATGATCGGCTGGTTCCTCTCGGCCTTCGGCATAAAAGGGGCGGTTCTCATCACGCTGCTGGCGACCTTCGTATCGAAGTCCCTGGCCATTGTTCGTGCAACGAGGCTCATGAAGGTGAGTCCCGCGCGGATTCTGCCCTGGGGAAGCCTGGCCGCCATAGGCGTCGCGAGTGCGGCAGCGGCCCTGCCCGCATGGATGGTAAGGGCGCAGGTTCACCTGCACCCAATTCCACATCTGATGCTGATGGGAACCGCCTTTGCCATTTCGTACGCCGGACTTGTGCTCGGATTCGGCCTGCTGAACGAGGGCGAGAGACTGGCGGTGACCGGGTGGTTGCGCAGACCGGCCCTGACGAAGGTCAGGGAAGTAGAAGGAAGCTGAACGGGGGAACGGGTTCATGTGCGGAATTGCCGGAATTGCAAGCTTTGGTGAGAAGCCGGTCCAGATGGAGGAGATCCAGCGGATGTGTGAGGCCCTCTATCACCGTGGCCCGGATGAGGACGGCTTTTACCTCTCGCCAGACGCCGGTCTCGGCATGCGCCGTCTGAGCATCATCGATCTGAAAACCGGGCGCCAGCCGGTCAGCAATGAAGATGGTTCCGTATGGACCGTCTTCAACGGCGAGATTTACAACTTCCACGAGCTGCGCAAAGACCTGGAGCGCCGCGGCCACAGTTTTAGCACGGGAACCGATACGGAAGTCATCGTCCACAGCTACGAGGAATATGGGCCTCGATGCGTGGAGAAGTTCCGCGGTATGTTCGCATTCGCGATCTGGGACGAACGCCGGCGCAAACTGATCATCGCCCGCGATCGCCTGGGTATCAAGCCGCTTTACTACACGACGGTGAACGGACGGCTGATATTCGCGTCCGAACTGAAGGCGATCCTGCAACTGCCGGAGGTCGAGCGCGAACTCGATTGGCAATCCCTCAGCCACATGTTCAGTTTTCTCACCACGCCGAAGGACGCCAGCATCATCGCCGGGGTAAAGAAGCTGGAGGCAGGGCACATCTTAACCTATTCGCCGGGCCGGTTGCCGGTCGCCGAGCGGTACTGGGACGTTGAGTTTCACCCGAACCCCAGGATGTCGGAGGGCGATTTTATCGATGGACTCCGTTGCCAGCTCGAAGAATCGGTTCGCCTGCACCTGATTGCGGACGTGCCTCTCGGCGCGTTTCTTAGCGGCGGCATTGATTCCAGTGCGGTCGTGGCGACAATGGCGCGGCTGTGCTCCAAGCCGGTCAAGACATTTACGATTGGCTTCAGCGAGGACGGTTTCAACGAGGAGGACGGTTTCAACGAGATGGAACACGCGCGTGCGGTGGCGATGCATTTCGGTACCGAACACCGCGAACTCGTGCTGGAACCGAATGTCCTCGATGTAATTGAGGACATCGCCTGGTATCTGGATGAGCCGTTCGGCGACTCGTCGGCAATCCCCACATACATGGTTTCGAAGCTTTCCTCCGATCACGTCAAGGTTGTGCTTTCCGGTGACGGGGGTGACGAGTTGTTCGCGGGCTACGAGAAATATCTTGTGGAAGCGAGGGAGCGGCGCTGGGGCCTCCCCGCGCCGTTGCGGAAGCTGATCGGGATGGCGGCGAGTCATATTCCGGAAAACGTGTATGGCGCCAATTTTTTTCGGCACTTGGCGCTCTCCGGCCCCGCCCGGTGCGTCGATTCGAGTACCCTCTTCCGGGCATATCAGAAGGAAAAACTGTTCACGTCCGAAGCGGCGCAATTCATGGCGGACTACGACCCCGCAGCCGCCAAAATACAGGCTCTCACGGAAGGCGCGGGTGACTGGCTGAGCGTCCTTCAGGTTCAGGACCTGAAGAGCTATCTGCCTCTCGACATCCTCACCAAGGTCGATCACATGAGCATGGCGCATTCGATTGAAGCGCGGGTGCCCTTGCTCGATCATAAGCTCGTGGAATTTGCCGCGACCATCCCGCCGGAGTTGCGGCTGAAGAACGGCGTTACGAAACACATCTTGAAGCAGGCCATGCGAGGAATTCTGCCCGACCGGATCATCGACCGGCCCAAGCAGGGCTTCGCGATTCCCCTGGGGCGCTGGTTCCGCGGGAAGCTGGGAAGCTTTGTCTCCGACCTGCTGTTGTCGCCTACAAGCCGGCAGCGTGGCATCTTCAACTCCCGATATATCGAGAAGCTCGCCAACATGCATCACCGCGGCCGTGACCTGGACATGCAGCTATGGATGTTGATCTCGTTCGAAATGTGGTGCCGGAATTTTCTCGACAAGAGAGCCGAGCGGCTCCCAACGCGTAACGCTTTGGTGCGCGAAGCGGTGCGGGCGGGCACGTAATGGAAATGTCAACGGAGAGCAGGGTGGAACCGCACCAACAGACAGGGCAGGGTTGGCAATCATTCACGAGCGGCCGGGAGCGCACTCGACTCCTCGAATTCGTCACCGTGTTTCACATCGGCGGCACCGAGCGACAGGTGGTGAATTTGACGAATGGGCTCGATCCTGAACAATACGAACTGCACATGGGCTGCCTTGGCAAAGTGGGACCCTTGCTGGAGGAGGTGACTTCCAGGGGGATTCCCGTTTCCGAGTACAAGACCAAGAATCTTTACAACCTCGGCGCCATGGCCGCTCGACTGCGCTTTGCACGTTACCTCCGCCAACACTCGATTGAACTTGTCCACAGTTATGGGTTCTATTCGAATGTCTTCGCAATCCCGGCCGCGCGCTTCGCCCGAGCGCCGGTGGTCATCGCCTCGATTCGCGATTGCGGCGAAGCTCTCAGCGCAACACAGAAGCGCGTCCAGAAGATGTTCTGCCGAATGGCGGATTGTATTCTGGCGAACGCGGAAGGAGTGCGAACATGGCTTCTTGGCCAGGGTTATCCCGCCGGAAAAATCCAGGTAATTCGAAACGGCATCGCCCGGTCAGGATCCGCGGACGGCCAGCCTGCCGGCAAACTGCGGCGTGAACTCGGTCTTGCGGCGGATACTCCGTTGGTGGCAGTGCTTTCGCGGCTGAATCCCATGAAGGGGATTGAGTATTTTCTCGAGGCGGCCGTGCCCGTCAGCCGGCGCTTCCCTGCCGTTCGTTTTCTGATCATCGGCGGGGGCAGTTACACGGGTGACGGCAGTTACAAAGCGGAGGTCGAGAAGCTTGCCGTGAGCCTCGGGCTAGACCGGCGTGTGATCTTTACCGGCTTCCGCACGGACGTGCACGAGATACTCCCGGAAATCAATATCTCTGTTCTGCCCTCGCTGAGCGAGGGTCTTTCCAACTCGCTGCTGGAATCGATGGCCGCGGGAGTCCCGGCGATTGCCACGAAGGTCGGGGGAACACCGGAGGCAGTGGAAGACGGCACGACGGGCCTGCTGGTGCCGCCGCGCGATTCCGGTGCTCTGGTCGAGGCCATGGCGCTTCTGCTGGAAAACCCGGAATTGGCGCGAAGCTTCGGCGAGGCGGGCCGCCGCCGGGTGATCACTCTCTTCTCGATTGAGAAGATGGTGCAACAGACAGAATCCCTCTATCTCACGCTTCTGAACGCAAAACGGGCGCGGACGCGAGATTGGCGGGCGGCAACATCATGAAGATTTTGCTGATCGGTCCGTATCCTCCTCCGCACGGCGGAGTTTCCGTTCACGTCTATGAGGCTTGCAGACAACTCCGTCTTTCGGGGATTGAGTGCCGGGTGGTAAACGTGGACCCGCGCGCGCCACAAAGCAATGATTACGTTTCGATCCGCGGCGGTCTTCACCTCCTGTTCCTGCTTACGCAGTTCGCCCGAAACGGATGGACGCTGCACGCACACACGAATGGCCATAACCACAAGAGCTGGATGGTCGCACTCATTGCAGGCCTGGCGGGACTGCGTGGCCCTGGAAGCCTGCTCACGCTGCATTCGGGCCTGGCGCCGGCATATCTTGCAAAGGGGCGAGCGGGGCCACGGTTGCTGGCGCGTTCTGTCTGCTTATTTTATCGCCGGGTAATCGCCGTCGCTCCCGAAGTACGGGAGGCGGTGCTTTCGCTGGGGCTACCGCCCGGCCGTGTCGACCTCCTGCCGGCTTTCCTGTTCACCGCGCCTTCCTTGGTTGAAACTCCCGAGTTGCAGGAGGTGGAGGGTCGAAGGCCGCTACTGGCCGTTACGCTTTTTTTCCGCCCCGAATACGGTTTTGAGCTGTTGGTCGAAGCAATGGAGCGCCTGCGCGGGCGACATCCGGAAATCGCATGCCTCGTCATGGGGAGCGGCGCACAGCAGGCCCAAGCCGAGCGACTCGTGTGCGAAAAGGGCTTGCAGAACTGCATCCATTTCCTCGGGAACGTCTCGCACGAGAAGTGCATCTCCGTGATGTCGCAGTGTGACCTTTTTGTGCGGCCGACTTTTGCGGATGGCGACGCGAACTCCGTCCGCGAAGCGCTTTCGATGGGAATCCCGGTAGTAGCCAGCGACGTGGGCAACCGTCCGCCCGGAACCGTGCTGTTCAGGACAGGCGACGTTGACGACCTTGCTGCAAAGATTGAGGAGACCTGGTCGAGGCCGCATCCACGGCCGAATTGCGACAGGAACGCAACCGCAACGGGCAATTTCAAGAGTCTGCTCGATATCTATTCCTCGCTGGCAAAGAACTCGCTGGACCGGCCCACCGAAAGACCAATGGGAAAGCTGGCACGGCTGCGCGCCATGACCGCGCGCGAAATTGGTTACCGCCTGCGCGAACGCATCATGATCGAGGCCGAGCGGGCGCAAGTTCGGTTATGGCCTGCCCTGAATCCCGCGGCAAAATACGTTCCCAACGGCAGTTTGCGCCGGTTGCTGTGTCCGGGCTCAAGCTGCGTCAGTTACCTGGAACAGGTCTTTGCCACAAGGTTCTATCTCCCGTCGGCGGATCGCGAATCGGTATGCCAGTTCGTCCGTTCGCAGTTCCCGGAGTGGATGGAAAAAGCCTCAACCGAGGCCGACGCCATCTGCCGTCATAACGTGGACCTGCTGGGCTATGGCCGGGTGGAGTTAGGCACAACGATCAACTGGAGCCAGGACCCGATCACAGGCACAGTCTGGCCTCGCCGCTTCTGGGCGGACTACGACCCGGTGCACGAGACGGCCTATGGCGACTCAAAAACCATTCACGAACTGAACCGCCACCAGCACATCCTGCGACTTGGAAAGGCCTTCTATCTGGCCGGTGATGAGCGATATGCCACGGAAGCAATCGCTCAGATCGAAAGTTGGATCGAACAGAACCCCGAGGGAACGGGAATCAACTGGCAGTCCAGCCTCGAGATTGCGATTCGGGTGTTGTCCTGGTTGTGGACGATCTTCTTCATTCTGCCTTCGAGGGCGTTCACAGAGGATTTCGCCCGCCGCGTCACTCGGTCTCTGCTGGCCCAGTTGCGGCACGTGTACCGCTACCCTTCGACCTACACCAGTCCGAACACACACGTGATCGGCGAGGCTGCGGTCCTGTTCATCGCTGGATCGCTTTTTGAAGGCATCAAGGAAGCAGGAAAGTGGCGCGACTTCGGCGCGGACTTGCTCAATCGAGAGATCGGTCGCCAAGTCCTGAGCGACGGCGTGTATGGCGAGTTGAGCACCTACTACCACTGTTATGCGGTCGACTTCTATCTCCAGGCCCTGGTACTGGCTCGCCGCAATCGCTTCGAATTTTCCCGGGAAGTCTCGATCAAGGTTGAGCAGATGCTTGAATTCGTGATGCACGTCACCAGGCCCGACGGTTCGATTCCCCTGCTTGGGGATGATGACGGCGGCAGGGCTCTGGCTTTGGATCAGAAGGACTACCGGTTTTACCTCGATGGGATCTGTCTCGGCGCCCTGCTCTTTACCCGCCCTGATTTTAAGCGGCAGGCTGGTGCGTTTCGAGAGGAAGCGTTCTGGCTGTTTGGCCGGGAGGCCTGGTGCGCCTATGAGGCACTCGGAACGACGGTTCCGTCTGGCGATAGCCATTCTTTCCCCACGGCAGGTTATTTCGTGCAGCGATCCGGGTGGGAGAAGGGTGACAGTCACCTGGTGTTTGATTCCGGCGGGCTGGGCCTCTCAACAGGCGGCCACGGCCATGCCGACGCGCTCTCGCTCGTGCTCTTCTCGGGCGGGCGCGAAATGCTGGTTGATCCGGGAACCGCCGTGTATAACGCCGCACCAAAGTGGCGCAGCTTTTTCCGGTCGAGCCGGGCGCATAACACCGTCGTGGTCGATGAGCAGGAACAGTCGGAACCCGCCGGGACATTCCAATGGCAAACACGCGCACAGGCACGGGTGTGCACGCACTTTAACCTTGGAAAGCTGGAATATGTGGAGGGTGAGCACAACGGGTACGGACGGCTCTCCAGCCCCGTTTCACACAAACGCCGCCTGCTCTACTGCAAACCGGAGTATTGGATTGTGGTGGATGAGTTGCGTGGGTCCGGGAGCCACACATTTGATTTCCACTATCATTTCTCGCCCGAGCTTGTACTCGACGTTCTCGATGTTCGTTCCACTCAGGATAAACCGTTCGAAATTGTCGCCCACGCGCAGGACAGCGGCTTGCTGTTCTTCTTTGATGCGACGAGTTCCTTGCGCGCGGCCGTGGTCCGCGGACAAAATGCCCCGATACAGGGCTGGGTATCGTCCCGCTACGGAGTGAAACAACCGGCCAGTGTACTGTGCGCAAATGTGGAATGTTCGCTACCTCTCCTGGCTGCGACGATCATGGCTCCTCTACAAATGAACGGAGAGAGCTTCGCGAGTCTGGCCGTGCGCCGGGAAACTGTTGCCGACTGCGCCTTGAGTTACAGCATAACTCATGGTCACCATATGGATTTTTTGATCGTTCCCGTAACAGGTTCGGAGACTGAAATTGAGGGTCTTAAGCTCCAGGGCGAACTCTTCTGGTTGCGTACTTCCGGCGGTACTCCTCACCAGTTACTGGGCATCGGCGTCCGCCGGATAGTTCAACAGAAAACCGTCCTGTTCGACGGACCACAGCCAGCGGAACGCATATTGGCAAGTTTCTTCGAAGACAGGATTGTGATTCAGGATGGTACGACTAAGGACAAAGTGTATGTGCGGGATTTGCGGGATTGTGAAGTTCGATGCGGATGATTCAGTAAGCCCGGGTCTACTGGATGCCATGACCGACAGGATCTCTCATAGGGGTCCAGACGATTTCGGTTACTTCCTCCAGGGGCCAGTGGGGCTCGGGCACCGCCGTCTCAGTATTATCGATATCGGCGGCGGCAAACAGCCGATCTTCAACGAAGACGGATCCATTGTGATCGTTTTCAACGGAGAGATATACAACTACGCCGAGCTCACAGCAGGACTAATCGCACGCGGGCACGTCTTCAAGACGCGCTCCGACACGGAGACAATCGTCCACGCATATGAGGAATACGGCGACGACTGTGTCACACGGTTGCGCGGGATGTTTGCATTCGCCTTGTGGGACCACCGGAAGCAACGCCTCCTGTTGGTTCGTGATCACCTTGGGATCAAGCCCCTCTACTACTATCACGGCCGCGAATCATTCGTTTTCGCGTCGGAAATCAAGTCGCTCCTCGAAGCGCCCGGTATTCCTCGCGCGGTGGACGAAACCGCGCTCAACCTTTACTTGTCGCTGCGGTACGTACCGGGACCGCGCACGATGTTTAGAGAGATTTTCAAGCTTCAGCCCGGACACCTGCTGGTGGTGGACAGCAGCGGGGTCCACGTTCGCGAATACTGGGATATCAAATATCATTCCGCGCTTCCTTCCGGCGTGGACGCCATAAAGGAATTCGACAGACTGCTCGAGGAAAGTGTGCGGCTGCAGTTAATTTCCGAGGTGCCGCTCGGTGTTTTTCTCAGTGGCGGGCTGGATTCGAGCGCGATTCTTGCCGTAATGAGCAGGATTCACAAAGGGGAACGCATCAAGACATTCAGCGTCGGCTACGAAGGCGCCGACGGCCGGGAGGACGAGAACAACGAATTCCAGTATGCTCGGCAGGCAGCCCGCGCCTTCGGCGCGGAGCACCATGAATTCCGGCTCAACGCGCTCGACTTCTGCGATTTCATCCCGCAACTGGTGTGGCATCTGGATGAGCCGCTCGCTGATCCGAGCTGTATCCCGCTTTACTTTATCGCTAAGCTCGCGCGCCAATACATTACGGTAGTTCTTTCCGGCGAAGGAGCCGACGAGGTGCTGGCGGGCTACAGTATTTACCGTAAAATGCTGGCCATTGAAAATCTGCGGCATATCCCGTTTGCCGGAACGATCGGCGGCCGTCTCGCTTCGACCTTACCCAGCGGCAAAGTTCAGAATTATTTACGGATGGCGGGAATGGCACTCCCGCAGCGTTATCGCGGCGTCTCTCGCGGTTTTTATCCCGCGCTGCAGGCACGCCTGATGGGCCGAGATTCCAGACCGGATGAACCGCTGGATCAAGTATACGATCCCTACTTTCAAGCCGTCTCGCAAGCGAGCCCGCTCAACCGCATGCTCTATGTTGACGCGAAGGTCTGGCTACCCGACGACCTTCTGCTGAAGGCCGACAAGATGACCATGGCAAATGCTCTGGAATTGCGAGTTCCATTCCTCGACCACAGATTAGTCGAATTTGCTGCTCAACTTCCGGTTTCGATGAAACAGCAGGGCGGGATCGGAAAGCGGATTCTCCGCCGCAGCATGCAGGGCGTTCTCCCCGACTCGATCCTGCATCGCCCGAAAAAGGGTTTTCCAGTCCCGACGCATACCTGGTTGCGCGGCCAATTGAAGGAGTTCACCCGTGAGACACTGCTCGCTACAGATTCCGCCTGCCGCCGTTATTTCGACCCGGGCGTGTTAGGGGAGATCGTCGGAGGACAGGAAACGGCTACAGATCGGCACCAGGAACTCTGGACACTGGTGATATTTGAATTCTGGCACCGGATTTTCATCGAGCAGCGGATGTCTGTGACAAGCCGGCCCGCGGAGGATATGGTCCAGGTTATGCCATCCACCTGACCCGCTCACCGCGAAGGGCGCCCACCCACCGGTTGGAGTCAGGAAAGGCCGATCATTCATGGTGCCTGAGCTGGTTGGCAAAGTTGCTGGGGACGACGGGAGTCACGGATGCCAGTATAAGCCCTCCCGCATAAACCGCCAGTCCCGACACCGCGTGGTGTCAAGCCTCGTTAGAAGTGTCCCCTTTTTGGCTGCCGCAGGCAGCCAGTGGTTTTTGAGAAAAAAAGTAAATATATACTCATCATCAGAGCTGTGGGAATGTGGGAATCTCTCTGCTTTTGCGAGATTTCCAAGGAGTGTGGGAAGCGTGGAAATCCTGCTTTTGGATTTCCACGCTTTCCACACTCCGCCATTTCCACAGCTTTCTTCTACGCCGCGCGCCTCGATCTCGGACGCATTCTCCAATAGCCCTGCTTCCAGGGGTGATTGGCTTTGGGCGGCGCTGGCAAGCGGCGCCGGATCGGCTGGGCTGGCGGTGCTGCCGGTTTGGCTGGCCGTTCCGCGATTTCCGTGTAGGCCAGCCGCTGGCCTCGGTAGCGAATCTCGCAACGACCATCCTCCCACTCGCAGACCACTACCTTCGCCCGCGCTGGCGCATACCGGCTCTGGCGCGTCACTTGGTACAACCGATTTTCATGACGCACCACCCAGTCATTCCCCAGCGTCCGCTCCGTCTCCAGCCGGAAGATTTCATCCAGCCTGCCTTTGCCTGGGCAGCGTCGATGGAAGTCCTCCGGGGAGGCCGGCAACCGCGCAAAACGCCGGTTGTGTTCTGGCAGATATTCCCGCTCCAGGAACTGATTGGCCGCAGCATGGGTGCAGATGTTCTTCCGCCGCATCTTCTTAATCAGCCGGTCCTGATGCGTCCCGTGATTGCGTTCGACCCTGCCTTTGGACTGCGGTGAGCTGGCTGCAAGGATCGCGATCCCCAGCCGGCTGCACATGGCCCCGAACTGCGTCAGCGGCTCTTCTCCCCGCAACCGTTGCTGCGCACTCGGCTGCTTCACGTACACGTTCTTCCAATCCGTGTAGAGCGCCTGGGGGATCCCCTGCTGTTGGATCCAGACCCGCAGCACTCCCGCTGCCGCCCACGTCGTCTCCTGCTCCCCCAGCCGGCAGAGCGTCGTGCCGGTGGCATCATCCACCAAGTTCATCAAACAGCCGCCTGGCCCGCGCTCCTCCAGCCAGTCCTCAAAGCTGCCGTCCAACTGCACCAGTTCTCCAAAATGCGGGTGCCGCTCTCGCCTCTTGCGGTGCGCCTTTCGCTTCCGCTCCCGGCTCCATAGTCCCTGCGACAGCATCCACCGCCGCAACGTTTCTGGGTCTACCTGCTGGCCATCTTCACTGGCCAGATGCTCCGCCGCCAGAGTTGGCCCAAACCGCTCCCCCACTCCGCCGGAATACTTCTCCCGTACCAACTGCAACACCCCGTGCCGAAACTCGCTCGGCTTGGCTCGGTTCGACCGCCGGCCTACATTGCCGTGCACCAACCCCTTCTTCCCCTCGGTTCGGTACCGCCGCCACACTCGCTTCACCTGCCGATAGCTGATTCCCAGCATCTCCGCCCCGCTCCCCAACCGCAAATCCCCTTTCTTGATCCTCCCCATCACCTCCGCTCGACGCTGCTCCTTGTCACTCATCCATGTCCTTTCCAATCTGTGAACCTCCTTATCGAGGTCCCAGATTAGGGGACACTTCTAACGAGGCCAAATGGGGACATTATCATCGAGGCACAACAGTCCCGACACCGCGTGGCCGAGCAGTACTGTTAATTCGCTGGCTCCACCAATGCCCCCGCGTGATGTTAAACATGGGCCTCCTGTTACTGGCCTCGTCCGGCCAGCACAACATTGATGGTCTTGGCAAGCGTCAGGAGATCGAGACGGAGCGAGATGTGCCGTGCGTAATAGAGTTCGTACCGCAGTTTTTTGGAGGCGTCCTCGACCGAAGCGCCGTAAGGGTAACACACCTGCGCCAATCCCGTAATTCCTGGTTTCACACAGTGGCGCAGGTCGTAGTTCGGAATGAGCTGCCGGAGGAAACGGACAAAACAGGGACGCTCCGGACGCGGCCCGACGAGGCTCATTTCGCCACGCAGGACATTAAAGACCTGCGGCAGTTCGTCGAGGTGGAACCTCCGGAGGAATCGGCCAACCGGTGTGGCCCGCACGTCGCCATCCCCCGACCAAGTAGGCCCGGTCTTCGCTTCCACATCCTCCGGCATCGAGCGGAATTTATAGAGCATGAATTCCCTTCCGTTCTGACCGACGCGCATCTGCCGGAAGAGCACCGCACCGGGCGAGGTCAGCTTAATAGCCAGGGCTACTGCAGCCATGACGGGTGCAGCGATAATCAGGAGGAACACCGCGCCGATGAAATCCAGAACAGATTTCACCAGCAGGTACTGCTTTGAGGGGCTGAAGCTGTCGGAGTAAGTTCTTGAGTCCGGCGCCGGGATTTTCGGACCGATCTGGGGCCGGCTCTCTGTCCAAATATTTCCTCTGAGCCTGTCGGGGGAGGCGGCTGGACGCATGGTTTCCATTCCGCCTAGTTCCCAGCCGGTCAATGCTGTCGCTCCTTGTTTATGGGTCCGAGAAACGAAGGCGGTCTCAAGATTGCGGGATATTCTGTACTGCATCTCGAGGGTCGCCAAGTCTCTCGGCCCGGCTGTCAGTGTTGCGGTGCTCATGGTACAAACTCCTCACTATTTTCGGCCTGTGCGCGCGGCGAGAATCACGCACGTTCAGGTAGTTGCTTACTTTGATAATGCTTTTACTAATTTCGGTATGTATTGCTTCGTCATATCAATCTCCACTTAATTTGGTACAACCTCAATATAAACGTAGGTGATTCACTCGTCAGTCCCGTATGGCTCACCCGTTAGTCCCGTATAGCTCACCGGTCTGGCCACAATTGCTCAGCCTGCTTTATGAGGGAAACGAATGGTGTCGGATCGCTAGAAGTTACCGCGAGTTCGACAGTCTGGCTCGATAGGACAGTTGCCCTGCATTAACTAGAATTCCTGTCGCTGAGGATGATCGCGGCACTGCCGCTGCCGGACGGCTAGCGAACCGGGGGAGAGGGAAATTCAGCGCAGAGAAGTGATCTAGGGGAGCAGGTGTCAGGGGCAAGGCGGGAAGCGGAACATACAAGTCGCCGGAACGGTCAAAGCGAGCTTCGGAAGTCACCCGTGATTCCTGAAAGGCGACACGCAAAAACCGATGGAGCGACAGTTGAAACGGCTGTTTTTCGCTCTCACCCATTGGGTTTACACCTCCGTAAGGTCCTGCTGATGCTCAAACCAGCACCATTATTGACGTTGGAGGTCAGCGAAAAGTTCCTTCCGCGATTTCAAACTGGCAATCCGGCTTGATACTGGTAGGCATAGGCATAACGGGATCGCTGGTAGTCCACGTCGTTCACCACCGCCCCCAGCAGCTTCGTTGCCTGGAAGCTCTCCAGCCCGCGCTCAAGCACTTCGCGACGCGTGTAGCGGGCGCGAACAACCAGGATGACCCCGTCCACCAACCCTGCCAGGATGTGTGTGTCCACGATCGGTAGCACGGGAGGTGTGTCGACCACGATGAAATCGAATTCGCCCCTGAGTCGTTCAAAGACGCTCCTTACGCTCTGCGAGGCGAGAAGACTGACCGGATTGGCCAGGCTCGATCCGCCGGGCATGATGTACAGGTCCCCCAGCTTCGAGACGTATTTTCCAATCTCGTCTTCGGGCGCCCGGAGAAGGTCGCTGAACCCCTTACCCGGCTTCAGCCCCAGATACTCGTGCACACGGGGTTTCCGCAAATCACTGTCGATGAGCAGTACGCGTCCGGAAACGGTACCGGCCAGGGCCAGGCTGAGGTTGAGCGAGGTGACCGTTTTCCCCTCTCCGCCGACAACACTACTAATAGCCAGCAGGGGGGATCTGACCCCACTGAGTTGCTGCCGGGTCTTGAGCGCGAGCATCCGGCATTGCTCCGAAGCTACCGAATGCGGGTCCGTCACCATAACAATGTGGTTTCTGTGCAGGTCGGCGAACGCGAGCAAAGTGGGGCTGAGATCGCCACCGCACGGTGGGATGAGGGGGATGGTACCTGTTAAGGGTTTGACGCCTGGGTCCAAATCCGCGGACATGCTGGGCAACACCGCAATCGCCGGGAGATTTGTGAAAGTCTGGAATTCAACGATGTTCCCGAACGTCGTGTCCATCTGCTCGGCCACAAACGCGACCGCGAGGCCAAGGGCCAGGCCGACGAACAGACCCACCAGGAGCAGACGGCTGCGGCGCGGAGTGGAAGGACCCTTCGGGAGTGAGGCGGGCTCCACGATCCTGAACGCCACCGTTTTGTTCATCCGCTCTGGGCGGCTGGCCAAACCCGCTTCCTGCTGCTTTGCCAGAAGAGCGTTGTAGCGGGTCTTGGTGGCCTCGTAGCCCCGCGTAAGTTCCGTGATTGCGATTTCGTGCTGCGGGGTTGATTGGACTCGCCGCTGCAAGCGGCCCATCTCTGATTCCAACGCACGTTCTTCCTGCCCGTAGCTCGTCAGGCGCTGCTCGAGCGATTCTTTCTCCGCCCTGATCTGCACATAATGCATGCGCGCAGCGCTTGGCTCCGCAACCGTCGGCTTGGGCGGAGCGGCTGCCACGGCCTTCTCGAGCTCCTTGATTTCGCGCTCGGTGCTCACCACCTCCGGATACTGCTCCGTGAAGACCGACCGCAGTTGCTTCAGATGCAGGCGCCGTTCCTCGAGATTCGTTTCCGCCGGCGTTTTCTCCTTGGGAGGCGCCGCGTCGAGCACCCCCTCCTTCTCGAGTTCCGTTATCTCCTGCTGGACGGCGGCGAGCCGTGCCTGGTCATTGGCCTTCAACCCGGAACTGCTCCGGAGCTGGGCCTGCGTCGCTGCAAAAAGGCTCAGGTTGGTTGCCAGCCGATCCGGGAGTTCGTTGACGGCGCTCTCCTTGTAGATCTTGAGCCGCTCCTCCTGCTCGTTGAGCTGGGACCGCAGCGTCTCGAGCTCGGCATTCAACAGACCAGCCCCCTCGTTTACCTGCTGCTCGCGCATATTCGCCAGCCGCCGGATGAACCGTTCGGAAAGATCGTTAGTCACGTTCATCACTTGCGTGCGCCCGCGGCCCTCAAAAGCAAGGTGAAAACTGTCGCTACCTTCAACGGTAATCTTGATGCTCTCCCGCATGCGGTCTAGGTCTGTATCGGAAATCTTGCCGTCGGGCATGGGGAGGAGATGGAAATTCCGCATTACCGGCTCCAGCACGGGGCGGCTAAAGAGGACCTCGCGGATGGTCAGCAACTGGTCCTGCACCCGAGCGACCGAACCGTCCATGGTCTGAACGTAGTTGCGCGCGCCCGGTTCCACCCCGAGCAGTGCCTGGGCGCGATACAGGGGGGGCTGGTAAACCGTGTATATCCCGACTGCGACAATCAGCACCGCCGCGGGAATCAGCACGAACAACTTGCGGCGCATCACGATGTCCAGCAAGGCCAGAACCGATATCTCTTTGCCCGTCCCGTCCGATGGCATAAGTTACTTGTCCTCCCTTGTTGTCTCACCTGCAAAGACTGGGGGCATGTTGTCCTTGCTATCGTAGGCGTCCCTTCGGCGAGCGACTGCTTCAGCAGTGGGCGAAAATATGTATTCCATCCCGACGAAAATGCCTTTACGCGAAATGGCTTGGGGCAGTATTGCGTTTGCATTCTGGCCGAGGAATTGGGCGCTCCAGAAAACCGCAAGGTGGTCGGCCAATTTGTAGGTAACCCGCAACTTGGCCAGCATCCCCGCGATGTTCCTGCCTTGAACGCCGGTCGTCCTGGTACCGACCAGCGTAACCTCCAGGCCGACTCGGTTCGAAACGTCACCCCTCACACGAAAGCTGGCGGTATCATTTATGGTATTCGGCGGCAGATCGTGGCCTCCTACGACGTCGGAAATTGCCTGGATGCCGGGAGTGGCCGGGCTTCCCAGATACGCAAGGTAGCGACTGAAGCCGCCACTGATCGCCACCCGGTTGTAGTGCTTCTCCACCAAACCGGAAACCACGTAGGAGTTGATCCTGTTTCGGACGTATCCACCTGAGACTTCAAACAGAAGCCCCGGGGTCAGGTTGTAGTCGTAAGTAAAAGCGGCAACGTGCGTGGGCGCAGCCGGAGCGATCAGAAAACCGGCCCGGTCGTATTTTTCGAACGAATGCGAACGCAGGTACGCATAATTGCCCGTGAGTTTCGACTTGGGGTTGAAGCGGTGTTCGGCCGTAAACCCATAGATATTGGTGAGGCGGCTGAAGAACAGCGGGCGTGTGACGTGGTCCTCCCTGAAACTCACAAAAGCATTGTCGAAGTGCACCTTGATATGCGTCTGCGGGCTCCAGTCGTAGTTTAATTTCAGATAAGCGGTGTTCTCCCTGTATGGGCCGCGAGGCAGCAGGAACGCACTGTCATACCGCAAATTGTTGTCGCGCGTGGCCACAAACTGGTCGCTGGCGTCGATGCTCCAGCGCGGGGTCATCCGGTAGCCCCACTTGAACCCGGCCTGGTGGTTCCAGGAGCTCAGGTGGCCATAGTGAGCAAAGAACTCGAACTGAGGTTCGTACGTCATCGAGAAATCGCCGCGCGGTGTTGGCTTCCACAGCGTGAAGGTGGGGGCGGTGAGAAGCGCGGTGGTGTCGTCCACCTTCTGCGTTCCGTCCAGAACACCGAGTTCCCGGCCATTTTGCATAACCAATGGAGTCGTGAAATAATAGTTCTGGAAGCCATCCTCCTGCGCCCATCCCGCCGCTACGCAGAGAAACAACAGCATCGTGACTAGGGTTGCCTTCATGAATTGCACTTCACGCATTCGCATCCTCATTGCACGTAAATCGTGTCGAGCGGCTCGACGTAGTACACTTCCCCGCGCCCGTCCTCTACCACCTTCTTGAGGTTGACCTGAATCCGGATCTTGTCGGGGCCGCCGTTCCGGATAATGGTGACCTTGTCGCGTTTCGCAAAGTCTGTGAATCCTCCGGCGAGCGCGATCGCGTCCAGCACCGTCAGGCGCTGCTTGATGTGATAACGGTCCGGCTTGCGCACCTGCCCCAGGACCGAAATTTTGGGGCTGTTGATTTCCTTTACGACCACGTTGACCATCGGGTCGGAGACGTATTGGCGCAGTCGATTTGTAATCTCTTCCTGCAATTGGAGAGAGGTTTTGCCGGTGGCCTCGATTTCACCGAGCAGTGCGAGCGAAATCTTGCCGTCGGGACGGACCACAACCGAGGTTGACAGTTCCGGCTGCTTCCACACCAATACGCCGATTACATCCTCAGGTCCCAGCCGGTATTCTGATTCTCCGAACGTTGCCGGCTTGGCTGAGGCCCCGGCGGTGCGAGCTGGTTTGGTTGCGTCTTCCGCATTCAACTGGAGTGAGCACGCGAGAAGCCCGATCATCAGGAGAGTTTTCATTTCGGAGCCTCCGATAAGCTGCTTGGATACTTTCATCACGCTTCACTCCCTCTATTCTATTTCGTTGCTACGCTCGGGGTGTTGGCTGGGACACCGTTCATGCTGATCTGCGCCTGCTGTTAGCAATCCGCGTACTTGATGGTTATACCCTTAGGTTGATTCGCGCGTCAGTTCAATACTGCTCGGAGGTTGTGTCAATATTGCTCACCCGAGATGAGGGGCAGCTACAGTGATGTGGGGACGAAGGTACCGAGGGCTTCCGTGTGGATACTGGGGGTTAAGAGCTCCTTGTACGAACTGCAGAGTTAGTTTTCGGCTGCCGGGAAATCGGCCCAGAACCACCGGGGACCGAGGGGTGTCTGACACGAGCGGGTGGGAAGGCCGCGGTAGCACGCGGTAACGCTGGCGCCCGAAGCGTCCCATTCGAGACGTCAGATTTCGGGCTCGTCCCGACGCAGACGGCGCCACACCGGCGCCATGGAAAAACGGATGAAACGCGCCGCGGCGGCACGCATTCGCGGCGCGAACAAGAACACCCGCTTCTGCGCGACGAATGCGGTCGCCCAATGTTTCTTGTAGTCGTGGGCGCCGTGCGATACGACCGTGTGAACGCCGCCGGCGGCGAGATTCTCCAGCGTCTTCTGCATCAGGAACGACCCGGGAGAGAGCTTCTCGAAGGACTCGTCGTACGCGAGCGTAAGGTCGTAGAAGCAGCCGCGCTCCACGACACCCAGAATGAAGGCGGCGTCCTTCCCTCCGATCGACAGAATGGGCAGGCTGAGCATCCCCCGGGCACCGAAGCGTCTCACCAGCTCAGCCAGATATTCCCGGTGATTGTCGGCGAGCCGCTGCCCCTGCAGCTTATAGCTTGCATCGGTGATTGCGATCATCCGGGCGACGCAGTCCTCCATCGCTTCTATTCCGTCGGTGAGCTGGATGCCTCCGACCACAGCCTCCCCGGCTGCGGCGATGCGTCCGGCCTTGTTGTTGAGGTTGCGCCGATAATGCCCGCTTAGACCGGAACGGTACGCCTGATATCCACGACGGAGATCGGCCACTGCAAAAGCGTGATCGGTCAGCTCTATCGCCAGCCGAAGCTTCGCCGCTGTGTTCTGGAGCGCCACCAACTGGTCTGACGCGGGGTCGAGCCCATCAAGGCAGATCACATCGAACTTCACGGCGTGGACGAGCGAATCGAGGAGGGCCGACACAGTCTCGGGATGATCGTCTTCCACGAGGAATTCGCCCGCTGGAGTATCGGTCGGAGCAAATTCGACCCGCGTGAGCGGAATCCGTCCGAGGCTCCCGCGGCGCATCGCCAGAGGCGCCACACCGACGAGGCGCGGCCCGCGCCAGGCCAGCCCAATCAGCGGTTCTCCGCCGTATGCGCCGGCGTAATGCCGATACCAGGTGGCGAGGAAGTCAAAGGTCGACAGGTGGGTTCGGTTGCAAACCTCCGCTTCCAGAGCCCTCCAGTGCCCGGAAATCGACTCAAGCTGGTCCGGACTCCTGAGCCACTTGATGGTCAGTGAGGCTGGAGCAGCCTGCCGGGCGCCGACTGCATCTGCTGTTTCCATGGACATTCTCAGGCGCGGGATGGTCCTGGCCGTTGCGTGCATCCGGTTACATCGCCACTACGGATCAGCCAGGAGCGACATCAACGGATCGCCTTCAAAGCTAGTCTACCGAACCATTTTGCCACGCCTCACGTAGAGCCAGTCCGAAATCTTGTCTTGGGCTGCACCCTTGAAATCCCTGGTGCTGCCGCGCCCGTTTGGAGTGCGGCAGCTTGCTGCCCATGACTCCGCTCCACCGTATCCATTTATGGACCGGTCTTGCTCCTCGCGCCCAAGGCGTACCTTTCATCGAGCGCATCACCCATTTTGCGCCGAAGCGCGTACAGGGTCTCCGGACTATGGTCCCACTGGTAAATATGGGACCCAATGCTTTTGCTGCTTCTTTCCGCCAGTTCCGCCAAGCCTAGCCGCGAACACAGGTAAAGATATTCGTAATCTTCGAGGCCCTCCCGGATCAGTTTCAGCCGGATACTCTCAATCGGGATATCGCTGGCGCCGCCGATACGGGCCGGCCTACCGGGATAGAACAGAGTGCCATCGCCGTTGCCCCCGAACATGGAAACGCCATCCCACGGATCGCTTGCACGCCCGAAGGCCTCGTCCATATTGAAATATAGCTCCCCTTCTATTACATACTTCCAGGCCAGCCACTGAAGGATGCGATTAGCCACTGGAGGAACGTCAATCATGTAGCTCGGCCAGCCGCGGAAATACTCACCGCCGATGATATTGCAACCATGGCTCGCGCACGACTGGTACCACCACAAACCTTTTCCTGACGCCAGTTCGCGTCTATAAGCTTCCCGCAGGGCCGACTGCTCACAGTACGGCGGGAACCCGGGCTTCATCTCGAAACAATTGATCAGCGGAACCCAGATGTCGACCGCGCCCTCCAGTTCTCTGTTCACAGCCACCGTAACGAGGTTTCTCACTCCGGGATCGGCCCGGTGTGCCTCTCTACCTTTTTCGGCAACTTTGCGGTAAGTCTCAATGCGGGGCTCATCCCGAAGGTAATAAAAGAGGCGGTTCAACCACCCCTTTTCCCGGAAATGCTGAATCCACTGCCGGTAATAGGGCAGATTCTGTTCCTCTGTGAGTTCGGACGGGAGGCGCAAATCAGCAGTTGTGGCCTTTGCGCCGGGCAGCGGATCTTTGTCGGTAAGAACAGTACCGTCGAGGAATGGTCCAACCTCGCTGTCGTACGAATACCAGTTAATAGCGGTACTGTTATTGGGTATCCGCGGCGGAATCATGCTGCCTCCGTGAATACTGATGCGGTGCAGCAGGGCCGACTTCTGATACATCTGCACTAGCCGAAGGATGTCGCGGTCATTCGTGTATTTGCCGAAATGCTTCTTCACTGCGCTCAGCCCGTTGAAGCCGAAAGAAGTTTTCAGGCTTGCAGTGGACGGTAACGCGAAATTCCAGACATGCAGCGTAATCGGAATCGCAGCATATGCCGCACCGCCCACCGTGATCAGCGCCCTCCCACTGTATTCCCCCGGCGGAGTGCTCAGGGGCACATAAACATCGACCCAAACGGGCTGGTTCCGGCCAGCGGCGAGGCGCAGGGGGAAGGCATTCCGTTTCTCTCCCGTATAGCGATCTATTCGCGGGACCAGTGGGTCAGGCCAGTCTCCTGCAGCGCCTTCGATCGAAGAGGGCACCTTCAAATTGATGTAGGTTTCGAAATAGATCGTTATGTTGGCTTTCGCGGGAATAGTTCCCTTGAGTCCAGCAAGGTCTGTTACCTCGATATCGACTCCGGTAAAGTCCTGTCCCTCGGCTCGGAGGACGATTTGGAACGGCTCAAATTCGTTTCGCGCCGCCCACAGTTCTACAGAGTTTGCCGGTGCGTGTGGGGTGGGGTCCAGCGGCCGGGTTTTTTCCAGAGCGTGGGTTGTCCACCAGGTGATTGGCCTTTCGCCAGCATGGACGCTGCATAACGCCAAGTCCAGGCAAAGCACGACGGCAATGCAGACCAGAAAAGCGGAACCCGGTACTCGCTGCGTTAGCTTCAAAACTCCCGCCTCCGAACTGGCGCAAAGCTCGGCCAGGCCAGAGGTCGCGCCCGTGTCCCGAGGCTCTCCACAATTCGACTGAGATCCTCCACTTTGCGATCCCATGTTTCGTTTTCCATGGACTGAGAGATGCGTAGGCGCAATTCCGCGGGGAGACCTTTGGCGAGCAAATCCCCGATCTGCTCCAGAAACTCTTCGTCCGTCCTGGCGATACGGAGCAGTCCCTCCAGTCGCTCCGCCTCCGGAATTGCGCTGGCAACCACGGGCAAGCCCGCTGCAAGATATTCGCGCAATTTCAGTGGGTTCGCCGCGAGCGTCAGTTCGTTGATGACAAACGGCAGCAAAGCGACATCGAATGCTTTGCAGTAGGCGGGCAGTTGCTGGTATTCCTTGCGCCCGAGGAGGTGGACGTTGGGAAGACCGCGCACCGGCGAATCATCCGTCGCAAGCTTGCCGATCAGAACGAAAGACCATTGCGGCCTCGCCTGGGCCAGGAAGCGGACCAGGCGAAGGTCTACCCAGTCTTCGATCAGGCCGAAGAAACCGATGATGGGGGCTGGGATGCCCGCAATGTCCGCCGGTATTGCCGTGTGCGGGTCGCAAGCCTTGCGGAAATGCGCGACATCAACGCCGTGTGTGACCAGGAAGGTCTGAACTCCCTGTGTGCATTTTGCCTGCTGGAGCCGACCCGAGGACACAATTACAGCGTCTGATTTGTCGATTAGCCTCCGCTCCATATCAAGAATCGCTGCCTTATCGGTGCCGGTGAATTCGGAAAACTCATCGACGCAGTGATAGATCACGTGTTTATCGCCCAGGTTCCCAACAACATCCGCGGAGTGGGGCACGAAGGTCCAGGTGATCGCGTCGCGAAAACCGATTTGCCGGCACACCAGCCGCACTTGGAGTGCCAGCCAGAAGCGATTGAACCATCTCGCAGCCGCGTTCCCGTGGAGCGGAATCGCCAGGGGGCTGAACAGGTACATGTTCTCGCCGAGTCGTCTGCAGCCGTGGGCGAAATCCCAGAGCTTTTTCGCGATCCGCTTGAAGTCGCGGGCCGATGCGGTGGGATTCCGCATCCCGAAGGAGTTTACCCACAGGATCCGGTTGTGGGTGGCCAGCCGCTGCATGATGTGCTTCTTGCTCAGCGGATCGGCGTCCCAATCGTTGCTGAAACAGATAATGTCGTGCCCCTGAATCATTTCTCCTCCCGGCTGTTCCCTGCCAACTTCTGAAGACGGCACAGGGGATCGGGTCTAATTCCGACGCAGAGCAGCCTAACTAGAGCAGGCTGCGGACTGCTCCACGCCATGACCGTTTGTTGCCCCTGGCAGAGCAGGGACTCCTTCTTGATACCCCGGAGGTTGGTCGGGTGTCAGTTCACTATCGCTCACACACTTGGTCGAAAGTGCTCATCTGCTTCCGGCCCAACGAATACGGATGGGGCTGAGCGTGATTGCGGCAACCTGTGGCGTTTGCTCATAACCCTGTGCGTGCTTCAGCGCCAATCATTTCCCCTATAGAGCAGGCTGAGCAATTGTGACCAAAGCGGTGAGCGACATTGAACTGACGTGCGGATTGCCCAAGTTTTATATTGAAGTCGCTCGGATGAAATAGTGGCAGACCAGGAAGAGAATGACCTCGAGACTGAGGCGCCACCTGATGGAAACAGAGATCCGTCAAAGCAAACCGGTAGGCAGGGCGTCAGGCTACGCCCTCCATGGCAGGCTGTAAATGGCACACATACTGATCTGGATAGCGCTGGCGTTTCTCCTATACGTTCATGTCGGATACCCCTTTGTCCTGCTGGTGTGGCGCAGACTGGCGTCGCGCCCCGTAAGGAAGGGTTTCTGGGAACCGTCGGTGAGCATCCTCATCGCCGCGCGAAATGAGCGAGAGACAATCGAAGCGAAAATTCTTAATTGCTTGCAGCTCGATTATCCGAAGGAAAAGCTACAGGTTCTGCTGGCGCTTGACGCGCCGTCGGACGGAACGGAAGAAATCGCATGGAAATACGCCGATAAGATCGTCAACATTTTGTCTTTCTCCCAGCACGAAGGCAAGGCCGGCACACTGAACCGTGCCGCAGCGTTGGCCAAAGGCGACATTCTGGTGTTCGCGGATGTGCGTCAGCAATTCGACCGCCGCGCACTGCGCGAACTGGTCGCGAACTTTCACGACCCATCTGTCGGCGCAGTTTCGGGCGAACTGATGCTGATGGACGAGAGCGGCCGCGAGGCGGCGGACGGCGTCGGCCTTTACTGGCGCTACGAGAAATGGATCCGAGCTCAGGAAGCGGAGATCCATTCGATGATGGGCGCCACCGGCAGTATTTACGCGATCCGGCGTGAGCTCTTCACTCCCATACCACCTGACACGATTCTGGACGACGTAGCAATCCCCATGAACATTGTTCTGCGTGGAAAGAGAGCGGTGTTCGACGGGTCGGCACTCGCTTACGATCAAGTCTCTGCAAGTCCGCAGCTCGAATATGCCCGTAAAGTCCGGACATTAACAGGAAATTACCAGGTTCTCGCGCGGATGCCGGAGCTCTTGTCGCCGCTGCACAATCCTGTCTGGCTGCAATTCATTTCGCACAAAGTGGGAAGACTGCTGGTTCCGTACTTCCTTGTTCTTTTATTTATTGCGAACCTGTTCGCGTTGCATGGAATCTATCTCTGGCTGTTCTGCTTACAGGGCACCTGGTACATGATGGCTTGGGCCGGTAGTCTCCTGTCGCTCCGGACTCCAGTACCCGAGGCCCCGCGGATGGTCGCAGTCGGCAGAGAGGTGCGGCGGCCATGACAAAAAAGGCTTTTCTCATTCCGTACACTTTCACCCTGCTGAACTGGGCGGCCGTTGTGGGCCTTTACCATTTTGTTCACAAAACAGCCTTAGGCGATATCTGGCCGGAGCAGCATGTCCCGGCAAAACTACAGGACCTTGGATGATGAATCCAATGACACTCGCGGCCCCCCTGGTTCCAAACAGCAACGTCGCCTTTCGCGTTTCGCACCCGCGCGTCGAAGTGATCTCTGATTTCGAGTCTCTGGTCTCCGCCAAGCCTGTGTGGGATCGCCTCGTAGATCTGGCCGGTATCGACCATCCGTTCCTAAGTCATGACTGGATCCTAAGCTGGTGGGAATCGTTTGGCGCCGGGCGACAGCTCAACATCCTCCTGGTAAAGGACGGCGAAGACCTTATTGGTATTGCCCCCCTGATGGTATCGCGGCGCAGAATGTATGGCATTCCGGTACGAGAACTCGGATTCATTTACAACGACCATACGCCGCGATTCGATTTCATTGTGGCGAGGGATCACGCATCGGTCTACGAAGCGGTTTGGCGTCACCTGTTGGATCGGCGCGAAGAGTGGGATCTGCTGAAGCTATGCCAAATAGATTCCGGTTCGCGGACACTCCTGGAATTGCCGCTGCTCGCCGCAGCCAGTGGCTGCCAGGTCGGAACTTGGCCATCCATCGAGTCGCCCTACCTGCGCATCGAAAAGAGCTTCGAGCAGTATTTCAAATCCCTGAATACAGGGCTGCGGCAGAATCTGAAACGCAGGATGAAGCGGCTCGAGGAACGCGGTGCGGTTGAGTTCGAATGCGTATCGGCGGAAGAACAGATCGACAGCGCCCTCCCTGATGCGTTCCGAATCGAAGCGTCTTCCTGGAAACATTCGGCCGGGACGGCAATCGATTGCCACTCCGAGCTCCAGAAGTTTTATTCATCCGTGGCGCACCGGGCGGCACGCCGCGGCGCGCTCTATCTAACTTTTCTGCGAGTGAATGGACTGCGCATCGCCTTCGACCTTTCGCTGATTCACAACAATAAGCGTTTCATATTGAAGCCCGGATATTTGCAGGAATATCACAGCTGTTCACCGGGCCAGCAATTGATGGCGATGACCATCCGTGATGCCTTCGCGCGAGGGCTGACGGAAATCGACTTTCTGGGCGCAGTCGAAGCGTGGAAACTCTCCTGGACAAGTGAAAAGCGGAAGAATTATTGGCTGTTTGTATTTCAAAAGGATCTGCGGGGCGCGCTGCTGCACTACACGAAGTTCCGTCTTGTGCCCTGGCTTCAGGAGAAGCAATTCTACGTGCCCCTTCGCGACCGGATGCTGAACCTGCTAGGCCTGTTCACGCGCAGGGGCAGCTTCACGGATGCGGCCCGAGGCCGCGCATTATGATTCATCCCGCTCGGGTGAGGGGCGATTCGGGACCGGCGAAGGAGAACTGCTCCTAATGTACATCCCGTCCTGGCCGTGCCTGACTTCGTCGCAGTTTTCTTTCCGGGAAAACCTGCGGCCAGTACCGTTTCCTTTGGATGAGGCAAGCAGGAAGTATTTCTATGTCGCGCGCAATGGCATTTATCATCTCTTCCGTGCTCTGGGTCTTGCGAGCCGGGAAAACGTGCTGGTTCCCAACTATCACAGCGGAAATGAAACCAGTGCGATGCGCGCCGCCGGAGTCAATATCCGCTTCTATCCGATACTGCGGGATTTGCAGCCCGACTTTGAGGCGCTCGAGAGGCTCTGCGGCCCTGAAACACGCGCGCTCTACGTGATTCATTTTATGGGTTGGCCGCAGCCGATGAACCGGCTTGTCGAGTTTTGCCGCGCACGGGGACTGCTGCTCATCGAGGATTGCGCCCTCAGCTTCCTGAGTGAATTTGAGGGACGGCCGCTCGGATCATTCGGCGAATACGCGGTGTATTGCCTTTACAAGTCGCTGCCTATTCCGAACGGGGCAGTTCTAGTCGAGAACCGCGGACGTCTCCAGCATCTGGAGGATCTCGAAACGTTGAATCCGGCGAGGGTCTCTGTGCTCGGTCGGTCCTCCGAGTTGCTGCTAGAGTCATTCCGAAGCCGCTTTCCATTCACGGGCGCGATGCTTGCCGGAATCAAAGCAGCGGCGGGCAGAATGCTGACAGCACTCTCGATAGAGAGGGAACGGGTGGGGAACATCGGTTTCGATTTGGACAAGGTCGACACGGGGATGTCGAGCCAATGTCATTGGCTGCTGGCGCATTTCAACTACGAACTGATCCGCAACCGGAGACGAGCAAACTTCCAGTGGCTGGAACATCGGTTGCGGGAAAAGGTTAATTTGCTTCCTTTGAGTTTGGCGGAAGGCATCTGTCCTCTTTTTCTTCCAATTCTCGTCGAGGACAAGAAAGCAGTGGCCGCGGATCTGAGGCGGCGCGGAATCGGTGTCGTGGAGTTGTGGAACGAAGGCGACCCGGAGGCGAATGGAGCCGAGTCGGAAGACGCCCTGTTTCTGCGCAAGCATGTGCTGGAGTTGCCGATCCATCAGAATGTGTCCGAAGCGCAACTGGATTACATTGCGCGGGAGGTGACTCGTCGCGTTCGGTCTACCGAGCGCCTGCTCGTGCCTTTTGCGGCGCCAGTTGCGGCGGAAAATCAAAAGTCCGCCATTGAGCCGGTGACTCTGCGCGCCTAACCTTGGTGAATAATTCTATGTTGCGTGGCCTACTGAAAACGGGAGTTGCGTTGGCGCTGCACGGGACCAACAGCGACCGATTGTTGGCAAAGATTGGTGGCTCTCGCCGGCTTCCGGTGGTCATCGGATATCACCGCACGGTAGAAGAGTTCCCCTCCAATGCGATCAGCACGATCCCGTCCATGTGTATCAGTACCAGGATGCTCGAGCGGCAACTGGACTGGATCGGTCGCCGATACCGCTTCGTTTCGCTGGATGAATTAGGTGCGCTCATGGAATCCGGCAACAGTATTCCGGAGCGGATAGCGGCAGTTACGTTCGACGATGGCTACCAGGACGTCTACGAACACGCCTTCCCCTTGCTGAAGAAGAAGGGCATCCCGGCGGCGGTCTTTGTGGTCACGGATTTGATCGGAACGTCGCAGCTACAAATCCACGATCTTCTTTATCTGCTGCTGGCCGGGGCTGATTCGAAATCGGGCTCGGCTCCGCAGTTCCTGTCGCGCTTTCTTGCCAACCTGGGTATCTCGCTATCACCATCACCGGGGATGGCCACGATCTCCCGTGATCCGCATGCCGCGTTGGAGACCCTTTTCGGCATCCTGCCGCAGTCCGCAGTGTTGAGCGTGATCGAGGCGCTGGAGACTAAGGCGGGATTATCCCAGAACACTCTGAGAGAACACCGTGCGATGAGCTGGCAAGCCGTTAAGGAAATGCACGCCGAGGGCATCACGATCGGCTCTCACAGCCGGACACACGCCATGCTGCCGAACGAAAACGCGGAGAAGGTGGAGGAGGAAACGCGGGGTTCCCGAGAAACCCTCGAAAGGTGTCTGGGAGAAAAGATCAGGCACTTCGCCTATCCGGGCGGCCAGTACAATGCAGCGACGGTCAAAGCTGTCGCCCAGGCCGGGTATCGCTTCGGCTATACGATTTGCAATCACCGTGACAGCAGCTTTCCCCTTCTGACCATTCCCCGGAAGATGCTCTGGGAAAAATCTTGCCTCAACGCCCTCGGGTCCTTCAGTCCATCGATCCTGAGCTGCCACGTGCACGGGTCGTTAGATTTTGTTGCCCGTTGCAAGTTGAACCATGCCCCGGTTGCGGCGTGAGGGCGCTGGCAGTTCGAGCGGCGACCGCAGAGAAGTGGCGCGACTTTGATTCCGCTGGGAGCGTCGCCTGGGAGGTTTTTTCGTGTTGGTTCTGAATGTCGTGGGCGCTCGCCCAAACTTCATGAAAATCGCTCCTGTGGTGGAAGCCATGCGAGAGACCGGTTTGCCCCAATACCTGGTGCACACGGGGCAGCACTATGATGAGAAAATGTCGAGACTGTTCTTCGAAGAGCTTGGCATTCCTGCACCGGATCTCAACCTGGAGGTTGGCTCCGGCAGCCAGGCGGTGCAAACTGCCGAGATACTCCGCCGCTTCGAGCCTGTGGTATTGGAGACGAGGCCGGACATGGTGGTTGTGGTGGGGGACGTGAACTCCACCATGGCCTGCACCCTGGTCGCCGTGAAGCTCGGGATTCCGGTGGCGCACATTGAGGCGGGTCTGCGCAGCTTCGACCGCTCGATGCCGGAGGAAATCAACCGTCTCGTGACGGACTCCCTCTCCGATCTGCTGTTCGTGAGTGAGCCGAGCGGGCTGGAAAACCTCCGCTCCGAAGGCGTGCCCGACGAGAAAGTGTATTTTGTGGGCAACGTCATGATTGACACGCTGCTCCGGCACCGGGAATCCGCGAACAGAAGCAACGTTCGCGCGCGGCTGGGGGTGGATTCCGGCCGCCGCTACGCGCTGGTGACGCTGCACCGGCCCTCCAACGTGGACAATCTCCCCAAGCTGGCCGGCCTTCTTCGCGCGCTCGATGAGCTGGCGCGTGAGTTGCCGGTCGTCTTCCCAATTCACCCGCGGACGCGAAAAAACGCGATGGAAGCCGGGCTGGAGCCCGAGCTGGGCCGTCTGGTGACCACCGACCCGCTGGGTTATCTGGAGTTTCTCAATCTGATGAGTAACGCCCAGGTGGTCATCACGGATTCGGGTGGAGTGCAGGAAGAGACCACGGTCCTCGGGGTACCCTGCCTGACGGTTAGGGAAAACACGGAGCGCCCGGCGACGATTACATGCGGCACAAACCGCGTGGTGGGGACCGACCCCGATGCGATGCTTCGAGCGGCTCGCGAAGCGCTGCATGGGCCGCGGCCGGTCGGCAGGTTGCCTGCCTTGTGGGACGGGAACGCGGCGCGGCGAATCGTGGATGTTCTGAAGCGCACGCTCTGCACCGGGCGCATCTCGCCGCTTCGCTCTGCTTCTACTGAATCGCGAGAGTGACGGAGTTGGAAGGAACGCCGCCGCTTGCGAGCACTACTGGCACGGCGATTCCCGTAGGCGTGCCCATCGGCACCTGGACGTTGACCTGGTACAGACCGACGAATCCCGGAGCAAGACCGGAGAAACTTACGTTCGCTAGAATGTTTCCCACCCGCACTTCGGGAGTGAGAACGGTTTCCGGCGGCGGGTAGGGGGCAGCAATGCCGGCGTCGACGCGGCTTTTTAACTCGCCTAGGCCCGTACAGAAAATTGAGACAAATTCGCCCGGGCGAGCCGGGACGCTTTCGGTGACCAGGCTGAAATCAGCGGCATGAACAATCACTCCGGGGCCGGTTTCCCGCTGGTTGGTGGTGAAAATCCCGGGAGCCGCGGGCGCGAGCGTGATCGTCTGCCGAACCACAGATGAAGAGGGGCGCCTCACCTCCACCGTTACGCCTCCAGGAGGCAGTTCAAAGGGGACCTGCGCATTGATCTGATTTGGCGAAACATAGAATAGCGGGGCAGGAACGTTATTGAAAGAAACCACCGTATCCAGCAGGACCTTGGGCACGGGTGTGCTCACGGCCGATTGTGTTGTGCCCGCGAGTCCGGTTCCGAAGACGGAAACAATCGAACCCGGCGCGATTGCGGGAATGGGGTCGGTCGCGGCCCGGAAGCTGGCGCTGTTGACAACGGAAACGCCGTCGACTACGGAGTTGGGCGGGGCATTCACAATCATGTACACGTCTGAATATTCGTTCGAATAGCCCAAGAGCGATTGCAGAGAAAAATTGCTGGCATACACCAAACGGGTACCGTCACGGCTGGCCGTCAGCTTCGGTTGGTAGTTGTAGCTGTTCAGCGGGCGACTTTGGTGATGCGCCAGCCGGCGGACTTCGCTGCCGTCCAGCTTGATCTGCAGCAGCTCATTCGTGTACGGGTACCAGCCGCTCGGGGGAATTACGTCGCTGGGGTTGTAGGTTTCCACAAACGCCCAGGTGTCGTCCGCGGCGGAAATGTGCACCGCCAGACTCCAATC